>Ga0209081_1000098_pt1 | contig 45280 bp, 48 predicted proteins | sample GOMGulsemesocosm_4_FD_184636 | JGI IMG/M metagenome (GOLD analysis project Ga0209081, IMG submission 184636) | Methane-oxidizing microbial communities from mesocosms in the Gulf of Mexico - GOM15B Gulf of Mexico (SPAdes) (version 2) | ecosystem: Environmental > Aquatic > Marine > Cold seeps... | reverse complement strand
AAAGCTATAGCGACTAACACGGGCAAAACCGGGATCAACCACGTAGCGAATACCCGGCACGGTGATACTGGTTTCGGCCACGTTCGTTGCGAGCACGATCTTGCGCTTTCCGGTGCTAGGCTTATAATCTTCTTTGATTTCAAAGACTTCCTCGTCCTCATTCGCATCCAAATACTCGTAATTTGGGTCAGAATCGAGGTCGAAATCATCATCAACTATGCAGTATTCCCACTCTTGAGATTGATCTTTGCCGAGCGAAATAAAAGTGTCAGACATGAATAAAACAACTCAAATTGATAAGAAGCCAGCCTACCTATATAGCCGTGTCTCGACTCTGAGGCAGGAAGAAGGTGAAGGCATTGAACGGCAAAAAAGATTAATTGAAGATTTTATATCTAAAGAGGGTTACTACCTAGCTGATTCGTATGAAGACATCGGTAAGTCTGCATATAAAGCAGAACACCTTGAAGATGATGCTGGCCTTGGTCAATTTTTGAACGCCCTGAAGGACGGGAATGTTAAGCCTGATAGTTGTTTGGTTATTGAGCAGCTGGATAGATTAGGACGCATGGGCATTAATCAGTCTCGTATCGTCCTCTCAACCATTTTATCGCTTAAGTGCTCCCTAGCTATCGTTCGCATGGGTATCGTTATCAGATGGGATGATGCCGGTGACATAGGTACTGATGTCCAAGTTGGTTCAGCAATGGCCATGGCGCATCATGAGTCACTATTTAAGTCACAACGTGTACTCGCCACGTTTGATATACGTCTTGAGAAAGCTAGGGCCGGTATAAAGTGGACATCTAAGTCACCTTGGTGGATGAATTTCGATCAAGATAAGAAAGACTTTTATGAGAATGAACACACATACACTGCACGTACAATAATTGATCTGTGTCTTAAAGATGGATGGGGGTCATATCGAATCTGTAATTTCCTGAATGCCAATCTTGATAGATACCCTCGCCCTGCCACGAAAAGCACCAAAAAGGATTCAAAGAGGAAGATCCCGGCATACTGGACTAAGACCTCTGTTTATTACGTCTTAAAGTCGATAGCTATTTTTGGTCAGTGGCAGCCAAAGAGAAGGCAGGAAGTGGATGGAAAGCGTGTTGATATGCCGAATGGCGATCCTATCGACAACTATTACATGCCCATAGCCACCGAGAATGAGTTCTATCGAATCAAGATGGCACTGGAGAAGAACACCAAGGTCAGCAAAGATGGCAAAAAAAGGGGCATAGGCGGCGAGAAGGGACGATTTGCGAACTTATACAGAGGAATGACCAAGTGCTGGGTCTGTGGCACTGCTATGGCACGTAAAAAGGGGTATTCGAAGGATTATCTCTCTTGTAATGCACAGGGCGGCATATGTAACACCCTATCTTCATCGTATGACGACTTTGAAGATCTGGTTGTTGACCTGATGAAAACGAGCAAAGCCCTTGTGAAGCCTGAAAACACCGTTAATTCCCGACTTGAAATCATCGCTCTTGAAGCTGAAGTGACGAAGCAAAACGATATTATCAATAAGCAAAGCATACTGATCGACAGTCTTGATGATGCTACCCCTGAGGTATTGGGCATATTCGCAAAGAAGATAAACAAGGCATCGATCAAGAAGAGTGAAATAATTAGTGAGATTGAGACGCTGAGGGCTGATTCTCAAGATAGTAAAGTCGATGAGTCGCAATTGATGACTCTTGATCTTAGTGATGCAGGGGATCGTGAGACATATAACAACCTAATATCGAGAGATATTGAGATCATATCCGTGACTGAAGGCTTTGCTCTTGTCAGAAGACATAAGACTAACGCCTACGCCATGGGCGGGATGGAATACTCAGAACGTCGATACATCTCGATATCTGATAAAACGTCAGAACATCTATTTGATTATCACAAAGAAAATAACCCAGATATCATTGTCGATAACTTCAGCTTTAGGACATTCAGGAATAAATCGGGCGTATCAAAATTCTTGAGTCAGCTAAGGCAGCAACATCAAGCAGCTGATTTCATGGGGCAGTATAAGAATGGTGATATCGATCAAAAGCGATTACTAAGACTGCTTCGAGACAAGTATAAGATCGACTACCCCCACGCATTAAGAGAGTTTAAGGACATGTTTGTTCGTGGGGCAATATACAAGCTCATGAACTTTGATTATGTGCCAATAAGCAGGCTTAAATTGTCGAAATTTGAGACGTTCAAAGATTACCAAGAGTGGATATCCCCTGATGCAGATGAAAAGGGGAAGGATGTTGAAAGGAAGTACATTGATTTTCTACACAAAGAGGATCGTATATGAGTATATTTGACGAATTGAAGAAATACGATGTATTGAAGATGTGTACTTTCGATAGCAAATTGAGTCAGTCGCATTTCAGTGAGATCGAGAAAAAGGCAATACTGACGAGCAACGAGATTGATTGCTCAGTGTTGATAAAGTCGATTCATAATAGTGAGAATGGCATCGATGTAAGATTTTACACAACATACGATAGCCATTCTGGAAGAGATGATATTGATACAATTTGGATTTAATTGTATTTCATCTTGTTATGGATCTTCTTCAACCTAGCTTCTTCACGCTTAATGGAAAGCCTTTTGAGAGCAGTATCATCGGGGATATAATTATTTATTATCACCATATGATTTTTGTTCTCCTCACCCATTAGCTGGTTTTGAATCCAATATCTCATCATAAAGTATTCATCAGCATTAATTTTTATCGATATTGCATCATCAGACATTCGCTTTTCATTTACTAATTCCAGCGATGCTTTGATACAAAAATCACTACCGTTAAAGAACTTGATCTTCCTGTCTTCAGTATTATGGTCAAAGGCATCATTATTTGTACGCTTAAACGAGTACTTTTCTACATCCGAACCCTCTTGCTTATCAACGATGAAATTCTTCCTTAAAAGGCTATATTTTGGGTACTCCTTAATAGGAACAAACTTTGAACTCAATTCTTCAGGTTTTTCAGGCTCTACAAATTTCGGCGCGTGATAGTTTTTGGTCAACTGAACAAGATAATTAAAGTGACGTTTGTGGTCATATCCGTGACGAGTTTTAACACCCTTAATCGACACCCCTTTTGTCTTCTTATCAGTCTTCTCTGAGTGCCATACCATGTAGTTGTTTTTAGCTATCTTTCCGCCTGCCCAACCCTGACAACTATCGATGTCTTCAAAGCGAATACCCTTGATCTCTTTTTCGTCATCAGTGAGAAAGACAACTGGTATAATATTGTTATCAGATAGCGCCTCTAACCAACCATCAAAATCTTCATACTCGACTGACTCAATTTGCTTCAGCTTCATAGCAAGTTTAATTCGATCTGGAGTGATACCTGCCTCCTCCTCTCTTTTCTCTTTTTTATTGGCTGGTATGATGACAAAATCGTCTGGCTTGAGGTCAACACTTTCGACAACCCTTAAGCCATACTTTAATTCGATTTTGCGGTTAACTTCCATGCGTATCTCAAAGTTGTTACTCGCATCGTATAGGACACCCGTATCGATGCAGACAGGCGATACAACATTGTGTATATGCCTATGCTTATGCTTCTTGCCGGGAGGATGCATAACTGACACAACACGGTAGTTACCTTTTTTGAAGTAAGCGCCATCAAGAAACTCGTCATTGATCTTGAAAGCTTCTTCGACTGACATGCCGTCTTGAATTATTATATCCTCTTCGATATTTTCTTCTTCATCGTCATCAAGATTCTCATCACCATGTGCGAAGGATTCTGTATCGTGGTAATACAACCTAGACGGTAAGAAGTCCTCTTGGGTTAATAGTGACTGCTTCTTGTACTCATCGCTGTCTGGGTCGAGGCTATCGAGAAGGTTTAAGTGTTGAGCATATTTTTGATACTTGTTCGAAGACTTAGCTGCTTGCTCAAACTCCATTGCTAGATACTTCGAATAGACCTTGTTTTGCATCGCATCATCGATCTCAGGAGGTGTCATCAAGTTGCGAACTCTGATGCCGGAGTAACGTTCACCCGGCTCCTGACCCTTTTTGGGGTTTACGAGATACATGAACAACCTTTCAGTCGCTGCATAGTCGGAGCAATCTTGATATATTATTTTGCTAATCATAATACTCTCCCCGACACGATTAGTGACTTCATCGACATCTTAGTATCAAGCGATAGCTTCTGAGTTTTTATGAACAGTATCTGGGTCTCCATTAGCGCTTCATCGATCTCAGCAGTGTCAATCTCTTTATAGGCATTCATTTTCTTTGCGATCTGATTGATATTGTTACCAACACCAGCGATGCCTTTATTCAGATCAGTCAGAGGCTTCTTCACTTTGCACTCATTCAGAACGAAATCTTCCAGAAGGTAGATCAGGAATTCGTTTTGCTTCATTCCTCTCTTCAATGAAAACACCTCAATGAGTCCACATGTCTCCTTGGTGAGCGAAAATGTCTTTTTAACCTTGGTTATGGTGCCCCACTGTCTTTTAGCTTTATTCTTCATATTACTATCCCCGTTTGTTTTATGGTTATTAGACAAACGAAGTGCGGCAGTTATATTTTTTAGCGTAGCGTGTAAAAAAATATCAAGCGGGATTCGAAAACACATACGGAGTATGGGGCTTTCTAATTCCAATGGCTTGCCTGTTATATTCCCTCTGTCCATAGATATATTTTATAGGATAATTTTAAAAACCTAAGTGTTCGAGTGAAATCAGTTTATATCCGCTGGGACGACTGGATGTTAGAAGACGAGAAAAGTGTTACACATTAACTTTTGATGATACAAATTTTAAAAACCCCTTAATTTTTAATGTGTAACGTTTTCATTTTGTAGATTCATGACGCAACAAAGCCCTATATTTTTACATTAAGAGGCTTTGGCATGTAGGTGTTTGACTGAAACCTAACGGATTTTTATGATGAAAAATTCTTGTATGTGCATTATGTTTCGTAATATTAAGCGAATGATTTGTGGGTATATTTTGGCCACTTCTTGACCTTATAGGTGGGAGATTGGAACATAAAAAGGAAGTCATAAAACTCTGGATGTTCGTCATTTTTAATCTCTGAATCGACGAATATATACTTGCGAAAGCCATCCATTTCTCGCTCCATATAGGCTTCCTTTAGTCTCTAAAGCTATCAATATCCCATCGATATAAACCAAGAGATCGACATCATAACCAACACCTTTCTGACCAATATCAGGACAATAATTTCCGGGATATTTCTTCTTGAACTTGGCATTATCGTACTGAATAACTATTGGGGTCTTGCCGGATTTGAAGGTGAAATCGAGTCCTGAATTGAGCAACTTATCTATTGTCCAAGCCTCCAGTTTCGAGTCACATCGCTTATCAAAATAGTAGAGCGAGTAGTACTTATTCTTTCCTCTTTTCTCCCAACTAAAACCCTTAATCTTGAGGTATATCTTTGCGTCAGCTTCCTTAATTGCCATTAAAATCAGTCTCTTAGTGAGTCATATATGCTACTCCCATCAATGAGCCCCCCAGATTAATTGATTAATATATTGCACTTTTAATTGATTATTGATAGTATTTTGCCTAATTTTCATACGCTAATAAATACAACAATTGACATCACTGGGCATCAAAATGGAATCTAACGCAGAGAAGAAGGCACGGCTTGAATCGGAGCTAGCTGAACTCAATAAGCAGGAGGATTTAATGATGGAATTCACTAATACAGTTGAAGGTTTTCGCAAAGAAAACAATATATCGAAGAGTGATTTCAAAGCCCTGCTGATGGAATATATGGGTATCAAAGAGAAGCCAAAGCGGGTGAGAAAAGACAAGTTTTACCTTGCCCCATGCGATTTCATATATAAAGTTCGAGACCCTAAAAACGGCTATAAATTCATCGAGTTTGAAGCCAAAAATGGAGAGGTTACGGCTGGCGCAAACGTGGCTGTGACCGGCTGGGGGAAAGCTATTGTTGCCCTCGGACATAAATTAAAAGACTTGGAAATTACCGAAGAAGAAGCAATGAAGAGGATACCAAAACACTCTCTAGGCATATACTCAGAACCAAGCTAGGCACATCAAATAGGGTCTAAAACCCCTCCCCTTTTAAGCTCAAACAGTCGATATATAGCGTCATTTGGGAAGTGTTTATGCCAGCAATATAGGATATACCGTTTGGTGAAATACACCTCATTTGATGCCTCGAAATCCTTGTCCTCAAAGGTATTCATTACACAGCAAACCCTCGTGAATTCGTCATCATCCTTGTACTGTTCGCAGATATAATTCATGGCCATTCCACAGAACAATTCGAAGTCATTCCCCGCCTGTTTTAATATAATATTTAACCTCTATTTAGCCCTCTGATCACCCACATTTCTTACCCCCAATATGTTGTCAGAGTTACGATCCCCTGCTATGCATTTCACTAAATATTCAAAGTGAGCAGACTCGAAATTAGTGTCTATTTTTTCACCCGTTGTAGCGTTCTCATAAGTGATATCTGCGATAGTCAGGAAGTCATGATCATGGCCAACAATGACTACTTTGTACCCCAGTGACTTATTGGTATTCAGATAGCCTAGCGAGTTAGTCATCGACTTCTATGTAATCGTCATATACAACTTTCTGAGCCCTGCTTATATACTCCCTAACCAACTGGTTTGTGACCGGGGGATCACCTTTTTCATTACGATGATTCATACATGCTTCTTCTCGAAGACCCGGCCTGAGAAGCAACAGATGATCTCATCTGGTTTGTATTTGTCATTATATTTCTGGATGAACTTGTCGATCTCAGGATAAAGAACCGCTTCGTTGGGGATCTTGATATTGAATCGCGGAGATAGGCTTATAACCACCTTCTCGCCTGTTTTAGCGTTGACCACCGGCATGTGCTGGCATTCGGGGTTAATGTACATCCTGACCGTGTCTGGGAGACATGTGTTGATACAGTTAGCATCTATTAGCACTATTGTTTTTTGTTCAGTCATTATCCATTGCCTGTTTGTTCAGCCTAAATTATCACTTATGAATATTTAATTTCAATAAGCTGAATGGGCTTTCGCTACTGCTATGACAAGTTTCAAATGTTTATGGTGCTTTATTCTGAAACGATTCCATTCAAAAGGTGGGTGTAAGTGGGTAAATACTACTGAAATCGGGGGTGATTATTGGTGGCCATAGTCGTTAGAGCCTATACCTACGGGCTTTTATGACGATTAAAAAAGGTGGGTAGGTAGGGACAAAGGTGGTTATTAATTTATTTTTAAACCACTTTTATGCATAGCAAGTTACTACTTGAGATTATATTGATAGTAAAAAAGGTGGGTGTAAGTGGGTAAATGCTACTGAAAATGAGGTTGATTATTGGTGGCCATGGTCGTTAGAGCCTATGTCTACAGTGTTTTATGACGATTGGAAAAAGGTGGGGCGTTTTTACAAAGGTGGTTTGACTTTAAAAATATGAACCACCTTTTTCTTTATGACAAACAAACCTCCTTCTGGTTGCGGCTGTCGCCTTGTCTTTGGATTGTTTTATCCCTCCCCTTAATCTTTCAAGCTTTTCTTCAGAATGAAGGCGAAGCCACGTGTGGCTGAGTTTATTCTTGTTATCTATTCCCATGCCTTTATTGAATTCCTTGTTTACCCACTTACACCCACCCTTTGTTAATCAATTAACCATCACCACTATTAATACTACCTGTTCTTTTATCCTTTCCCAAAATTCCAATTTGGCCAGAACTATAGAATTACTATAAGAGTTACTATAAAAGAACTATGGGAATTTCTGCACGACATCACTTTAAGCCCTAAAACTAGCGGTTTTATTGACATTGAAAGTTCAAAAAGGTGGGTAGGTAAGGACAGAAAGGTGGGCACCCAAGGACAAAAAGGTGGGTAGGTAAGGACAGAAAGGTGGGCACCCAAGGACATGACGTGTGTAATAATATTTTTTTTACCCACCTTTTGTTGACATTGTTTAATTGATTAACTATACTGTTAATATATTAATAACAATGGAGATAATAATAATGACAAATAATGAGGAACAAAAGGAATATCTGATTCAAGCGTCACCGGAGTTAGATGCACCAATAATAACTGCAATTCTAAAAAGCAAAATATTTAGTGGAAAGATTGGACTTGAAGAATTCAAAGATAAGAACGGTAACGAAATCGCAATATCGTCAACGACAAAGCTTCACGACAAGGCTTTCGAATACTACGGAAAGTGCCTTAGAGTTTTAAATAATAGAAATATTAAAACCATAACGATGACGGCATCTGAGTTTTGTAAGTCCGTTGGGTTTAAAAATTATAGGGTAGGTAGGGATATGCCTCGCGTCCGGGATTATCTATTGAACTTCAATAGTGTAATGATCGGTGAGAAGAAAGATGGTGAATATAACTTCTTCAATCTTATGCAAAAATTCTCATACAACGAAGATACTGAAAGCGTCAGTGTTGAATTTTCAGATGACTTTGTTGGTCTGGCTAAACGTCTTTGGAATAAGAATTTCGACATGGAGATGTACGCTTCTATGAAAACACCAACGAGCAGATGTCTTATGCGCTGGCTCGATGGTAGAACTCCAAACTACGGCGGTGTTGCAGAAGTTAAAATCAGGAAGAGCAAATTGATATCTCAACTCGAAATATTAAAGACTGGAAAGAACAAGAGTAAAGAAGAGAATCGAGTTCTTAAGGCTGCACTTGATGAGTTGCATGAGATTAATTTTTTGGGAAGCTGGAAGAAACTATCGTCAGGAGTTAATCGCAAAGACCCTATGTATATTATCCACGTTCTTGATAAGGAGCTGAGAACTCCAGAGGAAGATGCAAAGGCTAAGTATGCAAGAGAGAACAGGGGCAAGGGTTCTAACAAGAATGATTTCAAGACTACAGATGACTTCTTGAAAGAGTTAAGAGATGACGAAACTGATGTTTCAGTTGAAGAAGCATTGGGGGAATTATTTTGAGCTTAATAGATAAAGTATTAGAGAGGCAAAAGAAAAGAGCCTTGCCAGAGAATATTGCTAATTATAAAGAGCGAACTTCTGGGTTCTTTAAAATGATGAGTAGTATATATGTCAGCAATAGCGTCTGGAGGAGCAGCATAGCACCAGCAGAGGCGAAACGCATTTGGGCTATCTCATTAGCTCAGGTAACTGACAAACAACTAGCAATAGGCATAGAAGCGCTTGAAGAGGCATTCCCTAAGTTCCCGCCAAACTCGATGCAATTTAAGAAGCTTTGTCTCGCTGGAAGTCAAAAAGATGAATATCAGCTACAAAAGTTCTCAGATATGAAACCACTTAATTAATTAACTATCTGGATTAATTATAAGGCTAAACTGAAAACATGAGCTTCGAAGTTCTAGCGATGTTCATCATTGTGTCCTTTTGTTATTAATACATCTTACTGAATATAGTTCCCACTGCTTCTCTCCGTTGTCAGAGGGTTTTCAGAAGACAAATAATCCAAGCCCTCTGGGGCTTTTTTTGCACAAAATTCCCCGGCATACCCCCTTCCTAAAATTAATAAAAAAATTCCGCACGGTTATCACGTATTTTGTATATTCGGAAAAACACTAATGAATTAACTTGACATTAATAAATTAAATTATATGTTGTAAATAGCTGATTACTACTTCAACCAAAACCAAACAGAAGATAACAAACACCACCAAGTTTTATGCTGAATATGCAGAGTCAAATCAGTTAAGTTGCCAACAATTGAGAGTTTAATGGCAGAGATAATAAAATTTAAAGTGCAGATAATCGATGTGAGGGACGAAGCGCGTAGAGATGCTTGTACTTTGCAAGATGGCGGACTGGTCTACTAAAGGAGATATGACTATGGAAAATAACAAACAAAGAATAATCGACCAATTGGAGGCTGATGCACTATTCAAGATGTCAGACCCTCAAAGCAATGAATATAAATGCCTGAAGAATTCTCTGGCCGGGAAAACTGACGAAGAGAGGGTTAAGATACTTGCATTCAACAAGACATCTAGCAGCATCTCTCCGACAGTTATTAAGATCTATGAGGATGTTTACATTAACGGATATAAAACGGCGCAGGAAGGTGCCAAGGACTCATCAAAAAAGCCTTCGGGTTTCTCGGTTTCAAAGCCGACATACTTAGCGGGAGGCGTAAAGATGATAAAGATTAGAAAACTTGAACCGACTTTTGCAGTTCCAGACTATGCGGAGTATGGCAAATGATGAGGATATCAATAGTGCTATTCTCTGTATTTATTATATTTTCAACAGCATTTTCATACTTATAAAATAAACTAAAACAGGGGAAAATCATGAGCGATACAAATATCAAAGACAACCCAAAAGCACTTGTAACATGGTGCGGCGGGGTAAAGAGAACAGCTAAATATATAACTGAAATATTGGGCATACCTTACAACCCACGATCAGTGACCGCATTTTGTCAAAGGGGGAACTTCCCGGATTCGTTTAAATATACGAATGACAATGCAATGAACGTTCAATATCTGATCATGATTCGACACAAGGAATACATTAATGAATCATTTCACGAAGTTTTCGAAGACTAACCAAGAGGCTGTAGATAAGTTTGGGTAACTGCTTATAATCGATGCCAGTAATGACTAAGGATAGGCAGCATGAACAAAGAACAACCCGAAGCCTTCGCTCGGATGCGGCTAAATCTATCAAGACACGAAAGCTGTTTCCGTCGGATTATTCAGCGACCAAAGTCATCTACTTGGCAATCATGGCCGCTTCGAAAAAATGGACTATGCCAGTCAGAAACTGGAAGCTCGCCATGAATAGATTTATGATTGAGTTCGAAGACCGCTTGAAAGACTACGTATAAATCTGGCAGTTACACAGAATCGTTTACAGGCTCACATTGTTTTCTGTTAAGTTTTTAGAATCATTCAACTAACAGGCATCACATATTGAAATCATATGCCCTCCCCCTATGCCTAGCCCTGCTTTCAAGCCTATCTCACGCTCACAGCGGCGGTGTTGACGCCCAAGGTGGTCATTTCAATAGGATGACTAATACATACCACTGTCATAAGGAACCCTGCCTTAGCACCCACCAACAGACGTCACAGGCTTATGACGATGCCAGTCAGGACTCGTACTCCAATATATACAACAGAAAGGACTGGCCTCATTGGATCGATAAGGACGGTGACTGCCAGAACACTCGCCATGAGCTATTGATTGCGACTAGCAAAGCGCCCGTTAAATTCAAAGATGACCGTAAATGCACGGTCATCACTGGCAAGTGGTACGGGGTATACACTGGTCGATATTTCAACAAGGCATCAGATCTGGATATTGATCATATAGTCCCGCTATCACACGCACACAGGCACGGAGCCTCAAGCTGGACAAGAGAGCAGCGTAAGGCGTTTGCTAACGATCTAGACAATCTCTTGGTAGTAGATGACTCAGCCAACCAAACCAAGTCAGACAGCGGGCCTAATGGCTGGCTACCACCTAACAAGTCATATTGGTGCTCATATGGGAAGAAATGGCAGCACATTAAGACAAAATATGGATTGAGGTATAGCGATGCCGAGCGACTAACGCTGTCTGAGGTGGCCGATCAATGTAGATAGCGCCGCAGTTACCTACCCCAGCAGCGCTCAAGGATGCCCATGACTTAACAAACCCAGCTTTATCACGATATATCACTTAATGAAAATATCATCCCGCATATAATAAAGACTGTTCTTTCAATACATTCACTACTCATGGCTATCTTTAAGGGCTCAGAAAAATTATTCATGCCTTGTAAAAGAAAGACCATCAAACCTTGATGTGAATTTATCAATAAACTTCTGAATATTGTTCTTCCCCCAATTCCTAGCTATGTAGTAACCATGACCACCATAAACAAGCTCAGGCTCTTCATTCACCCTATATTTACTGTATTTTCTCTCAGTCTCAGTAACTTCACCCATCTGTTTAATCAACAAAAATGAGCAGCTCTTATCATTTTTTAAGAATTCGATAACGTCACTATCAATAAGGTTTTCTGACTCAAGCAATTTGACAGTACAAAACCCGATATCAGACTTCTTTATCTTATCGGCATAGACTTTATCTCCATACTTAATCGACAAGAGACTCCTGTCCTTTTCAGACCCAGAAATGCTACTCAGAGCGGATGAGATACCATCCCTTAAATCCTTATCTTGATCAGGGTCTGAGCTAATTGCATACAATGCAGATAAGATCAGTTTTTCGTTTTTATCCCAGAACTTTGTTAGGAGCTGACGCTCTTCGTTTCCGATTGCCATAATAAGTCCTTGAGTGTGCTCATCGCTCTGATTCTGGGTTGGCTGACTTAGTGACTGAAGGTAATCTCTAAGAATACTTTCAACCTTACTTGAAGGGTTCTTATTGAGCATTGGCTCAAGAATATAATCTACGATATTTTGATAGTTGATCTGAATATATTTTTTGCAGGAACACTCGGGCTCACCCAATTCACTCAGTTCAATTCCCGACAAGGGTGTTAAATATACATATAGATTATCTATATCACTCCCAACATGGTCAGACTCGAAATAATCATAATACTTCGTTGTCTGGTCACTATGCTCTTTGGTCGAAACCTTATTCTCTATAACCAGCCGGATCTTTCTAGTCTCACTGGCATACGAGATATCAGCCTCAACCAAGATATCAACCCGCCCTACTCCACTAATTGCATATTCAAGATGTACAGCAGTATGGCCAATTGATAGGTCGCCCGTAATGATCGAGTCAAATAACTCTTTGTGGTTATCTGATTGCCCTCTTGATGAGGAGACAACCAGTATCTCTAGAAACTTTATTAATGGGAAAGTAGAAAGGCTATGACTGCCCTGATCATCCAATAACCAAGCAATAAACCGACTGTGGCTCAGCTCACGTCTACTCACGCCGAGGATCTCACTATAGGACTGAGCACCATAATAATTAGCCAAGCGCTGTGAGATCACATCATTTTTAAAGGCGATTATCTGGTTTCTGATTTGATCGACCGTTAAATCATCAAAGTTAGCATCCTCAAACATTTAAACTTCCATTTATGTATTAACGAATCACGACAATCCTTACCAGCTATTTTCTAAGACCCTATTCAACAGCCGCCAGCGCACATCAACCCTTAAACTCTACTAACTTGGCCATTTCACGATCATAGCGATACTGACTTAACGTACCCTCTTTTAACTTTTCAACCACTTCATCAATGATGAATAACGGAACTAAAAACCACTCTTGTGGTGCTACGGGGTTACCAAACCGATCATTGATTTCAATATCTAGCCTTGAACCACCAAAGAACTTATGGAGCAACTGTTCCAACTTACTTCGACTGATATTATAAAGCTCATATGTCGCTACAATCTCAACGTCTGCCATTAGAAATGTGGGATCGAGCTTTGCACCAGCAATACGTCTTTCTACTTTACCGCCTGTCACACCTATTTTATGTATAACCTCTCTGCTTGCAGAAATTTCAGGATGATCAGACATACTTCTTAAAACGTAAATCGTACCACTAGCCAAATCATCATCTTCTGTTACACCATCAAATAATGGCCCAGCTGATATCTCAATAATACGCCGTCCGCCATCATCTTGTTTTAACGCCTTCTGTAAGGATCTCATCAGGAGTTTACTTTCAGTCGCATTATCAAAGATTACACGTAGGCGAGCGTCTTTATGACCATTTTCATTAATGAACTCCTTGCTAACTTCAGCAACGTAAGCCACCTGACCTTGAAGTATAAAAAAGTCGCCCGGCTCTACATCAGGCTGTTTGGATAGTAGTTTTGCCTCTCGAACACCAGACTTCAACTCACCTTGAATGGTATTAAATAACTCTTTGAATGTTTCGAAGTCCTCACAAAGTGCACGAGAAGCAATTTCTTCAGCAGCTCTAACCTCAGCTCTTGATTTTACGTGTTTTAGAAATGTAATATCACCTTCACTAGATGGATTAACGCCTAAGTCAGCGAGTAACTCTTCATCACTTGAATATTCTTTTGTAGCTTCAGGATTATCACTCCCCATTGCCAGAAGCCCCTGATAATCCTTATCTGAAACTAGATCTCTGCATTCTTCCTGTGAGCGAATCTGATCTAAACGAGTAGCATATAATCGTTCGAATATATCTTTATCCTCGCCGTGCGCAGGTGCCTGTCCATTTTCAACGACAAAGCGCTGTATTTCCTCAAATCCTGCAATAATTCGCTCTTCTCGTACAGAATGGACAACTTTTTTAGCAGGAACTAAATCAATACCTAGCTCGTCTAGAATGTCCTTGTTTGATTTATCAGACATTACTTGCCTCCATAACCTTCCTTTGTAAGAAAGCGATGCCTTCTGCCATTCTTTTTTCCCAAGGGTCAGCAGAAGTTAACTCAGGCAATCTCCCACGTTCATTTTTAAATTTAACCGCACGGATTGCTAGCTCTCTCGCTTCTTCTTCAGAAAGGACAACCTTTTTAGCAGCAATTACAGCTGCAACTTGTTTGAGGCTTTCTTCAGTCATAGCTTTGGCTAAAATTGAATATGCCTCTCCAAATGGATTAATCCTGTCAATTAAATCAATATCCAAATCAGTTACATTCATTGCATATTTTCTAATGCCATCCACAAATGCTGTACTTCCGAGCTGATCAGAATCAGTATCTAGGTTTGATATCTTTTTTGTCTCTTGGGTAAGATTAAGTGCAGCAATAGCGTGTTGGCGAACCGCTTCTTGATCCTCTACATCCAGTTCGGGGTATTTATCCTTAACTATCTTACCCATACGTACCTGAGTTAGCTCTTCAGGAACAACCTCTTTATCAAAGAGCCCTCTCTCTAGAGAAGATTTATCCTGAACAAAAGCAGTAATTACTTCGTTCAAATCTTCCTGACAGATTCGCTGAGCATCTTTGCTCTTAGGCTCTACCAAACCTTTAATTTCTATCTGAAATTGGCCTGTTGACTCATTGAACCCAACATTAGTGCCATTAGGGTCGTAACCGCCTTCACCATAGTCAAAACCTTCGACAGGAGTACCCTGCTTATTCTTAGGCGTGAAATTGAACTTAGGTGCCAGTACTTGTTCCATCAAAAGACTGGCTGCAATCGCTTTCAGCGTATCATTTACCGCATCAGTAACTGCATTTTCTGAAGCATCTGGCTCAGCAATTAAGTTAGTAAAGCGCGCACGGGTCTTCCCTTTTGCGTCTCTGGTTGCACGACCAATAATCTGGATAATTTCAGTCAGGCTTGAACGATAGCCTACAGTCAATGCATGTTCACACCATATCCAATCAAAGCCCTCTTTTGCCATACCAAGTGCGATAATTATATCTACATGATCTCTATCATTTTTGGCCTCTGGATCTCTCAACGAGACTGACACTTGATCACGCTTAGATGAGTCATCAACTAAATCTGCAATTTTAAGAATTTTATCGCTAGGGGTTTTCACCAACTGAAAGCCGGTACTTTCATCCACTCCCTGCCACTCTCCTAGCTCATCAATGATATGCTCGACCTCGACGTTTTTACCTCGTTTAGTGCTTTCACGTGAATTAACATTGGGGATATGAATGATGGTTTTTTCGTTTGGATCTAAAACATTCAGGATGTCATCTGCATATGAACCTGAATAGAAATAATAACCGATATCCAATGTTTTCAAATATTCATAGCCGTTCAACTGCTCATAATACGTATAAGTAACCGTATCGAAATTAGCCTCCTCTTCCGGTGACAATACTGCTTCTGCATCCCCTCTAAAATAGGAACCCGTCATAGCCACAATATGTACTTTATCTCGCGCAATTAGCTGACCAATATGAGCACCCAGTTTATTATCAGGATTAGAGCTAACATGATGAAACTCATCCACTGCAATCAGACAATCATCGAATATAGGAATCCCAAACTTATCGACTGCAAACCTGAAAGTAGCATGAGTGCACACAAGAATCCTATCATCACTATCCATAAAAGCTTTTACAGAATTGACCTTCCCTCCGTCTTCGCCGGGGGCATTACATAAGTTCCATTTAGGGACAACAGACCAATCCCAATAGAAACCATACTCAGTTAAAGGCTCATCATTAAAACTAGCGCCAATGGATTTTTCAGGGACTATGATGATTGCTTTCTTAATGTTTTGATTATTAAGCTTATCTAGTGCTACAAACATCAAAGCACGGCTTTTACCTGAAGCTGGTGGTGATTTAATTAGTAGGTATTGCTCACCACGCTTTTCGTAAGCTCGCTCCTGCATGACCCGCATACCAAGTTCATTTGATTTCTTAGAACTACCATTACATGAGTAGTTAACTGAAACTGAGGGGATAGATTTATTGTCCATAATTATCAGGAGTCCTTCTTCTTGGAATTTACAGTTATTTTAGCATGCAGGTCAAATAGCTTTTCTAGACGCTCAGTATCATTTTTAAAACGACGACCAATATATATACGCTCTAACACTTCATCATTACGATCATGTGCTCGGCGTAAATTTTCGGGCATTGATTGCGGGTCATATAGATCCGCAATGGTGGCAGGGAAATGCTCTTCTCTAGCTAGAAGAATATCTTTGGAACAGCGCGTTAAATCTTCTTTATGTCTTTCTGTTAGCATAGGCAGAGGAAACGTGTTCCACCCCAACGTATTTGAGTAAGAGTATCTCATTTCAAGTCGACCACAAATTGTTCCAATCCAAACCAAATGTATTTTTGAAACTAAAATTGAAATCATCCAAATTGGTGCATTTGAAGAATAAAAAGCCTTATTGGTCGGAATTACATCTTGAGAGACAAGACCGGCTGGAAAATACTCCCTAGCTTCTGAACTTACAATAGGTATAAATATCTTGGTATTTTCATCCCCTTTAAACTCTCTAAACTGATGAGACCTAGCAGCAAGCTTATTTACCGATTTGTCTCCGGTAGCAAGTCGGTCTACTCTAACCTGATCTATTCGATTTTTAACTTCTAAATAACTTAATGCACCTGAAAGAGATTCATCTGACAACCATAAACAATACCTGAGCACTCCCTTAATAAACTCTTGTGAACCGATAAATTTTTTGAAATATTCTTCAGGAACCCCCAAAGATATAATCTCTCGATATTCAGAAGGAGAAAGTATTAAGCCAGCCGATTTAGAATAATAAACTCCATACTCCATCTGAACGTTAGTAGACATAGGAGTTCTAAGGGATTGTATTATTTCAATTTTATGGGATGTTAAATATGGATTAATATGCTCAACTACAGCTTTTTCTTCTTCAGAATATAAAAACTTATCTTTTCCATTTATGTTATCCATACCAACAATAACTACAGTAACACCAGCTTTATTGCTAGCAAGATTACTCCATTTAAATGGTGCAAAAGCAAATCTAATTGAAAGACCTAAACCTAAAAGTAATGACCAAGTTATGGGGACTTGCTGGCCTTGACATATGCTATTTGTTGCAACAAATGCAAATGGTGCGGAACAGTGCTTGTTGTAATTGGCCGCCTTTAAAAACCAACCACCTACATAATCTACATTTTTCCATTTAGTGGTTAGGTCAGAAAAAATAGATTTCAAATCATTTTTTTGTTCCGCTGACTGTTTTCTTGTTCCAGAAAAAGGAGGATTACCACATATATAAGTTTGACCACCTTCATTTTCAAAATCTATTTGCGCTTGATTAAGTGGTGTGCTGAACAAGTCATCGCCAATGAGCTTTACAACTGTACCTGTTGGCGGGCACACCGAGAGCCAATCAACCCTTAGCGCGTTACCACAAGTAATCCAATTTTCAGAATCCAGTGGCAAAAATTCGGCTAACGCCTCCTTTTGCCCTCTATAGACCAGATCACACTGATATTCCGCGATGATCAGCGCCAACCTTGCAATTTCGGCAGGAAAATCTCTTAATTCAATACCTCGGTAATTTGTAAGAGGTATTTCTGTTGGCCGACCAGCCTCACCTCTTCTAGTGTTGATTTCAGCTTCTATCTCACGCATTTTCTTATATGCAATAACAAGGAAATTTCCTGACCCACAGGCAGGGTCGAATACCCGAATAGTCGAAATACGCTTACGAAGATTTAACAGTTTTCTAGGATTGCCATCTGCTTGTTCTAACTGCTCTCGTAAATCATCCAAAAACAAAGGATTAAGTACTTTAAGAATATTAGGTACGCTTGTGTAGTGCATACCCAAAGAACCACGCTCTTCATCATCCGCAACAGCCTGAATCATCGAGCCAAAAATATCGGGGTTGATCTGCTTCCAGTCCAAAGCTCCGACATGCAATAAATATGAGCGAGCAATTTTGGAAAATTTCGGTGCTTCTGTATTACCAGAGAATAAGCCGCCGTTTACATAAGGAAACCCATCAGCCCAAGAGCGAATACCTGCGCTTTTACGCTCATCACCCTTAGTGTTCATAGAGCTGAATATTGCACTAATGATCTCATGAGTATTTGATGAATCTGTATCTGACATCTTATCAATAGTGTTTGTGAATACGTCATCACCATTGAATATGTCGGTATCCTCTGCGAAGAAACAGAAAATCAGCCTCGCCATGAAATGGTTCATGTCATGCCGGCGCTCGGATGTACCCCAATCAGGGTTGTTTCTCAATAGCTCAACATATAGACGATTTAAACGACTGGTAGCCCTGATATCAAACGAGCTTTCACGGATCTGTTTAACCGTGGAGATCCCCGCTAATGGCAGGAAAAAACCAAAGTGGTTGGGGAAGTCATTATAAGCACTAACAACAGTCTCACCTGAAACAATATCCTCCGCCTCCAGACTGATTCCATCTGTTGCTAGAATGAACTTCACCTTTGCTTTACTTGTAGACGGTGAACTTTTCAATACCTGTAATGTAGATGAGACAGAGCCCTCTTCACACGTGAGGATATGAATATTACCGCGCTGTAAAACCCCGCCCTCAAGATCAGACGCATTGGTTGAACCACTTTTAAGGCGTTTTATCGTAGTAGACTTGTTACCAAATGCCTCTAGAAAGGCATAGGGGAAACCAGCCGGGTCAAATGCCAGCTCAGCTAAGTCGCTAATTGCTTCTTCAATTTCTACGGCGTTCAAGGAAAGCTACCTCTTAATATTAATTTTTTGATCTTCAATCCACTTATGGACATCTTCGGTCTTGAAGCGCCAACTGCCACCCACCTTAAAACCGGGTAATTTACCCTCAGCGGCGAGACGATATGCCGTCTTTTCTGAAAGTTTTAAGTATTCTGCGACCTCTTTTATGGTCAAGATTTCATCAGCCATTGTTCTATCCACCATGAGACTAATAGGAGAATATGGGAAAATTGGGAAACCATCAACAAAACTATGGCTGGTTAAAAAACAACCTTAAACTCCTTCTCTAGGTATAATGCGAATCTACTGATGGCTTTGTGCTATTACACATATTACCGGGGTAAGCCCCTGTGCTAGGCAACACCAAACTCGATAAGATAATTAGGTCAATAATAAGAACCGGAAACCCCATGACGCCAGCTTTTGTAGGAATAGATGTCGCATTTGCAAAACAGAAGAAGCTACCCATATGTATATCTATTTTCACCGATGGCAGGCTGACTCCCCTACCCCTTACTGGCTTGCCATTTGGTCAACCGCCACGTGGTAGCGGCAATGTAGCAACACTCGATCAAACAACTGTAAGCCTGTTTGCAGATGACACTCTTGGCTTCATACAATCTACTGCCGCACATTACGATCTTGATATTCAAACCATCGCCATCGACGCACCTCGAAACTTTAGCTTTGGAACCCGAAGATCGTGTGAACAAGCCATGGATAGTATGGGCATTAGCTGCTTTGCGACGCCAAGCAGAAGTGAATTTGATGACATAAGAGTGAAAGTAAGTGATCACCTTGCCTCTGGGGGGGCTGAAACGCACTTACCACACTCAAACCAACTATGGATGCTGGTAGGCTTTGCGCTATTTGAGCGCCTTGAGCAGGACTACAATTGCCTTGAAGTGTTCCCTCAAGCAACGGTTCGGGCCATTGGTGCTGGTCAAACACACAAATCCAAAAGAGATGGGGTTCAACAACAACTAGCATTGATAGCTCAACATACAGGCTGGCACCCTGACGATCTTGAAGATCACCTTAAACAGACGATCAGTAGCCCACTGCATGACGCGCTAGACGCCTTTATGTGCGCATGGGTGGCCAGCCTATACCCTGACAAGGTATCGCCTTGTGGAGAGCTTCCAAGTGATGTCATTTGGATACCCAATGTTATCCAACAACAACAAATCACCACAGCTCCTATCAAGCAACCCGGACATACATTGGACGCGAGCAACAAAGTCCTGCCACGCCGCCAACCCACAACTAACACCGGCAACCACTTTAGAGATGGCTCAGGTAAAACAACAGTAATTGGCTACATCAACAGAAACAATCAGAAGTGCCTTGGCACTCGCGGTGTACTTGGTAATGGACATGGAGCATTAAGCTATAAACTGTACTGCTTGAATGGTAACTGCGGCCATAAATATGGTGCCAATGGCACTGATGTATTTTTAAGAAAATGCCCTAAGTGTCAGTCAGGTAGACCGGGAATAAACTTTTAGCCCCTTTCATAGTTATTTTCTGCCTGAAAACACTTAAATTATTGAAAAAGGCATAGGTTTTCTTAAAAAAGATATTTGGGGCTACTTTCTGATAGTTATACGTATTTATTTCATTATTATTATAAGTAAACCGGAGGGAAACCAATGGAAAACTTATAGGTAATTAAAATAATGAAAATAACAAAAATACAAAAGGAAAAAATAGAGCAATCAAGAAACAACGAATTTCAAAGAACACTAAGATTATCCCGTATAAACTCGGATAAGATATCATTCAGTGCGAAGGTAGACTCATTAACAGTTGATCTATTTCGGCATGAAATAAATATATTTAACGAGAAAAACCCGTCCAATAAGATACGAGTTGGTATTGTAATAGAAGAAATTTTAGATAATTGGACTAGAGACCTAAGAAGTCTTAATCGTGAAGAAGCAGTAAAAAACAGAGTACAGGAAGGTGAACTATGAAGCCTTCCGACACATCCCGAAGCAGTTGTAAATCAAGTATCAAAGACTCCACACCCATTACCGATGGGTATTCAGTCGTACTAAAAACAGCAACTACCGGCTTAGATGATGATGCTGAAATTGTGGAGATAGCCATCGTCTGTACACATTCAGGAAAAACACTCATTAACACCCTAGTAAAACCCAAGAACCCAATCCCCCCTTCAGCCACAGTTATTCATGGAATCACCAATGTACTGGTGGCCAACTCTCCTTCATGGGCTGAAATTCACGATCAAGTTATGTCTGTAATGTATGGGCGAATAGTACTTATTTACAACGCTGATTACGACATTCGACTAATAAAACAGACCGCGGGTCAGTACGATCGTTGCGTAGATAATATTGAATATCGGTGCGTAATGGAAAGCTATGCGGATATATATAATAGCGGTTTTTGGGCAAAATTATCCGATGCCATTAAAGATCAGGGTGGGAAACCCGGTGGATCACAAAGGGCACTTGAGTACTGTAGGAGAACACGTGCTTTAGCACTAAAAACCGTACCGGAGTGGGGACTAAAAAGTAAACCGTAGATTCACATAAAAGAATACTAGGAGAATACTTTTAGTACTAATCCAAGGGGTGCTATAAGAAAACAAAATTAGCACCCTGCTATCAAACCTAGAGTAATCTTAGGCTCATTCAAAGAATATAGCTCATCAAATGAAGTTATCCTGCGGGATGACGAGTGCCTGCTATCTACACACACCAAGCTTTTTAAACTGAGGGCTTAACCAAATAAATTAAATTATAGAAAGATTAGTTTTGAAAACATAGATTATCATCACTAACTATCCGCTCAGAACCCTCAAAAAAACAGGATATAAAAGATTAAACCTCATCAAACGATTTAATACCTGAATCCCCACAAAAATCACAAGCCTGCTGTCTAGCGTCAGACTCAGTATAAGCAGAAAGGAAAGTTGTTCTACCATCCCAAGCAACCACACGCCAAGTTCTCATTGAATCCACACCTCAAATTCACATAACTAATACTTTTTAAACATATGAAGAACCGGCTCCAAAAATGAGCTAGGGCCTCTCTGATATGTCCTCCCCCTGATAACAACCTCACCATACGTGCCAACAACAAGCTGATCCGTTGCCCTTGTCAAGGCCACATATAATAGGCGTTTCTGTTCTTCTAGTAATTTTCCAGCTTCTTTTTTCTGTTTTTTATCACTACCATTCAACATTTTTGTAACCATAAATCCGGGCATCACCCCATCCACAAGGTTTGGTAAAATCACATGCTCGAACTCTAACCCTTTAGCCCTGTGTATTGTACTAACAATGAGCTTATCGTCATCTGTAATCAGATCAGATTCTTTTGCAGTCCTATAAAAAGGAATACACCTATCAAGATACTCACTTATCGAATCAGTACCAAATTCACCTAAACCATGCCCACATATTTTTGAACCTACCTCAGAAACGGAGTCTTCTTTTATCTGGTAAGACTTCGTTGATTTTACATGTTCAAAAAACAAGTCAAAAAGATGTTTGATATCAACAATTTCATTTTTATCAACCAGAGATTTCACTTCATTCCATAGGGGCAAGAACTTAGTATTAAATCTCTCCATAACCTTACTATATGGCGACACTAATGAATCAATGCCATCAACCCTAGAGATCATTTCTTCGCGCAAATGACTAAGCAAGCTTGCTCCAGCTTTCACATCATCAAGCGCATTATGGCTATTAACACCATCCAAATTAAAGTGATCTAGTAGAAATCCTAACTTATGGCTTTCTAAATCAGGAAATAATCGCCTTGAAATCTCAAGAGTGCAGTACTTCTTGGTCTTAAGATAACTGGAGTAGAAATCAGGGATAAATAATCCAATGTGAGATTTCAACATCGAATCATCAAAACTAAGGTTATGAGCAATCAGTGGATTATCAGCTGAAAAATTAAAGAACTCTTTCAGTTGCCCTTCAATATCCTTACCTTTTTCATCAAGGGTAGCTTCATCAATATGGTGGATATCATAGCTATCCCCTATTGGAACATCAGTACTACAATACAGATCAATTTCATCAGAAACAGCCCCGGAACTGACTTTAACCCCCGCCAACTGAATAATAGCGTCATCAACGGAAGAAAGACCTGTCGTTTCTGTATCGAAGTAAATTATATCCTTAGCGGTATCATCAATGAACGATCTAAAAAAATGTTCTGACGAATCTCTACCGCCAAGAAAATCATGGATACTAGAACCCAATGATGACAGCTGAGAAACTAGCTTCATAGAGGCATACTGCGGAGTTTCCCCCTGCCTTTCATCATCAGACATTCGGTCAAAACCACCAAATCTCCACAAAATCCTTGACCAAGAAAGTTTATTAAAAGGGTCATGTATTACACTTAAGAAAGATATGAAATCCAATCCATACTGCGAATTAAAAACATCTTCAGCACCGATCTTAAAATGCTTTAACCCCAACCCACTTAAAATTGATGAATATTCCTCAACCATTTTATTGGTAGGGCATAAAAACGCGACACTTTTTTCAGCACGTACTAGTTTTTCAGCATGCTTAGTAAGAACATCATTCTGATTTATTTCATACAATCTATTAATGTGTATTAAAGCAGCATCTCGATGAGGCTTGTTTGATTCTGTTTTTACATTCTGGCCAAAATTAAATTTACAATACTCGTCAGCCATAGACACTAGGTTTTTTGGGCTTCGGTAGTTTTTATTGAGTTTGAAAACCGAATCGCCCAAATTATGTTCAGTAACTTCAACGCTAGCGCCAAGGAATCGATAAATCGACTGCCTAATATCACCAAGTAATAATACGTTTGCATTCTCAGCCAACAACAATTTTATAATTAACCACTGTACAGGCGAAAGATCTTGCACCTCATCAACTTGGCACCAACTATAAGACCCCATGATTAAATCATCAGAAGATACTAAAGATTCCCATGCAGTGATCAACAAGTCATCGAAGTCATACAGATGTAATTCTCGCTTCTCCTTTTCATATAAATGGTATGTTTCTAATGCCAATCCAATTGCGAATGGTAGCTCAACATCACTAATATTTGAGTCAAGAACGTAAACACGACCCTTCAGATAATCGACAAACTCACGGGAAAGTTCAGACTTTCTTTTGGACAAAAGTGGTCTAATTAATGAAACCAAGCCCTTTAAATTCCATCTCTCATAAATCTTCTCATGAGTAATCTTTAACTTCGCATTCCGAATTTCCACATCGGTGATATCGCTAATATTAATATCTAACTGATGTACACTTTCAAGTAATTTGAATATTTTATCACCAACTTCTTCAGGTGATTTATTTAACAACTCTAAAGCTCCCTCCCTCACTCCTCTAGCCCAAAGAAGATCAGTTGTGTATTGATCCGACAAATCACTAGAAGAAGGAAGTCGTCTATTCGACTCTAATAATTTTAAAGCATAGGCATGGGTATTGCCGATAAATAAACTTTCTGAACGTTCGCCAATTCTTTCCCCAACTCTACGCTGCATTGATCTAGCAGCACGATTTGTAAAGGTTAGGCAAATCATAGTCTTTGGGTCAATTCCATTTGCAACGGCCCTGCTAACCCGCTCTGTCAGAATCTCAGTTTTTCCACTGCCTGCTGGAGCCAGACATGAATGCCAACCTTGACTTAGATCGATTACCTCTAATTGCTCATCGCTAAAGTTCAACTATAATTCCTTCTTAAGGATATCAAACATAAAAGTTTATTTTCAGCTCTAATAAATAACCATATAGCCTTCGGGGTTAACTTTTACCACATAAAATGGATGTGTCTTTTCATGGTACTTTTGAAATATACGTATAGCCTCATCTTTCGAATATGGCCCTTCTTTCAGTAAAGAGCATTCACTATCAAGCAGCAATTTCACCTCCAGTTGTGTCGAAGAATTCACGAAATCGTCAAATTTTAACTCGGCATCATTGTTCATAAATCACCCAATCCCATCAAGTCAATATACATACAGAGACCACTTATTGCATATGTATTAGATTCTAACAGTGTTTTTACACTGATCGTCCTTAATCCCGTAACCAGTACACCCGTAAAATTCACCAAACTTCCCTTGGCGTTTCTTCATCGGCCTAGCGCACCTCGGGCATATCTTCTGAACATCACCACAATTTTTGTTTCTACACACACTGTTATGAGCATTATCAATAGACGGAGAGCCACATGACTTACATACCCTAGGCTTAATCATACAAGCCTGTCTTGAACTACAGGAATAAAACTCTCCAAACTTACCATCAATTTTCTTGAAATAACCATCAGTACATGCCGGACACTTAAATATACTGCGATACATACCCTGAAAGGATGCAGAGACAATATTTACATCATACTTAGGGGTTATAAGCTCATTAATAAAAGCTGATGGTGCTGTAGGATTAGCAATGATATAGGCTTTCTTTTTAGCCCGAGTTAAGGCCACATACATCAAGCGGCGCTCTTCTGAGTGAGGAAAGTCATCAAGGGTTGGTAATAGTGACTCCACTATCTCATCATCCTTATTTTCATTGGGAAATCCGATTTTTCCCTGTGAGAATCCGAGTAAAATACAGTAATCGGCCTCCAGCCCCTTACTACCGTGAAATGTCCAGAACTTCACATTGGGCTTTAATCTTGCACTAGCGACCTCTTCTCTCGCGTCTTTTAACAAATAATTATAGCGACTCAATACTGCAATAGACCCAGATTCGTCATTCTCTCGTACCTTTCTGATTATTTGGACAGCTTTTAAAGCCATGCTATCAACTGATCCACTAACCTTGCTATCAAGTAAGTAAATTTGGGATTTATCAACAGCCGTATGCGTAACAATATGCTTCTTATACTGCTCATCATTTTCCATGATGAATGTACCAGCAGTATCCGCAATACTATTATTATATCGAAAAGTTTTTTGAAGCTTAGTTAGCGTATTCTTACCAACTAGCTCTGTGAATCTAGTCGTTAACTCTAATTTCCCCCCGGAGAAACGATATATTGACTGCCAATCATCCCCTACCACCGTCAGCTTAGGATTGGGGCCACGATCAATCATATTCTGTACGAACTGCATCCTAGATCCAGATATATCTTGGAACTCATCAACAAGAATAAATTTCCACTTCGGTTTAAATCGCCCATCAGCTATGCATTCTGACGCCCTGATAATCATGTCGTCAAAATCAATAGTGTTAGATTTTTGTAGCTCACTGACATAAGACTCGTGAAGTGAGTTCAAAATAACAGAATGCTTATCCGCAAAAGGAATTTCACCTTTTTCAAGTCGCACCATCACATCGTTATCACTCAGCTGCTCAACTCTAATTGCCTGAAGAGATTTCTGAAGTATCTTGGCTCCATTATCGATAACCCCAGATTCATTGAATGACTCAAAGATCTTTTCTTTACTTATCGGGCTAGGCTCAACTCCTAACTCCTTAAGCTGCCTTTCTAGTGACGCTTCAAGACATCCCTCGCACCAGTCGTAATGAAACGTCTCGATTAATTGAGTCTCATGCTCCAGATGAAGCTCACGCTTGCTATCTATACCCTTGTTATAAGCGACAGAATCTATATCTGCTCTTGTATTACCAAGTCTATCGACACCAAAGTGCTCGATGTATATATCAGTATCCTTGATATAAAAGTCAGGCTTGTAATCATAGCCAATATCAACACGCACCTTTGTCACGTACTGAGCCTCGTACTCAAAAGGTATACCGTTTAAATAGAGCCAATTTGCAATCAAAAGCTCTTGATAGCCACGCACAAGATCACCGCTTAACGACCGATACTCATTATCACGAATGAAGCGCTCATATTCAGCATTAGTCTTGAACTCAAATGGGTCGGCAGGATGATAATGAATTGCAATGAAGTTTTTCATTGCCTCAGGACTAGATAAGATATAGTCAATCAACCAATCATGAACCCATTTGTCGAATTTTTTTGAATCTTCTGACAACTTTGATAAATGGGTTGTTATTTTTGATTCCCTAAGTATTTTCCTACCTAAGGAGTGAAAAGTTGAAATATGAGGCTCTTCAATATTAGATAAACCAGCCTCATCCGCTCGAATTGATACCCTCTCTTTTAGCTCTTTAGCCGCAGCATTGTTATATGCCAAAATCAAAATATCGCTTGAACCTAGCACTCCGCTATCAATAAGATCTAAAGCTTTGGCAACCATTACAGACGTTTTACCTGTTCCAGCAGCAGCCAAAACTAAATTTCGGTCATTTTCTCTAATAACAGCGAGTCTCTGCTCTTGGGTTAAGGGATTCGATTCTATCCTATCGTAAAAATGCTTCCTCTCAGCTAGCTTATTTTTTTCAAATACCTTTCGAATCACCTCAACATTATCTTTAACCGGGAATAGAATCTGGTTATCAGAAAGCCATTTTGCGCTCTCATTCGATATATATCGTAACCAAGATGACTCATAGGATTTAAAATTTGTGATAACAGGAGCAATGCTTTCTTCTAAACCATCAACGGATGAGTCCCTCAAATACTCTTGTTCTGCAAGCAACGCGAACTGAGCCTTCTTATCCCCTATCAAGTGATCAAAATACTTTCCTATTGAGGCATAATCGATAAGTGATTCAGAGCCTACCTTATAAACAGCGGAGAACCGAGAAAACCTCGACCTACAAATCCCACTAGATAGGCTGAAGTCTATTTTCACAAAAAAGAAACTGCGTGTAACCTTAGGGAAATCAATGAACTCTGAGTATTTATACGTCTGGATAAATCCATTACTTCCTTTTATAAGGATATTATCGTCATGTTGAGTGACAGAAGATTTATCAGTAAATAAAGCACTGATCACCCTAGATAATATATTTCTACCGTCCTTAGTATTAAATTTCAAAGATCAACTCCAGTCATAATTACAACACAGGTCGGAATTCATATTCTGGAATCCCTAATATAGAGTGTTGAACCATCATCCCTCATTTCAGATTCAAATAACTCACTAGCTCTTATCAAATCACCAAGACGCTTGTAGCCATAATTTACTGCTGAAAAAGAACCGTTATTTGAGATGTAGTGACCGACTCTACTCAAGTTCGCCCAACCATCATCAGCTGACGTTTGTTCAACCGCAGTTCTAAGCAATCTAACTAATGTAGTATCTGCCCTAAGAGCCTTCTTTCCTTTCTTAACCAATATTTTTGGAGAATCAGTTACTTCATCATAATCAGAGACGACGAGGTTTTCCGTGAAAATAAATGGTGAGCATGCATCAACGAATGGCTGTGGTGTTTTCTTTTCACCAAAGCCATAAACAGGCATACCACTTTCAATTATTCTGAGCACTAAAGGAGTGAAATCACTATCGCTGGTCATTAAGGCAAAGGCATCAACACTATTGCTATACAGTAAATCCATAGCATCTATAATCATTGCCGAGTCAGTAGCATTTTTACCTTTTGTATATGCAAACTGTTGCATTGGCCTAATCGCATTGGGATGTAATCTTTCTATCCAACCAGACAAAGATGGACTATTCCAATCACCGTGTGCATGACGTACATTGACCATGCCATACTTAGCTAGCTCCTCAAGAACCCCCTCTATAGACTGATGACTAACATTGTCACAATCAATTAACAGGGCTATTCGTTTAACATCTGGCACAACATTCTCCCGCAGTACTTTCTACTCAGACAACAAATTTAAATCACACCTCAAAATCACTTTCTATGGTATTAATAATCTCTGCGATCAATTCCGAATTAATACCCATAAATCTTGCATTGCCCTTCTTTCCTTTTTCAGTTTCATAGCCATGCTCGTCAAGAAACAGACTTAACTCATCATATACATCTTTGCTACGACCAATAGAAAGGTTATGCCTCCCAGACTTTCTCGCCCCTACATAGTATGTAAGCTGCTTTTCATCACTAAAGAATGTAGGGCCGCCCTTTCTAGAGCTAGATCTGAGAGGGTTTGTTATCAGCTCTGATATCTCGCCAAGGAGAATATGATCAGACTTCTGCTTTTCTGTAACCTCTTTTTCCAATATCCCTCGTGTATAGGCATCATCACTCTGCTCTATCTCAATCTCCTGACAACCAATGAGATCCATAATCGGCTGCATTCGTTCGACTAGCGTGTCATCCTTATCAAGAAACCACTCCCCCTCAACCTTGCTATCTTCCATCAATAGATGCAGAGCATTTTCTACTGCACGAGCATCATGATGCTGCCAAGCTGCTATACACTGTGCCTTAATTGGTGACTTGGTATTACTAATCTGTTGAAGGCGGGAGCTTAGTGTTGCGTTGCCAGCTCCTGTGATACCCACTTTTTTGTACGGTATATCTATATGTCCGCCGATATCGATATGGCGCATAACATAAATTATTGACTGCTTATTATCCATTTATCCGATCCTCAGGAAATCGCTTCATATACAGGTAACTTGTACTGCTTTCTGCTTGCCTAGTATCCACTCGATCACTGCCCCTTTGCCAATTATGTTATACCGGCTCAAATGAGGAAGCCCAATTACATAGGCCGGTGAATCATTTATTGATGCACTGAAACCTTTCACAGCCCAATCACCATGACCAGATGGGAAGTAATCTTGCTCACCACCCAACATATTATGTAGGTAGGCATAAGGTGAAACATCCGAATTACCGAAAGCTATAATTAGACGGGGAGACACCACCTTCATAATTGCCTCATGGACTGGCCAACATCTCTTTGCCATACCGAAACTAATATCGGTAGCCTGCCGACTCTGGACAAAGATAAGAATTATGAGTCTTGGTAAGGAGGTCATCGATGCTTGCCGACAAGGGGTAGCCACCAGATCCACCGGGGTTGAAGCCTAATAAATAGATGTCACCGGGAGATAAGGTTTTATAACTGCTGTAGAGGATACTGCCCGGTAAATAGGACATATCTGCAAGGTGACTTCTGGCGATATTCTGAACTTTTTCCTTGTTCATCAAATAAACTCGGTACTATCTGGCTATTATTATTGGTTACGCCCTCTAACCTATTGATATAATAGAATTTAATTATCTTGAATTAAAATAATGTGATAAGTTATCGATTCCTGCTGCAATTGAAATACCCCGCAACTCATTAAGTTGAGTTGTATATTATTTACCCCACAAGCCTCAGATAGGCTTGTGAGATTCATATATGATCAAGCCGCAAAAAAACTATCACATTCTTTAACGATAAATTCTGGAATAACCTCAAATTTACATGGATTCAACTGGCAAATAAATTCATTTTCAATATGAAATGATTCGTTTATATACTTACGCATCACATTATTAACATGTTGTTCGTTAATAATCCTAAAGACCTGAAGCTTCTCATAATCGCTATCACACTGCTGATAAACGGCCAGCATTTCATTTTTATCACTCATTCTAGCCAAGAATAAAGGGTAATCGAAACCTTCTATTCGAGCAGAAATTGAGCTGCTGGCAGAAGCAATATCTGCCTCAGTCATATCAACATCTACCTCTCCAGACTTATCAACTGGCACAACTCTTTTGTGAAGAAGGTTTGAAAGAAGCTGGTACACCGACCCTTTATCATCAATCGTCTCATAAAGCCTTCTTAAATAGATCAGCTTTATAACAGCCTCATCGTTATTGGTTATATTTTCATCGCATATTTGAGAGAATGTTTTTATATCACTCTTTGTTATTTCAATCTCTGTTACAAACCCTTCCCTCGCCTTTAAAAATGAGGCTTTTGGTTTCGGGTGGCTAAACCGGCCTTCCAGAGTTCTAACAATGTCAATGATTGGCTCAAGGTCGTGAGTTAGCATTAATACTGTCTTCCCCTTCAGGGACACAGCTCCAGTAAATAGCATATCAAGCAAGGCATATTTTTTATTTTTATCAAACGATGATATTGGATCGTCCAATACGATCAAGTCGGGAGAATTCGCAATACATTCGTACATAAATAGGACAAGGGCGAATGCATTTTTTTCACCATAGCTCAAATGCTGACTACCACCTGACACTGAGCCAGTCATATCATGATGAAGTAGTTTCAATTTATATTGCTGAGATTCCACCTCAATTTCGACAGTATATTTATAGCCCGCAAACTTTAAAAATTCATTTATCTCGTCTTGACGAGATTCTATCGTCTTACTAATAGCGTTTTTTTGTTGATTCACCTTACCCTGCAAAGGCCCGACCATTTCAAGAACCGAGTCAAGCGATGAGTTCAACTTATCAACAATGGCTGCCGTACTCTCTGAATTCAGAAGTGGCAGCGACCCCAAATTTATCTTTAGCGGTTGGATTGCTTCCGCAACCTTATCAACATCCTCAAAACTAAAGAATGTAATACTTTGTAAATTAATTAGTTTATCTTTAAGAATATCAACCTGCTCTTTAACCTGCTTTAGATAAGTATCATCCTCCGCTGACAGTCCAATCTTATTTTTTGTGATCGAAAGGATCTGTTCTCGTGCGGCATCACTAAAATACGCTTCGAGGCGCTGAACCACATTAACAACTTTGGTTAGGTGACCAATTGTGTTTGCATCAAACTCATCGCTTACCCGTTTGATATCCTCGTGACGATCCTTGGCAGGAGATATGCAATATGGACAGTTATCAGATAATTCAAGAAACTTATTACCGTTTACTTGCCACTTAATCCAATTCGTATTTTGATCAGATCGTAAGAAATCAGTATAAAGCTCTAACCCATCAGGGATATTCTCAATTTTATTACCAATAGCAATGCTCTTGCCTATTGGGCTAGCCTTTGAATAGCCATTTTTAGCCTTACCGAAGCAGCCACTAAGCTCTATAAGGTCATTAACTACCCGATCAATATCTTCATCATCTTCAAAGGTCTGTTTAATACCGGCCACAAGACCTTCAATATCTTCAAGCTTTTGTTGGTACTCATCGTTTTTAACAAAAATCTCAAAGCTATTTTTAATCAACTCATCCTGCCTGAAGACAAACTGACTAATGTATGACTCGCCAAAAACTGCTACAGAACTGATTGTGTCAGATCCATCTACTTCAGGTTTAAGATCATTTGGATTATTTTCTAGAAGCTTAAAAGGAGTTAAATCGCTCAACTTAGTTTTATCGTTAGCGTTCAGCTCTATAGCCTTTGATATCGTACTTTTCCCTGTACCATTAACACCAAACTTAATATTCAAGAAGCCTTCATAAATCTTAATATTTGCTTCATCAATGCTATTGCAGTTACTTATTCTAATATCCATATAAATAGCTTCCTGAGTACCTTCATTGTGTGTAGTAGCTTTAGGTACAAGTAGCAGCCTATTCCTTTCAATATCAGCAAGGGACTGCTTAAGCCGCTTCATCTTTATCTTACTTCCGACCCTACCCATACTTTAAACATTCTTCCTTGATCGCTTCGGACAAATGCCAGAAGACCTGTATGCAAACCTTTATACGACAAAAACTAATTTCAGTCAAAAACCTATTAAAACAACGGGTTAGATTATGATAGACAATGGATTCCTGCTCTTCCGCCACGGTATCATCAGCCACCACTGCCTTACTTGAGCCCTACCAAAAAGCGTTTTCTGACTATCACCGCTGATAACGGCAAGCACTTCGCCTATTACGAATAGGTCACCAATGTTCGGGTGTGCAAGCCTATTTTTCCGGCCCGTACAGCTCCTTACAGAGAGGACTGAACGAAAACGCCAACGGTCTCCTACGGCAATTCTAACCAAAGAAGACCGACTTCAGGCAGGTCGTGACCAATGTACGGGTCAGACATCTAGGTTTCGTAAGTGATGAGTGTGAACACGCTATCAATTACGTTTTAAATAAAAACACTTCATTGTGGAATCGAAACTTTTCTTGTCTCTCAAACTGTCTAAACTAACAGATAAATAGCTTATAGACGGCATTAATTCGCTTATAGAGGCACTCCATAAATGCCCCACAAACCTCATTCAGGTTTGTGGGGATTGAAATACGAACGACTAACTTAATATGAAAATATTTATACGTGTAAATTATAAAATCATACTTAATTTGATATAATACTCACAATTAGTTAACGACTGGTGTTTTTTACAACCGCTTCTAAATTTTGTGGGGTTAAAGATGGCAGAAATATTTGAGTTTAAAATAAAAAAGATCTTCAAGAAGGAGATTACTGAGGATGAGTTAGAATTTCTGGAGTCCTTGTCTTGTAGAGTTCCCAGAAGCCCCAATGACTTCATCAGGAAGTTTGTAAACCCTGAGAAAATGAAGGCAATGATGAATGACTGCCGGGATATGCTAGATATGATCCCTGAATTCAGCCGTTACTTTTATTACTCATGCTCTTACTCGCCTGACATGCTGGCCAATCCATACCTTCTGGTGGTGTATTCAGTCTGGACGAATGAAAGCTATGTAAATAAGTATGCGATTAAATTAGATGTAAAAAAGAGATGGGTAGAGAAGAAAATGGTGAGATGGTGATGAGAGGGGGATGAGAGCTGTGTGCCCCCTGTATTACTTTAAGCTGCTTTAATAGCGTTGATGCATTTATAATAAATGGCAGAATCTTCATCTGAAAGCAGTATAGTAGAGTCATTGAACTCGCTAACAAACTTGTGATATCCATCGTCTCCGCCGTCGAAACATGAAGCGTTAAAATTCCACTCATTTCCATAAATTTCAACTATTACAACGTCAAACTCACTATCATAATAAGCGCTAACATCATCAATTGTTACTTTAGTTGAGTAGCAAGTAGCCGTGTCATGCTGAAGATTTCTCAACTCGTCTGAGAAAATATCGAAACCGCTCTCTTCTATCTGTTCATCAGTAAATACTTGATTCAACTCCAAATCTGAGTGGAATATTTCAAGTAAATCAACAGCTGAATAGATCTCCTTGTGTTCTTCAGCAAACTTTTCGATTGTCTTTTTGTACTCGTTTAATATATTCATATTCCCCTCAGGATCAGGAAGGAAATCGCTTTCAGAAAAAGTTATTAGGAATGGATTTCCACTTTTTGTATAAAAGCTATCAATTTCATAATGATTGCAGTCTTCAGATAATGAATCTTGGATTTCTTGAATCCATGCATCCGAGAATTCTGAGCTGAAGTCCTTTACCCTCTCTTCTAGTATTTCTATTGTGTCTTTTATTACCTGCTTCGTTAAATATGCCATTGTTATTGTCTCCGTTATATTTAGTAGCCTTTCACTACTTACAAAGACAATATACCAATTAATACATTAATGTCAAATTAATTGATTAATTACTTACAAACAGTAGATTCCATGTCGTTCACCAACAGCCTTAACCTTAGCTATATCGCCCGGTGTAACATCAATGCAGTACTTATCAAGATGATCTAGGATTTCTTCTTTAGACGTACTCTTATAGCAATTTACAGCTATTGATAGCTCAGCCTTCAGCTCTTCTGCATACTCATGAATAGCATCCAAACTCGTGACGAACGTCTCACCATCAGCGTCAGGCTTGTTGTGCATCAACATATACATATCGAATGAGTACGGCATTAAGAATGTCATCAGGGCAAGACGACGATACTTTCGAAGGCAACCTTCTTTCATTGCGAATGCTTCAAAGTCTTTAGATCCTTGATCTGATCTAGAATCATTGACTCGCATTGCCAATACTTTATCGTCACGCTTGTAATGCCACATTGTTCCGTATTTAACGTCAACATAATCGATATCAAATTCAATTTTCATATCGGCCTCCCGTTGTGCTTTAGAGTGATATCCCACAATTCATCGAGAGTGTTCTCGTCTGCATCAATATCATCTTCAAAGATGCGATCAAAATAGTTTGATGTCTCTTTGTTGTTAGCTATTTCATTAGCCTCTTGCGTGACCTTGAGTACTTCTGCCCTTTCCATTACTGCATTTAAATCATCAACCCATGGCATCATTTTATATTCGACAACGAACCAGAAAGACTTCCAAAAGTACATGCTCATGTAGGCAAGGCGATCAACAATCATGTCCGGGCCTTCTTCTATTACCATCTCGTGAAACTGTGCCATGGCAGCCTCACGATCATTTGAATTGAGGCGACAGACCAAAGCAAGATCACGACCTGAATAGCTATTAAATACGCCATAGGATGCATCTTCACGCAATGCTTGTGTAACAGCTGTATGGAAGTCACTCATTGATGTCACCTCTATTTTTGTTGGCTTTGAAATCGACTCGAACTACATCACCACTATCACGAATAAAGTGGGTATTTGTCTTATCCCAATATTTATTCGCCATCTTTATAAACGTCGAGAAGTCACTGTCTTTTGTTATCTCATCGAATATAGTGCTTTTATAATGTGTGGCTCCAGCCCAGCTTGAGAATGCATTTCGATATTGCTCGGCAACCGACAGATAGTATTCATCATCGAATAGATTGCTATTTATGTTCTGTATCTGGACACAGTTAGCTTTGTAAAATAAGCAAACATAGAAAGCGCCCATGATCTTTGATTGCCTTGCATCGAACAGTATTGGGTGTTCATCGCTACCTTTGAACATTAGTTCGTGGTGTCGATGAAACTGCCAATAATCGTCGTTTTTTTGCAACTGTGAGAATATTTTGGGTAAGTGTGAGTCTTTGAGATTGTAATGCTCACTGGAGTTACATGGGCCAATGAGATAGAAGGTTCGGTCATATGCTGTGATGTGTAATAAGTCACACCAAAATCGAGTACTGAAGTCTGTGTCAGTTTTCAGGCCACTATTGAGACTGATATATTTCAAAGACTCATGGAGGATTTTATAATGTTCAAACATTCTTCGGCCACCAATACTCATATGTAATACGCCTTCATTAGATAGCCAACAACGACCAGAATATTGCCAACAAACTGCCATTTCTCGCGTTCAAAAAATGACAGGAATGCTTTTGCAGCATGAAAGATGACTATTAATGAATAGACAGCAATCATCATTAGAAGAAGCTCGTGACGAAATCCGAAATACCACCCCACAATCCATTGTGGTCGTTGAAATACTTAATGAAGAACCCGACAACGATTAGAACCAAGACTGGCCAAAATCGAACTGCGATAAATAATAAAAACAGAATTGCTATCAATCCGCCCATATCCATGCGAAATACCTCGAATTAAAATCAAGTAATTGGCTGAGAGATGTAGATTAAGTAAGTAACTGAGAGATGGCGAAGCAGGCTGCAAATGTGTAGATGATGATGTTATAGATAGCGATTATTACGAAGATAACGACATCGTCGATCCAAGCGCAAAATGGAAAAAAAACGCACAAGAAGGCGAGAAAATAAAGTGTGTAGACACCAGCTATATATGCACAGCTTGAGATAACAGACAGCATAACGATCTCCAAAAAAATGGGATGCGATAATAAAAATTCTTACGACTATGCAACTAGTAAAGATTTTGAAGGGGATGATTATTTTAATTCTTGATCCCGGTGTGTCTCCGGGGAGTGACTACAACTTACCACTTATTAATCCATTAAGTCAATTTTTAATCAATTATGACCTTTTTTGATCTTTTGCTCATGTTTTATTCCAAATCAGATCATTCGGCTCATTTAATAACACATTGTTCTGAATCAGCTGCCTCACGTATGCAATTGTTATAAGTACGGGCGACATATAATTTTTTATTGCATTTGCGGACTAATGATCGCTGTTTTTTGAAATCTTGGAATATGGCTTTGACTGAAAAATTGTCACTTTTTTCATCAACCAACTCACAATCGCTCAATAATTATTCAGGTATGGCGTGGTAGACATTAACGTAGACTGGGATCTCTTTGATTGTTGTGCATCCAGATATGAGTATTAATGATGCTAGGAGTAGTGATTTGATATTCACCTGTATAACTCCTCAACAATATTCTGATCAACAATCGTATTGAGATATGAGTTCTGAGATTCTTGCTCTGAGATCAATATAGGTAGCCGCTCTTCCCCCTCCCGGATCTCACGATCAACAATACTCATTTCTTGCTGAAGGAGGTTGAAGGCTTTCTTCTGGGTTGTTAACTGCCTGTGGAGCTGGCGATAGCTATTTGATTGCAGCTTTAGATCTGATTTGAGAGAAGAATTGTCTTTAGTCAGCGTGACGTTAGCTAATTGAAGTGTTGTGATTTTATTCTGGATGATTAAGTACGTGATACTTAACGTGATGATCACCCCCATGGCGAGTAGCATTTTACGACTCAGGGGGTTTGATAGTATTGATAACATTTGGGCCTCTGGATTATTGTTCTCCAGAGATTATAAATTGATCAATATTTTATTTAACTTCTAACTAGTTGATTTTGACAACTTCAAGATTGATTCTACTTCAGTGACAGTTTCTTGGTCATTAATGATCACATCAGCCTCATCGTTGAAGGTAGTCAGATATCCACACAGGTGGTCTTTGTCATTCTCGACACGCTGAACGGTTAGTTTGTTCACTCTAGATTCGAAGTGATACACATCATCGACCACCCATATTTTCATCAGCTTTGCATGAGTCGATGTCCTGACGAACTTCAGGCGCTTGGCTATAGACTTCTTATAGTCCCTGATTCGTTCTTTTCTCTTCAGTGACTGATATTTAAAATTATTTCTTTTTACGTCGTTTTACCAGCTTTTTGCCAGTCATATCGATGATTTTACCCGAGAACCGTCTGTGTAAGATGATGTCTGCAATCTTTGTTGCAAGGCAAATTCTTCTAACTGATGATTTCTGTACCCGGAAAACTTTGTTCTGCTCAGCAAGACTTAACCGGGCATAAAGGGGCTGGATTTCTAACTGGGGGATGTTGGCACTACGTAGAGCTTTTGCCGTTTCTCGAATTTCCCTCTCACCACTGAGAAACACTAGGATGTCGCCGCCTCGCTGAGAAGAACCCTTCTCGCTTACCAGAATCTCATCAACGGTATCGACAATCGCTTGATACTGATCGTCATAATCATCGGTCATCGGCCGGTAGTGCGTTGTTACAGGGTAAGTCCGCCCCGAAACCTCAATAACAGGGGCATCATCAAAGTGCTTAGAGAAACGCTCAAGATCGATAGTAGCAGAAGTAATGATGACCTTTAAGTCAGGGCGTTTAGGTAAAATGGTTTTGATGTAACCTAAAAGAAAGTCAATATTGAGACTACGCTCGTGCGCCTCATCGATAATCAGCGTGTCATATTTATTGAGAAAGCGATCACGCTGAATCTCAGCTAAAAGAATACCATCGGTCATCAGCTTGATATGTGTGGTGTCTTTGCTGTGATCACTAAAGCGCACCTGATAACCAACAGACTCACCCAAAGGCGTATTCAGCTCTTCAGCTATACGGCTAGCCACAGTTCTAGCGGCTAAGCGGCGAGGCTGCGTATGACCAATCATACCTCGCTGTCCCCTACCCAATTCCAAACAGATCTTAGGTAGCTGAGTTGTCTTACCTGAGCCGGTTTCACCAGCCAGCACCACCACCTGATGCTTTTCGATTAATTCTCGAATTTCATCTCGGCGTTCAGAGATTGGCAGCTCTTCCGAGTAACTAACCTCTGGGACAGTAGCTCTACGCCTTTCCAGCAGCTTTTGAGAGCGCTCTAGCTCTTTTTGATACTTACCTAAGCGCGGATCAACTGTTTCGCCCTTCGCAGCTATACGACTTATCTCTCGCCACTGACGGTGCAGCCGATAATGATCAAGCCCCATCACTTCATCCGGCTTAGGCTGAAGCGTATCTATCAAATCTTTATACAAGGAAAGTCGCCCAGTTATGAATTTCACTAATCCAACGGCATAAGACAATAGCTATGCAGTTCCGCCTTAGCACCCCAAATATGTGGCGGCTAAAAGCTCGGAATTCAAGAGAAATGGATATTTGATGGTGAGGATCAGGCAGCTCAATACGGACATTATTAACGCACCCTCAATGACAACCCCGTGTGAGCAATATACTAGCCCGCCAAGCCTTGGCCCCTCTACAGTGCTCATGCCGTCTCGCGAGGCGATTTATCCGAAGTACACAATCTACCCTTATAGCTCAGGGTGGCGAGCGCTATCATTAAGCCGATTAAGCTTAATGGCAAGCTCCTCATGTCTATAGTGTAGGTAAGTATACAATGGAATAGCCTCAAGCTTAGGCTTTAGCCGCTTAAAAACCCCTCTTAAAGCCGTAATGCTGTTCGGTTAAGCCTTGCCAAGCGCAGGCGTCTTCAAGAAAATCCGGTACTCCCTTATGGATGCCGGATTTTTTTGTGCCTATTCAACAGACCTTGCTCGATATTGACGAACTTCACGCCTTCATCGTTGTGCCGCCCCGCTTAAGTGAACAGCATTACTCTTAAAGCCGGGTCTTTCTCTACCATCGAGTCAAAAATTCGATAGTCCATCATAAGTAATGACGCTCTACCAGACTGAACTAATCGAGCACTCTGAACGAGGCTGGACGCTGTAATTCTTCTATGCTGTCGAAGACCCTCAGGAATAGCCTCATCAGTAATTGATGACCCCAAAAAAGTCACCACAGTGTGGGCCGAGCTTACGTCAACACTATTGCTATCAGAATTGGCTAAACCATAAAGCGCGGGTTCTAAAATGATGTAGGGGCTATTTACCCTTGTAAGGCTGGGTAGTGGTAGCGCTGAACTACTGTGGACGGCAAGAATACCGTCAGCAAACCCTTGGTCGACCATTACAGGCATACGGCGATCAGGGTAAAATGCGAAGTCTAATTGATAACCTAAGTCGCGAAATCGCTTACTCCACTGCTTTACCCGAGAAGAATTGAGACTAAAGTAAGGCGCAGTTCTCTCTGGGACTGTAAGAATTACGCTCTGGCACCCATCACATTCAGCCTGCACTTGAAACGTTAGGGCTAGCATCGGGCCTATCGTATATTTCATTACGCAAGGCAATATGTTGGCTCGTATTAAATACAGTCTAAACCTCATTTTCTCACGCCGTGCAGAACGACATACAATTACTCAAATCCACTCCGACCCGGCCCGCTATAAAAAGCAATCCAATCCGTTAAACTAATCCGCTCCAAACTGAATAATCATATTCTTCAAACTGCTTACCTGATCGACTAGGCCACTGTTGGTTTTATTACTTTTCTGACAAGCCTCCTTGGTCTCCTCTCCACTATCACTAATGTTCACAATATTTTTGTTGATCTCTTCAGACACTTGAGACTGCTCTTCCGCAGCAGAAGCTATTTGCATGCTCATATCAGTAATAACTTCAACATTACGCTGCACCTGCCCCAATGCCTCCTCAGAAAGGTTTGACTGCTCGACGCTTTTATCGGTGAACTCTTTACTTTTTAACATCGCCGCCGATGCACTTTTAGCCGATTGCTGTAATGCATTAACAATATCTGTAATTTCCCCCGTTGATGTTTGTGTCTTCGCCGCTAACGACCTGACTTCATCCGCTACGACTGCAAAACCTCGTCCCTGCTCTCCGGCTCTAGCCGCCTCAATCGCCGCATTAAGAGCGAGAAGGTTGGTTTGCTCTGCGATACTGCTAATAACATCAACCACAGAGCCAATGACCTCACTGTCTTTGTGCAGTTGCTCAACAACACTGACGGCCTCATCTATTTGGTGGGATAACTGGCCAATGGTTTCTTTGCTGTTAGCCATAACCGCCTGACCGTGCTCGACCTGTAAATAGGCATCCCTTGTTGAGTCTGCCGTCTGCGATGCGTTTTGCGCAACCTCATTAACGGTCGCCGTCATCTCCGTCATGGCTGTTGACACCAAATCAATTTCTTTTGTCATGTCGTTCATTGATTGTGCGGTTTGTGCGGTCACTTCGGATGCATTACTTGCCGATTTCTCTAAAATCTCAGCTGTATTAGAGGAACGCCAGATAATGGTATGTTTGGTTGATTTCAAGAACTTGATGGCCAGTTGCAACTGACCAAGCTCGTCCGCCCGTCCGGTGTACACATCCTGTGCAATTGAATTTGAAAAAATGTCACTCGCAGCAGATGCGGCTTTCTGCCAAGGCTTTGATATCAATGAAGACAGTAAAAATTGAACAACTAAACCCACGATCAGGGCTGCAAGCTCGGTGAACTGACTGGTAGGAAAAAATCGAATGACGGCCAATACAGAACAGATCGACAATCCACCGGCCATCCAAATTTTTAATTGAATGGGCGGACACCAAGAGAGTATTTTATTCAGCGGGCTCTCGCCCCTCCCTTCATTTACTTGTGCATACAGCGATTCGGCTCGTTCAACATCATCTGTTGATGGCTTTGATCGTACGGACTGGTATCCAGTGGTTTTACCGTCAGTGATGATTGGTGAGGCATAGGCATCAACCCAATAATGATCGCCATTCTTACATCTGTTTTTAACGATTCCCATCCAAGACTTGCCAGACTTCAATGTATCCCATAAATCCTTAAATGCCAGTTCGGGCATATCTGGGTGACGAACAAGGTTATGCGGCTGGCCAATAAGTTCTTCCTGAGTAAAACCGCTTATATCCAAGAAATCTTTATTGACGTGCTCCAGAATACCTTTGGTGTCCGTAGTACTGACGATATTTTGGTGCTTAGAGTAATTCACCTCTCGATTCGTAACTGGGCCGTTCTTTCTCATGACAAATTTTCCTTATAAGGCATGCATCCCTTATCGGCCAGATAACTTGATACTTGAAGTAGACTTATTTTTTGTATGGCTATATTGGCTCTAGCGCTATTCCTCAGGCATGGGCTGCCCTTTGATACCGCCGACTGGCTGCCCGATCACCTGATTATAGACTACAATACCTGACATAGTAGACAATGCATTATATCTAGTCCGTAGAGATAGAGGGCTAGCACCCAATAAAATGAGAGGAACCGATGCCGTCCATAATTGATGCCATTGAAAATAATGCCCAAATAGGCGGCTGGACGCTGGATGTTAGTAACTCATCACTAACTTGGACTCAAGGCACTCGAACGATCCATGAGGTTCCGGACAATTACGTGCCTCAATTAGATACTGCTATAAGCTTTTACGCTGAGCCGTTTGATGGGGTGATAGCACAGGCCGTAGAAGAGGCGAGCAATAGCGGGACGAGCTTCAATATCAAAGCAAGAATTAGAACATATACAGGCAGTATGAAATGGGTTAACGCTATCGGCATGCGCAATAAGGATAGCGAAGGAAAGGTAACAATTTATGGAACATTCCAAGACATCACCGCACAACACGACACCCTCCTGAATGAAAGAAGAGAAACCAATTACCACTCAATTGTACTGAACAGTGTGCTTGAGGCGCTTATCACAACCAATGAAGCAGGTATCATCTGTAGTTTTAATAAAGCAGCAACAGATATGTTTGGCTTCACAACAGATGAAGCAATAGGGATGCCCATTGAAAACTTCATGCCCCAACCTCACAGGGACAGGCATCATAAATATGTGAGTGATTACACGAGTACCGGCGTATCCAACATTATCGGCAGCTCCGGACGAGTGCTAGAAGCAGTAAAGAAAGATGGTTCAACCTTCCCAATCAATTTAAGGATCCACCCTGTAAAACTTGAAACCGGTGCCGGTTTCGTTGGCACAATCCGCGACCTTACCTCTGAAAATAAAGCAGCAGAAAAACTAAAATGGTTGCTTCTCTATGATGACGTAACCGGATTGCCGAACAGGTTATATCTGCTGAACTACTTGGATAAAATAAACATATCCACTCAGTTAACTTTAGCTGTTCTGGATATTGATTACTTTAGCCGTATTAATCTTGCTCATGGTCAAGATGTAGGTGACTCTATATTAAGAGGCATCTCTAAAAGGATTTCCTCCTTCACTGGAGAACACACCCTTACAGGGCGAGACCTCAATGATCGATTCTGGGTGGTGCTGCACGAAGATACACAACCAAGTCAAAGTCCAAAAATAATCATTGATGATTTGATACAGGTGTTAAATCGACCATTTTTAATCGGTTCAAGAAAGCATCACTTGAATTTTAGCGTAGGTGTGTCCTGCTCCGACGAGAAACAAAGCTCGAGCCAGTTAATTTCAAACACTGAAGCCGCATTGTTTGCCGCAAAAAATAACGGGCGAAACCAAATATTTTTTTATGAAAAGAATTCGTCAATACATCTTCTTTCGGATTACAAAATTGAAACCTCACTCAGAGAAGCTATAGAGAACTCAAGATTAGAGACATGGATTCAACCAAAATTCGACTCTAAACAAAACTTGTGCTCTGGGGAAGTCCTGACCCGATGGACATTAGATAATGGCGACATGGTTAGCCCGGACAAGTTCATCCCAATCGCTGAAAAAAGCGGCCTAATTCATGGATTGGGGAGCATTGTCGCTAAAAACACGGCTAAAATGCTGAGGTCAATTAACGCAGAGTTTCCGGAATTTACCTTGGCTATGAATGTAAGCCCTAAGGAGTTCATAAATAATAATTTCTGCGAAAAAATTAAGACTACGTTTGATGCGGAGGGCGCAAATCTAAACAATCTCATTATTGAAATAACAGAAAATCTTCTTGTCGATGACAAACATCACATCGTTGAAATAATGAATGGCCTTACAGCCTATGGAATAACCATTTCCATTGATGACTTTGGCACCGGGTACTCAAATCTTAAACGAATAATGGAATTGCCCGTCACAGAGATAAAGATTGATAAAGGCTTCATTCTTGATATAGAGCGCTCACCTAGGAATGCGGCTTTAGTATCAGCCATAATAAATATGGCCAAATCACTACAATATAAAGTTGTCGCCGAAGGTGTTGAAAATCAATATATCGCAGACTGGTGTATAAACAATAAAGTGGAATATTTACAGGGGTACCATTACGCAAAGCCAATGCCATTTAAGCAGTTCATGGAAGCCTATACTTAATCGACTAATCAGTATCTGGCCACACATTATTGTCTACACCCTTCCACACTAACTAAGAACCGGCCTTCTGATAAACTCGGAAATAAAAAATATCCGATGACAGCAACGCCCTAAACATAAACTTCATAAACATGGCGTAAATTGTTTTTTGTAGCGAGTTCGTGATATCCAATGACAATAGTAAAGGCAGGCCATTAACCGTTCCGCCTTACGGCGTAGCCCACACACACGGTGCAGAGTAAGACCTAATGTAAAAAAGGCTTTCTAGAGGTATTCACATTGCCGATCTTGATGAAAAATACTTTGCAGAACTGAAAGAGATGGTACTTTCTGAGGATAACCATAGAGATGGGAGCGCTATAGATGTAGCCTTTTTAGGCTGTTAACCTTTAATTGGCCACCTAGGATGAGTTAAATCACCTTCGGCAAAGCCGGAGGCTTACTAGAGGACGCCCTCGAAGGGCTCAAGTAAGCGCCCGAGGCACCAAATACCGAACTTCAACTGATCTCGGCACTCATCATTATTTTCTTGTTTCGAATGTACTCTCGAACCATTGCCTCATCCAAACCAACGGTAGACACAAAATATCCCCTAGCCCATAACGCCTCCCCAGTGAAGTTTCTCTGCCGTCCCTTGAGGTTCTCGCTATTTAGGTAGCTCTTCCCCTTCAGCTGGCCCGCAACATTTAACACCGTCAATTTCGGCGCAATACTCTGACACATATGAACATGATCCTTCATGAAATGCCCCTCCTCGATCGTCACGCTCTGCCTTCTAGCCTGTTCGTGAAAGGTCTTCCCAAAAAAACGTCCTAGTAGCGCCAAATATAACCTTCTGTCTTCTTTTCCGCATAAGTATAATGTGGCACTTACAACCCCAGCGAGTATGAGACAAACTTTTGTAGTCTCTCATAGACTTTTACTTCCTTCTCTTGGTCGAGACCGAAAGGTACCTTTACCGCGGTAAGTGTAGAACCTATGAGAGTCTCCCCAGCAGAGACGGGGGTTACCATTTATTAATAGCGTATCCCTCTGCTTTTCGTCTAACTGTCCAACTCCCCTGTATGACTAAATAATATGAGATTTAAAATTATTTCTTTTTACGCCGTTTCACCAGCTTTTTACCCGTCATATCGATGACTTCACCAAAGAACCGTTTGTGTAAGATGATGTCTGCAAGCTTGGTGGCTAAAACCACTCGCCGTCCCTTATGGCTATTAAAGACTTTGTTCTGATCTTCCAAGCTTAAACGCGCGTAGAGAGGCAAAATATCGAGATGA
>Ga0209081_1000097_pt1 | contig 45398 bp, 47 predicted proteins | sample GOMGulsemesocosm_4_FD_184636 | JGI IMG/M metagenome (GOLD analysis project Ga0209081, IMG submission 184636) | Methane-oxidizing microbial communities from mesocosms in the Gulf of Mexico - GOM15B Gulf of Mexico (SPAdes) (version 2) | ecosystem: Environmental > Aquatic > Marine > Cold seeps... | reverse complement strand
TTAATCAGGATCGCGCTTCACGTCTTGGCCACTGGGCTGTAAAGCGCTAAATTAAAAAGTGGAACTAAACATGTAGACCCTAAGGCAGAGTGCTGGCGGACGGGGGTTCAACTCCCCCCGGCTCCACCAATCCAACATCTGAAGACGTCCCCGGACGTCTTTTTTTGTGCCTAAAATCAATGAGTTAGCCTATTTTCAGTCCATATACGTCCATCAGGGTATTGTAACATCCGGCATTTTTAGTAACACTAACTGTAACACCAGAGGACAATTTCACAGGCAGTGTTACAATGGCTCGAACTACCCGCCCACTTACGAATACCGAAATCAAGAATACTCGCCCTCGCGAAAAGGAATACAACCTCTCCGATGGTGGCGGTCTTCAACTGCGCATCAAACCAAAAGGGGCACGCTTTTGGTTATTCAACTACTCACGGCCTTTTAGTAAAAAAAGAGCGAACTTAGGATTAGGCACCTACCCTGAAGTCAGCCTGGCTCAAGCTCGTGAACTAGCCGCCGATGCGAGAAAATTACTCGCGCAAGACATTGATCCTCAAGAGCATCGAGAAGAACAAGCCCTCGCTCAACAGGACCTTCATTCCAATACTTTTTTTCACATTTCTGAAAAATGGTTTGACGTTAAACAAACCAAAGTCACTCCAGATTATGCAGAAGATATCTGGCGTTCGTTTAAGCTCCACCTATTTCCCGATCTCGCTAAACGTCCGATTCATAAACTAAAAGCTACCCATGTCATCAACACGCTTGAGCCTATTGCTGCTAAAGGTTCACTAGAAACTGTTAAGCGACTCTGCCAACGTATCAATGAAATAATGACCTACGCAGTTAATACCGGCCGCTTAGATGCCAATCCGCTCACAGGTATTCATAAAGCGTTTGAAGCGCCGAAGAAAAAACACATGCCGACAATTACCCCAGAACAATTGCCAGAGCTTATGCAATCCCTGAGCACAGCCAGTATTAAAATCGTAACGAGATGCTTAATTGAATGGCAACTACACACGATGGTGCGCCCCTCAGAAGCCGCAGGCGCTCGCTGGGACGAAATCGATTGGAAAACAAAACTCTGGAACATTCCCGCAGAGAGAATGAAAAAGAAGCGTCCACACAGCGTTCCATTAACATCTCAAGCATTAGCACTACTTGAAACAGTAAACCCCATAAGCAGTGGCCGAGAATATATTTTCCCTGCCGACAGAGATCGAAACAAGCACACCCACCCTCAGACTGCGAACACAGCCCTCAAGCGAATGGGTTACGGTGGAATACTGGTCTCACATGGCCTACGAGCCTTAGCCAGCACCACCCTTAATGAACAAGAGTTTTCCCCGGACATTATCGAAGCCGCTCTGGCACACATTGATGGCAATGAAGTTAGAGCAGCGTATAACCGTGCTGACTATCTTAAGCAACGCAGGGTAATGATGGAATGGTGGAGCAATCACATTGATCAAGCCTCTTCAGGCAATCTCAGCATAACCTCTGGCAAGCAAGGATTACATGCTGCTAGTTAGATGGAGGGTAACTGCCTAGCTCAGATGGTCGACCCTGAAACCAGTTCCCTCCAGTTATTGTATGACGATGCCAGCCTATCCATAGGCGTAATACTGAAATGTATTTCCTGAACTCAAATGGCCAGTTTTAGCTGCAGTAAGCCCAATACCAGCACCTACAGTCATAGCAAAACACGCTTGTTTAGCACTCCCCCCACACAGAATAGTTACTGCACCCAACAATAACCCACCTTTGAAAGTTGCTGCGATTTGAGGACTACTGGCAATACCGTGAGTCACCATGCTTACTGCATGCTCGCAATTAAAACTGACAGGGCAATAGCCTCTCCCAGAATTCAGAACAGCCTGAATCCTTGATGACATAGCATCCAAGCCATCACTGTATTCAGCCCTAACCGTTACCTCTTGGTTTTTGGAGTACTCCAGTGGTGTACATAAAGCCGGGCCGCCTACAGGTGAATTATGGAAAATTATACGCTCGCCATTACTGTAATTTAACTCAAGCCCGCTGTGGGCAACCAAGCCTGAGGCTTTTTCGCGATACAGCTCTCTTACAAAATATAATCTCAATTTGAATTTCCTTCTCATTTAGAATAGTATTCGGATATCGAATACTCAAAGGAATAATATTCGTATTTAGAATATTATTCAACATTATTATTCCTCACTATCCCAATAAGAGGTAGCGGTAATGTCTCAAATCGTCACATACAACGGTATTGTGGGGTATCTACTTGAAAAAAGGAGAAATGAACTTGGCTATGATCAAGCCAAAGTGGCACATGCCGCAGGCATTTCACAGCCCGTCCTGTCTAGGCTGGAGAAAGGTGGAGCCTCAATTACAATTGATCAGTTATTTCCAATCTGTACTGCACTGAGTATAAGCCCTGGAACGATCATTCAAATTGCAGAACAGAATGCAAATGTCTTGACGAAAGATGATGCAGTGGACGTGATGACAACAAAACAAAGTAGCTCAGCCGATACCGATAACGGCTCAAAAACAAATGCCGTTCTTGCTGGTGCTGCAATCGGGGTTGTACTAGCAATGCTACTGAAGTAGCTATGAGCCACTGCATATTGATAAAGAACTGATTATATAAAAATAGCAGCCTGCAAATGCAGATAATACAAAAAACCTACTTAGGTTGAATTACCCCTAAACGGCACCGTATGGCAAACAGCAAGAAACCTCCACAAAAAAAGAAAGCTTCACCTGATTTGGTTCCCTATTCACGTGCCGGTGATACATTTCACTATCGCTGGGCAGCAAGGCGCTGTCTTCGCCTATTAGATCCCAATTCAAATTTACATAACATTACGATAGAAGGCTCTAAAGAGCCTAAGCTGGGTGGTGAATTTGTTATTGATACAGCCGAATATAGCTTAGATGATAATAACTGTCGGTCAGTGGAGTATTTTCAACTAAAACACTCGACAGTACAGTGTGATAAAAATTTCACTTTGAGTAAGCTTAAAGACACTATTGAAGGGTTTGCAAATCGCTTTAGAGGTTTGCAAAATAAAGGGCATAGCTTCGCGAGTATAAAATTTACTATTGTAACAAATCGGCCTATTAGCCCTAGCTTCAGAGAATCAATTTCAAGCTTGTCTGCAGGCGAATCAGGTGGTGTGAACTTTGATAAAACAATAAGAGCTTACACCAAACTTAAAGGAAAAAAACTAGCATCGTTTTGTGGCTTACTGCAGCTTGTTGATGGTGAGGGTGATTATGATGCACAAAAACATGAGCTTCATCGCGAACTAGCTAGGCTGACATGCGAAGCTAGCGATATCAAACCATTGCTTAGTCTCGTTGAGTTAGTCAGAGAACGTATTGAACCCAAAAGCACTCGGAAAGATATTAATAAAGATGATGTGCTAGAGCAGTTTGAGCAAACCTCGGAAAAAGACCTCTTTCCTGCACCGCCTTTGTTTGAACAATTATCGGCGGCTATTGAGCGCAAGCAAAATGACAATCTGTATCAATCCATTGTCGATACGCAATCATCTTTTCTGATATTAAAAGCTGTGGGAGGCACGGGTAAGTCCATCACCTGCAATCAGCTGATTGGTCGTTTTGGTGATGGTTCTTTGGCCTTGGCCTATGACTGTTTTGGTAACGGCGGATACCGAAAAATCAGTGAGCACAGACACAGGGCCTGCGACGCATATGTGCAGATTGCGAATCAACTTTCCCAGCACGGTTTATGCGAGCCGATGATACCGACAAAGCGGGATCAGGATGACAAGTTAACCCAGGGGTTTTTGTCACGGTTGTCACAAGCAATTGGAAAACTACGAGAGAGCAATAAAGACGCGTTATTGGTTATCCTGTTTGATGCGGTGGATAACGCAGAAATGGCGGCAAGCGAATTTGGTGACCGGTGCTTTGCAAGATACCTGCTGCGAGAAACGCTGCCAGAAGGTTGCCGAGCGGTTTACCTTTCAAGACCGGAACGTGTTTATCTATTCAATCCGCCTGATTCAATTCAGCAAGTGGAGATTGCCCCATTTAGTGATACAGAGTCTCTCCAATACCTCCAAACCAAATACCCTGATGCTCGCCTTGAAGATGCCACTGAATTCCGTCGATTGACCGATGGCAATCCGCGTGTACAGGCCAATACCCTAGCGCTTGGCAAACAATCGATTGGAGAAGTTCTAGCCTATCTGGGTGTAGGCGGTAAAACAGTTGATGATTTAATTGAGGAGCAACTCAAAAATGCTGTTTCTACAGTAAAGGCCTTATATCCCCATGGTTTTGAGCAGCATGTCGAAGATATATGCACAGGCTTAGCATCGCTTCCTCCTTTTGTTCCTCTTGAAGTCTTAGCTGCCGTGTCAGGTACGGATGTATCGGCAGTAAAAAGCTTTATTGCTGATTTGGGTAGGCCGCTCTGGCTAACCGATAATTATGTACAGTTCCGGGATGAACCGACAGAGACTTGGTTTACCAGTACATATGCAGCTACACCGGAACAAATCAAAACCTATATTTCCAGATTGGAACCGTTAGCCGATGACTTTTCCTACGTGGCAGAAGCACTACCTTCGTTACTCTTAAAGTCAGGACAATATGATGCACTTATAACGCTGGCTTTATCAGAAGATAAGCTGCCGACAGATAACCCGGTAGATGCAAGAAATATTCAGGTTTACCGCCTGCAATTTGCGTTTAAAGCCGCATTAAAAGATAAGCAGTATGCGGATGCCTGTAAATTAGCCTTGCGAGCCGGTGAAGAAGTGGCTGGCAGTGATCGGCAGCTAGAAATTTTATCTGGAAATATTGATCTTGCTACTCGGTTTTTATCAGAGCAGCGCGTGATGGAAATTGCCCACCAACGCAATATGTATGGCGCGTGGAACGGTTCTGAAACCCTGTATTCAGCCGCAATGTTATCGTCGATCCCAGAGTGCGAAGGAGAGGCGCGTAGTTATTTACGCTCAGGCTGGCATTGGTTACATCGATATTTTGAAGAAAGAGATAAAGCAGATGATTCGCATCATGATGACAAACTAGAAGATAGTGACATCCTGGCTATGCTCTTTTGCTACTACCAGCTCGATGGCGAACAAGCTGCTGTCGAGTTTATACGACGCTGGAATCACGAGGAAACAATTTACCGCGTAATGCGTGAGTTTGCAGAAAGGCTTATCGATAAATCGGCGTTCAAGGCGCTGGAGAGTATGGCGCTGTATGGTAAAGACTGCCCAGGCATTGTTATTGCGATAAACCATGAGCTGTTAAAGGTGGGAAAAACACCAAGCAAAAAGTGCCTGACACGCACATTGAATAAAATTGTCGGGCCGGGAAAGTGGCTTGAAAAACCCAATGATATCTATAACCGTTTTCGTATTAGTACCAGCGCTTATCTATCACTCCTTGAAGCCTGTGTTATTAATAAATTACCTCTAGCCAGCATCAGGCGAGCATTAAATCACTACATCGACGAGCCAAGACAACACGCCATCAATGATGATTGGCATAGCGAGAACAGATCCAACTTTTTCAGAAGTATCGCAATCCGTGCTTGTATTAAGAATAATTTCGACTTTTCTGTTGCAGATGCCACACCAAAGAGTTGGAAAATGGAACAGCATACCCATCGAGATAACGAGGAGCTAAAGGAAGCTAACAGAGTCATTGAAGCGCTACTTCCCTGGTATATGGTCAGGGCAAAAATATTGGCCGGAAAACGCGTATCTATTGATAAGTGGCATAAGCAGGCGCAGGAAATATCTTCGCGCAAATTAAGTGGACGCTATCGGGAATATGACCCTATCCCTTTTGAAATTACAGGTACACGCTTTTTCAATCTGTTGCTGTCCAAGGGCAGTGTGGATTCAGACCTCAATAAGCTTATTGAAGGTATACAAAGCGATAGCCTTAAGTTTCGGCACCCCGATAAATTACGGGCGTTACGGATAGCCAACAGGGTAGATCGATTACAGCCTATCGCCGATGTTCTTGAAGAGTCGTGTTATCAAACCTTACAGATTGTTGATGAAGAAGAAGGGCCAGTGGAAAACGCCAATGGTCTTATTTTATTGTCGCGGGCTGTTTTGGCATCCAGTGAGGCTGATGCCGAAGTTTATTTTGAAAAAGCCATAGAAGTGGTTTCGCGCTTTGGTGATGAAGCCGTTGAACGATGGCAGGCGGTAGTTAATATTGCCAAGTATTGCGCTTCTGGTGGGAATATGGGACCAAAGCACGCCTACCGCTTTATGCGTTGTGCTGAGCTGATTGGCAATACTGTAACAAGAGAAAAGCATTGGGACAGGGATGATGCGATGGAGACATGTTTTCACCTATGCCCGACATCAGCTTTTGCAATTGCCAGTCGCTGGAATGATAGAGCAGTTGGGCGTTCCGGGCGAATGCTTTCAGCTTTACTTGAAGCAGCACTGAACGCTAATACCATCTCTCCTTCTTCCGCTTGGGCTGCTGCGGCATTGCCGTTTGATTATGGCTTGGTTGATTTAGCTAGCCAGTGTATCGCAAAGGAAACAGATGCAGAAAAACAACAAATTATTTTTAACGACTTGGTAACAAACTATCGCCAGCGGGGGATTACCGGTGACGAGTGGCAGACTATCGACAAGCTGGCTAAGGCACGCGGCCTGCATCATGAGACCTTGGAGCAGCTGGAGTTATTGATTGGCAAAGAAAAAGAGGAAGAAACATCGAGACCACGGAGTGCGTTGCGCGAAGAAGACAATGCTCACGGCAGTTGTGAAGATTTATATGGTGATATTAATTTTGTCTCAGATGATGGTTTGCGCGAAGCGTTGAATAGGTTTGAAGCGCTGGAAGGTCCGAGGGATTTTGAAGGCCTATGGCGGTATGCAGCCAGTAAAGTATCCAATGCCAATGCCGTAAAGTATTTATCGTTGATTGCCAATGCTGATTTTTTAGATTTTTATAAGATCCGTACAGCAATACGAACCTTTCCCTATACTTTAAAGAAAAAGCCTGGCGTACAGAAGGTCTGGCCTAATATTGTTAAAACCATCGTAGAGCGTTATCCCGATGATTTTATTCGCTGTTACCATCGCCATTGGGTGTTAGACGATATTGGAACAGATGATATTACACTCAATGCGGTCAGGGAGGGCGTGCTAAAGAGCTTATCGGAATCCAATGGTCTTGAATCTGCCAGTACCTTTTATGGTTTTGCCGGTTCCTGCGTACAAGAAATAGCTATGGATGATGCAGACGCAGTGTTTGATTTTGCACTGACTCGATTTGAACTGCATATTGAGAATGACTATGCCGATGGCCCGTGGAGGGCTGAACTGTACCCGCCTGAGGAAATCACGGCATCACTAACAGGCTATATCTGGGGCTGTTTAGGCTCGCCTGAATCGCATGAGCGTTGGTGTGCTGCCCATGTGGTTAGACGCCTATATCAACTAGGCTGCCAACAGGAAATCGATGCGTTGATAGAATGGATGACGGCCGGGGGCGTTAATGCGTTTATTGGTAGCAATTATCCTTTTTACAGTATGCATGCCAAACAGTACTTGTTGGTGGCCTTGGCACGCTGTGCCACCGATAACCCTGCTTTATTAATCAAACATAGCAAAACCTTCTGCAATATTGCCCTGCATGGTGACGCGCATATTTTGATACAGAAGTATGCCGCAGATATTGCTTTAGCTATTGCGCAAGCCACACCAACAGCTTATAAGCCGGATATTATCAGTCAGTTGAAACTGGTAGATAAAACACCGCTTCCAATAGAGGTGACCGAAGATTATTACGAGAAACGTGATACTCCTTGGCACCAGCAAGGCAAAGTCGACACGTCACTGGAACTGTCTTTCGGCCATGATTTTGATCGTTATTGGTTTGAGCCTTTAGGTGACGTATTTAAAGTACCGAGAAAACAGGTTGAAGAGCTGGCAGCCGAAGTAGTTTTAAAAGATTGGCAGCTATCTTTTGGAGAACGTTATATACGCGACCCACGACAGGAGCTCTGGAATGCCCGAAGGGATCGAGGAACCTCTCATAGCCATTCGAGCTACCCGAAAACCGACGCTTACAATTTTTATTTGTCCTACCATGCCATGATGGCTGTTGCTGCCAAATTATTGAAGGCAATGCCGGTCATTCACTCTCGCGAATGGCATGATGATGAATGGCGGGACTGGTTGGATCGTCATCTTTTAACCCGAGATGATGGATGCTGGTTAGCTGACAGACGAGATTTTATCCCTGCGGCACGCAGACAATGGCTAAGCGATAAGACGGACAATGACTGGCGCTGGCAGGTATGGCCCCAAGACTTTCTCGATGTATTGCTCTTTGAGCAACAGGGAGAAACGTGGTTAAACGTTGCCGGTTCCTGGAACGAGTATCGCGATGGCCATAATGAATCCATAGATGTTTCAAGCAGACTGGTGCCAAGCTGGGCATCAGCATCATTACAACGTGCCGTCATCCATCACCAAAATGATGTATCGGACAGTAAAAGCCTTGCACATTTTGATGACCGGGATTACGACGATTGCGCTGATCATCCTTTCAAGTTAAAAAAATGGTATTCACAAGGTGATCGCCATGACAGGGTCGACGAGTTTGATCCTTATGCGGGTGCACTTGAATATCCACTCATCACGCCTAATCAGGATATTGCATTACAGCTCAAGCTAACACCCGATAGCGAAAACCGCTATTGGTACAATGCTGACACTGATGAAACGATGCTATGCAGCCAGCTATGGAGTGAGGATAAACCACAGCGGGAAGATAGCGACTATTGCAGTAAGGGTAAACGCTTGCAGGCTTCATTAAGGTTATTGAAAACCTTATTAAGTATGCTGGATATGGACTTGGCTATCCAAGTAGATATTCGTCGAGAATTAACTGATAGGTATAGGAATAAAGATAATGATGTTGGATATACCCTCCCATATAGAAAAATTTATATCCTCTCAAAAGATGGAAGACTCAGGGACACAAGAACGTCTTCTGTACTTAGGGAAAAAGTTAGTAAAAAACCTCGAAAAGCTTAACGATGATGAAATTAGCACATGGATGGCACACTATATTGCTGAAAAGATGACGGCTGCAGCTTCTGCTCGTGGCAAAACAAAAGCATCAGCACAACGGGATTGCTTTGAAGCGATTTTAATACTGTGGGATCACCAAGCCAGCTTTCCAAATGATATTCGCCCATTTAAAGATTTCGAACCGGTATTTAGGGCGATGGCACACATTGACCCTAATAAAGATTTTCCTTCATATTTTTCTCAAAAAAATGGCAGTGACAAACCTCCCACAGATACTGAACAGTATGCCAATTTTGTAGTTAATCTGGATTCTGCTATTCGAACAATGATGTCGTACTTTCTCAGGAAGGCGATTTTGAGCACAACCGATGAAGCTACATTAGGGTGGTTGCATGGTATCAAGGACGTTTCGGAGTCAAGTGAGGCTAAAGTAATTCTTAATTTTGTTCCCGAGCTCGATGTTACTAAGGATAACGATGAACAAGCAGTGTTGGAGCGGAGAATCAAGGAACTATCAGAACATATTGAGCGTTTGCAATCTTTTGAACACGTAAGCAAGTTTATTAGATTGAGCATGGAGAGTGAACTAAAAAATCTTAAAAAAAGTTAATTGCAAGAGACTACCTGCCGGTAGCCCACCCCACATCAACAGGCATTGCCCCGGTACACTTTCTGCCCTGTGATTTTCGCCAGTACCACTGTATTTAAGACTCCTTAAAGCAGTAGATACCTAAATGCTCAATAACGCTCCCCCTAAACTCAATAGTAATCATTACGTCACCACAGCGCTTCTCAGCTAAAACCAAAAAAAATATTCGGGCATATATCACTCATGAGCATCCCCGCCTAAGGAGACACATATTAATAATAACAAACAAAAATTTTATAGCTTTGATAAGCCAGTTACCGCTCACCAGGCTTTAGAGACAGCAGCTGAGATCCAGAAACTCATAGCAACAGCCCGAGCCACCAGAGCCAAACGTGACGAAGCAATACTCGCTATTAATTTCGGTATAGGATTGCGCTGATCTGAAATTTGTAATCTTGAGCTGAGTGACTTTGACCGAAAGACCGGATTACTGGAAATCAGGCTACTCGCTCGGTACGCCGTTCCTCCTAAGGACTCAAACCAATGCCAACAAACATCAGTGTTTAAAATCACAAAAAATCACTCCAACAATTTTCAAGTCTATATCACTTCGATGACGCTACCACAGTGCTATTTTCTAATCATTGAAATCGAGGTTTGATATGGAACACACATGCCCCCACTGCCAATCCAATCGGATTGTCACACGTAATCACGCTCGTAAAACATGCGGCTCTCTGGGCACCCTTGCCGGTGCCAGTATGGCAATTCGTAGCGTAAAGCTAGGAACCACTATTGGCCGCTTTTTTGGCCCACCCGGTATTGTTGCCGGAGGTATTGCTGGGATGGCTTTCGCCGGTATCAGTGGCGCTATTCTCGGTAACTCTACCGGCACAAAGTTGGGCACCATGTTGGACAATAATGTGCTGGACAATTATCTGTGCTTGTCTTGCAAGCGTACCTTCAGTAATCCTTCCCAAGTCTACGAGGGTGACTACTTCTCTCATGACGATTTGGAAGACGAGCACGAAGAAAACCAGTTTCCGACCACGCTTGATTAATCGAACCCCCTAGTTATTCATACGAGAAACGCATTATGGCTCACCTAATAGAGACAATGGCCTATACCGGCCAAACGCCCTGGCATGGTCTAGGGCATTCGTTACCCGCTAACCGCTCCGTCGAAGAATGGATTCATGCCGCGGGAATGAACTGGAACATTGAAGACAGTCCGGTGCAATTTAAAGCAGATAAGCACCAACACCTGAATGAGCTCAGGACTTCCAGTAATCACAAAGTCTTGTACCGCTCCGATACCAAAGCCGCACTCTCTGTTGTCGGCAAACAGTATAAAGTCGTGCAACCGCGAGAGATTTTGGGGTTTTATCGAGATCTTACCGAACAATCAGGATTTGAATTGGAAACTGCAGGGGTTCTGAAAGACGGTAAAAAACTGTGGGCCCTCGCCCGAACGGGACAAAGTGCTGAGCTGAAAGGGCGAGATACGATCAACGGTTACTTATTACTGGCCACGGCCTGCGATGGCAGCATGGCCACAACCGCGCAATTTACCAGCGTTCGTGTTGTGTGTAATAACACGCTGTCCATTGCGACCGCCAACAACTCCGGTGCTGTGAAAGTACCTCACCGCTCAGCCTTTAACCCCGACACCGTCAAACAACAATTGGGGGCCTCCGTGTCCAACTGGGATAATTTCAGCGACCAAATGGTTGAGCTTTCAAGGCGTAAGCTCACAGACAAAGAAGCGCACCACTATTTGAGTCGATTGCTGAATCAAAACGCCCTAGGAGTATCTGACAAAACCAAAGTGCGAAATATAGGCGCGATGATGAATCTATATCTCGGTAACGGGATGGGCGCATCCCTGCCTTCGGCCGCCAACACGGCCTTCGGCCTCCTCAATGCCGTGACTCAGTATGTTGATCATGAGCAACGCGCAAGGTCTCAGGATAACCGGCTTAACTCAGCGTGGTTTGGGCAAGGCGCCAAGTTCAAAAACCGCGCCTTTGAAAACGCCCTATTACTCACCGCCTAACTTCACAGTTTACATCCCTGTCGCTCCCGAAAGGGGGCGACTATATCGCTGCAACGGGAGTTTCAAATGACTCAACTATCTAACCTGCCTGCACCATACCCAGAAGGAATTTCTGAATCCGAAATCCTACAGTGGGCAAACGCTATTTTGGCCGCTCGCTTTAAACGCAGTAGCTATCTCACCAGCCCTGATACCACACGTGATTTCTTACAAACTTGGCTCGCTCAAGATGAACGTGAGCGCTTTGTATTAATCCTACTCGATAATCAGCATGGCATTATCGACTGCGAAGTACTGTTTGAAGGTACCATTGATGGTGCTGCGGTCTACCCTCGTGAGATCGTAAAAACCGCGCTCACTCATAACGCCGCTGCCGTTGTTCTGGCACACAATCACCCCAGTGGTATAGCAGAACCCAGTGGTGCCGATAAGCGTATTACGGCACGCATAACCGAAGCCCTCTCCACGGTTGATATTCGAGTCCTAGATCATCTCGTCGTTGGCGGGTGCGATATCATCAGTTTTGCCGAACGCGACTTGCTCTAATTTCCGTCCATAATCATCCAATAACCTCCAACACGACCCACTGACGTCCACTCACCTCGATCCCGTTTACTCCGTTTAATGTACGTTAACCGCACTTACCGTTAGCCGTTTGTCTTCATTTTTCATATCACAATTATTATCCACATCAGTTGGAGAACTTATCATGCTTACTCAGTCCAGCCAGCATAAAGTGAGGCGAACCGCCCCACCATTAAAGAAACCTATATCTCCCTATCAACTCTATCTTAATAGCCTTGCCATCTCTGGCCGCACGGCCATGGCAACCCTATTAAATCAATGCTCACTGATACTCGGTCACGACGGTGTTGCGGATACTTACGACTGGCAGCACCTTACCTTCGAGCAGGTCCACCATGTCAGAAGCGCACTGACAGAGATGGGGTATTCCGTTAACACCATCAACATGACGATTGCAGGGCTGCGAGGCATCACTCGCACCGCCTTTAATTTGGGGCTAATGAGCGCCGACAATATGATGCGCATCAACGCCCTAAAGGTCGTAAAAGGTCGAACCACTTCCCGTAAAGGTAGACGCCTCAATAACAGCGAAATAAAAAAGTTGAAAACAGCTACCCGCCATCAAGACAATCCAACCAAGCGAGCACGCGATCTTGCCCTACTGATGGTAGGCATAGGTACAGGTGTACGTTGTGCAGAAATATGTGCACTCGATCTAGACAGCATTAATTTTGGCGATGGAAAATTGGTCATCGAGAAAGGCAAAGGCCGAAAGCAGCGACAAATCTATGTATCAGCAAGCGTACTGAGGGCTATCACGAAATGGGTTTCGATTAGAGGCTCACAGTCAGGACCTCTTTTTTCGCGCATATTGCGTAATGGTTCCATTACCAACAAACGCCTATCCACCAGCGGGATTACTTACGCACTAAGAAAAGTTCAAGAACGAGCAGATATAGAGCCCTTTAGCCCACATGACCTGCGGCGCACCTTCATCACTCATCTCCTAGAGAAGGGAGTTGATTTAAACATCGTCCGACAGCTGGCAGGGCACAGCGATGTCAGTACCACTGTTCGCTACGACAAACGTGATGAATTGTGGCAAAAGCAAGCCTCACAAGGCCTTCAGTTCTAATTCTTTCTCGGAGATATTATGGAGAGCTCAAAGCCCTCTGCGGCATTAAGAGCCATTGCCGAACTCGACGATCAGTGGCTCAACCATACAGAGCACAGTGCCTTTATCGGCGAGGCCTATGCCCGGCTACTAGCAGACCATCCCAACCTGCCAACTGAGGTTATTCAAGGCGGTGAGCAAGCAATCCGCCAGCTTCGGCAGCAAAGCCAAGAGATAGGAGAGCAATTAATTGAGCTTAGGCAGCTTGTAGCAAACGCAGTCAAAGCAGGACTCCAACCTACAGATCAGGATTAATCACTTTCAACCCATCCACTGGCGATATATCAAGCGCCTCACAATAGGTTAAAAATTCAACAACATCCAAGCGGCGCTCAGCCTGTTCAACCTTGCCGATGTAGGAATGCGGAACGTCTAGCTTTTCAGCCAAATCTCGCATGGTAAGCCCTTGCTCCTCACGCTGTACCTTAAGCCAATCAATCAAACGCTTATTTTCTGGACTATGAAGTGATTTTGTCATTTGTCCCTATAGTAGGGACGTATTACAATGTACCCATATCAGGGACAACCAGCAAAAAGCAGAAACAACACTCCAAGGAAACCAATATGGATATTAATGTCTACGCGCTCAGCGATATTGCAGATGAAAAGATAGATCAATTAATCAGCAACAAGCAGTCATTCACACTAACCGGGGTCAACCATATGACGAAAGCTGTCGCTACGCTTGAACGGCAAATTGAAAACAAGGGATTGAAGTGTCGTGTTTACACCAAAGGACGTGCCGCAACAATCGGCGCAGCGGCTATTCCTGTATCACCTACCGTCATTGGTGGCTGGCTTGCAGGAGCCGCTATCGGTCTCCACAACCTAGCCACCTACGATCCCGATTACGAACTCGCCAAAAAACCTCTCAGTAATGAATTGGAAATCAACTACAAAAAATAGATCTATTTAGCACCCCCCATTGAAATATAAGGACTACGACATGAAAACGTTTATTGTATTAATGCTATTGAGCTGCACAGCCCTAGCAGGTTTTTTTGAAGATGAAGTGATTCACACTGAAGATGCCTATAACCAAGGAGGACTACTTTACGCTCGTGCCAACAATGAGCCATTTTCAGGTATCGTTATCGAAGAGGATCGTCGCGGCAACATCACCAGACGTGCGGAGTTTGATGATGGGAAGCTGGATGGCGTATCCCAGCATTTCAATAAAAACGGAGTAATGATTAAAGAAGAAGAGTATGACGAAGGAGCTCTCGATGGATTGGTCCGTAATTGGTACAACGACGGCACGCTGAAACAAGAAGCTTCATACGACGATGGAGAAAAAGATGGCGAGGCACGAATGTATCGTGAAGATGGATCTCTTCAAGGTACCTTAACCATAGACGACGGAACACTTGTTGGCCTCTCAGGAACTTATCGAGATGGGAGTAAACAGACAGAGTCCCACTATGACGATGGTATTCTTTATACCACTGAGTATTACCCCAATGGTCAAGTTAAATCACATGCGGGAACATATCAAAACATGTCGAAAAAACACGGCCCCAATGAAACCTACCATGAGGATGGCCGCCCTAAGAGATTAGCCCACTACCTTAAGGATAGACTTCATGGGAAATATACCGAGCACATGTATGCCTGGGATAACAAACTGTCGCAACGTGAGGTATCGAACTATGTTGATGGAAAGCTGCACGGAAAGAACTTCATCTACTCCGTATCCAACGGCAAAGAATACTTAAAGACAGTCAAAGGCTTCAAAAATGACAAGCCCAGTAAGCTAGAAGAAAATGGCAATTATTGGATCTCGTACAACCCAGACGGCACTGTCAGAAAGTATTAACTTAAACTGTAGTAATACAGATTTTATTTGGCAGGCGCCGGTTTTTTAGACGATGTCTGCCAGGTCAGGCTTAAACCACTACGAATAAATATTCTGAAATAGCGACTCGCTGGAGTCGCTAAAACTTGCCCTGACAGCTACAATTTTTCAGAGAAGCTTCTAGGTCAGATTCAATTTTCAAGACTAATCGAACGAGCCTTTTGGAAGGCCAAAGTCTTCGGGCTTTATTTTCCAACATTCAGACTCATCACTTTTCGCGAGTACTTCGCCAAAGGCGGCAAGGCCATTAGCTGCAAACGCAAACCAACCCTTAGCTTCGGCAAACTTCATATCTTCCATATCACTAATGCCGGACGTAATTGCCCCGCGAACAGCGCTTGCCCACAAACCATAACGCTGCAACACCTCATCCTCTTGACTAATTAAAGTTTGAGCTGCTTTTTCCAAATGCCACCATTGATTTCCAGCGCTCCCCATCACGTAGACATTTGAATCCATCAACTCATGTATATCAAAATTCGAGATGATTTCTTTAACAACTTTCTGATCAATTAACTTGGCCATAACTCTTACTCCCTATTGCAGTCAGAATAGCTCTAGCCTCGTCAGTGGGCAGGCGTTACTCTGGCTACAGGTTATGAAGCCCTCGTATCGGACTTCTCATAACTTAATGGCAAAAAGTAAGAATTTACACTCTTGATCAAAAAGACTGAAACTAGGAAAGCCAGAGACCTTATTTTTTTACTCTATTTAATATGAATTAAACGGAGTAATTTTCCATCGTACAATTAAGCTAAACCCCGTAGATCATTCTGTGTAACTGCAGGGCTAAATACAATATTCTAAGCGCTCTTCGAGCTCAATCATAAAACGATTCAGTACCGGCTCTCAACTCCTGATCGGCATGGTCCGTTTTCGGCTGTATTCTTAACCGCCGAATAAATCACTTTCTTAGCCGCATCATCACTTGGAAACAACTTTCGCTTTTTGATCGAGTTACAGATTACACTGTTCAGCGATTTAATGGTTTTGGTGATGTAGATCACTTTACTTATATCGACTGAGTAATTAAACAAGGTGTTGAGGCTTTCCCAGTGAGCACGCCACAACTTGCTGATCTTCGGGTATTGCTCGTCCCTGCGGCCAGAGAACTGATCCAGCGCCAGCTAGGCTTCGTGCTCGTGGCCGTTTGGTATATCTGCTCTAAATCAGCGATGACGGCTTTGTAGTCATTTCAGGGCACATACTTCACCGAATTGCGAACCATGTATACGATGCAGAGCTGTATCTGGGTGCGTGGAAAGATCGCATTGATCGAGCTAGGAAAAGCGGTTATGGAGCTCGCACTCAAGACTAGGTGTACCTTCACTATTAATAATGACATGCACATCAAAAGGGAAAGGCACACTGGCATCACCTAACTTTCTTGCCTATCCCCCTAACTCCATACTCGGCCAGCCTTCCGCACCATGGGAGTTTGGCCTTTCTGAGAGCCTGTATAGGCTGTTCATATCAATTCTATTATGTTCGTTGAATGAAAACCGAAACAACGCTACAAGCCTTATAGCAGGCCACTACCGCCGTTATTGGGTTTGCACTGCGCAAAAAGGTGCATATACTCGACAGACGTAGGGAAGAGTGATTACCTTGCCCTGGAAGCACACATTTTTTGATCAAGTGTGTGTCGCAGAGTGAATCCCTCAGTAAAGGAGGGTTTAGCCTCTGGAGCGAGCATAGTTTGTCCCCTTCCGCCCCTGCAAAGACATTCGCGTAATGGGTAGGGTTAGACTCTCTCCGAAAAGTCCTCTGAAATCATTACTCACCGAGATTATTCAATCCCATATTTCAATAGCCCTCCAACCAATCACAGCAGGCATTTTGTACAGAAATTCTGTCTCGGGAATTCAGAAACATCGTATACAAGCGAGGCTTATCTCTTGTACAAGAAATTTTTCATTCTAAGTCATTGATTTTTAGAGGCGAGTAGATAATATGTTTGGCTATGGATTGAACCTCAGAGCACATTGGAATGGCTCGCCTTTACCCAAACCCTAATTTCTCCTGTTGTAATGCACAATGTACTCATTGAAGTTTTTGGTGTCGATGAATTTGACGCCAATTTAGAGGGCACTGACCTAGAAAGAGTTAAGGGAAAATTTTTCCTCGTAATAAACTGTTATGCCTCATCAGCTCGGAGAATAAAATGACATACACGGGCCGATGCCTTTGCGAAAAAGTAGCCTACCAAATTGAAGGTGAGCTCGGGCCAATTTTCAACTGTCACTGCTCAAAGTGTCGCCGCTGGCATGGAGCCATTTTCCGAACAAGAGCCTCTGTGGCAAAGCAACAGTTCAGCTGGCTATCTGGAGAAGACTATTTATCTTTTTACTATTCATCCGATACAACGAATAAGTCATTCTGTTCAAACTGTGGCTCGGCTTTAATAACTACCTACGATGATCGCCCCAATGTTATCGGTGTACCAATCGCGGCACTTGAACAGGCTCCAACAAACCGCCCTGAGGCAAATATCTTTGTTGGTTCTAAAGCACCATGGTATCCGATTACCGATGGTCTGCCACAGCACACAAAGTGGCCTGGCAGCGAGGAGAAAGTTCGTGAAACAAAAGCATAGCAAGTTGTTGAACCCGCGCCACTTCGTGGCTGGACAGTCAAAGCGCTGGCCCTTTTGTGCATTTACTTCGAAAATCTTCGCACAAAAGCACCAACACTTCGCCTGCCGGTTAACAAGGCGCTAGGAGACCAAGAGGACAATCTATGCCTAACTATGAAATTTCGAAACCCGTCACATTTTTTGTGTGGTATAGCCTAGTTACAGCTATTCTGCATTTTATAATGGAGACTGCTTTTCATCTAAAACATGGCCAATTTTTACCCATGTTGATCGTTGACTATATTGCTATTGGACTGCTTTTGTTTGGTGGTATAGGTTTTTTGTGGCGTGGTTGGGGGCCGGGCTTACTGTGCGGAGCATGGGGGTTTGAGTTTTGTCTTAATTACCGAACGTTCTTTTCAAGAATACCTTCGCTTATGGATGGTAGCGCAAGCGAAGTTACAACGAATACTGCTTATCTGCTGGGTAGCCTGTTAACACTTTCAGCAATTGCATTTATATGGTCTATTTTTGTTTGCGTCAGCCATGCGAAGGTGCGGTACCAAACTGCTTAACAAAATTATGCAGACAGACATTTGTAAGCTGTCATAGCGTTAACCGACAAGGAGAGTTCAGTGTTAAATTCGGAGTTCGCCAATAACTTCACCCAAGAATGGGTTGATTCCTGGAATTCTCACGATATAGAAAATATCATAGATCACTATGCCGATACTCTTGAATTTAGATCTCCTCTAATCCTAGAACGATACTCCAATTCTCTTGGTGTGATTACAACTAGAAAAGAGCTAAAAGAGTACTTTCTTATTGGTCTTAATAAAAACCCGCTATTGCACTTCAAGCATAAGCGAACGCTATTAGGCGTAGACGGTATGACCCTCTATTATGACAACGCCAGAGGTGGACAAACTGCTGAGTATTTTGAATTTGGTCCGAAAGGTAAGGTAACAAAATCCAATTCGTGCTATTCCTATTGATCCGCCAGCAGTTAACAAGCGGCTAGGACGCCCTTTCCGCAGTTCCAAGCCCGCCGCAAAGCCGGGCGTTAGTATCGAGAGAAATTATGTTCAACCTGGAGGTATGGCTAACATTTACAACGGCTTGTTTGGCCTTAACCATATCGCCTGGCCCTGGTAGTATCCTTACAATTGGAAAAGGAATGAGCCAAGGAAAGGTAGCGGCTATTGTGGTGGCTCTATCAATTGGCGTCGCAACGTTACTTCATGTCTTGGCAGCAGCTTTTGGACTTACATTACTTATTCACACTTCCGAACTGGCTTTTTTTATAGTGAAGTCAGTAGGTGCCATATACTTGGTATGGATTGGTTTGAAAATTATTCTAAAGCGTAATCTCTTTGATTTTGAAAGATTAGAAAAACAATCATTAAAAGCAATTTTTATGACCGGGTTTTTTACCGCAGCGCTAAATCCAAGGGTTGGAATATTTGTACTCGCGTTCATCCCTCAGTTCGTAAATCCGAAAGCTGGATTCGTTGCCTTTCAAGTGGTCGTGTACGGTGTTTGGTTCACATTTTTGAGCGTATTGATTTTGTCATTGATGGGTATTTTTTCTACAACATTGTCACACTGGCTAAAAGAGAGGCCAAATTATGTTAGCGGTCTTAATATCAGTGCTGGCTTAATATTCCTTCTTTCTGGATTTTCTGTGGCAATCATGACTTTATGACAATGAATACTAATAAGGCAATCAAATTCGCTTCGCGCCAAAGCGCGTCTCTAATTGCAGAGTGATGTGTCTTCATGGAGTCATCGAATTAGATGTATGCAGTAATATTTAAAGCCACAATCAAGGATTTTGACTCTCAACATTCAAAAATGGCTGAGCGCACACGTGATCTAGCCATTAACGAATATGACTGCACTGAATTTACAACTTACACCGAAGGTGATAAAGAAATCGCAATATCTTATTGGCCTTCAATGGAACATATTAAAGTCTGGCATCAAAACCTTGAAAATAAAGAAGCCCAAGCTCTTGGCAAGTCCAAATGGCATGCAACACATCAACTTCGAGTGACGGAGATTCTTAGATAATGTATGCCAAAACACATAAAAAAGTTGGCCTATTCGCACTTCGTTCAGGACCGCTAAAAGCGTGGCTTCGCCGCAATGCGACCTATGCTATAAGCATTGAGCATCAAGAATGAATACATATCAAGGAAGCTGTCACTGCCAATCAATAGTATTCGAGGTCAGGTGTGATCTTGATATCGCATATATGTGTAATTGTTCCATATGCAAGAGAAAAGGGGCAAAAATGGTCTATGCAGAGCAGGAGAATTTTCAATTATTAAAAGGCAAAAATAAACTTGGGTGCTATCAATTCAACACTCAAGTTTCCGAGCATTATTTTTGTTCCATATGTGGCATCTACACACATCATAAGCCACGTTCATTACCGGGTAAATATGGCGTGAATACGGGATGCCTAAGTGGCGTTGATTCAGCTGTTCTTAAAGTTAAATCAATTGAGGGTAGCGCAAGGTAAATACGTAACAAATCCATCAACGGCAATAAGAGAATCACTGTTTGATGATAATAGTCATGTGCTCCGTAGGGCCCCTAACAAGAAGAGCTATTCCGTGAAGGAGTCAAGCATTGCCTATCCAAACTTTACCGCCGTCCTTGACGGTTAACGGTAATGTAGAAATCGGTGTTCCTGCTGAAAGTTTTGCTCAATAAAACCACGGTTAAATACACTGCACTTAAGCTTGGGGATTTGCTATATCGCACCAAGGGCTTTGCTATACAACACACTGGCGTTTATCTGGGTAATCAACGAGTGCTACACAACCGCCCCAGTGATGGCGCCATCACTACCAGCCTTGCTGATTTTGGGGAGCGTCTGATGATAAAGGTGAAGAGCACTCACATTGGCTGTAAACAAGAGATAAGCGACCGCCTAACCAAAATACTGGCGGCGGCGAGCCGCTATCGCCTGCTCAGCAATAACTGCGAGAGTATGTCTCACTTTCTGATCACCGGGCGCAAGCACAGCCCACAGATACGAGCAACGATTGTAGGCGCTATGGCTGGTGGCTTATTGGGTAGGAAGTTCAGTACACAAGGCATGCTGCTGTCTACCAAGCTAGGCGGCGTGACCGAGTGTTTACTAGAGAATACCACCTGAAATTATAACCATAGACTATTACCCGCTTAGAGCGGGTCACATGAGACGAAACAAATGGAATTTGATGAAAGCACCCTTCAAGTGCAGGTGACTAACGGGTGCTATTACCTACCGCCTATTGAGCTGCTCTTCCGTTGGCTCAATTTTTCCAGACCAGCCACCATGATCGAACATTATTGTGAAAGTAAAGGCATCGAGCCGCCAAAGTTATCCCACAATACGATCAATAGGGCGGCGACTGTTCGCCCGAGTGTATCGCTGCGATCGATGGATACCTTCAAAGAATGGCTTGAAGGTATCTTTGCTGAACAGCTGGGCGAAACCTTCAGCTCCCCAGTGATCACAGAGCCCGGTTATGTAGGACTGGGGGCGCTCTCTTGGCTTGGTAATCTGCCGCACTTGAAGCAATACTGGGGCGATGACGTTCCCTACACACTGGAGGTGATTGAGGCGCTGATCCATACAGAAAAAAATGCGATTGGTGAGGCGTTAGATAGCGAGCTAAGTGCTGAAGAGCGCGTCCAGCTTATATACCAGAACCCCAAGGTAAAACTGCTGTTTAATGGGTTCGAGTTTCACCCAAAACAAGGCAATAAAAGCAATCGTATCGCAAGTATTGACAGTCGATCAGTGGCACTTCTTATCGGCATCAACTTCTTGTATTTCATTGCCTCCTGGGACGCCGAATACAGTTTAAGTATTGATCCTGAGAATGCAGAGAAAGGTATACTTCGCAGTATTCTTCCTGATACCTACACACAAGAGACATTGCATACCGCCTGCTGGGAGAAACTAAAGCAGCACGCTATTCGGCAAGGGAAAATCACCGGCACGTGGAATGAAATCTCCAGCCAACTGTATGAAGCCACTGACCCAGACAGCGCTAGACGCACACTGAACCGCTACAAGTGCGGCGAAGTCGAGATATCAGATGAAAATTTGGCTGAGCTGGTTCGTAATATCTTTGGCAGTGGCAGCGAAAAGCTTTGCATCATTTACTTGCTGCGCTCTAAAGCCACCTGGTTATTAAGCAGGATGTTTGATGAACTGAAGAAGGAAACCCCGAACCTAACCGAAGCTGATATTGAGCAGCTACTGGCCATGTACCACGAGTACTTTGAGCACCATCTAAAAGCTCTCAGGGGAAGAAACCCTGAGAGCTAAGACCTTACTTAGATGGCTTGGCGTTTCCACGACTACCGCCAGAGGGCTTACCCTGGTTCTGGCTTGGCCAGTTGCCGCCTGGACGCGAAGGGGTTGCTGCTGGGCGCGATGATTTACTCATGATATTTACCTAAATAGTTGTTTGGTTGAACTGCTCTGTGGCAGTGAGGCCATCATTACAGTTCAGCAAAGCTGTGTTAAGGGACATGGATTTTCAAAAGAGTGAATTGGCGCTCCACATGAAATAGGATCAGTATCTTGCTGAAAGGGATGACCAGTTATTACTCGGTTTAAGGTGTATTAAACGCAGTAAAGTAGATTCAGAAGATTCTATACCAACCTTCCTGAGACTATTTGATACTGGCTCTAATTGTCAGTTTTGTGCGATAAGCCGACGTTGACCAGATACCGCTGTCTGGTATTTAAAATGCCATTAGCGGACTTTGAATGGATGCAACCGCCTAGTACTGAATGTGTCATAGGCGTCATTGACACGTTTTCGAAGCTAAGTAATAAAAGTTCCAATAACCAACATTGATATAATGTCTGATCTGAGCACACGGACATTACTACTCGGAATTATCATTACAGCGTCACTACATTCCAACTACATCCATCTTGTAGGCTTAGAATCTCCTTATCACTAAAAATATCCTTCCTCATTGCCAAGCAAAGCAAATGCGTAGGCCTCGTCATTGCGACAAAATGCAATTTAAGTCGGTCACTCTGTTTAGAAATTTGGTGTTCAGTTCTGTTCTTACCGAGAACCCAATCCTTAAGCGCCTTCAGATGATAGGTTCTGTTAAATGAATCAAGAACTAAAGTGGCAGTATGAGTTTGACCTTTTACAGAATGAATGGATCCTAGGCGAATGTTAATCTCATTCTTATCCTTCGTTATGTAGGTATAAACATTAGAATCTTTAGGATTATTATCATTATATGAATTATCAGAGACACAAGAAGGCCAAGAAAGGTAGGCGTTAGCCTCTTCTGATATGGTTATGCTGCTATCAAGCCCCAGAATAACCTTTTTAACCTCTTGGATAAAAGAGTCCCAACCACAAGATGAAAGGTAGGAATCGGCATCTATAAGGGATGCGGATAGGGATTTAAAAACAAGCGTCATATTTAGGTTTTCTGAAAGTTGTTTTTTTATATGTTGATATTTGTTTGGTGTTCTCACCAATACTTCACTGCCACATAATTGAAGGGCTCTAACAATGCCGCTTGCGAAATGACTTAGAAGTTGAGAGGTATTTCCAGTCCCTAAAGACTTGGACTTTCCTGAAATCAGGCACTCCGCAAAAGTACAGAAACTTTCGTCCTTGGAGTTTGATTTAGGATTATAATCGCTATGATAATGTCCAATATAGTGAGCGGCAGGCTGTATTTTTCCAGTAGGAGTGTTGTGAACCGCTGAAACAGCCACAAAATCACCTTGTGAAGTTACAGTTTTATCCTGCTTTATTTCCTCATTTATTAATATCGCAAAATTCTCTAAGACGGATTCAACATTATTCTCATTAAATAAAAATATGGTGTGAGATAATTCGCGATCAATTTCACATAACCTCTTGCTGGGGCCGTGGCCCTGCAAGCCACCATGTATTGAATTGATAGTGTACTGATTGGATAACCTCGCAATGCTGGGGCCAAACCGGTAGCTATTCGAAAGCGCTCTTCTTATAGAGCTATCCGTTGAAGGGAATGTGTCCACAGTTGACCCAGTCACACCTGAACGTGAGTAAATAGCCTGATTGCTGTCACCGAACCGCTGTCGTACAACAGGATGGTTCCCCTCCATAAAAATATTGAAGAGCATTTCAGACTGCAACTGACTATTATCCTGAACCTCATCTATAAATAACACAGGGAATCTACTTCTCAAAACCTCCTTTATTAAAGGGTTCTTTTCCAACGCATCTTTTGCCCAAACAAACATTTCATTGAAACACAAATATCCTTCTTCAGAGGTTTTCTTGCAGATTCTATTTATTATTCCAAAAGCTCTACTTTCTTTGTTTATTGTTTGATTTCGTCCAATAGTAATTTTGTCTATATCGTAGTTTGAGTTGATAACACGCAGTGTGGCTTGAGGATAATTAGCGTTATTTGGGCTTCTTAAGATCTGAGATTTAATCCATTCTGGAAGCATCTGCCATCTTTTATTGAGAACAAAATCATCATCGATAACTTTAGGCTTTATCCCTTTTGATAACAGCCATGGGGTCGCGACAAACTCATTGACGAATCCGTGTATCGTGCCAATAAAGTGCGGGAACTTTAGAAGCGCATAACCTTCTGGTGTAGGTCCTAGCCTGCCCGAAATTTCTTCTCTTGCCGCGTTGGTGTGTGATAAGACACAGATGCCTTTATTCCTATAAGGCCATGTCTTGGACAAAATGGCCAGTTTCGCAACTAGCAGGGTTGTTTTTCCACTTCCTGGGCATGCCTCTACATCAATTGTTTCGAGAGATTTTATGACATCCAACCGAGAATCGTTATTGTCGTCTCCATGAAATGCGTGCTTAGGAAGAGATAAAAGTCCACATGCTCGATATATAGCCTCATCTGTAATATCAGGAATTTTTGTCAAAACTGCCACCTGTCACGTGTTCGATAGCGCTCACAACATATTCAGGCAACATCTTCAGCAAACATGCGGGTTCTTTTCCTGAGTATCTTTTCAATAGGATTTCTGCGAGGTGTTGAGCAGCGATTGATTTAGATACTTTTGACGACCCGTCTGCATACTCGGTGCTTGAAGAGGTGAATCTGCTATAGCAATGCACAGATTTCTCTACACCCGATAGACCTCCCTTCTTCAGTTTGGCTAACTCACTTTTAGCCTCCTCAACAGTTGCTTCACGTGTCTTCTTATTGCCGTCCTCTTTTGCGAGCTTTGCGGCCACCCAGACCTCATCAAGCAACCCATTGTTAGCCAGATCAAACTCAAGAGTCCATAACTCGGAAGGGAATGACTTAACATTCTTACTGGACTCTTTGTCGGCTAATACTTGTCTTTTTTCAGAAAGATCTCTTTCAGAGTACTCGCCATCATGGGTCCAGCGTCTGTTCTTTGCACTGACATCCAGGCCTAGTATTTCAGGGGCACAAGATGGTAAGACATCTAGATCAGTAACACATGAAACAGGGATGTCGATTAGTTCCGCTGAATTAGAACGACGAAATATTCTCGAAAATCGTCCAAGTCCAGTATGTCCGACATTTACAATTGATACGCCATGCTTCGTAAAATCTCTCCCTACAAGCTTGGCAATTGTAGGGAGCAGTATATTCTCTGCATCCCCCTCAACAATCATTACCCCTTTTGCAAAAAATAAGTTTGCCTTAGTCGCATCCAAGAACCTCTCTAGAAAGCTATAATCAGAAGAGTCGAGCTCTGTATGTATGGGAGAAAGAGAGAAGGCCTTACCTGACTTGATTAGCGCAATATTTTTCAATTTAATAACTGATGCAAGCTGTGTTGAATGGGTAGTGACAATGATTTGAACACCTTCTTCTGCAGCCTTTCTCTGTAGGTGTTCGATGACTAAGAGCTGTCTCTGAGGATGTACATGTGCCTCCGGCTCCTCAATAAGCATAATTGGAATTTCGTCTTCTGAAGACTCAAGTAGCAGCATCTCACAACCCATAAATAGCAAGTTGTTTGATCCCAGCCCTCTATTTTCCGATTTGTATGAAGACTTTTCGGTTATATTAATCTCCAGCTTTTCCAAAAGCTGTCTAAGTCTTGTTTGTTCTTCTCTTGATAAGTTAACCGATATCTCTGACGACAAAACATCAGAACCAAATGAAAGCTCTTTCAGCATATTATTTATGCTGCTTGCAGTAGATTGTATTGAGGGGTGCTCCTCAATTTCATTAAAGGCTTCATCACTAACTTGCAGCAGTGTTTTACCACTCGGATTTGGTTTTAACCTTATATCATCTGTAGCATGCAGGATTTGTGATAATCTAGAGTTTTTTCCGGCGGACATTTCTCGCTCAGCATCCCTAAGCGGTCTTAAGTAGGTAACCTTCAGAAGCTCTCTTGTGTCAGCCAGTATCGCGGGTCCTTCCTTATTTTTTCCCGAACATACTTCAGCCCACCGCCTAATTCTTCTACCTTCTTCTCTGTGGGCAACCCAGTTTACATAGAGTGATGCCATCCCCTCTTCTTCGTACGTAAGGTGCTCAGCAAAGTCGCCCATATTAGATACAGATAAGTCAGTAAACTTACACTGTATCCATATTTCATTTGCAATATTTATTTCACAGCCGTCACTAGTGCTAGTCTCACTCCAGTGAAAGTCACTATCCTCAATACGACTATAGTTATGATCGTTTGTCCCCAAAACAAAACGAATGGCATCTATTATCCCTGACTTACCCTCATCATTCTCACCAATAATCGCTGTTAACCCTGGGTTTATTGAGAGCTCTAGACGTTTTTCGCCACAACCAAATTTTCTGAAATTTTCAATAATTATATTCGAGATATGCATTGATTTATTCTTCTCTAGAGGATCAAGTCCTTTTGATTTTCTACAGTGAGGACACGTTATTCGTTCGTCAATCATACTTATACGGTGAGGTGGTTTGATATGCCCATCATCGACCTTAAACGCATGGATTGTATCCATCCAAATCTTCCCTGTAGTCAATAGCCTTTCACTTATCGATGAAAGTTGCGGCTATAGTGGCTTGCAGTGCCTGAGGAGTATTAACATATACTATTTTTAAGGCTCTACGGTGAATCATAAAACATAAGATGCTGGAAATACTATATATAGATGAGTGTACGCCGACGAGATCATGATCAAGAGGAATTGTGACCGTTGATTTACTACAAGGGCTATCCAATGTCTTCTTTGGGGCGCTCTGAGCGCGATAACACTAATTACCCAGAGTCCGCTAAGGGTTAATTAGTGACAAATCTCTATTCATTCATATACTCATCAATAAAGAGTTGATTTAACCCTGTCTTCAATAAGATCTTCCACTTCTTTAACTTCATTCTCTGGTTTAGACGGATCAACTTGAGCCATCAAAATTCTTCCTAAGCTAGGCAATATTTTTCGATCAACTTGAGAATTCTGATCCCATAGCTTTGACCTAACAATAGCTTTAGCGCAATGAAAATATATTTCCCTTATAGAAATTATTATCACCGATTTTGGTAGTTTATTATTGTATTCAAATCGATTAAGCATATCTTTATCACAGACAATCTTAGCTTCACCATTAATACGTAGGCATTCGTTAAATCCTGGAATCAATGACAAAACGCCAACATTAGGGCTTTCAATAATATTAGTTAAACTATCCAGTCGGTTATTTCCTGGCCGATCAGGAATGGCAATAGTCTGATCACCGAGTACTTGAATAAATCCGGGGTAATCGCCTCTTGGTGAGCAGTCCATACATCCATTCATACTTGATGTGGATAATATAGCGAACGCAGATAATCCAAGAAACTTAGTGCTGAATTCATCAATACTATCTTTCTGTTTTTTAACAGCTATCTCCACAGGAGAGTCATATAGTCTTCTAAGTTTTTTCACTGTATCAACAACTTCAGTATTCATTATCTTCTCTTAAGTAAATTTAGAAGTTAGAAATTAGCTTGTAATAAAACCACATAAGGCTCAAGCGAAGGGTTTGAGTGTCCGCTTTGGGTTAACAGCGGTCACTCCATTTAGGATGGGTTAAATGGAGTAGGCTTGAGTATCTGCTTTGACTACTCTCATGGCCACAATCCAGAGTACTTTCACCATTCTGTCCACTAGGTTGGAGTGTGAGCTCACAGTTTTTGTAATACCAGATAGAGTCTGGCTCTCCTTGGTGGCTTGAAATTGACCTTGCCTTTCTTGGGTGGCAGTTTACCTTGCTTTAATTAAGGCATTTTTATGGGCTGAGTGATGAGCGCCCAGCCCGAACTTCAAAGTGTTGGCTTAATTAAAATGCCTCTTCTTCATCATCGAAACTCAACCCTGACCTAACGCCAGACCTTTCAGGCTGAGTAGCATCTTCAGGATTAGCTTTTCGTTTTTGCTTGGCTGGCTTAAAGCTGGCAATGCTTTTCGCCTGCTCAACACCATCCATAGACCAAATCTTCACACGGCCAACAATCTCATGACCATAGGGGTGCTTGTACTTCCAGCGTTTCACTGTGCGAGTACCGGCCAGTTTGGCAGACGCGGTCTGTTTGATATTTTTGTTCATCTTATCAATAGTAACAATGACATCCTCTTCAGTAATTTCGTCCCCCTGCTTAGTCAATACATCACTGATGGCTTCACCTGTAGTGCTCTCTTTACTGAAAGAAATGCGGCTATTCATAAAAGTAGTCAATGCATCAACAGCGACGGTATCAGCCATTTCAGCTGCGTGAGAGCGTTCTCTATCACGCTGGGAATCGCTCTTACCTTTGTAGCCATAACCCCACTGACCGTAGGAAAGCACTTGGGGCCTGCCCTCTTCGTTGAACATCACGCGCACACCAAATTGGTTTGCTAGTAACTCAGCAGGATGGTCGATATAGGCCGAAAGCGGTTTACCTTTCTTGGCCGTCATGAAGGGTTCACGCTGTTGGGACATATCACTCGCAAGCTGTTGCAACTTATCAGAGCGCATCATAGCAACGCCTACAGAGTGGTTGCCGTTGCCGTCTGTGCCTTCAAAGGTCTGAACAGGTAATAAGCCGCTGCTGGCCCCCATAGCTCTTTGCAGTGATGTTTTAATATAGCTGTTGAGGTACAACTGCTTACGCTCAGCTTTGGGGGTTGCCGAATATTCTGATGGATCTACACCAGCTTCTTCTAGGAGAGCATCGAGCTTAGCCTGGCCCAGTGCTACGACCTTGTCATACAAAGAACCGATCTGTGTTTTCGATACTTTTTTGTCCTTAAATTCTCTAGCATTGCTAGAGTTGTCCGATTCGATCTTCTGCTCAGACTCAAGCACATTACGTCCGAAATTATCGAAGATATAACTAGCCTGGGCTTTCAAGAGTGCCTTCTCAAAAGCTATCTGTCGGGATTTTGCCCATGCTGGACTGGCTGGTTTGACGGATACACGCACTACGGCCTGGTAGTACACCTTGCCGCCTTTACCGATAACGCCTTCAGTAACGCCCTTACGCTCGAAGTAATCTTCGATGGCAATCTCAACCTGCTCAGAGGAGCTTAATTCGGGTTCCGATGCATCATTGATTTCAGATACATCAGCATCAGTGATCGGGGCTGTAGATTCTGCAAAGGCATACCCCCCCGTAGACAATGCTGCTGAAAGTAGAATGAATTTAGTAAGACGAAATTTCATATTTGGGCCTCTATAATTACCAATTGCTGTCTTCTTGATTGATAGCTTCTACTTTGATGGGTTTAGATGCCTTCTTGTCGATTTTTTCGCGCAGCACATAGGTACGCTCAGGAATTTTTTCAGGGAGTTTATCGCTACCGGTGAGCATGACAGCATAACTTTGCTTGGGAGCAATCCGGGTTACCTTGAGCGTACAGCATAGGTATTCCTCAAAGCCTGAAAACTCCTTTGTGTAGGGATCGTAAATCTTCTTGCCACGCTTATAGACCTTATAACCATCCCCTACTTTGAGAGACTTACCGCCCTCGGACAGAATCACCTCATCACCACTTTTAGCGATGATTGCTAAGGGGTAGATCTGGCTGATCAGTGTACCGACGATCTTAGAAGCGGCCTTAGCCAATATTGTGCTAGTAATTGCCCTAGAGTTACCACGATCTGACCTAGCAATATCATTGTGAGTAACCTTAATGTTGACGGTATCTGAGAAAAAAACCTGCGAGGTAGCCACTTCTATCATGTTATAGGAGTAGACAACTGAGCCCGCGCCTGTGGTATAGGTGCGATCAGAACTGCGCATCTTTTTGCTCTGGGTTGAATAATGAAGAGCTTCAAGCTTGCCCACAAGGACAAAGTCAGTGACAAGTTTTTTACCCAAACGGGCTGCCTCACTGGTGGGGGATTCACCAGAAGCGGCTAATACCAGCTCTTTCTGCACCACCTTATCGCTCTGCCGGTCTAGCACGGCAAACTTACGAGTGCCGGTTAAGACATCCGAAATTGTCTGGTCAATCTTCATTGATGCCTGGTTGCCAGAAATCCCTTTACCCAACACGGAGAAACTACCTTGCTGTGCTTTGGCCGGGACAATCACCAGTCGTTTACGCTGCGCGGATTTGGACGCCTTGAACTTTGCGACCTGGGCGACAATTTCTACCTGCCAAATCCGATCCTCTTCAAATGAATCTGTAACCTGGTAGCTGGATACGGCACCACTGGTACGTTCTTTGACCAATGACTGGTACGCATCTGTCGAATAGTAGTCTAAGTCTTCATTATTGATCGTTGAAACATCCGTTCTCAACGTGGTCTTAGTTGAATTGAGCACTTTACCGTTGACTTGAGCAATGGCTTCAAGCAGTGCATTATTCAACGCCTGCTGGTAGCTACGCCCTTCCCCGGAAACATATACATCCACTTCTTTCACGGAGCCCGCATAAGCTGGCACCATAAATAAGGAAATTAGTAGTGCCGTTAGATTTCGTCTATTCATTGAAACCTCAGTAAAAATACGGCGCAATAAGCGCCGTATGATGGTCGTTTAGGCGTCGAAGCTGATCTCACCCGTAGGATCTGTAGGTACAGTAATTGACTGGCTCTTAGCGAAGCTAAACAATGACTTGGAAGTGTTGAATAGGCTCATGGTGAAACCGGGCATTTCTTTGGCGACATACATACCAGCTGACAGTTTTTTGGTTACTTTCAGCTTGTCCATCATAGAAGCAGTGCTGATGGTTTGCTGGGCACCGTCGATGAATTTGGTAGCCTCGCCACCAATTTTATTGGACTCATACAGACCTTTGAACAATGGTAGGAAGGCAGAGGCATATTTCTTCTTCGATTCTGCACTTAACTCATCGCCCTCGGCAACTTTAGCCTGCAGCTTATCATTCAGCTCAGCAGATAATTCGGCTACACGAGCAATTGTGTCCTTATCCATAACAGAGCCTGATTTCAGGGCATCGATAGCTTCCTGTATGTCAACGACCTCTTGCTTCAGACCAAGGGCTTCAGCAAACATTTGCTGCGCAGAGGTAATCTCAGAGGCAGCCTTATTGTACTGTTTGACCAGACCTTCCTGTGCGGAATAACTGTCAACAGCAGGAGTCGCTGTAACCTCCTCCGCTTTCTTCAGCTTTTTCAAATCTCCCAGACCAAACGAATGAGCCGGCACAGCCATTACAGTGACAAACGAGACTAACGCAATTTTTGATAATAACTTCATTATTTTCCCTTCTAGTTTTACATTACACTTTTTGAGTTAAGTTGGTTGACGAGTTCATTAGCAGCGGCCTCAGAGGCCTTCTTCAGAGCATTACGCTCTGCAACAGTTTGATTTGGGCCAATGCCAGCGTATAAAACAGGGCCAACTGACGCTACCGTTTTAGGGAATCGCTTCTTCAAGCTCAGCATCTTGCCTGTCACCGTTACATTAACTTTCACCATCCCTGTGGCCGAATCTCTCTCTTTAATGCCGATGTCTAAAGTACCTATCGCGAGATAGGGAACATCGACCATCTTTGCGCCTTTAGCTGCATTTCTTCGTGTTTTACCGCTAATGTCGTTACCTACGCTGTAGTCTTGCTTGAAAGCATCGACAGACAACAGGCCTTCGGTTTCTTCTTCTAGGTACTCCGCCTCAACAATCTCATAGCCGGAGCTGCTGAACACCTGACTCATGGCGATATTAATTTCTTCAGCTGAGGCTACGTCGTAGCTAATGGCATCCGATTTCTGAGCGGTGCTTCCTCCTGAAGTCTTTATCTGGCTAGTATTCGATTCCGATTTGTAGGCCACTCCCGCATCTGAAGCCTGCTCGATTTCCTCACCATTAACTTTGTTAGAACTATCCACTCGCTTATAGACTTTCTGGTCAAAGCTTTGAACAGAGGTTTGGCGCCTTGAGACAAAGACGAACGTCATATACGACCTATCATCTTCGGAGACGTTAGACACTACCGAAGAGTCACTTACTAGGTTCTTGATCCGGACATCATCCAAAACCACCTTGAGAACAACACGGTATACCTTGGCAGAGGAATCTGTTTTCTCATCGACAATGGTGTCGCTCAAGACATACTCACTTAAGCTCGATTCAACACGATCACGGATCATGTCAAAGTTCTTGAGGAAACTGCCACCCTGGCTAGACGCCCAGCGAGATAAAGCTGACTGGAGAGCTAACTCTTTTGCTTTCCTCACCTCTTCAGCCTTTGGCTTTTTCCAGCCTGTATATTCAACTTCACCTACACCTTTTGAGGTCACTTCCGCATAGGTGATGTTACTCACCAGCAATACCATAACCATTGAAACAAAACGAATTAACGACATCGCTCGACCACCTTTTTTAATGACTTAAAATCTTTGTAATTTTTGGCCTTGCCAGAATGCTTCTTGAACCAACCTTTATCAGGCTTATCAAGCATACGGGTAACTTTATCGAACAAACCCAGCAGGGTTTCGCTGTAGCTGGGCCAGTCATTGACGCTTTCCTGTGAAGCCGGCACTTTTTTGGTAGCACCGTTGTATAGCTTGCCTTCGTAGTAGGTTTCTTCCGTCAAAGGCTCATAGAACTTAAACCGGGCTTGGGTCGCATAGATAAATGCTCTGCCGGCCACATTCTCGCTATAGAGCTGTTTCTTTAAACCGGTGAGTTCAATATCCACGGCATAATCCGGCTCAGGAATCTCCATTATATAAACATCACCACTGGCATACTTCACTGCCAGCTTGTTGCCGATGGCATGCCCCTTTGTGTATGGCAATACCGATATATGCTGATTTGTGGAGAGGTAGCGAGTGAAATTTTGACCAATCGACTGTTTAAGCTGTTGTGGGCTAACGCTATCACCCAATGCACCGGGGATATTCTCTGACAAACCAACATTAACCACTTTCAGGTAATTCGCGTACTTACGCTTGGGATCTATGTCCTTGAGTTGATCAACGAAGATATTGAGGATATTGACCTTAGAATCACTGAAATACAGCGCTTCAATACGTTGCTTAATATTGGCTTCGCTGGGCTGCGAGTCAAAGCTGTCATTAAACTGCACATCGATGGGGTATGTGGCAACGATCTTCATCTCCTTGTAGTCGAAGATCATGATCTGGGCCGCCAACTGTACTAACAACTTATGTTGCCCAGCGATTTTTTCCACCGACACCATTTCAGATTCAAGCGCCAGCGTCAGCCCTAACGCCTCCTCATCTTTCAGCGAGGCCAGCTCTCCCATGACAATACCAATATCCGCTAAATCAACACCCTTTAACTTTTCCCGCAACTCGACATCAAACGGAGACACCCCTTGATCAAGCACATCTAGTTGTCTGGTATAGGGGAAGTTTTTATCAATCAGCTCAGCTTGGCCGAGATAGGAAAATCCGCCGTAGTAAAGCTTGGACGCAGTCGCAGTCGCACTGATGCATGCCAAGCAAGCAATGAAGATATACTTAATCATTGGATTCACTTGTCAGTGTTAGTGGACCGAGAAAGAGAACTCTCTTTTAGCTGGATGCCGAAACGAGCAGACGAAGGGGCTTGGGTAAGGAAATAACGGCCATCGTCCGATCTCACAAATTCGATATCTTTGACTCTGGGTTGATTCAGCTCAACCGAGGTAATGCGACCCTCTGCAACCGAGTAACGGCCAGAAAGAAATACCTCATTAGCATTGATGACAATTTGTTCTGGAGATAGTTGATGAATGGTTACTGGATACGTCGTTCCATCAGTTGTTGTTAATATCCAGCTACCGCTTAGTGAAACATCCTTTATCTGCATGGGCGTGCATGCCGTTATCAATAATATACACAAAACCACTTTTATTATTTTTAGCATCCCGCTCGCCTTAGTAAATCCATTGAACTTGTAGGGCTTTAGCATACACGCTTTATATTTTTGAAACACTTATTTAGTGATGCGAATAGCTTTGGGTTTAAAAAAACCAGTATTTTTTTGTGAGACATATCCTACATGCGCAAGATATGTCTCACAAAAAACTAACATGGGTTAGAAATAACTACTCCGTTTAAGGTGTATAAACAGAGTAAACATTGATAAGACTTAAGCTACTTTACCTTAGGAGCCGCCTGCTTATTTCTGTAATTCGATCACGCTTGTTCTCTAAAGTGTCTATTACTCCATCAACACACTACAGCCTCCTTGAGGTGAGGTAAGATAGTTAACTTTCCTCGCGCTGACGCTCAACTTGTAAACCACACCTCAGTTAAAGAAGGTTCACAAAACACAAACGACTGACAATTCACTTATACAATCGAAGTAAACTCCAAGCCCTATATTTGATTAGAAACAATTCTCAATCCGACAAAAAAATCGAGGATAAATTCGTTACCTGGATTCGAAAAGCCTATCTCAGCTACTAATACCTTGAAGTTGACCACATCTTTATTTAGCATGCGTACCATTTAGTTACAGCGTTTATATCACCGCGTACGAAACATATAAGCACACACTTGAGAGGCAATATCTCTTTCACAAAAACAGGATCAACATTCTATGGACAGAAAATCATCAATACTCGCCCTTGCCGTATCTGCAATCACATCCGCCCAAGCTATAGCGGCACCATCGTTTAGTGATGCCTATTTTTTTGGCGCCTCCATGTATGACACAAGCTACAACGAAGATGCCTCGGCAGGGTTTCTATATTCAAACCTAGGCCTTGGTACGATTGGCAGTACCAACTACGCACAGGCAGGTGCAACACCGGCTCAAATTGATGATCAAGCACAGTCATACCTCTCATCAAGCACTATAGATACCGATGCCCTCTATGTACTTTCAGCATCCCCTAACGGATTGAACAGCACAAACATTCTTGCCTACGCTCAGCAAACATATGACACAGCAGAGTCACTCGTGGATGCAGGTGCAAAATACGTAATGGTGGCAAATAACACCTGGGGCTCAGTAGCACCCACCCACACAGCCTATGACGCTGAGCTACAGCGTTTGATCTCTGAGAATGGGCTGCAAGTGATAGCCACTAATGACAGTTTGTTTCTTTCAGAAATAATAGCCGATCCAACAGCCTTTGGTTTAGACGCTGACAGTGCCTCTACCTGCTATGACAAATCACCAGGAACTTGGTGTTTCAGTAATCCCAACCTAACCGAACACACTATATACGGAAAGACAGGTTCATCCCCTGATGAAAACCAGTTGCTAAACAAAGATGGTGCGCACCTGACTCAAATAGCCAACCAAATGCGCGCGGCATACTACAACAGTGTATTGAGCGCTCCAGCACTAGTCGCTACGCTCCCACAGGCCACCATCAACACCACCGCAGATGTAGTAGTGAAAACTCTTGAGAATTTTGACACCGCTCAGACCTGGGAAGCAGGAAAGTGGCAGACGCATATCAGTGGCACCACTGCCAACTCGGAAGTTTCCGACTCCACACATACCGAGCAGCTTTCTAGCGATAATAAGAACTTCAGCTTAGGCCTAAGCTATCAACTGACGGACGATATTTACCTAGGCTTAGTCGGCTCGAGAAATAATATCGATACTGGAAATGGCCTCCCAATAGAACTCAACAGCGACGCTAATTTCATCAGCGTCCTCAGCGGCGTAAAATTCAACAGGCTTACCATCAGTGGCGGGCTGACGGCCGGTAAACTTGACTATGATACTGAGCGAAATATTGACCTGATCCGCGCAGTTAGAACCGAGCGTGCCAGCACAGAAGGTGACTATCGAGGCATACACCTCAATCTACAATATCAAGTACCATTGGGGGCCTTCTCGATAGCACCGATAATCAAAGCGCTCTATCAAGACATCAACATTGACAGCTTCGCTGAAGACAGTGATCGATCTACTGCCATGCAATTCGGCAACCAGGAAATACAATCCTTCAGGCTAGGCGGCGGCTTAGCTGCAGACTACACACTCAACACATCATTCGGCCGCACTCGCATCTTCGCTGAATACACCCAGATGCAAGAGATGAAGGATTCACCTCGAGATACCCCTACTGCAAGCGTCAAAACACTGGCTGGATCAAGCTTCACACTACCAGGTTATACACCGGATAATTCTTACGACACCAGCAAGCTAGGCGTTATACACAATTCAGGTGCTATGACGACATCGCTCACGTTCAACAAGTCCGATGACAATGAGTCTTTCTCCCTCAACAGCTCATATAGCTTTTAACCCCAGGGTTGGAGATCTGAGAATTGAAGAGTAGTTTGTGGCTTTCGTCACACCGGTTCTTCGCTAGCAGGCTCGGCTTCCGCTCGGAGTTCGGCCTGCGTAGCCCCTTGGGACGCGTGGGCTGCTGGCCCAGCAGGTAACACCCGACACCACGAGGTTCGGCCATCGCCCCTAAGTTAACCCCTGCGGATCCAGCGCTGATACGTACATACCGTAATACCTAGCTCACCCCATACTTTATACTTTGCAGCGCCAGCCATCACTGCCCTTTAACCAACCTAACCGCGTCTAGGCAATCTGCGTCGAGGATCATTCGTCCTCGCTTCCCGCAGATCACACTGGCTACTTTTCCTGAGAAAAATTGAGAACCAATAAACCGCCGTTTCAGCAAGAGATTTTTCTTTAGGACGAATATTCACCTCCAAATCCTTGATTCGCTTTTTGTCTTGCTTCGTCTGCTCTTTAAGTGTGTATTTTTACTCGGCCGCGTTCGCCCTGCCCGCTATTCATACGCCCCCTTTAATCATCCCGAAGCGCTCGCTGGTAGGCCCATTCAATCATTGTTTGTTGCTTGGCTGCGGCGGTGCAGAGCTTCTGTGGAATTGGCCTAATGCCTATACGCCCAAGATCCAGCCTATCCGCGTCCCAACAGGTGATAACCGTTGCATCACCTGTAATCCTCCCATGGCTATGCCCTTCACAGGCTTTCATTAGAGTATTAAGCCGAGACGGTGATAAGCCGAAAAATTCGTCATTAATATCGGCAGCCAAACACGCAGCCCGATCGCCGTGCTCAGGATCACTAGTATCTGAATAGCGCTCCACATCATGAATAAAGGCAAAAAGCTCAACAACGCCTGTATCGGCCCCCGTCTGCTCTGCCAACAATAAACCGTTTGCCCGCACCCTCGCCCAGTGGGACGCCCCATGAATACCATCCCAATCCAATCTGAAATGCCCCCGAAGAAACGCGATGTAAGCACTAGTAATTGAGCTCATTTAGAATCCTTTCGTCTGAGTTGCTATAGCTCATTTGTTTGTAGCACACTCACCTTTATGCTCTGGCAAACAACTAGAAAACCTCACCTGCACCTCAGGGATCTTTCCTAATTGACTGCCGCCACCATGCAATATCACCAGAAGCATTCCCACCACCACAGAAACACCATTTGACGCTTTCAGTATTTGCTCAAGAAGAGGCGCTGGGTATCCCTTACTATGCCGTGTGATCGCGTGAATTCCACCATGAACGAATGAACTCAAGGGCTTCCATGAGGACTCTTTAAACTCCAGCAACATATCTAAAGCTTCTTGTGGCGCTTTGCCTTTTAGCTTTTCAAGCATTTCACTGAGCATCGGTAGTTTATTGGCCTTGCCGGCAGAATCTGCCGTAAGCTCACACATCAACTTTGATACCGCAGTGTCCGAAGCCGCATAAAGAAGCCACATTGCACGAACCAGCGCCTCGAATTGTAAACGTACTAATCCAGTGGCTGACGTAAAGTTACCAGAGGCAAGTAAGATCTTTGCGCTTTCAGCATGCTCAAAGGCAATACTACACATAGCTTTACTTGATAAGAGACGATCTGATTTCTGATAAGGTACCAAAGCCAGAAAAACCAACAACTCTTGCTCTAACTCGGCTGACATAGATAGTAAATTATTAATTGTTACCACCCCCATAGCTGGTTGCATTTAGCGTGAATTTCAATTTCGTTAATCTGCATTAAACGGAGTAAACGGAATCATGACCTAACTATCATCTTCATTTTCTAATAAGTATTTTCGTAAATCTTTCTCTTGCCTCATAACAAAAAGTACAACGACGTCTCCACCTTCAAGTTTGTAGAATACGTGACATGGATTTACGACGATTTCTCTACATGGAAAAGAATCAAGCTCAGGCGACAGCCAACCTGATTTAGGGCGTTCCTCTAAACAGGAAACCGCTTCTAATATTCCCGTAACTACATTTGACGCAGCGGCTGGGCGCCTAACCGCCACATAGTCCGCAATTCCATCCAGTCAGTTAAAGCAGGCTCCGTTCAAATTATTTCATCCACTAACCCAATTTCTCTTTGGCCGAATCATTCATGTATACCTGCCCTTCACGATGCGCCTTTTCACCCCTAGCAATCCCTTCTAGGATTTGCATCCTGCGCTGCATGGACCCGTAATCGTCTACGCCCACCAGATAAGCAGAAGGCTGGCCATGCTCAGCGATCAGGATTGGCTCTTTCACTTCATGGAGACCCGCCAGAACTTTAGTCGCTTAGCGTTTTAAGATGGTTACTAGCTCAACTCGTATATCAACACCCTCCACATAAGCGACACTACAGCATCACTTACTGGTTTGATATCAATCGCACAAGACCATAGCAATTAAAGACGCACCGTTAAGGTTGTACACACCAAATATTTGGTACCGGTGCGTACAGCGGAGGCCGTAAAATTCAGCCCTTTTTGATGTGTATAAAGCCATTGTCGATGCGATCAATGAGTCCATTTGCTTTCCCGAGTAAACACAAGCGCTCATAGTCACCCTCGAGAATCATTCCCTTCACCAAACCTTCATCCAATGGCTGACCATCGGAGAACGCCTCTTGATACCTTGCCTTTAATGCAGACATCAATTTAGTGCTGAGATCTTCTCTCGCGGATTTCGCAAATTTACGGCTGTGTATGACGCCATTTATCTCAAAGTTGTGAGGTATGTTGTATAGATCTTGATCCCCACCCAGCCTACACCTCCCACAGGTACACTCCCCCTCTTGAAATGCATACTCAAGAAGACCAATTAAGTCTTGAACTGCCTTTGCCATATTAATTTTCCATTCTTTTGTCTGTCATAACATTCAACACAGAGCCAATTTGTCTCATCACTCGAATGCTGAACGACCATTCAATCAAATCGTGCCAAGCCTTACTGATGCCCAGCCTCATGAATCTCGCGGATATAATCCGGACGATCGATAACCCACTGCAACAAGGTAAGCGCAGCGCCGCTTGGATACCGTCGCCCCTGCTCCCAATCGCGTAAAGTTCTAGGACTAATATTGAGGCATCGAGCGAAACCAGCCTGAGTAAGCTTAAGTTCCTTTCTGACCAGAATGGCTGACTCGACAATAGGGCTAATAACGCAGCTCGGTATCAAAGAGCCTTCCGCCCACACATAACCCCGGTTTTTCGACTGCTCTGCCGTAGCAGGGTAATTTGTATTGCTATTTGACGGATATGACAATGGATTACATCTAGACTCAATCTCTCTAGCTTTCCCTGGATTATTAATCCGGTAGCGCTCAACCCAAACATCAGCATATGACTTGCATTCCTCTGACATGCTCCCTCTCCACAGTAGCGGCACACGAGCTGTGTGCGTTTCATACTATATCGAGGGAAGCACAGATATCACTTCAAGAAACCAGTGCTTCCTCTTGGGCATCCACTTTTTCTTTATTGCCAATCGCTCGTGACTCCCGGTACTCAAGTGCCTCTGCGGCCATTGTCCAATGCACTTCAAATCCCTTCTCTTCCACAACTTGGCGTATCTCAGACAGGCTCACATTAAAAAACTCTTTTCGTAGATTTACTTTATTCAAGCGAGCACGGCCAAAGCTGTTATGAAGCTCGTTTTCAAGACCAGGTGCGTCCTCACTATTGATTATGGCATGGACATCAAAAGGAAAAGGAACGCTGGCATCACCCAATTCCTTTACCCTATCCATAGGCTCCAACCGGCGCGTCATTCCGATTTTAAATACTTGCTCGCCAAACGATCCCTCATTGGAAATTACATACACATGGCCCCGCCGAGTTTGCTGGGCCATTGATAACGCACGTTGATTCTTCGCTTCAGCCTCATTTAGCTTGCCACTCAATTCTGCCAACTGCTGCTCGAACTTAGCTCGCTCCTCATCATTAGCAGCATCAAGCTCTTTACGGGCTTTTTCCATGGCCTTCTGGAGCATCTTCTCCTCTTTTTCGGCCTCCCTCAAAGCCTTCTCAATTTCCTTCCGGGCCTTTTCTTCCTCCCGCATCTGCTCTCTAATAGCCCTCTGCTCTTCCCGCTCCTGCAACTTCAGCTCATTAGTCGCAACAGCCCACTTCAATTCACGAAGACGAGAAGCTAGGTACAGATCATTTATTCGGGCATTACGGAAGGCTTCACCATTGAGATTCACAAGCGTAAAAGCGTCCTTGATCTCTTGCTCAAGCTTTCCATAGTTATCGTGACGGACTTTAGACAGGATAGATTCGACCTTTCCGTTGAAAGCATCCAAGACGAAGTGAATAGCCGTTAGCCGACGATTGCGCTCCGAGTAATCACAATCAGCAGCCGTTGCATGCTTGATCATATCTTTACTCTTTGACCTTGCAGCCTTGAGCTCCTGCCCGGCCATTTTATGATCAAAATCATCCGCAAGGTCATCAATCGTACTGTGATTGGGAACCAAGTATTCATCCCCGTATCCCTTGATCAGATTTTTCATCGCCTTAGCTTTGTTCTCATACTCATCAGCGTTATCCTTCGCCAACAAAGCGCCTCCGGCAATCTCTTCAGCTTTTACTCTTGCATCACCTACTATCTCTTCAGCCTGAGAAGTTGCTAGCTGTACGACACTCGCCGCTTTACTCTCAGCCCTATCCACCCCTTCCCGAGTCTTATCGCGTAGTGATTTAGCCTCCTTCTTTGCCTCAGCGACGTCCTGCTGACCAGCAGCAATCAAATCAGCCACTTCGCTCTCGGCTTTTACACGCCGAGCGTTAACCTCCATGTCCACATCTTGTATTGGGAGGTACTGCCACAGGGGTTCAGCTTTTTCCCTAAGCTCAGAGAGCATCCCCTTCAGCCGCTGCGCATCGCTTTTTTGCTCCTGCAACGCCTCCTTTGTAGCACGTAACTCCCGCCACCACTTGATTGCAAAATAAGACACCACAAAGAGAAACAAACAGCCAAATAAAAATCCCAGTACACCATCCATAGATTACTTCCCTTCCTAAATTATCTTGTACAAACAACTATACCGCTGACATTTAACAACGCCCAGTCCCATGATCATCAATAGTTCTGAGCACTGCTACTTGCTTGATCTTTATCAACGTCGGCTATACCCAAATGACTGCCTGTGATCACCGTAGTACTTAGTATTCGCCTTACAGAGATAGCTACACCGAAAGAACAATTCCTTTAGCTTCTCAGAAGGTTTTGCTGACTTCATAATCCGGTATTCCGGGTTGGCTGGGATATGTACCAAGCTTCGAAATTCTCGCCAGGGTAAACGTAACGTCCGACACCAAGCCTCCTGTATACGCGCCCGCATGGTCATATACTGAGAATCATCTCTACCCAGCCGACTGTAAGCATCGCCATTGAGTAACAGCACACAATGGTAATGGGGCTTTCCATCGCCTCCCATTTCACGGGCCCACACGTATCTCACAACACTGTCATGAGATCTTTCCAGGTGCTTAGCGGCTTGATCCCTGTCGTTCTTAATCTGGGCTTTGAGCGACTCCCAAAACCGGCCCATAGCAGGCTCAACAGAAGCTACTTGCTCAGGCGTCCAAGAGGCTGGAAACCGAAGATCAAATCTCACAGCCCATACACGATGGTAATCTTGAAAAGCAAGGTGAATTGTCGTGTACAGCCTTTCCAAATAATCACTGACAAGAGGCCCGCTGGTGGTGATAACAGGCAGCCCCCTAAAGCAGGGTCCGCTCACCAATGACAGATTTGTATTTGCAGGTAACCTTTTGAAAGAAAGAGGCTTGCTAGATTTAGGTGGTAATTTAGTCATGATTTAGTCCTTGCGTTAATTGAGTTCTATAACAAGGACCGCTATGTAGAAATTAACTACATGGATTACACAAACTAACCAGCTACTTATGGTAACTGTTATTATTGTGCATTAATTAAGCTATCTAGTTGTTACTAGTTGTATTGTTATTGGTTGATATATACTTAGTAAGTAATGACTCTCCTATACTACTAACACATACACTGAAACTTCCGCGTCAACCGGTGAACCCCACGCGAGGGACTAGGCAAACACTACGACTTTGTGTCTCGCTCTACTCTGGGGAAATATCACCAAAAAAGAAGTAATTGGCTTATCACGGCATAGAAGGAGCCGAAGCTCCCTCATACAAATCAATGACAGGAAAAGACCTCTAGAGCTTGATCCCGCTCTTCAACCCTCGCCATGACCCATTCAAAAATTTCGCTATCGACCCAGCCCACGGCACGACAGCCTAACTCGACAGACTTAGGAAAGTGCCCCTGCTCTATATATTTATAGATAGTAGACCGGCTCAACCCAGTGGTTTCGATTACATCTTTTAGTCTAATAATTCTCATGCTGTGCATCCTCCAAGGTTCTATGCACAACATGTGATATGTGTGTCAAAAATTACTGATCCATCCGTATTCCGCACCATACTGAACAGCGATTCCGACAATTAAACAAAAGTGTTCATCTTCCGCCGGAATACGCAATTCCCCCTCTTCCCTCCCTCCACTATCAAAAATTTCTAGACACCCAACAAGAATCGCCAAAAAATACCCCCTCAGCCCTTTAAATACGGTTATCACTAATCATATTTAGCCACGATATAACCCACATAAATACCACTTAAAATTCACTTTAAATTCACTTCAAAAACGTACAAAAGGCTACTATAATCTCTACACCGAGATACCAGAATAGAGAAATATGAAATGGCTAAATTCGATCCAAAGGGAGGAATAGAGAGAAGTGGCGGTATCACTATCTATGTATACTTTTCGAACTTTCGGGAGGCGCGAGCATGCCTTCAATTACTGCAGAGAAAAGCATTAATAAACGAAAACACCCACCTAACAGACACCTCGACAATAAATAAAATAATAAACAAGACCATCAACGAAGCCATTCCTAATGAGAAAAGAAAATCATTTGTAGAACAGCTACAAAATGAGCACAGAGACCTATTCATCTCACCAGAAAAGTTTGGGTGGCTGAAAGACAACCCTAGAATATGCTTTTGGCTCTGGCTAAGACTAAAAAACCAAGACTGTGACCGCTACAATCCACCTCAGATACCATACCCAATACAGACACCACACTTCCCAACAAACCATGAAGAACGACTGTCAGCAATTCAAGAGAGCTTCGACTTAGCCCCCATTGATACTCCCGATAAAATCTTCGAGATGGACAAACTGAAAAGGCTCTGGGCAGGCCTCCACATCCCCAATAAAGACCTGAGATGGCTCAACCCTACAGACAAGAACCAGGCTGAATGGGCGTGGGAATACACAAGCAAAAGCCATCCATACCCGCAGCTACCAACTCCCTCCAACGATAAAGAGGTCTATCAGGCATCAATCGTGAAACTGGACTCTTCATTTCGTAGCAGAGAAGAAGCCCAGCTATACCTAATAAAAATGAAAAAAGCATGGTCTCAAAAGAAATTCCGAATGAAGCAGCAGGATAAAAAGGCCTACAGCTTTCTTCTGCGCCCAGGCACTCGAGGACTCCTTAATAAACTTTCATCCAAACAACATTTGAAGGCCAACGAAGCTCTTGAGAGAATGATTGAGATGGCATACGACAACCAACTCACCCATCTAGAGCCAGAAGAGAAAACAGCCGAAATAACCCGCTTACAAATGGAGCTATCCAAGATGGAAGTAAAACTCAAAGAACAAGAGGAACAAATTGAATCACTAGAGAACCAAAGCTCGCAACTCGACAGAAGTATCTGGCCCACCAAAGACCACTCAGTAAGCCGCTAAAACTCCGCTGACGGGAGTTCAGATGATTTTCAAGCAGGAAAATAATGTAACACTGAAAGTAACACCCAAACAAACATAAAACCAACTTTTCAAGTAATATCAATAACTTAATATATAAAACCAACTCCCCCCGGCTCCACAAGTCGAAAACAACAAAAAAGCCTATTCTTATAGGCTTTTTTGCTTTCCACCCCTCCAAGAAATCCTCAGGCTGCCGACAGAGCGTCGACAGTGGATTCGATTCTATAGCTATCTTCAGGTACACCGGTGTCAGACGGGCATAGCGATAGAAGCGTGCCCAAGTATCTTTGGCCACGTCAATACCCCCGTCGTTCATCATAAAATGAGACGTAAACTGTGGCTAAGTACTTGGCTGGCCTGCTCTTTGGGTAGCTCGAACGAGCATCGGTCTAATGCGCGACGAAAGGTCGGGATGAAAGATGAGAATACCTCGTGTGTTTTTAGTCGCGCTTTAAGCTGATTAAACAGTTCTTTCTCGAGGGGTACAGAGCGATTAGGATCGCACTTTGTATCCATAATGATCGCACTTCCATTGCATAGATACTGAGTCTTAAGACCTTACCTCTCCTCCTGCGAGCCCTGATCGACAAGCAAACCCTAGCAATCCATTGAACCTACGGGCCCTCATAACTGCTATCGATTATTCCGGTAGGTAAATAATTTCACCGTTGTCCAACTGATACGCCGTACCCACTCGCTTTCCGCGCTCTCCCGTTGCGGCATCCGAATTAGATTGCGCACTGTAGCGGACAATTATTCCGTCTTCTTTTGTAACGATTTGCATTGCCTCCGTGCCTGGGTTCTTAACCATTGTGAAGCTGTCGCTGAACAGCATGTCGGCAACGTCGAGATAACTGACCAAAGCCACCATCAGCGCCACGGAGAACACCATCGCCACGTCGAATAAATTACCGATAACATTCATTGGATCCAAATCATCCTGTTGAGCCATCAAGCGTCGCCGATCGTTAGCGCGTCTCATCAGAACGTTCCTCCAAAATACTGTTGAGAAGATCGAGTAATGCCAACTCCTGAGTCGCTCTCCGACGTTCAATTTGATACATAGAAAAACCCAAACCGCCAATCACCAAACCCACTACAGTGGTGGTAAACGCCACTTGCATCTGCGTCGCTAACTGTGCGAT
>Ga0209081_1000094_pt1 | contig 45938 bp, 36 predicted proteins | sample GOMGulsemesocosm_4_FD_184636 | JGI IMG/M metagenome (GOLD analysis project Ga0209081, IMG submission 184636) | Methane-oxidizing microbial communities from mesocosms in the Gulf of Mexico - GOM15B Gulf of Mexico (SPAdes) (version 2) | ecosystem: Environmental > Aquatic > Marine > Cold seeps... | reverse complement strand
TAAGTACATCTGGTAGCACTCTTCGACGTCAGCTGCGCAATATAGCTTAGGTAAAAAGCGGTAATCACCTCTAAGGAGTAGCAATTCTAATATTTTATGTTCATTGCTTTGTTGCGCCAAATGCTCTGTTAAGTCAGCAGAAAATTTAATAATGTATTGGCAACGTTTAATTAACTGCTCTTTTTTAAAAGAGGATTTATTTTTAAGGGCATCAAGTTGCTTTTCATCGTAAGCTAACCAAACTTCATTGCCATCCCTACTCTTTATATTATTGAGTAAACAAAAAACAAAGTGGTCGGTAACTATACGAAGGTCAACTTCATTGCCTAAATATGAACTTTCACTGATATGGTTACCTTTATCTTTACTCACCAAATTCTTCCATAGTATTTTTTAATTATTATTATTTATTCGCCATTATTTATAGCTATCAACAGGTAAATTGGCTTATTCAGGGATCCAGCCCCAAATAGGTATGGTGGTGTCTTTTTCTGTTTTTTTACAATAGACCGGCATTTCTAGTTTTTTTAACGTATTAACAAATTCATATTCTATATCACTAAACTCAACTGGTTTTTTCAATTTCTCTTCAATCGTTTCAGGTAGTTTTGAGGTGTCCAGTTGCCAAAACGCCATGCCGTAAGTAAATTTCATTCTAATATGCGCACCATTTGTAAAGACTAAACACATATCACGGTCATGTATTTTATTTTTTTGCGAAACACTAATATGACTTTGATGATTTTTGAGCAATTGTATAAGTAGTTTATTTCTCGCTGGAGCCTTGAGAAAATTTAGCCGAGGTTGCGGCTGTACTTTCCCCGCGGAGCCTAAAACAATGTGCGATTCGCTATAGTCACGGTAACAATCAAAGCCTTTTATTGCTTTAAATATATGATACAAATTCATGATACTGGGTAAGTCGTTGCAATAGTTATCTTCGTAGCGAATATAATGCAAACGTCCATTAGTCAGCAAGTTGTTTACCTCTGAAGAATGACTCATCACTAAATTCCAAAAGTATTGACCAAAATTGTTCATATTAGCCACTTGTTCGTCTTGTTGAATAATATTAATAACATGTTCAAGACGAATTAACCTTTTTGCTGGAAACTCTGTACTCGTTGGATCTATTGTTTGTTCTTTCTGTTCATCCGCTGAGATATTAGTCGGTTGGTCTGGCTCTTCATGTATTGGTTGATTGCTATTTATAGGAAATTGAATTTTACCACTAGATAATTGCTCTAATTCTATTTTTCCTGTTTCATAAGCTTTATGTATAGATATAGCTGCAAGAGCATTTTCCGTTCGAATATCACGATCCGTTTTTGCTTCTTTTATTTTTATTTCGCTTTTTATACCAGTCTTAGTTACTTCTTGTGTTAAACCACTTATTTCATTTTCACCTTTAACACTATCTAATGTACCTTCGACACGTACAACTTTTACTTGATTGTATAATTGCTGTAATGTTAATTCGGTATTATCAGACTCTTCTTTTAAGCGTGCTGCTGCTTGATGATTTTGATCATTAGCATCTTTATCCGCTTGTGCATTCGCTATTTCTTTCTGTGAATCAATATTCGCTAACGTCTCTCGCGTACCATTATTAATATCAACAATTGCAATATTAGATAAAATCGTTGATTGGTGTTTTTGTAATGCTTCATCATTATTGAGTCGTTCTATTTCTTGCGCTAACTTTTCTTTTTCAATATCAGGCAGCATTTCACCACTAATATTTAACGTGGTGACTTCTAAATTAAAAGCCTCTATGGTTGAAGCCGCGGCACGTTTTAACCGTGTATCAAATGCTGTGAAATCAACGATTATTGATGAGTCTTTACTCAAGCTTTCTAACTCAACCAGTAATTGTCTTTTAATGGCGTTTTCTAATGAATCTCTTACTGTATCGAGTTCTAATTGTTGATGACCTTGATGCTGGTTGAGAAAGTATTCAGGCGTTTCAACTTGCACAGATAGATTAATCGTTACCTGATATTGCTTACCGTTTACTGATAATTGCCAATCAAAACTGATTGCCATAGCCGACTTATTGAGATAAAAAACATTGCCGTGCTTCTCGTGTCCAAATAAGAAAGTTAAAAAACGGTTTTTCCCTTCAATTTCTTTAAACTCTTTAACCATTTCCCATGCTTGTGTATCACCTTTAGCTTTTTGCGCATAAAGATCAAAGCCTGCATATTGTTTAAAGCTTTTTCGTTCGGTTATCGTATAGCGTTTAAAAATAATTTGTGTATTGTCGCCAGGCTCGCCAATTTCAGGATATTCTTTTTCGTTTTTCTTCTGAATAACTATTTCAGCGTGCGTTGGTGTGTTTTTCGAATAAATATTTTCAGTTTTACACCAGTCAGTGTTACACACTTGATTAACTAAAGGTGCTTTACAATTACTACACAACGACATTTCAGGATCCTTATTAAGAAAATTCTACGATTAAGTTAGGATTAAAATCGGCATTCATTTTTTTGGTTAAGTACCCTCTAGGGTTACATATAATACGCGTATTGCCTATATGATAATCTAATGAGTCATGTATATGTCCGTGTATCCAAGCGATGGGTTGGTAATTCAAAATTTCTTCATCTAAGTCGCTTGAGTAAGCATAAGGTAAGGTTTTATTCCATTGAAGTCCAAGCTTATTGTTAGAGGGCGAATGATGGGTAATAACAACACATTTTTTTGGATTATTTTCTTCAAGTTGTTTTTGAATATAAGCTAAATCTTCATTATGTTCATTATAAACATCTTCTGGGGTAATTAAATAACCGTCTGATGAACCAACATATTTATATTCAGCCATGCCGTTTACTTCTTCTTGTTGTTCATGCTCGTTCCAGCGAAGATTTATGGCTTTGTCCATTGCCTCTTTGTTCTTTTTATCGAAGTCAGTCCAGAGAGTGGCTCCGATAAAAGTAAAACCGCGAAAGGTAAAGTTACTTCGGCTGAGTATTTGAATATTCGAATACTTAGGTGTATTAATTTTTTCAGCTAACTTTTCATTTAATTTTTCATTTAACTTCTCACATAAGTTATCAAAATTATCTGAGTGATAAAACTCATGATTACCCGGAACAAATATAATGGGTTTACCTAATGTGTTTAATTGTTCAAAATAGTAAAATAGTTGCTCATATGCCTCTAATCTCATACCTGCAAATGCAATATCACCAGCAAGAATAATAACATCATACAATGCACTATCAGGTAAAGGCGCTAACGACTCTAACCAATTGAGGTTTGCAGCTTTTTCAAATTCTAAATGTAAATCAGACATCACCAATGCCTTAACAACTTGTTTCTCTTTCATTAAAAGCTTCCTTGTAATTTATGGATACGTTGTGAAATTTCTTCACTACTAGGACGATGCTGGGAATTAAGTATTAGCATGTCTTTTATAAGTTGAAACAAGTCGTTTAGTAGATGCCGCTGACTCGGTAAAAATTCTCTTGAGAAAACACCTTGCTGTAATAATTCTAATTCGTCAAATGTTGCAGCATAAGGAGAACGCCATTGATTTGGTGGTCGCCAATCATTCGGGTTTTTACTCTTTTGTTGTTGATAATCAAGTATTGTTAGTTCAGCAATATTTTTAGGCTTAACACTTTTCTGTAATAAGCCATAATAAGCGAATATTCTAAAAAAACAAACGCCTAAAGCCAAGACTTCAATTTTAAAATCAATCTTATTAGTCAAAACGTCAGGACAACAATAAGTCATATTATGTACACCACTTAACTTTTCAGTTATTAGACCAAAATCAATAAAGGCTAAACCGTTTTGTGTAAAAATAATATTATCTGATTTAATATCTCCATGGTAAATATTGTGATGATGTAACCACGAAAGCGCTAACACTATCTGCTTAATACCACCAATAAGTTGTTCAATATTTAGCGACGCCAGCTTAAAGCTATAATCAATACCTTGTGGGTACACTATATTGTATCTATTATTATTTTCACCTGAATCAACGGGTAGAACAATACCTTGTGGAATTTTAAGCTTTTGTAATCTCTTTCCATTTAAAAGTTCTTGTTGCCAATGCATCTTCCCTTTAAATTGTTTTATAGCAACAAGTTTATTATGGCTATCAATAGCCGACTTAACGACACCAAAGGCCCCTTTACCTAACACTTTATCGACAAGTATATCGTGTTCGTTATATTCCAATAAAAAATAATAATGTGCTTTATCGAGTTTATACACCTCTTTTTTGAGGCCTGCTTCATTGATTAAACTGTTAAAAGTAAAAACGTTATAGGTACTTTTGTTAAATGTAGCGAAGTCTACTGCTTTAGATGATTTAACAGCGCTTTGTTCGAGCCTAAAAAGTTTACCTTCATCAATGCCTGTTGATTGTATAGCAAGCTCAGCAATCACTTCATCACTACCAAAATACATTATTGTTTTAAGTAAAATAAAATCGTTAAAATAGCCTTTTAGTACTTCCATTTTTTAGCGTTCTAACCACAAACTTGATACATAACCCTGTTGGTTATCTACTTTAGCTTTTAACCAATTATTATTATTACTGTTGATGTCTACCTGTAATTGAACACCGCTTTCTAAAACCATTAGAGAATCGCAATGCGTACCCGCACAACTTCTTAAATGAAGGCGTTCACGCACGGTCATTGCTTGCCATTTAGTCTGTTGCTTTTCAATCATAGCTGTATTTTCAATAACAATAGTATTCTCAGTATTGACTGTTTCATCCTTTTGGGTAGAAAAAAACAATGCTTGGCTTGCCAAAAACAGACCATAGGCCAATAACAGCATTACAACATATTGAACTAACCCTTTTTGTTTACGACTTTTAAACGGTAATAATTGAAAAGCTGTCCATACGCTTAATAAACAAAATAATAATATGCCACCTTGCATTAATGTCTCGGGTACGAAAAAATCCATTAGACTATCCTTTTAATTTGGGATTCAAGTAAGCCAATTGCTGTAACGGTTGGCATTATAAAAAACAATAAATGACTATTCGCAATAGATACAAAAGCTAAAGGTTGTCCCATTACCGGCATATAGCCGAGGTTTGAGCTAATATTAACGAAAATATGTGCTAATAAAGCCGAACTCATTAAAGAACTAAAAATGGCTAGCTGTATTACCTCTAACCTAACCCTTAGCAAGCCTTTCGACACAATGCTTTTATGCATTGACTGAAACGAAAACAAAAGAAAGTAACAAGCTAAGCCAATAAAGCTTAAAACAAATAACCCCGTTACTATTTTACCTAAACGCGCGAGTAAATGAGTAATGGCAAAATCGTCTTGAATAGCAGGAACTGCGAAACCTTTTTCCCATTTTACATTGGGCAATAACCCCGCATTGGCTTGCGCGATTTTTGCTTGGTTAACTTGGTAAGCATTAATGTAGTTTTCATTAGGTAGTTTGAGCGTTTTCCAACGGTCGACTGCTGGTAGACCTGACAGTTCATAGGTGTCTATAGTAATATTGTCTAACTTGGCGTTTAAGTAAAACCCGAGGCCGAGCAGTATTGCAAAAGCTGCTGATGGCAATATAAACGCAAACTTCTTTACCTTAGCGTTTTCACGTGTTTTAAATAATAAACTTAGACCCGCAATAATGGCGCATGACATAGCCAACAAAATTAAAGACGGTGAAAAGTCACTCATACTCGCTAAAAACACACCCGCAATGAGCAAGAACGCCAAACCAGCTGATGCTACTTTCCAAAATTGCTGTAAAATCAAACTGCCATGAAAGAAAATTAGACTGCCCATAAAGCTTGCAGCTAAAAATGCCATCGCCATTTTCAAGGTTTCAATGGGGTTAGGTAAACCTGGTATGCCAACTTCAGAGCCCGCAATTAACTGTACTAATAAGCCTATAACAAATAAAAAAATGATTGCATTTTTAAGCCACTTATAACGAAACAAAGCTAAGGGGTTTAACTTGAAAGCTTTGGAAAACAAAACTAATAAGCAAAATACAGTTAACCCTGCAATTTGTTCGTGTGTTTTGCCCAGCATATTTTCTGTACCGGCTGTTAACGCCAAAGAAAGCTGATTAAAGGTGCCGGTTAACACAACAAAAGCTAAAACAATATGCCACGTTCGATTAATGATCAATACCATAGCCAATAACAATAAATAAATAAACCACTCAATGGGCAAGATGATCCAACTTATTCTCTCTAATAATAACAGGGTAAAACCTATTACTGAGAATACATACCATTTTAGGTTCTGCGTATCATAAGATTTTCTGTAATAAATGAATTTCCATAACGCCAATGCAATCAACAAAAACACAGAGAGTAGTACCAAGGTATTTGAAGCGCTTTTCGCTTCTATAAATTGATATAATATTGGTGTCCACAACTCATTTTCTTGTTCATTGTATTGAGTTGCTAACTGAAGCGGTTTTGATGCAATTGCCGATACTTTAAACGTTGATTCCTTTTCCGTAGAATTTGTTTCTACTTGGTATTGAGTTCTACCGGCCCAAAACTTACCATCACTTAGCAGAGTTAAATTTGATAAGGAACGCCATTTTTTATCGTTATTATTTTGAATAAAAATAGCTTCGGGTGAAGATGAATGCAAAACAAAGTCGCCGTTTATGATATGAATAAGCGCTTTGGTATTGCCCTTTAGGTTTAACCGTTGATCACAAAGTAACGCGCCGCCTAACAGTAAAGACGTTGGTTTTCTCCAGTTTCTAATATCTGTCGCAAAGCCAACAATAGAATCAGGTAAAACACTAGATCGACAGTTATTTAAGCTTACTTGTCGATTCCCCTCTTGGCTAAACAACCCCTTTTCATTAAAAGTATAACGTTGCTTATTATCTACGTTATCACCCATGGTAATTGTTAGTTGTTTGTTTTCTGGTGTTAGTGTCAGCTTGGTATTATTTATTAGTACATTGGTTGCTGAATTAATAACAACAGCGCTCGCGTTAACAGATGTTCCTTCATAATACACCGTTGTTTTACGACTTGAGGTAATGTCTTTAATTGTATAAAAGTTATCATTTTTACTTATTTCTATATGATTACTATCCATCTGAGGAGAGTGTAGCTGCGCTTTGCCTAATATTTGTTGCTTAGCCAGAACGGTAATATGTTCGAATCGGTATGCTTGAGGCAATAAGTTTAAGAGTAAATAAACTACAACTATTAATCCTGAACCGATTAATAAACGTTTATTCAGCATTTTTAATTCCTTCTTGTTGAGCTGATGTTAACCGTAATGCAGGGATTTTGTCGGCATTGGCAATTAACTGATTGATGAGTTGTGCACATAACGTACTGTCACCTCTAACCTTCACTATTTGGCAGGTCATCACAACCGGAGACTCAGGGTGCAAATATGCAGTCATCCATACATTATTTAATGATTTTCCGTATTTGTTTTTTTCACCTATTTCACCTGTTCCCGATTTTGCAAAAAGTGAAATACCATCAGGTAAACTTTTAATTGAACTATAGTTTTGCGCAGCTAATTTCATTGCGTCTTGTACTAAAGTAAAAGCTTCCGGTTTTATATTTAAAGCTAACTTCTCTAGCTTTGCAGTTTCATCATCGATAGATTTTAGTAATGTCAAAGCCGTTAATTTTTCATTTGCAATAGCAAGCGTAAATTGAGCAACTTGTAATGCTGTTACTCTATTCTGTTCTCCTACCGCAGCTCGCCAGAACTGCTGTTTATTAGTGTAATTCAGCTGACTTGCCGGAGCATAAAACACTGTATTTCTTACATTACCGCCCAACAAACCTGCATCTAATTTTAAGGGCGAATAAAAGCCAAACTTACTGACAAAGCCTCGTAGTTTAGAACTTTTGTTATAACCATATTTTCCATATGCTTGTTGGTAATAAATGGGCTCATCTGCCACTTTGTTAACCATAAAAGAAAAGTATGTGTTAAGACTATCTCTAACCGCTTGCTTTAAGCCGTAGTTAGATTTCTTGTGATGGTTTTCTATCGTATATAAACCCGTATTTCCTATAAAATTACTTATTGAACCTCTTACACACTTACCCTCAAAAGTCGGGTAGCAGCCTAATTTTGGGTCCATTTGAGTTTTATTTCTTTGCTGATACCATTCGTTGTAACTAAGGCCTTTTATAAAGGGGTGATCAACTCCTAACTCATGTGCAACTAGTAACGCAGATAATAACTTCATCACACTACCTGAGACAAAATGGCTGCCACCATCGTGGTATGCAGCTTTAAATGTTAATGGCGAATCAAAGGGACGATACGACTGTTTATATCCTTCTCGATCATAATTAGTGTTTTCTTGCATACCTGGTGTTTGGGCTAAGGCTAAAATTTCGCCTTGCGCATTAACTAGGCTTAACGTGGCAAACTTTGCCTCTAAATTGGCATTATCCATATAGTTTTCTAATACCGCTTGCACCGCTTTTTGTGTGATTTTATCAATGGTTAATTGAACTTTATCACCCATTGAGGCATTAACTCTTCCACCTCTTGGTGCCAGTAAATGTGGAATATCGGTAACAACTAACGGCTCACTATTACGATCAACGACTGAAAATATTACATCAGGACTTATTGATAAACTTTCATCTCTTTGTGCTTGGCATTCACTATTACAACGCGCATGTTGAATGCTAGGTTTATCATCAAGCTGAGCGATATTTTGTTTTAATAACGGTATCGACTGTTGAATACCTGTTGCCGTAATACTCACTTCATTTTTTGAAGCGGCTAATTCTAGCCTCATTACTGATGATTTTTTGTCACATAAACTTTTAAAGCATTGCTCACTTTTTTCAAGAACCCTTGTGCCTACTACTTTTATATTATCACCAAGCACATAGACACTCGTTTGCTCGGTAAATAGTGGAAACTTAAACGTTGCTTTATTTTGATACACTTTATGCCAAACTGCTTTATTACCTACGTCTTCATTGCTAACTAAAAGGTTTTGATACAGCGATAAGTTACCCTGTTCAAACGCGATTGGTTGTTGGTTATGCGTAACAGTGACATCAACTAAATTTTCACCCGAAATCGCAATGAGTGGCTTTTCATAATTTTCAAGCTTTTGAGCCCTTTTACGTACTACATTACCCGCAGGTGTATGATAAAAGGTGGCAAGCACTTTTTGGCAGTGTTTTGTTGGTATTGGCGAAAATCCATCGGCTGGTGCTTGTTCATTATAATGATAACGAGATGCATACTGCCATTCACCGCCTTCCGTTCTTATTTGTTTGCATGCTGTCATTTGCTGAACAAGACTTTGAACACCATACTTAGTGTTGCTGGTTGGTGTATAGTCTCCTGCTGTAACAACTCCTTTCACTAACTCACTGTTTAAGTCGGTAATATCATCAAGATAATAAACCAATGTATCACCTGTGTCAGAATGACGATAAATGTCAAAAGTAAACTGCCCAAGCTCACAATTTAGTAATTTTTTCTTATGCAGAACTATAGTAAAATCTTCATTTGATATAAACGCATGTTTAACAACTTCAGCATGACGTTCTTCAAACATAAAGCTGTCTGCCATTAGGTTGATATCTTCTATTTTGGTAATAGTATAACTTTCATGTTCATCTGATTTTATCGCAAAACCTGGTAAATCAAAATCAGTGTTAGGTTGATCTAAAAGAGGATTACGTACATATTTAATTAAGTTTTCATTGATATTGTCACTAACTTTAAACCGTGACTTTATCTGAGGAAGATCTAACCCTACATATAAATACTTGGTACCTTTGAAAGTCCCTTTTTTATTTTTTGCAGTTCGCTTGCCTCTTACGGCCATAGAACAAAGGTCAACACTAAACCTTTGCTCAAATACCCCACCAATAAGTGTTAATTGTTGATTACCTATCTGCTCTGACTTAACTCCTGAGTGATATTGTAAATCAAGTGATTGTTCAACGTTTAAATGCTGCAAAGCTAATGGTAGTTCTTTCGCTGGAGAGGGAATATCAATTGGCTCAGGTAAGCCTTGCCAAAACCATAAAGTGGCAGCAAACGCTAACAAAATTGAGAGGGTAGTAATACGTGTCATTTATTATTCCTTGTGTACTTATTCATACTGTTCATGCTGGGATTTGGTTAAAAATCTTTAAATTGAATTACATTAATTAGCCGAGTAAATCTTCATAGTACCAATGTGTTATGGGTAGTACTTTGATTAATGAGTTTTCACCAACGTCCAATTCATAATAATTTTTTTCTGGTAAACAAAAACACCATTGCTGCTCGTGAGTTTGTTGATTAAAAACCGTTTGAAGCTCAGTACCATCATGATGTAAAGCTTGAATAAATTGATGTTTTTTATGGGCTTCACCAATGGGGACAATCGCACGACTGTTATCTTCTACATCATTACGTGTTATCTGGCCGGTGCAAATTAAGGGTATGTTTGAACAAGGCATTACACCGGTTACAATTTGCAATGCAGCAACGAGTGCTAATTGCCAACTATTATGTCCCTTAGACGGACGACTGCCACAATCAATCAGTATGTGCCCCATCAAAAGAATATTCAAATCAATATTTTGATCAACAAACTCATTAACAGCAAATGTAAAGGTTGTATCATTACCGATATATGAATAGCTTTTAGTTGTGGATGGCATATAAAAAACAGTAAACGACGCTAGTGTATGACCACTGTTTTTACCCGAGTCAACCATTGGAAAATAAACACAAGACTGTTGAATATTTTGCGGTGTAATATATTTAACTAAAGCTAATAACTCGTAATCAAAATTTGCTTGATACGGTGTTGGTGATATGTTTTCAAAACGATAAACCAAACTTGTACGATAGTTACTTTTGGGCAACTCAGACTTTTGCTGGTTTTCAGGGGCAATAGCACATGGTTTTACACTAACTAAACCCTTACTGAAACAAAAGCCCGCTTCAAGTGCACTCATCTCAGGTAATGAAACGACTCCAGCGAAGTGTAAGTCAGCAATCAGTATCGCTAGATTTAATGCAGTTTCATTAGGCTTTGCAGCGCCCTTTTTATGGCTAAACGTTTTGAGTTGTATTTGCAGACTACATTTTTGCTTATAAAACATAAACCTTAATTTGGCTAACGTATTCGTTGCATATTCTTGATAAGAAGCAGCAAGAGGAAAGCGTCCTGATCGTTCAATTTTTATGGGCTCATGATTCGGTGCAAGAATTTGATTGGTATAAAACGTTAATGTTACCCATTCATCACCTTCACTACTTGGCACTTCAATACTTACCGTGGTGGTTTCTAACATTTAAGTTGAGCTCCAGGTGTTTTTACACATTTGGCTAATTTGTTCGTTCCAACGTTGTGCATCACTCACGCTTAATTGATGCTTTACAGCGATAAATAAACGAGATAACTGTTCCTTATCGGGTTCAGTTAACTTATCACTTCGTATCTTTTTAAGAGAACGGCGTAAACACCCCAGGTCATCCAGTAATTTATCATTCAAACGTACTGAGTCACTCTGCTCTTGTTCTTTTATGCGATTAACTAACTTATCAATAACATCAGGATCATTATCTTGTGCCATAGCGTTTATGATGGAAAAGGACATAATATTAAAATCGACTTTCACTCCACCCTGCTTTAACACTTTCTCAAGCCATTCACTAAAAGCTGTTTTATTCATAAAAGGATACACAAGTATGCTCTTACAATACTGATTGTAAACTTGTTTGAGTTGTTCAGCGTTAGTCGAACATATTTGTCCCATTAACTGAATATTTAGTGCTGCACAGCTAGGAATCGGTAATAATATTGTTTGCGAAACTTCAAGAGCGTTTGTAGAACTAAATAAACTTGATATTCGCTTAAACATGATCAATTTCCAACATAAAATCGCCTTGTTTTAATTTGACTAATTTAAGCGCCTCTTTGGGAGATAAATGATAATCGTAAAGACTTTCAGGCGTTAATTCACCTGTAATAGTAATACTTGATACTTGTTCTCGCAACTCAGATGCTAAATCGATGTCGGTCGCAAAATATAGTCGAATAACAGGTGACTCATTATCTGACGGGCAATCAGCTAGTAATTTTGAAATATAATCGCTGTGATCAACAAAGTACCAAACTATATAATATTGCTCATCATCTTCGTCTTTTTCTATTTGTAAACTGAACACCCTTTCTTTAGTGTCAGCACTAGTGACAAATATTTCTTCAACACCAACATCTTCACTAGCAGCAGCTTGTTGATATAAAATAAATTGTGGAGATTTTTTCGCTAAACTCGCTTCAATTTTATTAGCTTCAGACATATTAAGCAGCATTCTTGCACTACTTGAACACTTAATTAGCTTGTATTCATTTTCAGACATTGGCATATCGTGTTTAATTTTAAAAACGGCTTGCCCAAGGTCAGTGGTAATTATTTTATTTTCCATGTTAAATCCTAACGTGTTAATTCTGACTCATAATTAGCAATTAATGCTGAGAATTGCGCAACAGTTTCACTTATACCCGTTTCAAAGGTGTCAAAGCCGGCATTGGGATAATGTTTTTGTAAACCATTAATATGTTCATGTACCTGTTGAACAATTTCATTCCAGCCTTCTAAATTAGGCAAAAGAGATAACTGCTGTTCAAGTGCTAAAGAGCAATAACGGGAGATGTTTTTATCTGAATGCGTGCAGTAATACTTTTGGACTAATGCTGCCGAAATCATAATTTTTAGCTCCCTTACATCAGGATCAGGGTGAGCAAACGAAAAGAGTAGTTCTACTAATTCTTCAACAAACAACGCTTCTTGCTTATTAAATTCATCATGGTGATCTACGCCTGATTCTACTTGGCCATAATCAAGCTTTTCTTCAGCAATATGTTCGGCTTTCATTCTGGCTTCAGTATTGGCAAACCAATGGTGATAGCGTTTTTTCATATCTGAATAATAGAAAATAAATGGCAGCATTCTATTAGCTAACGATGTGCTTTTTTTTACACGTGTGTAACGATCCACCTTGTTATGACTGGTTTCATCTGAGGGCTTACGCTTGTTTAATGTTTTACCGACCCGTATTGCCCTTTTATGAAGCGCATTATTGATAATGCTTTTAAAAGTCGTTTCGTACTCACTTAATTGTGCTTTACTGTTACCTGAATTATTTTTTAATTTCTGCTCTTGTTGTAAAATAAAGTAATTAGCTTGTACAAAAGCAGATAAGTTATTTGCTGCGGTATTAATTAATTTTTGTACTTGGGAGCCAGGAACAACACCTAATTTTTCCAACTGTAATTTTATGCTTTCACTTTGCTTACATGCTTCAATAAACGAGATAAATAATTCATCAACTTGCCCTTCATAAATAGAAAGCAAAGCAAATTGCCAGTTCTGGTCTTTAATAATGCTAATCCAATGAATACAAAACCATACTTTAGTGACTTCTTTAACAAGCTCAGTTTTAATGGCTTTATGTTGTTTTTTAAACCTTATTTCTGGTAATAACCATTCTTTAAATTGACTAAAGCCATTAGGTATAATGGTTGTATTATCTAACAGTGATTCAAGTTGCGCTTTAGGTACATACTTAAGTAATTTAGGAAACTCAAAAGTTGGAGCAACGGTCATAAAAATATTTATTAGGCCATCTAACTCATGAATAAGCTCTAATGCACCACGGCTTATATAGGGCGAATGTGCTCCGGGCTTTGGCGGTGCAGCATGCTCATTTTCAACCGTTAAATAGGGTTTTATGTAATGTAGCCAATACATATGGCTGTCAAAGTCGTTACGTAAATCACTTAATGCTTTAAAGCTTAACGACCCTGCATATTTACCCTTCGTTTGTCGTAAATTAGTCAGCTTATTTATTTTATCTAAATAAGGATATTCTTCAGTACTTTCTACGGTGTATTTACCTGATAACCACGTAAGCATGGTTTGAGCAATGTCAGCTTGGTCGTATTCTCGTTCTTCGTCTACCAATTTTTTGTTGTTATCAACAGCAATATCTGCACTTTCATTACCTTTATATACCTTTTCAACAGCGGCATTAAACTCAATTACTTCAGCCGACTTAGACAGTACCGACATTGCAATTTTTTTAGCACGCCACTCCTTATTTAAACTACTTGTTGATGAGGATAAACTATAATGTTGTTGCGCATGTGCTATCCACTGCTTAAACGTAAAATCAGGGTCACTAGAACCTGCGTTTAAAGCGGTAATTAAACGTTTTTTAATGAGTACCCAATCAGCACGAATACTGGTATTGGGTATATATAAAAAGGATTGATTTAAATAACCGTTATCTGATTTTATCGAGCGGCCTGAATTTTCTACCATAGTACTATCCCTTTTTATTATTGTGCTTTACTAAACTCAATATGGTTATAAACTATTTTATTCGGTTAACAACCACACTTGGCCATAATGATGTAACTTCCCTGCCGTTTTACGGTTTTTTCCTAAATATAAATCAATATGCCCTTTACCTTTAATGGCACTACCGCTATCACTGGCAATCACTAATTGATAACGTCTGTTTACCACTTCACCCGCTTTATTCAATACCGGATATTCAACCAACAACACTGAGCCATAAGGAATGTAATTGGGATCAACTGCTGCGGTAACACCAGTTAAAGCTGGCACACCAGAGCTTGTTATGGGTGGTGTATTCACTTGTGTAAAAAATACATAACTTGGGTTTATCGATAACATACCTGTTAATTTATTAGGGTTTTTAGCAAAATAATCACGAATTGCCGACAAACTAATGTCTTTTTTCTCAATATATTTTTGTGCAACTAAATACTTACCTAACGACTGGTATTTTTTACCATTTTTTCCAGCAAAAGCCAATGTAACAAACTCATTTGTATCAATAAAATGTGCATAAGTAGATCCTTGCACTTGAGCAAGGTAATTGCTAAGTAACGAGGCACTATAACCAATTTCTAAGCCTAAACCTTGCAAGCCCTTATCTGTGTCAATTTGCTTCCGCGTAAGTTGTTTTTTATTTGGCCAGTGAGTGGGTTTTTTATACAGCGGAAAACGATAAACAGCATCAGCTTTGCGTTTTAATTTTAATGAGGGCGTATAGTAACCCGTTAATAAAACATTACCGCAACCGTCTTCACCACTTAACCTATGATAGCGCTGCCCAGACAATAAAATAGTGGCCTGCTTTCCATTAGCTGGCTTTTCATTCATTTGTTTTTTAACTTTTTTTAATACGGCAATTAACGTTTGTTTCGCTATAGTAGTATTTTTTACAAAATCATTACTGTTGATCAGCTTGTTGAGTTGATTGTTTATTGCTAAATTTAATTCAGGTGTAGGTATTAAACTGACCGAAGTTAAGCTGTCTTGTTTAAAGTTAGCTTTAAAGCAGTCAAGATCTGATTGCCAGCCATTGCCCTTAAAGTGATAACCTGTGATCACTTCATCAGCTTTACTGACATTAGTTGATGCGTAGCTAAACATCGTTATTAACAACCCTGTTACTAATAATATTTTTTTCATTTAACTCTCCGTAATTTGTTTGGTAAATTATCCTGCCATTGATTTAACTTTTTTATCATTTTTCAAAAAATAGTTATGCTGGGAATTCAATAAATTTAATTAATTCCCAGCATAACTATTAGTGTTATTAAATGTTTTTTTAAAAGGTGGGCTATTATGGAAATTAGTCAACACGCACAAAGAAGAATGCAACAACGTGGTATTTCAATTGAAATGGCAACACTGTTAATAAAACATGGAAAGTCTCAATACGACAAAGGTTTTAAAGTATTTTCACTTGATAAAAAAACCGCTGAATATTTACAAAATTCTAACAAAGTATCAAAGCAGCTGTTAGAAAAACTAAAAAACTTATATGTGGTGTATTACAGTCAAAATAATATTTTAATTACCACTGCGCATCGCATTCACCGTTTAAAAAATAATCGTAAACGATACATTCATAAAAAAAGAACAAGAATGTTTTGGCGAAAAACGTGAATGTTATAAGTTAAGGTTTTTAGTTTTTGATAAATATGATTTCCTTGAAAATACTATACCTTAGAGCTTTTGTTTCACCATGTTGCGCGTGACCTATCCAACTGGCTACACGCGGTTTTATTTGTTCAAAAGTTAACTTGCCTTGCTGGTAGTTAATCGACATTTTTTTGAGTTTTCGACTGAATCGATAACCATTATCATTGCGTAACCAGCGTTTATTTGCTGTAACTTGATAACCAAACATATCTATTTTATTGCTTGTATGTTGCAATACTTGTTTTCGTGAGTGTAATTTCAAGCCAATTCCAGCAAGCGCTAACGCTAAATTATCTCTTATTTGCCACAACTCGGATTTGCTATTGCTGAGCAAAACCAAATCATCCACATAACGTAAATATGCAGGTACTTTTAATTCATGCTTAAGCCAATGGTCAATATTATTCAAATAAAGGTTAGCAAAGTATTGGCTCGTTAAATTACCTATGGGTAAACCAATGCCATGTTCAGTTTGAACTGGGCTAGTATCAATAATTTTACTCAATAATAGCAATACAGATTTATCTTTTATGATTGCACCAAGTTGTTTTTTTAAACAATCATGAGTAATTGAAGGAAAATAACGAGCAATATCAACCTTTAATACATAATTATATTTTTTTGCCCATTGCTGGTATTGATTAACAGCCCGGTGCACGCCTTTGTTTTTTCTACAAGCATAACTGTGATAATAAAAACGTTTTTCAAAAATTGGCTCTAATACATCCATAACAGCATGATGCAACACTCGGTCTCTAAATGGCGCAGCAGAAATAAGTCGAGGCTTTCGCTCTCTAATAATAAACTGTCGGTATACTCCTGGTTGATAGCACCCCGTAATTAGCTCTTGCTGTAAAACAAGCAATTCGCCCTCAAGATTAAAGCTAAATTGAGCAACCGCCTCACGGTTTTGTTTGCCTTTACGTGCATTAATATAGGCTTGATATAAATTTTCAAAAGATACAATTTTAGACCAAAGATTGTTTGCACGTTTCATTTTGTTATTTCTTAAAAAACACTGCACCAATGCTCACTTTGCTTATTAACATTTAACCTATTAAAAGTAACTACTAATTGGTGCAGCCATATTCCTTTACTAGACTATTTGCTAAAAAATCCATTTTTTAACCAGAAGTAAACTCATGGGCACTTGATACTCGCTATGGAAAACCTTAATTAACCATACTCTGGTGCTCAAGCGTACTGGACGAAACGATAACACCAACCGAAAGCCGTTATTGTTGTTGCGGTTAGTGCGCGTGTTGTTGTTGCGGTTAGCCGAACGCAAGTTGTTCGGTTTATTGTTCCACGAACCGCCACGCAAAACACGCCTGTCGTTTAGGTTTACTCCTGTTTTAAAAGGGTATTCCCCCTTTTAAATCGTTTAAGTTGACGACTTTTGCCAACCCCCTATTTGTTTGCCTAATTCTACTAACATTTTACTGCCATAGGCATACTGCTTTTGTGCTATCACTTTTAATTCAAAACTTAAACGCCATAAATGACGTAATACCGTTAATTGGGTATTGCTTTGTTGTAATAATTTCATTTTTGAGCGACTGGCATAACTTGCCTCAACCAACAAACTTAATACTGACAATAATCCTTGCTCTATTTTTTCACCTAAAGTAAAACGACGGTTACGAGGAAATTTATCCAGCTGCGGAATAACCCATAAAATAAGCTGATGACAACTTTGCACCGCTTGGGGCGTATTATCTGTTGTCATTTATTACCCTTTTAAAAAAAATAAAAACCAAAATCGCTACGCGATTTACCTCCCCCAGCCCCTCCAAAGGAGGGTAGCAAAAGAAGCAAAGTGAAAAAGCGCAAAGGTCAAAGCGTTACTATTGCCCTGGACGAAACGATAACACCAACCGAAAGCCGTTATCGAGGCCGCGGTTAGTGCGCGAGTAGCTGCCGTAGCGGAAAGCCGAACGCAAGATGTACGGTTTATAGAACCACGAACCGCCACGCAAAACACGCCTGACGCATCCACCACTGAGCCATGCTGCACCATTAGTAGGGGCACCTTTGTAGCTAGCATTCCAGCAATCTTGTGTCCATTCCCATACATTGCCATGCATGTCATATAAGCCAAACTGATTAGGTTGAAAACTTTTTACTGGGGCTGTGCCTCGGAGTTTTCCGTTAGCTTTTTTATAATAACAACTTGAGTTTTTACCTCCGTCATATTGTGCTTTAGTGCAATCAATATCATTGCCCCAACTGTATTTGGTTTTATTTTTACTGCCAGCTCTCGCTGCATATTCCCATTGGGCTTCACTAGGCAAACTAAAGCCTTGCTCTGCTTTCTTATTTAACTTTTTATTGAGCCAAGGGATGAAGTCTTCGGTTATATCATTAAAACTGACATTAATAACAGGGCGGTTGCCTTTACCCCAACCTTCATCACCGCCCTCTTTTTTATTGCTTTCGCAGTTACCTGAACCTATACATTGCTGATATAACGACCAGGTAACTTCAGTTTCCATCATACTGAAAGCTTTTAAGGTAACCTTGTGTACGGGTTTTTCATTGCGGCCGCAATCTTCACCACTAACACAACCCATCATAAATGAACCTGCGGGAATGGCTTTCATGGTGAAGCTGGTGTTGCCTACTGTGTAAGTTTGGTTTTTGCTTTGGGGTTGTGACTGGCTTTCTAGTAACTTTATGCGTTTATTTGCTAAAGCAACAAAGTAGCTTTTAGGAAACTGTGCTATAAATAATTGTAGCTCATCAATATCTTTTGAGTTTCGTACTAGTTGCCACATAGAGTGCTCGCCACTCATAGTTATTTGAGGTGGTGCGCTTGTTTGGGCTTGGACTATTTGAGGAGGTGCAATTGATACTTGGTTAAAATAAAATAATTGCGTTACTGATGATGATAGCCAAGGCACTTGTTTTTCACGGCTTTTTTTTACAACTCCCGCTCTGGTGCGCCTAATAACCTCTTGCAAAGATATATTTTGAGTTTCAATGTGCTCTAGTAGGCTTTGCGTGAATAAGCCATTACGCCCATCACCGTCGGCTGCAACAGCGTTTTTACCTGTTGCATAAACCAACATAGAGCCTTTGGGGGTATCCATTCTTGCTAACCCTCTATTACTTGAGCGAAAGCTTCTTGCAAAAGGGTTGTTACGACAAGCATCAAGCATAACAATATTTAAGCCATTACCTGCGCTTTCCATTTTAGCTAATACTAATGCGGCATCTATCGCGTCAAACTCTAGGTCATCTTCATCTTCAATATTGCTACCAACAGGAATAAGGTAATTTCTGCCTTGTACTTGCATGCCGTGACCTGCAAAATAAAACAGTCCAACGTCATTTTTATTAAGTGATTTGCCAAACTTTTTAATGGCTTTACTCATGGCTCTTTTATTGGCATTGGTTATTGTAGTTACTTTAAAATCAAGACGTTTAAGTGCTTTTGAAATGTCGTTAGCATCATTCACTGGATTTTTTAGTGGTGCCTCGCTATAGCTGCTATTACCAATAACAAGTGCCATGCGCTGTGCAACCACTGATGAATGAAAAAATAAAATGGGTGTTAATAATATAGCTAATATTACAAGGTGCTTTTGTGGATTTAGTGGTTTTTGTGGCATGGCAGTCTCTTTTAGTGGTGCTTTCTGGCTCTTGTAAATTTTTAGTCAGTTTTTATTCACGTATTCTATTAGGTGGCTTATTAGAGTGTTTACATTCTCAGCATCACAATTTCAACTCGGCGATTTACCGCATGTGCTTTAGCGTCATTACCCAACACGTTAAGATCCATTTCACCCTTACCTTTAAATGACAGTCTACCGCTTAATAAAGGTTCAATACGCTTAATTTGTTTTAATACTTGCTCAGCGCGTTTTTCAGACAAAGTTAAATTAGCGCTTGCCTCACCTCGGCTATCGGCATGACCAATAATAATAAACTTATAGTGAATATAATCTTCATTAGCTAATACTTTTGCCAATGCCAACACTTGATTTATACCACGTTCGGTAGGCACATCACTACCTGTATCAAATGGCACGGTAATATTAATACTTGGTCTTACTCCTACTCCTCTAGTAGATATGCTTCGTGTTGCTGAAAGTAAACAATTTAACGTATTTTCATCAATCACTTGTTCAGAGCGTTTAACGTTAAAAGCCAGTTCAACTTCTTCTATTAAAGCATGAGTGCTACCAAGTGATTTTTTAGCTTTTAATAAGTTACCGTTGGCTTTACACAGCATGTTTTTTTGTATGTATGCTTCAGCTTTTAACGTATGCCATATTCCATACATCAACGCGTTATCAACATTAACAAAAGGCTTTGCATCGAATAACCATTGCAACGCTAAAGACGGCTGTTGATTATTTAAATAGCTACTTGCTAATGTAATATAAGTATCTGCTGCGGCACATTGTTTTGCCGCTTGTTGCAACATCAATAACTTTCGCCCCGTATCACTCACCTGCTCTGCCTGCATCATTCGCTCACGAGCAACATCACAATTAGTTGCCAATACACTATAGCTACAAACAGTAAAAAAACTGACTAACAACAAAATCAAACGTTTCATCTTTATTCCCTATATTTTAGTTAAGCTGATTAGTTAACGGTGTTGATTAACCTTAGTTAACAGTGCTTAGTTAACAGTAATTAATCTTTTATCATGTTTAGCCATTTGTTTCTGGTTACTGGCTACAATGCTAAAAAACTGCTCTGCTCTTAAACTAGCACCGATAAACGACGCACCAACAAATTTATTTAATGCCTTCACTTTATGCTTAAAAGCATAGGCAATTAACCAATCTTCACCGGCAGGATCTCCCGCTAAAATTTTCATGATACTGCTAGCACCACTTTTTATTGATTTATTTTCATTACCATTAAACGGATATAACACATCAACACCACCATTGTTGTTCATAGCAATCAACCATAGGTTTGATGTTTTATCTGTCGTTAATGACACTTCGAATTCTTCGCCGATTCTCACCGTTGAACCTATGTTTTTTCCATCAGACACATCTATAGCCACAGTAAAACCGCCCGAACCATTCAAATTACGCATTTTAGTTAGCCAATATTGAGATTTAAAATAAGTTAAAATAATAGTACTCTTCAAAACTGTAAATTCTTTTATTATTTCACCTGAGCTATTTACCACTATCATCCCATCATTTTTGGCAGACAAAACAAAATCAGCGCCTCCTTTGCTATCTATTTGCTTTATACCTTGAATATCACTTAGCACATTTTGTACTTGCCCTAAGTTATCACCAAAAAAAACAGTTAAAGGTGGGGGGGTACTGTTAGCAGATAGTTTAACCTTTTGAATGAGTTGAGGGTTATTAGTAGAAAAAATAGCATGTTCAATTGAGCGACTGCCTAATTTGTATGACATTTTAGGTGATTGATCGCTATTACTTAAATAACTGCTTGCCGCGTTATAGGTTTCTAAATAGCTCAATACTTTATCACCATTACTATCAACAGGAATTAAACCGCTTAAAACTCGTAATAATGCATCAGTGAACACGCCATGTGGTTTGCCGTCAAAAGTATACTTAGCTAAGTTCATTGTTTTATTAAAATCACCTGCTGTTTCATGTTTTGACGATGCTGAAAAAAACACCACATTGTTATACGGGTAGGTGTCGGATGTTGTTGAGCTGTTGTTAAGATTGTTTTTTTCTGATCTACTTGCTGAATTGTCTTCTGAATTCTCGCCTGAACTGTTTGAAGCATTACTTAACATTGAAAAGGATAATGATGCGGCTCTGGGTTGAGGCTTGGTAAAATCATTTGATGACGATCTTGCTGTGTTTTCAGAGTAACAAGCATCAACCACAATAAAGACCTGTTTGTTTTTATCCATTTTTTTTAATATTGGCTGTATATCCCTTTGACCAATCAGAAAAGAGTTTAAAATTTGGGTGCTACTGGCGTTTTTATCAAATAATGAATCATAAGGTAAAAATGCACCTGTAGTATGTGCCATATCTAAGCCAACATCTTTATCAAAAGGGCTAGTGCCATGGCCAGAAAAATAAATAAAAAGCTGATCGCCTGCTTTTGTTTTTCTTTCTAAGTTATTTAACGCTTGTATTATATTCTGCTTGGTTGCTTCCTTATCAAGTAATATATTAATGTTGCTATTCTTAATACCCCAAGAAGGTAAAATAGCAGCAAGCGATTCAACATCATATTTCGGTCCATCTAAATCTGTGATTTTTTCGCTTTTATAATCACTAACCGCAATTAACAACGCATACTTACTCGCATAAACATACTGTGCTGTTGAACATAAAAAGCACAGCAGCGTTATAATTACTCGCATAATGGTAATGCCATTAATGAAATATCAAGCAAGTCTGCCTTGTTAATAGGTTTGTTGCATATTTTAATACCTTTATACGTTATTTTCTCTTTTATTAATTCAGTTGTTTTGTAGAGGTTACGCCATTCAATAAACGTTATATTTTCTAATGAATCCTTATCAAGATAAAAACTATAAGCCAAATACGGTTTTGCTTTTCCCGTTAAAATGTAAGACAATTTTTTATTTAGCACATTTAAAAACTGCTTATCTGCATTATTAAAGGCAATATTTTTTGCTTTTTTCGTGCTTAGTTTCTCTATTTGTTCAAAAAGTGGCAGCGCAGCAGTTATATAATGACTGTGGTCTTTTTTATTAGCTTTATTTAGATTTAAAACTATTTCATGATAAAGCGGTGTGTTTTCTTCTAATTCAACTGATGCAGTTGATAACAAGAGCAAGCCTTTTTCTATCATGTTGTTTTTAACCGTGTAGCTTTTAATCGTGCTATTTTTAACCGTGTCAGCAGTTTGTTTTTGTTCAATTGATGTCACTTTATTTTTAGCCAACGTCTCTTGAATTGGCACTTCTTTGGTTAAACTTTTAACAGCATAAGTTAAATCAACTGGGTTTCTAGCTAGCATATAATCAAAGCATGATCCTACGCTGGTAGCTTTAGCTGTTGTATGTTTATTTACCGATAACACTTTACTGTTTGCTGTAATAGCTTGAGTTACCGTTGCTAATTCAGGGTTCAAAGCAAACAATTCGGTAAATAAATCAGTATTCATCGCATTAATATAGGCTAATATTCTTACTGCACGCGCTTCTTTTCTATCTAACTTACACACTTTAGAGTCAATTGAAAACTTACTGTATTCAAGTTCACTGTTTAAGGTGGGAGATAGTGCCGTGCCGTCAGCTTTATAGATCATAGAAAATTCTTTACCCACTTCTCTGCTATGTGTAGGTAGCATCATGCCAATAGATAATGAATAAATCATTTCTTGTGCGAGCTTTAACGGCGCAGTGCCTTTATTTAACATGTGCATATTTAACACTTCATTAAAAAGTTCATTGCGTAATTTAAGTTCCACCTGCTCTTTATGCAGCGTTAACAATGCTTGGTAGCTAGCATTAATATAATCAGTTGTTATATAGCTAGCCTGCTTATTTATGCTATTAGCTTTATACACGTTAAAAAAAGAGGGTAACGCATCAATTTTGTCAGCAATAACTTTATTAACCATTTTGTCAGCCGTTACCGAAACAACGTAATTACGGTTAACATCACTACTCACTTCTTGATTAGGCGCTGAGTTACATGCTGAAAGTAATATAGCACTCGCGAGTATGGATACTTTTTTCATTATTATTCCTTAAATCTTAAAAAAACATTGCCTTTCTAGGCTTCATAAACTTCATGGACGGTAATAAAGTCTATTTTTAACAAATAAATTTTATTAGCTTTTTTATTTTAGTGATAAATATAAACATTTTGTAAATCAACTTTATCTTGCTTGGCTATATTAATAATTTGCTTTAACGTGGGCTTTGAATAACTTGAATAAACCGTTTGCTCATCACAAAGTAAAGGTAGCTTCTCTACCGCCTGTAACAACTCATTACTCCACGAATATTGGCTCGCCATATACACAATATGCTCAACACCTTGATGCTGATTCAATTCTAAAACCAATTGTTCTTTTGCGTAATTCCTTGGAAAGGAGCTCCTTGAAAAAGAGTTTCTTGGAAAAGAATTTACTGAAAAACCAACATCGAATAACGCGCTTGTTGATTTATTTGCGCATTGCTCAATATCAATTCGATACACATGACCTTCTGCGGTTTTAGTAAACAACAGCGCATTAGCTCTATCATGTAAGCCCATTTTTATCGCAAAACAACCATAATGTGGTAACTTAACGCTATTCGGTAAGATTTGCTCACCAAATTGCCAAGGATTAGTGTTATTGCAATCTTGATAATTAGTAGGAGCAACCGCAAATAAATAATCAATTAACTGCTCAGGTTTACTGTTATCAATATTCGAAATATCACCTGTATTTTCAGCCTCAATATTAGCATCAATTTCAACTTCAGGGGCTTGTGCTGGTTTATTTATTTTTAAATCAAATGAAAGGTCAACCAAGGGGGTGCCTGTATTTAATGTAGGGTGAATTTTCAATAGCAATAAACTGTTATTACTAGCGTTTGGATACAAAGTTAACCGTAGCTGTACATTTGTATTATTAGCATTGCCTACGCTAACACGCGTAAAGTTATTTGATTTAAATAAGCGTGCTAATTGTTGATTAACCTCAGTTGCGATTAACCTTAATCGTTCATCTTTTGTGCTCACAAACACAACCATATCGCTGTGTTTACTTAGTTGATACTTACAAGCAAAGGTATATGCTATTTTTTTACTTGTTTTTTCAATCTCATGTAAATTATAAACAACTTGCTGGTTTAATATAGTATGTTGATTTTTATTTAATTTTTTATTAGTTAAATATTGATTGTGACTTCCGGTTAAATATAGCGATTGCTGATAACTTATTTTTGGTGATAGTGACACTAAATTTTGCCTAGTATTTGTATCTACCAAGGTGAATTCTGCCACACTATTGAATTCTCCCCTAGCTGCTTGACTAAAAGATATTGTTAAATAAAATTTAGCTTGTTGTTCGGCGCACTTATTATTGTGCTTCTTTTTATATTGGTTTTTATGTTTACTTTCATACTTAGCTTTATTAAATAAAAGTAAATTGAAATGGCTGTTAATTGATACGTTTTGCGCTAAATAGCTACTGACTTTCTTTAGTAACGGCGAGTCTGCATACTGTACACCCTGCTTATCACGTTGTAACAACTGAATGGGCTGATACTGTAATGATGGGTGATTTTTTAATGACTGCTCAACAAACAAGGTTAAATTATCTAACCATGGAGTCAGTTCGTCATATTCACTTAACGCACTGTTATTTTGTGATGAAGCGCACCCTGTTAACACCAATAAACAAGCACTGATAAAAACAGTTAAAAATTGTTGGTAATATTTACGGTTAAATAACATTAAAATTATCCTTTTAATTCCAATTTATAAAGTAAAGCCAAAATGCTGTAACTGTCGTTTTGCTAATACTCGTTCGTGAGCTGAAGACACGAGTAACCGCACAGCAAATTCATGCTCGCGGGTGTTAGCTGCTTTTAGTAAAAACCAATCAAACGTAAACATATTATATTTTGATAGTAAAAATTGCACCATTGCTTTAGCTCTATAAGGTTGCTTAAAGGTAATTAAACTTATCGCTTGTTGTTGATTATAATCAATGTTCGCCAACTGTGCATCTCGCATAACATAGTCGTGATGATCTAAAATATACTCACTGTACCACAATGCCCCTGTTGGTAATGCTTGGTTATTTAGTAAAATGCGCGAAATACGCGTAGGGCCATAATTATAAGCCGCTAATGATTGATGGATATTATTGTTGTATTTATTAAGTAACTGCCGTAAATACCTAGCGCCATATTCAATATTGGCACAAGGCTCAAACAGCTCACTTTTATTGGCTACGTTTAAATGCTTCGCTGTTCCTGGCCATTGAATTTGCATTACACCAATAGCATTCGCCTTTGATACTGCGTTACGATTAAATGAAGACTCCCCTCTGGCGACAGCCAGCAGTAAAGGTAATGGTACTTTATTTGCCAACGATGACTTTTCAAAACAGTGTTGGAAAGGAAACTTGTTTTCATTAAGTAACCACTTTTCAGTGGTTAACTGTTGCCATGCACTATCAAGTTGTTGGTGTGACATTTTTGCTTGAGCATTTTCACTAAACAGCCCGAAAACTATTAAACAAAAGCAACAGCAAAAACCAAATAAAGAAAATAAAGAAACGTTTGTTGGCGTTGATGGTGTTATATTGATTTTCATAACGCCACCTCGTTGCCCAGTTCTTTGCTTAGGTCGTTGCTTAAGTCATGGTCTAGCTCATGACCTAGTACGGCACTAAGTCGCTCAATTAAAAGTAATCGCTCAACCTCAGATTGATAAGTAACCATTAACACATAATCATTCCCTTGTTGCACCACGTTAACTGTCACCCCTGTAGAAGCCATTAACGACTGCGCCATGCCTTGTGCTGAATAATGATTAGAGAAAGGTTGCCAAATAGCGAATTGCTGGGTTAATTGTAATAGCTTACTTTGAAGTGATTCGTTTTGAATTTGTTGCTCGGTTAATTGCTCGATTGGTTGCTCGGTTGGTTGCACAACAGGTTTACTTTGTTGTGATATTATCTCTTCAACTGTACTTTCCGCTACAGCTTTTCCTTGTGCAATGGTGTTAATAGCATGAGTTCCAAATTCATCTATATTTGCACTTACGCTTGCAGCGGTTTCTATTATTTTATCAACCTTTTCATCAACCTTGGGGGTGAAATCATAAAATACCTCAGGTATTAATGAAAAATAATGTATTGCACAAACCCCGCCTATAATTAACCCTAACCGTTTAAACATAATTATTCTCCGTCTGTTATTTGTTGTTGCTAATAATAGACGGATAGAATAAGAAAAGTGAACATTTTAAAATGGCATTATTTTAAGTTAAGTGGGCTAGTTAACAAACCAAGTGACTACAACCTAGCGCGTTTATCAGCAATAGTTGGTGTTCGCTGCGCGATTTACCTCCCACAACCCCTCGGCAAGTAGTTCCGGCATTACTCTGATTACCTACATCCATATAGGCATCCATGTAGACATCTAGAGGAGGGTGGCAAGAGAGGCGAATTGAAAAAGCACAAAGAACAAAGTGAAACAACCTCCTAACGTTGGTGGGGCTGACAGGCTAAAGCCCGACCTACAAGTACTACCCAGATAGTCTGTATTTTATTAGCCTTAAGCGAGTTTAGCGATTAAAAAATAAAAAAAACGCTTTGCGTTAAGAGCGAAAGAGTAAAAGAACAAAAACTAAAGCTTAATAAGTCCTAGCTAAACGAAACCCGCTGCTGCTGAGGCGGACGTCGCGCCTATCGTAGCTGCGGCTGGCCGCACGCAGGTATGTTGCATCGCTGCTCCAAGAGCCCCCTCGCAACACACGTTGGGAGCATCTACCACCGAGCCAAGCGTCACCATTAGCTGGCGCGCCATTATAACTGCTGTTCCAGCAGTCTTGTATCCATTCCCATACATTGCCGCGCATGTCGTATAAACCAAAGTTGTTAGGGTTAAAGCTTTTTACTGGGGCTGTGCCGCGATAATCCCCATTAGACTTATAATAACAGCTTGAGCTTTTGCCGCCATTATATTGTGCTTTTGAACAATCAACGCTATCACCCCAGCTGTACTGGGTTTTTGTGTCTGCCCTTGCCGTATATTCCCATTGCGCTTCACTAGGTAAACTAAAATCTTTACCTGTTACTTGGTTTAACCAAGGGATAAATTCTTCTGTGATGTCGTTATAGCTAACATATATTACCGGGCGGTTACCACGCCCCCAACCTCTGTCTTTCGATTTATAAGAACAACCACCAGCGGTTACGCAGGCATCCCACAAAGCGAAAGTCACTTCAGTTTCCATCATACTAAAAGCTTTTAAGGTAACCTTGTGTACGGGCTTTTCATCACTTTGGCATTTTTTACCACTAACACAGCCCATACTAAACGAGCCAGCAGGGATGGCTTTCATGGTGAAAGTGGTGTTACCTACGGTGTAGGTTTGGTCTTGACTTGGTGACTGGTGTTGCGGTTGGCTTTGTGTCACCCGTGGCACTGGCGGTGCTGGTGTACTTTGTTTTTTTAGCGCTATATAAAAGTTTGCAGACTTGTTGGCGATATCAACCCATCTTTTTTGTGTAACATAACCTGTTTTACTTGCTTCTATATGGTAACTTCCTGTTTTTAATTTTATTCCGTGATTATATTTAGGGGTGATATTTAAAATGCGTATTTTGGCGTTGCTTGGAGAGGTATTTATATATAACGGATGTTTTGTTGTTGGTGATTCATTGGTGCTTGCATTAGCCAAGACTTGGTTCAGGTTTTGGTTTTGGTTTTCTAGTAATTTTATGCGTTTATTTGCTAAGGCAACAAAGTAGCTTTTAGGAAACTGCGCAATAAATAATTGTAGCTCATCAATATCTTTTGAGTTTCGTACTAATTGCCACATAGAATGTTCGCCGCTCATAGTCATTTGAGCTGGCGCGCTTACTTGTGCAATCTGTGCTGGTGCAATTGATACTTGGTTAGGGTGGTTAGCTAAAACAAAAACAAAATCACCCTCATCTAACGCTGCGTCACGTATTTTTCCGTACTGTGGTGTTTGTTTTACGTTATAAATACTCACTTTATCGCGAATATACATGCCTAATTCACTACCTGTGATGTAGCCATCGTTATTTAAATCGCCTGCTCCGCGCAAGGCCCTAATAAACATGGGTGTAAAAACGCTTTTTGCCGGCACCTCTTCATTCGCGCTGCCTGCTGTAATAAATTGCCGTACGGGTTTAGTCATGTAAGCGGTAATAGAAGGCGGCTGCTTTGGTAGCGCTCGTGACTTAAATACTGTACCGCTAAAGCAGCTATCAAATAAAAATAACACATGGCGAGATTCAATTTTTCTTGCCCAGTGAAGTACGTCGCTCATGGTGAAGGCTTTACGTAAAAAACCGCGTTCATCTTTGTGAGGGTTCGGTGCATTAGTGGGTACTAAATAACCCTTACTATTGCCTTTACGGGTGTATCCATGCCCTGAAAAAAACACTAATAAACGGTTGTCTTCATTGTAACCGTAGTCACTAAGGAATTTATCAAATGCGGCTTTAAGTGCGCGGCTGTCGGGGTTTTTAACGCGAATAACTTTATCGAAACCATTGGCGTACAGTGCGCTTTCTACTTTGTCTAGCTCTTTGGGTATTTCGTTAAGGTCAGGCCAGCCATTGGTGTAATCACTTACGCCAATAACGAGTGCGTAACTGGCTTTATAACCGCGAATTTTATCGCCACTTGCGGTGCGAATGCCCACTCCACGTGTTTCGCTGTATGCGTGCTGTGCAATGCTGTATAACATGAGTGCAAATAAAAAACCTGCGTATTTTCTTGATAACATTTAATGCCTTCTTTTTTATTTGTTTTATTTGTTTTATTTGTTTTGTTTGTGCAATTTAATTTGTGCAATTAATAAGGTTAAAAGCGCGATTAAAATCCCGCCTGCCTTTGCTTTCGCTTTTGGGTTTATATTTACTAATACGTGATATTTTAACTATTGATTGACTTACTGTCTATAGCGGCATTGTCTAAGCTTGTGTCGATTTACACTGATTAAAAAAAGGAAGTACCCTAAAAAGCGATACTCCCTTGCACCAGACAAACTATTTATTGTGTTGGTATTGCTACTGTTAACCTTTGGCTTAATTTGCCATGGTGTTAGCTTTCACAGGCAAGCCATGTAGCTTCTAATACTGTTTGCAAATCACTGTATTGTCGCGCTACTTTATTGAAGTTGGACTTATCATTTAACACCTTCAGTAACCCGAGTTTTTTATCTTGCATTTCTAAGGTTAAAGCGGAGAAAATTTCGTTTTGCTTAGCTGATTGCGAGCAAATATTGTAAGTGCCGTTTAAACTCATAAAGCGCTCACTGAAATAGCGATTGAAATATTGTTTTGCATCAAGTTTACTTATTATTTTATGTTTGTATGACCAATTTATAAAATTATCAAATACTCTTTTGTTGGCTTTTTCTGGCGAGCCTGTACCTACAATGAGTAGCTCTTGGTAATAGCCTGCAAATTTATGGCTACATTGCCCACTTTGCAATGCAGATTTAGCCGTATTAACCGCATCAGTTAAATTTACACTGGTTATGCTTTCACAGTTTTGACTGACTTCAGGGGTGCTATTGCATGCACTTAAAGCTAACAGGCTGATTAGCGCAAATGTTTTTGTGATGGTTTTTACATTAAATATTGTCATGGTGTTCTCCAAAAAATTATGTTTTTAACGGTGTTAGTTACCGGTTCAATTAAAGCCTAGTTAAGCTTAGTTAGGTTTAACTAAAGTCAAAGCGTTTCTTCCCAAGTGTACGTTTCTTCTGGGGCTTCACTGATTTCTTCACCTGGCAAGTTGCTGCTGTCTATTTCGCCAAATAACATACTTTTAACTGATGATATAGTGTCTAGCTGATTAGGTGACAATTGACCAAAGGCATTGTATGTGTCAATAGTGGCAAGTGACTGACTTATACTTACTTGAATTTGGTCAATGGCGTCAGTAGCTAGTAGCATGTTGATGTAAATATCACTAGCGACTACGGCTGGTACATCGCCATGCCCACTGGTGCTAATGGCTTTTTCCATGTTGGAAAGCAGTGCCACCATGGAGTAACTATTATTACGCTTACGTGCTTTTAGTGTTTTTCTGCCGTTAGTTTTACGTCCACTTACTAAGCTTTGTAGGTCAACGGGCGTCATGCCTTTACCAAGTTTTGTTCGTATTTGTTTTTCAATACTTTTTGCGGTTACGCCTAGCTGTTGTGACAAATTTGGTAGTTCGTCATTTAATACTTCTAAAAAGTTTTTATACGACGCGCCCATGCTTTTAAATATTTGGTCGCAACCCTTGTCGTCAACAGCGCCTTCGCACTTTGCGCTTTTGTAAAGTGATTTTTGGTTTTCAATACGCTCTAAAATAGGGGTTATTCTATTTTTCATTGTTTTTGCGGTAGCTGAGCTTTGTTTAATGCTTTCTTGCGCTGTAACAGGGATAAGATCAATGGTTGGTGAGCTTGATACAGCTTGCGCTGTTAATGACAAGGCAAAAATGCCTGCGTTTAATAATGTTGCTTTTTTCATGGTAGTGCCTCTTCGTCTGGTTGGTATTAGTTACTTTTTTAGGTAACGGTAATAACAGACGGCAAGGTTTTGAGAAGTGAACAAAATATTTTGTATTAATTTGGCTCTTGTGAATTTTAATGTTGCTTGAATTTATGTAATAAGTAGATTTTTATCTGCTCATCATTTCCATAGTTAGTTAAATTGCGTTTATCTTTAATTGTGGATTACCAATTAGCCGAAAAGCAGCCCAATAATGAGGGTTGTTATACTTATTAAAAATAATCTTTTTGGCATTATGCAGAGCAGTAGAAATGTTTTTCCCTGTAGCTAAATTACGATAAAAGTGATCCATAAACTCTGTTGTTACTTTGTCATCGATACTCCATAGCGGAGAAATTATACTGCCAACACCTGAAAAACTTAAAGAACGAGTAAAACCAAACATATCATCACCACTTTTTATTTGTTCCATACTGGTTTCACAGGCACTAATGACAAATAGTTTGGTATTACTCAAGTTTATGTCAAATATTTCTTCCGCGGTAACAATGCCGTCTTGCCCCTGGCCTTCAGACAGTAAAAAGAGTGACGACATAGGATCATCAGCCATAAACTTACCATGAGTACTTAAATGTACAATAGATGATTTAGGTGCCATTTTTCTAAAGTGACTTTCTGAAGCATCAGTACCAATCAAGTATTGACCTGTACCTAAAGATTCTGTAATAAGTTTGACTTCTTTAGCTGCCCCAGGCAAGTTAATCGCGGGTATTGGGTATTTAGGGTTACCGTAAGCAAGTAACTTATTACTTGTGTTTGAGAATTCACGTTTTCTAAAGGCTTGGAATATAGTCATACTTGGTGTATATGAAATATTAAAATCTTTAACTAAATATCCTTTATCACTAATTAATGCATCAAATGGAAGAGAGTGTAAAGGCCCATGAGGAACCACAATAAGCTGCTTAAATGATCTTAACTCACTTGATAAACCTGAAATTAAAATGTTATATAATCCCTTTAGTGTATTTTCATTATTTTCAAAATGAATTCCGCCGTCAGATGATTCATATAACTGATTTATAAAACTAGCCAAACTTTTATTAGTAATATCACTTCGTTGAACTTTTATGCCCTGCTTACTAACAAGTGTTGTTAATAAATAATCAGTTCCAACATAATAAACCAACATCGCTGCACTATTAGGTAGCCCTCTAAATAAGTCACTACTATCAAGTTGGTAATATGGTGTGCTAGCAACCGTTTCTACATCGTAATGTCGATCAACTGCTTTTCTTGCTAAACCTCGAATTGATCGTAAACTACCACCATCACCCTCCACAACTTTCGCGGTTAAATCTCTCATGCTATTTACTTGTAACTTCCGTGAATGGGGTAAATAAGCCGTTGCATTAAGCCGCTCAACTAAAGTTCTTGCTTTAGTGCGTTCTATTGCACTTAACATTTCAGGTAAGTTATTTGATTTGTAATATGTGTCAATTAACCATGAGTACAACACATCCATATTAGTAAAAATTGATATGCGACTTGCTTCACTACTTATACTACTTCGAAAAACTTCATATATTTCAATAGCAGAGGAAAATGCATTTTTTGCCTTTTTAAAATCATTTTTTTTGTATAAGGCTTTACCTGTAGAAAATGCAACTTCTACTTGACTAATAGGCTTTAACACCAAATTAAATTCAGATGTATTAAAAGAGTCTTTACCTATATAACGGTTAAATTTAACTAAATAACTCAAACCTGCTGTATTATTATTAAGACGATAATTATATAAACTAAGCCTTATTAATACTTTACTACGCTGTAAACTTGTAAGCTCTTGATTTAAGTAACTTTCAAATTTTTTAATTGTCGTTTTTAGTTTAGCTTGTTGTTTAGCTAAGGATTGAGTATTTGACTCACCAGAAGGTTCTCCCATTAATTGGTCAAGTGAATATTGAGACCTCACTATTTTATTTTCAAGCTGTGTGAGTGTTATATTACGGGTAACTTGATAATAACTCTGAAAATAAGCTGATTTATACTTTTTAGTGTATTCAGGTAGATTAATATAGTTACTTTTATTGTTTTCTGAGAATTTTTTGCGCTGTTTTTTATATAAATTAAGATATATCTTTGCTTGTTGGAAGTCTTTTAATTTATATAAATATAGTTCAAGAAGTTCTGTCGCAATATATATTTTTGCCACATCATCGTTTTTTGTGTCTTTATATTTTATAAGTAGCTTACTTACTGATTTAGTATATAACTTTTGACTGTTTAGCCAACCAATTTCATCTGCAAACTCCATTTCACTAAACACAGCTGAATCAATTTGCTTGCTCGTGTAAAACTCTTTCGCTGATATAAAAGAGCAAAGAAATGAAAGTGTTATAAATAAAATAATATTATGGTTTTGCAAAACATTTTCCTATATAAATAAAAAAGGGAGTAAACCGTTACTCCCTTTAATATACTTTGGTAGCACTTGTAGAACTGAATTTATGCCATTGTTTCAATAAAGGTAAAAAAGCCTAAGCAACCTATATCAATAAATATTTCTGAACTAATATTTATTGATAAAATAAAAAATAAGTTATTCAGCTAAAATATCATCGTCAAACCCTTCAAAATCAATTGCTACTTTTTCAATTTCAATGCCGTACTCTTGAATGCGGCAATCAACAACAGCTTGTAAACGCTTCAAAATTTTACTTTTGTTTTTCTTGATATATTGACTTGTAGACATATTGATAGGTACAGAAAAATAAGCGGTTAACAACATAGCTGCAGTGTCATCATGTGCGAGTGCTATGGTGTAATTATTTGAAGGTGGAACTTGATGAGAATCCCAAATACCTACAGACAACATTAATAAATCGTGAGTATTCTTTTTACCTAAACGATTCTTAAAGTCACTAGTACCTCTTCTAAAGTCAATGCTGGCAACACCTGTATTTTTAACACTAACATCAGCCATTAAGTTTTCACGAACGATCTGCGCAGGCGCTCTACCTTTGCCAAAAAGTTCACCTATTGATGCTTTACCAACACCATCAGCATGTTCTTCTGCTAACTTATAATAGGTTTTAGTAAAGCTTTTATTTGGTAATTTAACTTTACCAACATAGCTACCAAAAACACTGGCTATTTGTTTTTGAAAACGTATATCAACAGGGAAAACAGAAGAACTCCTTGTAGAGCGGTAAGCAGACCCCCCAAGGCTTGCACCTTTATGCTCTTTATCGCTATAAATAGACACAGGTAAAATAATCAATTCTTTAAAGGTTTTAAATTCATCATAGTTCATTGAATACGTTGTTAAACCTACTGAAGCCATACGCGTTTGTGGTGACTGATAACCTAGATCTCCCCAGCCTTCCGCCTCTTTTTTAGCGTACTTCATTGGTGGTAATGTACAGTAGCTATAGCATGATTTAATAGATTGAGAATTTGTCAGCTTTTTTTGTACTGCATTTATTAAGTTATGACTCCATATTTTATATTCGGGTGCATCACCAGTAGGGATAAAGCTTTTTTGGTATGGTGTTTTTAAAACTCTCACTGCCCACTTGTTTTTTACACTAGGTGTTTTTTTAAACCAAATAAGTTGAGTCGTTTCATCATATTTTAATAATTCATGGCGAGGTAAAGTAAGATCGACAGCCTTATCTTTTTTAATTGCATATAAAGCAACGGCTATTTTTTTTGTTTGGTTTGCATTCGAGTATGCAGTTTCAACAATAAATTCATTTTTCTTATAAATATTATCATCAACAGGAAGACCTTTAAGCTTGATTAAAGAAAACTTACTAGCTTGTCCCTGTTCAAGATAGAAAGTTGGTGCATACATACCTTGACCACCTCTATTTAAACTACTACCCCCACCTGGCATTGTAGTTAAACAGCCCTGTAAAAGTAAGCTTACTAAACCCGCCATGAATATTTTTTTCATTTTATTTCCTTTTTATTAAATTATTTATTTCAAATATACTTTTTATTTATACATAAAACTCATGTTGCTTTACTTATCGCTTGCTGCCTTAACCTCAACTACATGCTTTTCCATTGCCCAAGCTGGCGTTGCTTCAACTAAACGCAGTGCTTTGCTAATACCTTTAGTTTCAGATTGTGTAAATACATCGGTTAATTCACCATCACCGGTGGTAACAATAAAAGCAATAAGGCTATGACCAAGAGGTTCTACCGCTTCTATTGCCCAACTGTCGTCTGCGGGAATACTTAATGCTTTGTTCGCTGTAATGCTATTGTTTTTTTCCATTTCATTTGGAAACATTACGCTTACTTTGTCATTAGGATCAACATAAACGATCCAAAGCTTTCCTGTTTTAGGAGACGTTACTGATAACTTCATGTTGTCGCCTAGTAAGTAGCTTTTTTTCAATTTTATTTTAATATCAAAATCAGCTTTTTTTTCATCTAACTTGTAAAGCGCATCCCAATTAGGGCCAACATGTACGTAACTTTCTTTTTCATTGCAGGCAACTAAATTCATTAACCCTACACACACACACACACTTATTACTATTTTTTTGAATACTTTCATTATATTTCCTTAAAATTACTTTTTATTTAAATTTCTATTTCTATTTCTACTGATATTTTTTATATTTATCTGGTAACAGAAGTAATAACTTTACCTGTCCATACGCCCACTATATTTTGTCGTACACCAATAGCTTTTAAGGCATTGGCTGACAATGAGGCAAGTTGTGCCGTTATATTACCGTTTTTATCTATTCCATCGGTTGTTTTTTTGTATAAATTTAGTGGCTTTTCAGTCACTATAAATAAAGTTAATGACTTTCCTAATGGCTCCATCGCATAAAACCCAAAACCTAAACTATCACGGCTATCTAAAGGTAACTTGCCTTTTTTAACCTTGTTATTAGGTTTGAATTTATTCGGAAAAACAACCGTTGCATTATCTTGCTCGTCAACCGTAACCACATTTAGGTAGCCATTTTTAGGAATATCAACAAAGAATTTTATATCGTCATTTAACTGGTAAGATGCTTTGTCTGAACGCGCATTCAGGCTACTATTATTATCGGCGGCTTGTGAAAGTCGCTGCCAATATTCACCCTCGCTAGCGGTTACTTGTATTTCTATTTTTTTATTAAATAAATTTTCATTACCCGTTAGGTTTGGGGTAAATCTATTTGTTGATGAGGTATGTTTATGCACATAGCTAATAGCCTCTTTAATCAAATAGTTTGGTGTAATTGATTTATTATTAGTGATTGCTGTTGTAATAGCATGATCAATACCTAAGGTGAAAATACTGCCTTTTGCTGTTGCTATTGCTAATTCAGTATCTTGTGCAGCCGAAAGTGCCGCGTAATTATCATCGCTGTTTGCTCTAATACCAATACCACGGGTTGTTATTTGTTTAGCAACAGGCATACCTTTGTATTTTAAAAATTTAGAAACTCCTCTATTTTCACCTAATGATCGATTAAGCAGTGATAAGCCTTTAGTTGCTGTTCCGCTGTGGCAAGCATCAATAAAAGCATAAACATTTTCACTAGGTATGCCTTTTAATAAAATACCTAATTCATCATCAGTAAGTGCACCGCTTTTATTAGGAATAAAATCATGCATAACTAAAAATTCATCAACATTGTCTTCTTCATCGCCATTAAGGTCGTCCATTTGACTACCATGGCCAGAAAAATAGAAAAACACTTTATCATCTGCGTTAACATCACTTAACCAACCCTTCATTACTTTACGCACATTTTTAGTGGTTGCTTGATTGTCTTGAAGAACTTTTATGTTCTCGTTTTTTACCCCTAAACGCTTAATTGCACGTTTAAAGTTGGCAATATCTAAATCAATACCAGGTAAGTTATTACGCTCATCTAAATATTTACCAACACCAATAACTAAGGCTTTATCAGCCGCCATTACTGAAAAAGATAGCGAGGCACTTATTAGTGAGGTGAGTACCGCTAGTTTTACTGTTTCCTTAAAACACATACTTTTAATTCCTTCTTTAATTTACTTAATTTAGTTAGCTTACTTAATTTAGTTATTCAACAATACGAAATTGTGATATTGAGTAAGACACTGGCTCTGGCTTTTGAATTAAGCGTAGCCCTTTGGTTTGACCCGCTAATTCCTGCTTGCTGTATTGTTGCTTTAAATAGCCATCATTAAGTTTTTCAGCTTTGCTAAAAGCAACCACTAAGGCATGTGTACCAAAAGGAGGTCTTGCTTCTGCTTGCAGGGTAACAAATGATTTACCATTTACTTTTTGTTTCGTTAAAAATACTAACTTACCATTTGGCTCTGCGGTAAATAAATGTAGTGTACCCGCTTTATTTGCGCCTACTAAAATATCAACCACTTCACCTTTTTTATAGACTTTTTTATTGGTACCACTAAAAACAATAGCAGAGGCTTTGTTTATTGTTGTTACGTCAGTTGGAAGTTGTCTTTGGTTAACGCCTGCAACTGAATTAACTTGTTGTTGTATCTGAGTAACCATGTTTTGGTGGTTATTTACACTAGAAACATGGTTACCCACATTATTAGGGCGGATGGTTGTAAATACTTCTTGAATATGTATTTTTGAGTTTTGTAACTCACGTTGTGAACGGTTAGCCGAAGGTGTTTGTACTGCTCCCCCTATAGTTAAAGATGTAGTTTGAGGAATGGCTTGGCGAGAGCGAATACGAAAGGCTTTAACTTGCTGTTCAAACTTTTCATTGTCAATTTGTAAAAACTTACCTGCCGCCTTGTAATTTGTAGTATCCCATGCAAAATATTTAGTGCTAGCAATGGCTATTAATTTTTCACGACCTACGCGATCAGAAACAAACTCTACCTTTTTTGAAGGAATAGCGTTTTTATGGCCTTTTTTAAACTTATTTCCTTGATGCTGTGTATTCGGAAATATTAAAGTCACATTTCTATTATTTTCATCCACTGAAAACAAGTATAAAAAAAAGTCTTTATTTCCTGATACGTTAAAATTAATCGCTTCATTAATTTTATATGAATTTTGCTTAGGCGTTACTGTAACAAACAAGTCTGTTTTTTCATCAACCGCGCGTGTAACAATCTGTTTTGAATCTTCTTTAGTTCTTTGACCAATTGCAGCATTTGCAACAGAGCTAAAAGCAGTTGCGGCTATTAATGTACTGACACATAGGGTTTTAATATTCATGTTTTTATCCTTTTTGTTAATGTTATATCCAATAGACGGTGATTTTTTTATTTTTGAACAAATTAATTATTTTAAAGCCTTTTTAGTAAAGCAAGTTGCCTGCCGCTTATATTTTACTCACGGTACGGTGTAACACCAATCACATTAAATATGTGATCATTGATAAAATAGCCCCCTAACTAATGTAGTTGGTATCAGTATTTTATTCACTACATTTTAAGCTTTCTTACATTACAGGTTGTAGAATGCCAAAAAGTCAGTTTGTTTAAAATAATTGTAACTAACTGTAACATTAATAAACAACATTTTGGGTCAGCTTGTTAATTTTAAAGCGAAAAACTTAAAATATATCTGTGAAATTGTCTTGATGTTTTATGGTGTTGGCTTTCTAAGCACGTTTGCCTTGCTGTTAATAACCAATAAGCCTGAAGTATATTTATTCACAAGTTGTTGTAATTTTTTTTCTGTTGTTTTTGATAACACCACACCAAGCGTGTCTGTTGCTTGCAATGTGGTTTGGTACGCACTGGGTAGGGTTTCTCTATGTAGTTGATAATATTTCAATGGTTTTTCAACTTTTAGCCAACCACCTTGCCAGTGATAAGTTTGTTTTTTATTAAATTTAAACAATTTAATTTTTTGTTGTTGTATTAATTGAGTAAAAACACTGTCGGATTCAAAACTAAGTTGAAAACCTTTTTTAGTTGTAGGAGTTGTCGGGTTAGCTTTATTTGCAGCGTGTTTATTTACGGGTTGTTTTGTTATTTTGCTTTGCGGGGTAGTAATTTGCTTTGGCGTTACTGATTGAGTAGTAACTTGTTGTGTGGCTATTGGTTTAATAACTATTGATTTAATAGCTATTGGTTTAATAGCTACTGGTTTAACCGTTTCTTTTTGGCTTGTGACTTGTTGAGGCGTTGCTTTTAATTCTGTATTGCTTTTGCCGCTTCCTTTACCGCTTGCGATAGCAAAAACTATCGCTAAACATAAAGAAATTATTGCGAGAAATCGCATGATGTCGGTTTCCATCATGTGTACTTCAGTGTCTGCTGACGTTCCCTGCCCCCTGTTATTACGACGAACCATGAGCAACCTCGCTTACATTGGTGCTTACATTGGTGCTTACATTGTTGTTTACGTTGATGCTTTCATCAGCTAATTCACTTATATCATTTGAGTCGTTTGCATTGCGCACATCACTTAAATTACTTAAATCACTTTGGTCTGTTGTTTTTTTAGACGCGCCTTTTTCTGGTGATTTACTTTCTAGTAAGTTTTTTCTTATCAAGGCAACATCAGCGCTTAATTGTATTAAATGTTGATTGTCTAATTGATGATAAAAGTTATTTAATTTACGACCAAGTAATATGCTTTTTATTATCCGTAATAAATACCCTAAAACACCACCTACAATAGTGGTGCTTAGTGCAACTAATAAACCGCCTTCAACTAGTCGTTCAAGTATCTCAAAGGCATTGCCTGTTTCTGCCATAGCACTGCCAACACCGTCAAGCCCACTTGCTAAAGCGTTACGCATTCCTATTGCGGTCCAAATAACACCAATACCAAAAGAAAGCGACATCATAAGCTCAGTTAAGTTATCTAGGTGTTGAACTTTATCAGGCGCTGTTTCTGCATGGTTTAATGCGATTTGTTGCTGCCATAAATAGTAAAAAAATAGTATTACCACTAAAATAAAGGCGATGGCTGAATAGCCTAAGTTAACTGCTAACCAGTCGGTAAAGGTTATGTTTTCTATTGTTTGCCAATGTTGTGAAATAAGTACGGGTAAGGTAATAAGCAACCCCCCAACTAACATCCAATTAAATAAATCAATTACTGGTTTTTTATATTTTTTCATTGTGCATCCTTTAATATTGTTACTGGTAATGGCTAATACTATTACTTGCTAGTAATAAATTGACGGTAACAAATAGTAAAGTGAACATTTTTATTGAATGTTTTTTGATATTTAACATAGTAAATGCGGGTATTCAAAAGGGGTTAAAACATTTATGAAATACTGCACCAAGGGGTAATTGAAGTATTACCCAGTTGAATTTGTTTTGAACCGCCATAAATACAAGTGGCAATATCTCGGTTTTGTAATTTATTAAGCCAGTGTACATTTTTTAAGAATTCTTTTTGAAAGGTTTCCCCTGATTTTATTTCAATAAGATCAAGGTGACTTCCTTGGTCAATAACTAAATCAACCTCATGCCCGTGTTGGTCTCGCCAATAATAAACAGGTGCTTCTTCACCTTTGTTATAATACTTTTTCATCATTTCAGTGATCACCCAGTTTTCAAAAATAGCGCCTTTAAAGGGGTGAATGCTCAATTGTTCAACGGTTTTTATTCTTAGTAAGTAACATAGTAAACCTGTGTCGTAAAAATAAACCTTAGGCGCTTTGATCAACCTTTTGTTAAAGTTTTTAAAATGAGGCTGTAGCGTAAAACAAATATAGGTGGTTTCTAGTGCTGAAATCCAGCTTTTTACGGTTGGCTGAGTAACGCCTGCATCTCCACCTAATGAGCTATAACTCATTACTTGCCCTACTCTACCTGCCAGTAAACGAATGAAATTATTAAATGTTGACAGGTTGGTAATGTTAATTGTGTCTCTAATATCTTTTTCTACATAGGTTTGAAAGTAGTCACCTAGCCATATTGTGGGATCAAGTTTTTCATCATAAATGCGCGGGTATGAACCATAAAAAAGGCTTTCTTCAAGGGTTTTCTTTTGGTCTTTTTGGCTAATTTCACTTCGTTGTAAAGGCAGCACTTGTAAAATGCGTGTTCTACCTGCCAGTGTTTGAGAAACATTACGAGATAGTTTTAAGTTGTTTGAACCTGTTAAAATAAAGTGTCTTACATCTTTTTTATTATCCAAAATCTCTTGTAAATATGACAATAATTTAGGCACTTTTTGTACTTCGTCAAAAATAGCATTCTCTTTTATTCCTGCTAAAAAACCTCTAGGATCATACTCAAACATATCTCGGGTATCAGGTGATTCAAAAGAAAAGTATTGATATTGAGGAAACATTTTTTTACAAAGCGTTGTTTTACCTGACTGTCGTGGCCCAACTAAGGTTAAACAGCGGTATTGCTTTATAAGCTCAATGATATGTATTTCTAACTGTCTTTTGTACATAATAAAATGATTCTTAATTATTGCAACATTGTTAGTGTTTGTTAATGTATAGTCAGACTTTAAAATAACAATATTTAGCTTTTAAAGCAACACTAACGATATACATAAAATATTCAACAACACTTAAAATATAAAAATAAAAACATAATGCGCGATTTACCCCAGCCCCTCGGTAAATTACTCCTGCATTACTCTGATTACCTACATTCATGTAGGCATCCATGTAGGTATCCAGAGGAGGGTAGCAATAGAAGCAAAGTGAAAAAGCACAAAGAACAAAGTGAAACAACCTCCTAACGTTGGTGGGGCTGACGGGCTAAAGCCCGACCTACAAGTACTACCCAGATAGTCTGTATTTTATTAACCTTAAGCGAGTTTAGCGATTAAAAAATAAAAAAACGCTTCGCGTTAAGAACAAAAGAGTAAAAGAACAAAAACTAAAGTTTAATAAGTCCTAGTTAAACGAAACCCGCTGAGGTTGTTGCTACCGCGCGCAGTGATGTAGCGGGTGGCCGCACGCACGTTTCCCGTCTTGTAGCTCCAAGACCAAGAGCCCCCGCGCAACACACGATAGGAGCAACTATCACCAAGCCAAGCGTCACCATTAGCTGGCGCGCCATTATAACTGTCGTTCCAGCAGTCTTGCGTCCATTCCCATACATTGCCGTGCATGTCGTATAAACCAAAGTTATTAGGGCTAAAGCTTTTTACTGGGGCTGTGCCGCGATAATTCCCATTAGACTTATAATAACAGCTTGAGCTTTTGCCGCCATCATATTGTGCTTTTGAGCAGTCAATATTATTACCCCAGCTGTACTGGGTTTTTGTACCTGCCCTTGCCGCATATTCCCATTGCGCTTCACTAGGTAAACTAAAATCTTTACCTGTTGCTTGGTTTAACCAAGGGATAAATTCATTGGTGATATCGTTATAGTGAACATATATTACGGGGCGGTTACCACGCCCCCAGCCTCCGTCTTTCGGTTTATAAGAGCAACCACCAGCGGTTACGCAGGCATCCCACAAGGCGAAAGTTACTTCAGTTTCCATCATACTAAAAGCTGTTAAGGTAACCTTGTGTACGGGCTTTTCATTATTTTGGCATTTTTTACCACTAACACAGCCCATACTAAACGAGCCAGCAGGGATGGCTTTCATGGTGAAAGTGGTATTGCCTGCTGTGTAGGTTTGGTCTTGACTTGGTGACTGGTGTTGCGGTTGGCTTTGAGGTTGTGATTGGTTTTGGGGGTGTGACTGGTTTTCTAGTAACTTTATGCGTTTATTTGCCAAGGCAACAAAGTGGCTTTTAGGGAACTGAGCAATAAACACCTGTAGTTCATCTATGCTTTTTGAGTTTCGTACCAATTGCCACATGGCGTATTCGCCACCCATAGCCATTTGAGGCGGCACTCTTACTTGGGGTTGTACAATTAACGCTGAGGTTGATGACTGGTTAAAGTAAAATGATTGCATCATTGATGAGGATGACCACGGCACTTGTTTGTTTTTGCTTTGTTTGGCAACCTCTGCTCTAGTGCGTAAAATGACCTCTTGCAAAGGTATATTTTTAGTTTCAATATATTTAAGTAAGCTTTGGGTAAATAAACCGTTGCGCCCGTCACCGTCTGATGCAACGGCACTTGGCCCAGTTGCATAAATTAACATAGAACCTGTAGGGGTGGGCATTCTTGCTAGCCCCCTACTGCTTGAACGAAAGCTTCTGGCAAAGGGGTTGTTGCGACAGGCATCAAGCATAATAATGTTTAAACCATTACCTGCGCTTTCCATTTTAGCCAATACGGTTGCTGCGTTTATTGCGCTAAATTGCAACTCATCCTCGTCTTCTATATTACTGCCAATAGGGATAAGGTAATTTCGCCCTTGCACCTGCATACCGTGACCGGCAAAATAAAATAGACCAACGTCATTTTTATTCAGTGACTTACCAAACTTTTTAATGGCTTTGAACATTTTTCTTTGGTTGGCATTAGTGATGGTTGTTACGTTAAAGTTGAGGCGCTTTAGCGCTTTTGAAATGTCGGTAGCGTCATTTACTGGGTTTTTAAGTGGTGATTCACTGTAACTACCATTACCTATAACCAATGCCATGCGCTGTGCTACTACTGACGAGTGAAACAGTAAACCTAATACAAGTAAGGTGGTGTATTTAAGTAATGTGGTAACGGGTAAGATTTGTTTTATTGACATGTTTATTGGTATGTTTAGTGGCATAGCGCCCTCTTTTATGGGTAAATCTTTTTGTCGATTTTCTTTGTGAGTCTTTTGATGGTTTTCTTTTGACGGCTAATATAACAAAAATAAACAAAAATAAACAAAAATAAAAAAGCGCGTGTGAATTTAATTGATTTTAGTATATTCTACATTATAAATAACAACATAAACTATACGGTAAGTATTTAGCACTATGAATTGGCAAAATTTTATATTTGACCCCTCACAGAAAACTTTTGACCTAATGGAAAGTATTGCTTACAAGCGTTTCTACGACCAAGAACTTGCCGATGCTGCATTTAATTATTGTTTAGATAAATTAAGTAAAAACAACTGGGCTAAACTAAATCAATACAGTGGGAAAAATAGCGCATCGCCCACAACTTTTTTTGCCCGTGTTTACACTAATTTAGTAGAAGATTATGCGCGTACAGAGCTTGGCCGGTGTGATGCTCCTTCGTGGCTGAAAAAGCTTGGGCAAACATGGAAAAAAGTTTTTACTTTGTTGTGTTGCCACGGGAAATCTACTGATGTAGTACTTGATGTAGTGACAAGTGATTTTAATAGCAACACAATTAACACTAAAACAAGCTCTGAAGCAAATACTGAAACTGAAAATATACTTACCATTATTAATACTATTAAGAATGAAATACCTGATTGCGGTATTCAAGGTAAGCGTACTACCAAAGTAGCTTTAGATGATGATGACGAAAACAGCCCCGAAGTTGCTATTGCCCTATCAACGCCACATACCAGTGTTGAAATAGAAAAAAACGAGTTTTATAGCATCATAAAAGCATTGTTTGGTTGGTCAGCAAGTGAAAACAAAACAAAGAACCTTGCAACATCTAACGCTTTACAGCTTGAGTTGCGCTCTTTGGCACTTGACGATGAAATAATTGTACTGTTTCGGTGTATGTTTCAAGAAAACATGTCTTTGCCTGATGCCGCTAAGTTTGTAGGTATAAAAGCGCATACAGCACGAAGAAAAAGAGCTGATATATTTTCAAAAATAAAACAAATTCTAATAAAGCATCATATTGATTTATATAATTTGTAAATTTTTCAAAGTTATGACGTCTACACTCTACAGCATAGATAAAAACCACAGCATAGATAAGAAATTATGATAGATAAAACTGAAAAAAATGCTTTTTTAACTGCTTTGTCAGTATTGAATACCCAAGAAAACATTAGCGTTAGTGATGAAGATATTGCGGCTTTTATTGATGGTTCTTTGGATGAAGAAAAAAGAAAAACTTTGATCTCTACTTTCGCTACTAACCCTGAGCTTTTGTCTAGTGTGGTTAGTACGTATAGTGCATTAAAAGAATTTAATGCAACAGCAAAACAGCCTGCTGAAAAGAAAAGCTTTTCGCTTTTTTCATGGCTAAAGCAACATTGGCTTTCAAGTGGTTCAATGACCTCTGCTATTGCTGCTACTTTTGCTTATGTGATGATAATGCCAGTAACAGATTTAAGACAGCTAGATGACGCTTTATCTGACAATATTTATAATGCATCGACTGATGCTGATGCATTTTATCGACAATTCCCTGCAACAAAAGGGCTAAGAGCACACCCTTTAAATAGCAATAATGAGCATTTTAACTATGGTTACCAACAGGCGCTTAGTGAGCTTAATCTTGGATCTAACACACTACCTTTACCTAGCTGTGCAAATAATAAAACCTGCACAATTGAAAACAGTTACTTGTTATTAGGTAAATGGACAGCACTAACGTTGGCTCAATGTTCTTCTGAATACAGTGTTAGCACCTCGTTTTGGGAAAACCAAGGCGATATTATTGATGGATTACTGGCTAACATTGATGATGCTAACTTAGATAGTTTGCATTTAAAAAGCAATGAAGAGCAATCACTTTGCGTTACTGCTAAAAACCTTAATGATAAGTTAAATTAATGACGCGTTAGAAAGAAAACTCTACATTTTTTGCTGTTGAGCCACTTTTTCATATCAAGCGCAACGTTAGCGAGTGCTTTGTTTACTACCCCAATCGCCACTTTCTTTGCCGTGTGAGAATATGCAAGAGATATAACCCTATGGATAACTCAAGTCAAAAACAGTTTTTTGAATATGCAAATTGCTTTGACTTGGAGAGGGTTAAGTCTTTTTTAGTGCAAGGTGGTGACGTTAATATCAAAGATGAAATTAATTCTAATGTA
>Ga0209081_1000093_pt1 | contig 45992 bp, 42 predicted proteins | sample GOMGulsemesocosm_4_FD_184636 | JGI IMG/M metagenome (GOLD analysis project Ga0209081, IMG submission 184636) | Methane-oxidizing microbial communities from mesocosms in the Gulf of Mexico - GOM15B Gulf of Mexico (SPAdes) (version 2) | ecosystem: Environmental > Aquatic > Marine > Cold seeps... | reverse complement strand
TTTAATACCATATCAATACAAGCTTAGCCCATTTTCATGATGGGCTTTTTAATGCCTTTAAAAAAACATCCCCTACTAATAATCATCTGATTTTTTCTTGTTAATTTTCAATTCATTCTCAATCTAAAAGTAGCTCTTGTTCAAGGCTATTATTTTACCAAACCCATGCCCCCAAATTCCTCCCACATCCTTTTAATGTATAAGTTCGTTTAGTAGTTAACAATAAATGAAATTTCCTAGTTAAAAAGTAATCAAGACCAAACATTATGTAAACCTCACTTGACATCATTCCGTTTATCGAATAAATTATGAGTCAAGTAAACCTTACATAAAGTAAAGATTAGTTAACAATAAACAGGTAATAGAAGGAAAGTGAACATGAACAAACCTGAACAATCAACCACAAATGAATACATAGAACGTAACTGCAAAAACACACGTTATCTTAAATATTGGTCTGCGGCTTGGGTCGTGTCTATGGCAATAACACTTTTTGCTCCAATGTTTGTTTGGGACTTTAATACGCTGCTTACCATTATTGGGGTCATAGTAAATTTAGCCATAGGCTTTGGTATGTTATTAGCGAATAGAGTTTATTTGCGAGGATTAGACGAGATGCAGCAAAGAATAATGTTTGATGCGATGGGACTAACTTTAGGTGTAGGACTTGTGGTTGGGCTAAGCTATGAAATGTTAGAAGATATTAAGCTTATTAGCTTTCAACCTGAAATAGGGCATTTAGTGATAGTTATGTGTTTAACTTATCTTGGCGGCATTATTTCAGGACGCAGGAAATACCAATGAAAAACCGCTTAAAAGTATTACGTGCTGAGCGAGATTGGACCCAAGCTCAACTTGCCTCAGCGTTAGGGGTATCAAGACAAACCATTAACGCCATAGAAAAAGGTAAATTTGATCCAAGTTTACCGCTAGCATTTAAAGCAGCTCGTTTGTTTGAAATGTCTATTGAGGATATTTTCCAAGATGAAGTTTAAAAAACTTCATCTATTTGAAAAGTCATGTTCTCCTTACTGACAGGATGGCTCAACGTTAACATCTGTGCATGTAGATGTAAGCGTTGGGATTTTTTATTGCCATTATTACTACCGTATAAGTCATCGCCTAATATTGGTGTATTTAGGCCTTGCGGGTGAGCACAATGTACCCGCAATTGATGAGTTCGCCCTGTTTCAGGATATAAATATAGTTTCGCCCTGCCATCAACAATACTAATAATTTGCCACTGAGTTCTAGCTTGCTTTCCATGGTCAAAGCACACTAATTGTCTAGGTCTATCTTCAAAATCGCCCCTTAGTGGCAAGTTGATTTCTCCTTGATTTTTCAATAATACTTTTTCAATATCAGCTTCAACCTTCCCTTCAAGTACTGCAACATAACGTTTTTTGATAGTGCGATTAATAAATTGTTGTTGTAGATTCTTTTGCGCTCGTTTAGTTAATGCTAGTACCATCACTCCTGATGTAGACATATCCAATCGGTGCACAATAAGTGAGCCGGTTGCCCGAGGAAACTTCTGCTTGATGCGTAAATAAACTGAATCCTCAATGTTTTTCCCTGGTACCGATAAAAACTCACTTGGCTTATTCACAACGACAATATCTTCATCTTGATAAACAATTTCTAGCGTTTTACCTTTTGCAGGGTTAACCAATAAGGGGTTATCATCCATTGCCATTCCCTCTAACATGTGGCTTAAAATTGGTTGACACTTACCTGAACATGCTGCATAAAAATTTTTATGTTGACGTATTTCAGATTTTGGTGCCTTTCCCCACCAAAATTCTGCCATAGCTAACGGCTTCATACTTTGCTGAAAAGCGTATTGTAATAATTTTGGTGCAGCACAATCACCTGTACCTGCAGGAGGTATTTGATAAACCGCATTTTTAAATAGCTCTATCAGATCTTTTTCAACACCAGCACTATTTAATAAGCGGTATTGCTTAAACAGTTTTTTTTGCAACCTTGTTGACAGCCGTTTTCGTTTGTTTTTAATCGCGTTAATTTCATCGGTTAAAATAGTTAGTTTTTGCTGCTCTTTAGCAATGAGTTCATTCCAATATTGCTTTATATTTCTAAGCTGGTTTTTATCGTGAACACTTTCTTTTGCTAGTTGCTTAAGGTTTTGTGCTAACTCATCATCGATGAAATCACTTCTTACTTGACTACGTTTAGCTTTTCTTACTTTTCTATTAAGGCTCATTTGACTACGATGTTGTTCAAGTTGTTCATTTTGCTGATTAAACATCGCGGTAATGGTTATCTGGTATTCCTCTAACTGTGGATTAGCGATCAACTTTTCAAGTTGATCATTAAGTTGATTAATCTCTAAGTTTTCAGCATGAAAGAAGTCCGTTTGATCATCAAGATCGAAAACAGGTGGTACAAACTTAATGGTGTTTTTATGAGCAAAATCATTTACAGCAAGCTTTCCTGAAAAAGCGGCAATATAGCCTATTTCTCTCAGCTTATTTTCCACTAAAAGCACACCGAACATCTTCCCTGTTTGTTCAAATTCTTGCCGAAATTGTTCATGACTTTCTAACTGCTGTTGCAACTCTTGTGATGCCAATAAGCATAGTGAGTGTGGCTCATAACAAAATGGAAAGGTAAAACGCGTAGGCAAGTCGTGATCTTCAATAGATTGCTTAAATAGAGTAAAACAGTTTTCTAAAGTATGCATATGGTGCAAATTTAATCAGGGCATTTATAGATAAGAATGCTAATTATACCATATGCCCGGTTTGCTATAACAGTCGATTAATAATTTGGCTGATTTGAGCAATACCCACAGGCTTTTGCACTATGTAAGAAAACTTAGCGTCATTTAGCATGTTAGTTTTTAACCGTTCAAAATAACCAGTTATAAGTATTACAGGGCAATCAGGGCGTACTCTATAAACAATATCTAGGATAACTTCTCCTGCTGATTCCTCATCTCCTAATATGTAATCGGTAAGGACCAAATCAAAACTGTCAGGGTTATCATTAATATATTGAATGGCATATGCTAAAGATGTATAACTTTTTACCGAGTACCCTATACTTTGTAGCATTTCTAACATAGACGCTTGTGTGTTTAAATCATCTTCAATATAAAGAATATTGCCAGATCCATGGATCATTTCATTAGAAAAACCTTGCTGAATTGCATTTTCACCATCGAATGTAGACTTTGGCAAATAGACAGTAAATGTAGAGCCCTCACCTAGGGTTGATTCTACTTTTATACTACCATGATGGTTTTCAATAATAGATAAACAAGAGCTTAAACCAAGACCATGCCCGCTCTCTTTGGTGGTAAAGTAAGGTGTAAATATCGATTTTTGACATTCTGCACTCATGCCTTCGCCTTTATCTTTAATCGAAATGGCGAGGTATGAACCTGGGCTAAGGTTCCGGCTATCTAGAACTTCAATATTACAACTACTAACCTTAACCATGATTTTTTCATTGTTAAGAGATGCTTGAGACGCATTAAGTATTAAATTATTAAGAACTTGATGAAGCTGATTTATGTCCGCATATAAGAGGCTATTAACATCAGAGGTTTTATGCATAATAGGAGATTTAATGCTAGGTTGCATAAATGAAATAACATCTTCTATCATTTCTGAGTTATTAAAAACTGTTTTAGTTACCTCTCCTTGCTTAGAGTAGCTCATAAACTTACCGGTTAGTTTAGAAGCTCTTTCCGTCGCTTTTTCAATACGATCTAAATATTTGAGTACATCTTCAGCATCACAACCTTTTTTTATTTTAATTGCAGCAAGTTGAGAAGAGCCGAGTATCATAGATAAAACATTATTAAAATCATGCGCTAACCCTGCGGCAAGAGAGGCTAAGTTTTCAAGCTTTTGATTAGCTACATTGGTCTCTTCAGTCTTCTTTCTTTCAGTTATATCATGAAAAACACCAAGTATACCAACAACTTCACCATCGCTATTGGTCAAAGGTATTTTACTTGTTTCTAACCAGGCAACATGACCATCAGCTTGTTTTTGACTTTCTATTATACTTAATTCAGCTTTATTGGATTTTATTACCCGCTGATCACACTCTATGAAAAATTCAGCTTCTTCTGTTGTCCATGGAAGATCATAATCAGTTTTACCAACATACTCTTGTACTGAATTAAGACCGGCCACTTCTGCAAGCGCTTGGTTGCACCCTAAACCAACACTATCCTTATCTTTCCAAAACACACAAAAAGGCAAGGTATCAATAACCGTCTGAAACATTTCTAATGACGGTTGGTAATTTTTATTTTCCATAATAATATTTGTCTTCCCTGCTCTTAACTGATGAAAGGATTTTTCAAATAGATATTATCTAAAAATATTATCTTCTATGAGTATAGATGAGGTTTACCAAATAGAAATAAATTTTATTTAGTATTTTATAATCAACGAATTAATGAATAAAAAACAATCTACTCTAGCCAAAGCTAAGGGTATACACGTAGAAAATTTTGCTTATAATCCATGCTAAACCGTAACTTTCTCAGATGTTGCCCTATCCACTAAATAAATAATTGACTGGTAATCTATGCCTGAATGATGAGATAAACCTATTTCACAAGTTCTACTATTACTATAGCCAGTTTTGCAACTTTCGGGCACCTGATCTTTCAAAGGAGCAAGAGCATTTTCATTCAATTCTGGCGTAGTAAAACCCTTGTCACCCGCAAAACCGCAACATTCAATATGTTCAGGTATAATAACTTTTGTGCTACAACGCTCTGCTAGTTGTTGCATTTTCATCGCTAATCCCATTCTTTTGCTAGTACAAGTAACATGCAACATTACGGGTTCATCTATTGGGGTAAAATACAAATGCCTCACCAGTATGTCTTCAATAAAGCCAACCGGTTCAAATAGCGATAAACCCTGTGTTTTTTCTTTATTCTCTAATAGCATTGATTTACAAGGACTGGTATCAATTAGAATGGGATGTTTGCCTTGTTCACTTAATTCACTTAATTTATTTAATAAGGAGCTACTTTTTTGATTCGCTTGTGAAAACATACCTTTACTATTAAACGGCATACCACAACATTCGCCAGTAAGATCAGGACTTATGACATCAAAACCTGCTTTTTCGATTAAAGAGAAAGTGACTTCTGTTAACGATCGTTGGTCTGTCGCTGTCATCGATTGTCCCATACTACGGCTAGCACAGCTTGGAATGTAAACCACTTTTGGACGTGAGTTTATCTCTTTGCTATCAGCGTTCCTTGGGTGATAGTTTGCTTTATTCGGCAAATACTGACTCCACAATGGAATTTTATTGGCAGAGAGTTTTCTTATAGTTCCCGTTATCCCTCCCATTGCTTTACTGCCAATAAGTCGATGGCTAAAACCTGCAATAGCAAGGGAGATTCGTGTCATTTTCTCTACAGTAGCAAAATTATTTGTTAAAACCTTAGCGACACCTTGATAACCTTTATTGTTGCGGTGACGTAGCTCTCTAATGAGATCCCCTGTGTTTATGCCAACAGGACAGCGTTCACCACATAAGCCTGTTGCCGCACAAGTATCTATGCCTAAATAACTAAACTCTTTTTTAAGCTCTGCCAATAATTTAGGGTCTTCATTTGTCTCACTCAGACGACTAATTTCTCGATAACTGGTGATACGCTGACGAGGGGTAAAACTCAAACCATTAGATGGACAGACGGGTTCACAAAATCCACATTCTATACATTTATCAATAATGGGATCAGCGGCTGGCAATGCTTTTAAATTTTTAATATGTGCATGAGCATCATCATTAATAATAACACCTGGATTAAGCAGGTTTTTTGGATCAAATAGATGCTTTATTTTATGCATTAATGCTAGGCCTTGTTTGCCCCATTCTAACTCGACAAAAGGCGCCATATTACGTCCTGTACCATGTTCAGCTTTTAATGAACCTTGGTAGTCAACCGCAACTAGCTGACAAACATCATCCATAAATGCTTGATAGCGATTAATTTCTGCTTGCGTTGAAAAGTTTTGAGTAAAAACAAAGTGCAGATTACCTTCTAGGGCATGTCCAAAAATAATCGCTTCATCGTAATGATATTTATCGAATAAAATCTGAAGATCAGATACACCATTGGCTAGTTTTTCAACCGGAAAGGCAACATCTTCTATGATAACTGTTGTGCCGATTTCACGCACTGCGCCAACAGCGGGAAACGTGCCCTTACGAATAGCCCACAACTGCAAATATTCGCTCGCGATATCAGTAAATTTTATTACATTGGTTTGCTCAAAATCCGCTAATAAAGACTCAAGTTCAATTATCTGTTGATCCAGCGACTCAGCATTAGACGCTCGAGTTTCAATCAATAACGTTCCAACATTTTTATCAAGTGTTTTAATAAAGTCAGGTAAGCCTTCCATATTGCTAACTGAAGCTATAGCTCTTCTGTCCATTAACTCAACTGCTGATACATTCGCATTAGCTAACGCCGTTACTGCCCGACAGGTCGTCAACATATCAGGAAAGAACACCAGAGATGATGCTCGATATTTATGCTCAATTACCGTGTTATAAGTGATCGACGAAATAAAACCTAATGTGCCCTCTGAGCCAATCATTAAGTGGGCGAGAATATCGATAGGATCATCAAAATCAATTAACGAATTTATCGCATAACCTGTGGTGTTTTTTAGTCGGTATTTGTGCTTAATTAACTCATATAAACTTTTATCTTTGTGTACATTCATTGACAATGCTTTTAGATTTTCTAACAAACTACTATGTGTTCTTTCAAATTTAGCAGTGCTTTCTTTATCACCAGTATCAAGCACAGCACCATCATGCAAAACTATTCGTATACTATCTAATGTATGGTAACTATTTTGTGCAACACCACAACACATACCACTAGCATTATTGGCAGCAATACCTGCGACTTTACAAGTGTTTATTGAGGCTGGATCAGGACCTATTTTTCGACCAAAGGGTAATAAATATTTATTGGCATCGGCTCCAATAACTCCTGGGCCCAGTTTTATTTTTAATCCAAGGGCTAATATTTGATGGTTACGCCAATTTGTGGTTAATAGAATTAATATCGAGTCAGATTGTGCTTGCCCTGATAGGCTTGTTCCTGCTGCTCTGAATGTTACTGCTAACTTAGCTATAGCCGCCTGCTTTAATACAGCTACCACCTCTTCTTCTGTATCAAGCATCAACACTAATTTAGGTATTAACCGATAAAAGCTTGCATCAACGCCATAGGCAAGTCGCTTGGCATAGCGAGTAATAATTCGCTTTTGGGGCAGAAAAGAAGCTAACCGATTAGCGAAGCTTTGATACTGAGGAAGTAACATAAAAAATCTCTTATTAACTATGTAGCAGCAAAACAACAAGCTCTGTTGAGCTCACCATTAAGAAACTCAAGGTAGTGATGACACATCATTTATCGACATAACGCTAAAGATGTTTAGGGAAGTCATTTTTGTGGTTATGCTTAATCTACACTCAAAGGCCTTATTAATAAATAGTCCTATAACTAATTTATATGGTTATGTAGATGATTTAGGAGCCATTGTTAATTTTAAATACCTTATGTAGGTTGGATTTTAACGGTCTATGGATATACCTTATTAGACAATGCAGGACGCAGATTGTCCTGTCCGATAAAATGACAATATATTCCCCCCTACAATGGATATAACATTTTCCTGATCGAAATGTATTGGCACGTTATTTATTGCTTCCAAAAAGGTATAATAATTATCAAATGCGAGTTGACTTGCATTAGCTGCTTATACGGGTAAAATCCCCCTCTTTTAAGTTTTGCTCAATAAAGTTGTAGAAATAGGTTATAAAAATGCGTTCTGAAATTGAATTATTAGCTCCAGGTGGTGATGTTGATGCGATAAAAGCAGCGATTATTGCCGGTGCCGATGCTGTTTACTGTGGCCTAGATACCTTTAATGCCCGAAACAGAGCCTCTAATATTTATTTTGATGAGTTAGTTGGCATCATTCGACTAGCGCATCAATATCAATGTAAGATTTTTCTGACCTTAAATATTGTTATTTTAGAGCGAGAATTTAAATCTTTAGCAAAGTTACTAAGTAAATTAGTTAATACCACCTTAGATGGTGTGATTGTGCAAGATATCGGCATGTTCAACTTAATAAAAAAACATTTCCCCACGTTAGATATTCACGCCTCAACACAGCTCACTACTCATAATGTCGGCCAAATTCCTTTCTTGAAAAAATTAGGTGCTTCACGGGTTAATTTATCAAGAGAGTTAAACTTAAGAGAGATCACTGAAATAACGAAAGTGGCTGAAAAAAATAACACACTCGTGGAAGTATTTGTACATGGTTCATTGTGCGTTGCATTTTCAGGTTTGTGTTACTCAACCTCTGCTAGCGTTGGTAATTCAGGCAATCGAGGCCGTTGTAGTCAAGCATGCCGTGAAGAGTATGAAACTACACCATCAGGTAATAATTTCCCATTAAACATTAAAGACAACTCTGCTTTTTTCGACTTACCCGCTTTGATTGAGGCAGGTGTACATTCGTTTAAAATTGAAGGACGAATTAAAGGTGCTAACTACGTACATACTGTTGTAGATAGCTTTCGTAAACAAATTGATGGCTTCAAGAGTACAGGAGAGTTAACTCAAGATGGCGAGCGACTTTATCAAGTATTTAATCGCGATTTTTCTAATGCCTTTTTACGTGGTGATTTAAATCAATCCATGTTTATTGATAATCCACGCGATAATTCGACTAAGCATGCCGTTGATAAAAGCAACGCTATTTCTGTCGTGCAAATTCATGAGGTAGAACAAGAGCTTCATCAACAAAATAAAGACATTAAAACCACAGTGTTTGATAAAATCAAATATTTAAGCATTGATAAAAGGTCTTTAGAATTAAACTTTTCAGGTATGCTTAATGAACCATTAAAGATTGTTGCTACTATCATTGATAACACTGGTAGCACGAATGTTACCGAAAATATTGCCAATAATATTACCGAGAATGAACACCAAGAATTTACAGTGCAATCAGCCAGCTTATTGGCAAAAAGTGATCAATCAAGCGTCGATGATCGTGTTCTCAATAAACGCTTCAAAAGCTTTAACAACAGCAATTATGATTTAACTCAAATGAACAGTGATATGTTAGCTGAAGGGCTAACTATTCCTTTTAAAGAGCTAAATACGCTGAAGAAACAGCTAGCCTTACTATTAAATGATAATAAAACCATTCTGCCAGAGGTAACGTTGCCACCTCTTAAACATCACCCAAAAGCCAATTCCCATAAAATCGACGATGATGGATCGGTTAACCGTCCAAAATTATCACTATTAATTTGTGATGAAGCAGATAGTCACTTAACTAAGAAAACAAGCGCTGATGTTTATTTTAAGTTACCTGATGCCTACAAGCGTGGATGTACTAAATACGTTGGTTTTTTCAAAGAAAACCCAAGGTTAATTCCATGGTTTCCATCGGTATTAATCGGTAAAGATTATGATGCTGCTCTAAATATTTTACAGCAGGTAATGCCCAAATTAATTGTCACCAACAATACAGGTATCGCTTATGAAGCAAACCGACTTGGCATTAAATGGATAGCAGGGCCTTTCTTAAATACTACCAATTCATATGCCTTATTAGCGATGAAAGAAGAGTTTGATTGTAGCGGCGCGTTTATTTCAAATGAAATAAATCATCAGCAAATGAGAACCATTGCGCGACCTGACAACTTCCAATTGTTCTATAGTATTTATCACCCAATTTTATTAATGACGAGTAGGCAGTGTTTCTTCCAACAAAGTGTGGGTTGTGAAAAACCGAGAATTGATAATGGTTGTATGCTGTCATGCGATAAATCTACTAGCATTACTAACCTCAAAGGGGAAAACTTTGCTATTGATAAACAAAAAGCCGGCTATCCAAGCATTTATAATCAAGATCAATTTTTAAATATGGAGATCATTAACGATCTTGCTGATTTATATGATGGTTTTATGATTGATTTAACTAATATAGGTGCAGGTGATAAACCATCACCTGACAAGGCTGAATTGATCCGAAATTTTGAAAAAGTGTTATCAGGTCAAGATGAAGCAATTGAGACTATTAATAATTTAGTTGTTGCATCAACCGCGAGTCAATATCATACAGGGCTTTAAGCCTGACCTAAAAGCAAAGGCTATTAGCTGTATTTTAATAGCCTTAATGTGGATTATTGCATTTTATTTGGTACCAAATATTTTGTCGCCAGCATCCCCTAAGCCAGGGATGATGTATCCATTTTCATTAAGATGATCATCAACTGATGCGACATATATGTCGATATCGTTATGAGCCTCTTGTAACTTTTCAATTCCCTCTGGCGATGCAACTAAAAATAATCCCATAATATTTTTACACCCTTTTGATTTTAATAAATCAACGGTAGCAATTAAAGTTCCCCCTGTTGCTAGCATAGGGTCAACAATTAATGCTGTGCGTTGTTCAATATCACTAACAACTTTATCAAAATAAGGAATAGCTTCCAGCGTTTCTTCATCACGATATAAGCCCACAACACTGACTTTTGCATTTGGAATCAAAGGTATCACACCGTCTAACATCCCTAATCCAGCACGTAAAATAGGGACAATGGTAATCTTTTTCCCCTTGATACGCTCAACTTCAATATCATTCCCTTCCCATCCCTCAATGGTAAGTTTTTCAGTGGCTATATTTCGGGTAGCTTCATAAGTAAGTAATGCGCCAACCTCACCACATAACTCTCGAAAATTTTTGGTGCTAATACCATTAGAACGCATTAAGCCAAGTTTATGTTGCACTAAAGGGTGCTTTATTTCATGTACGGTCATAGCAGGTCTCATTTGTGTGGATTAATACTAAATACTATTACAGCGAATACTAATAGTATTGCAAAATAATTTTGGCAATTATACAGCCTAAACAGTAAAAGGTTTCATACTATGATGAAAATATTAAACACAGGGTGTCAGACTTAATAGTTAATGATGAATAAAGTGAACTGAGATGTATCAATTCATAATATAACTTTAGCGCTTATTTTTAAATATGCTATATTAAAAACAACACCAAATACCGTTACCTTTTCCCTGCAGAAAATGAGCGGTTACATGCTTTTGTAACCCTATTTAAAGCCTTAGGTGGTAAATGATAGATAAAACGTATGGTAATTTTTTAGTTATCTTTTCAAAAAAACTAATGCAGTGACAAGTAAAGCAACGCCATTAATACCAGCGCAATTTAAGATCAGTGACTGAAATTAGTTAGCCACTACATTAATAGAGTTTAATTATGCCAAAAGTATTAGCTCACTTTCTTTTAATATCTCTAATTATATTCTCCACATCGATCATCGCAAAACAAGTCTTAAAAATAGGCGTTGGAAACTTTCCTCCTTTTTTTATTGAAAAAGAAAATAAAGGCATATTTATTGAAATCACCAATGAAATATTCAAGCAACTTCCTGAATATACAGTTCAATATATATTTATGAGCAACAATAGGTTGCTACATGAGATAAATTCAGGAAATAGAATTGATGCTGCATGTAATATATTTTCAGACTCAATGGTAAATGCACATTTGTCTGTGCCTGTATTTCGTTATACCGACGTAGCTATTTCAAAAAAATCATCCTTACTTGTGGTAAATAAAATATCAGACTTGCAAGGAAAGTCTATTGCTGCTTATCAAGGCGCAAAAGATCTATTAGGTAGTGAGTTTAAAGAAATGGCGATTAAAAACCCTCAGTATTCTGAACATCCTCATCCAAGGGATACTACTTATTTAATGTTATCTGATAGCAAAGATATAAGAGTAGGTGACATCAACATATTCTGGCATAATTTAAAGAATAAACACTATACAGAATATGCAAAAGCAGATGTTAGTCAATTTGAAATACACGCTTTATGGCCAGCTGTTTATTCCCACATAGCCTTTAAAGATAAGGCGTTAAAAGACTCGGTTAATAAAGTGATAGCAGAGTTAATACGAAACGGAAAAATTAAAGAAATATATACAAGACATCAATTATAATTACTCTTTTATTAACTATAACCCTTATCAATAGTTCCACAGGGATTGTTTTACGTTATTATCTTTAGGACAAATCCAAAATCAAGCGGTATTCTATCGTTATTAAATGGAATTTAGATTAGTTTTCTATAGATAACGCATAGGTAAGGGAGTGCGTATAATGCATCCACTTACCTACTCGTTATGTGTTGTAACAAACGGGTTAATGCTTAAACAGCAACAACTTTATTTGCACATGGGCCTTTTTGTCCCTGACCTACTTCAAACTCAACGGCTTGACCATCAGCCAATGTAGCGTAATCTCCACCTGATTGAATTTCTGAATGATGAACAAACAAATCTTTACTTCCGTCTTCTGGAGTAATAAATCCGAAACCTTTATCTGCATTGAACCACTTAACTGTACCTTTACTCATAACGTTCTCTTTATCTTTATCTTTGGTGAGAAATATAATTCTGAATTGCTATCACCATTACAAAATCAGAATTTGAATTTAGTTGAGCTACCTTAAGTAGCTAATTATATTGCTGATTAACGATGTTTACCATTTTTATTTTTCATACTGGCTACCTTTCGCGCAATAGCAAGTAACTCAGATGAAATATCATCAGCACCACCTTTTATCAGCTTGCTCACATCACCTGATGAAAATAGTGAACCACGCTCTGATTTCACGCCTAACGATCTAACAAAATCTTTTGTTTTACCCGTACTACCTGTATCGATATATTTTAGTACAACTTGCTCATTAAAACTTTGTGGCTCTTTTTTCAAAGTGGTAATTTGTTCGGTAAGTGATTGTATTTCCGACTCTAACATTTCAATTAATTCGGCAATATTTACATATGGTTTCATTAAGTTATTTAGCTCTTATAGGATTATCTGACGATGCCAATAGGCCTCACTTTACAGTAGATGCAAACCAGTATTAACCATCATGCTTAAAACATCAATATACAGTGAATGAAAGTGAGTAAATAGCTTTGAATTTATTCCACGGTTGGTAATCTTTTTAAAAGGACATTTAATACAGATAATGAAAGGGCTATTACTCTAATCAGAACAGCGAAAAGCATTGCATAAGGAAATCATCACGGTTAACGTATTGATCAAAATAACTAGAAAAATACGTTTGAGAGTTATGCCTTGATAATATTTGATATTTTGTTGTTAATCGTTGCTGCGTTTATTACCGTATCGCTGATATACAGCACCGTAAAGTTGGGCATATCACCCATGCCAAGTTCAAGTAAAGCCTATAACATAATGATGACGTTAACCGACGAAACAGGTACGGGAGCCATAATTGATATGGGTAGTGGTTGGGGGAGCTTTGTCCTACGTATAGCAAAGAGAAATCCACAAAGACAAATAATCGGTTATGAATTGTCCCTACTTCCATGGTTTACGTCAGTATTACTAAAAAAAGTATTGGGTTTAAAAAACCTAACCTTGCATAGACAAAACTTTTATAGCGCAAACCTGCCTGCTGCATCCGTACTCGTTTGTTATTTATATCCGGAGGCGATGAAAAAAATTGAGAATAAATTGATTTTAGAACAACCGAAAATTGACTTTCTAATCAGTAATAATTTTGCACTACCATCATGGCAATCTTGCAAAGTGATAAAGCTAGATGATTTTTATAAATCACCAATATACCTATACAAAATATCTAAGTGAAGGGCTTAAGTCTCAGTATCAATTAGTTAGGACACCCGCAGAGATGTCTCACAGTTTCTAAAACTAATAAACTGATACTTTTCTGAAACAATATTGATGCTATATCCACTTTAGAACAAATGACAATCATCACTTAGTAGAAGATAAAACAACGCAATTTCTCCCTTTACTTTTTGCACTATAAAGCGCGTCATCTGCTTTTTTAATACAGTCCTCAAGATTTTTACTTTCATCAAACTGACAAAGACCGAAAGACATTGTTATTTTTAGTTCTTCTTCATTCCAGTGAAAAAGTGATTGTTCGATAATATTTCTAAGTTTTTCAGTTATTAAATGGCTATCTTTCAACTCAGTTCCTACAAACATAAAAAGAAACTCTTCACCGCCCCATCGTGCAACTACATCAACACTTCTGATTGATGTTTGTATGATTTGTGCTATATGTTTAAGCACTAAATCACCACATACATGTCCATAGTTATCGTTAAAACGTTTAAAGTAATCTATATCACCAATCGCAAGGGTAAAACCGACATTATTTCGCTTATAACGTTCTATTTCATTTTGAATATCATCTTCAATTGCTCGTCTGTTTTTAAGCGCAGTTAAACTGTCCGTCAAGCTAAGGTGCTGAAATAATTGTGCTTGTTTTTTTCTATTATAGTTAACAATATAGAGTAAAATGATAATAGACAATGCGGCTAAAATTATAATTACTGTGATATAAAAAGTAATTTTAGCATCTTTTTTTAACGACTCATTTTGTAGTTTTGTATTAATTATTTCCTGTTCTTTACTCTTAGTATCAAATTTAACCATCATCAAAGATACTTTTTGTGATAAATTGTCATTATATATTTCTTCACTTAATTTTTTATAGCTCTCTAAATGAGATAATGATTTGTCATAAATATTCTGATGAAGGTAGTTTTTTGCAAGATAATAGTGTGATTTGACAATATCAGGTTTATATTTCAGTTGTGTCGAAACCAGCAAGGACTCTTGTAAGAATTCTGAACTCTTTTGAAAATTATTTAAATCGAGTAAAACACGTCCAGAATAAACTAAGTTTGACGAGTAATTAATATTTTTATCGAAGTTTCTTAAAATATTCAACGCTAATTTAAAAAACTCTTCTGCCTGAATTAAATATTTATCATTACCATTTTTAAGAAAATCTAAATAGTAACGCTCTCCAAGCATAGAATTTGCGTGCGCAATAAATGGTTGAGAATTTTCTAGTTCGGCAATAACTAATAATTTTCGCGCATAATTTTCTCCAACAGAAAAATCGCCATTATTAACATAGCTATAGGCTAAATTAGCATAAACTATCATCATTTTTAAAACATCACCTTCCACAACTTTCTCAATTTTAAGGTAATAATCAATAGCTAGTTCCCATCTTTTCAATAAAGCATACAACCCCGCCATATTTCCATAAACAGGGACAAGTGCACTTTTATCTTGAATATTTTCATTCAATGTAATTTTCAATGCCTGATTGTAATAATCTAATGCGGTTTCAAAGTCATTAATTTCTTTGGCACACTTTCCCATATTTTCCAAAGCGATAACCATACCCACTTTCGAATTATGCTTTCCGGCGAGTTCAACAGCTTGAAGCGATATATTTCTTGCTGTCAAGTGTTCACCTTTATAACAATAAGTAATCCCCAAATTAGCAACAGCTTTAACATGAGTTACATAGCTTTTCGACTCTATAGCAAATTCAATCGCTTTATTTGCATATTCAATCGCCTTAGTTGTATCTGAGTATTGAACACTAATAGAAAGCTCAGTATATAAGTCAGCGATAACAGATTTATCTGTTTCTAAGGTGATTTTTTGAATAATACCTTCTTGATGAGTTAGAGAATATGAATAAAAAGAAGTTAACAGGAATATAAATATTATTAAAGATTTCATTAGGTTCCCAAATATTAGTGTTACAAAACACCTTGCTACTATTTTATACTTTGGTCAAGTTAGATCTCACTATTTTATTGATTACGAATAGATCAGAGTAAATCTAATAATGTTTTTCCGGTGATAAACTAAAAAAGGGTAATAACATCGCTGTTATTACCCTTTCCACTAAATAACTTTAAATGAATTATATAGTGATCTTTTGAAACCATATAAATGGTATGTTCATTTTGGGACAAAACATGTGGTTTTTACTAGTGCTACAACAGTAAATGGTGGATACCTCTGTGTAATATTAATGCACTAATTGTAGTCGTGATGCCAACACTAAATGATCACAGTTCTCTGTATCATTAGATATCCAGCAGAGTTCAATTTTAGGAAGGTTCGAAGTCAAAGCTGAAGTGAAAGTAGAAAATCTTTCAGACGTTATTTGATTACCATTATAGCTAGTAATAATGTCGCCTGCTGTTAAACCTATATTGGCAGCTCCTGTTTTAGTCGCGACATCACTTACCATTGCCCCCAGTTTATGAGGCATTAGTCTTAAACCACTTTTATCCAAATTAATAGGGTGCTCAAAATTCTGATTAGGTTTAATAAATAGTTGCTCATTACGATAATCAAAAATAATATTAAAATGCTTAAGAAACTGGTTACCTAATAACTCACTGTTTTCAACCTCTTCATTGGTCGACATATTATATAAAATAGGCACATTGCTTTTGCTGTAACGACCTAATGATAATGATTTAGTATTAGACACATGAATATTGCTGTAACCATTTAACCCTTGAGTTCTTGTTGGGTAATAAGGTGCTAGCGATTTTTCATGCCTTGCTTGAACTACCTCAAAAGTACCAGAAAATCCGGTATCAATAAGTAGTCTCAATGGTGTTGCTTGATTAGTGCTTAGCTGTGCATTAACAGATACATAGGACATATCACCTTCAATAGATATTGGTAACTGGTTCCAGCTTATATCATGCTCTGTTTCTGTTTTGGCAAAATCAGTCTGCTCCGACAGAGTAATTACCATTTCATCGTAATCAATTTTTATGGTAAATCGTTTTAAAAAATCATAACCAATAATGCCGTCAAAAAAAACAGAATCACTATCCTTAAAAAATGGTACTGAGCTAATAGGGAGATGGATAATTGTTTGGTCTATTAATTCAACGTCACCTAGAGTTACGTTTATTTTTGGAACGAGATTGGCGATTGATTGAAAGCTTTCCCCTGCACCTGCGATGTCTAATTGACTGTCTGATTTTAAGGGTAAAGTTCTGGTGCTATTACTCTCTAAAATAACGGTCGCCGCAGCGCCAGTATCAAAAACAAAATTCAGTGTCTTACTTCCGTTTATACTGACCGGCACAATGATCAATTCAGAAACTAAGGTAAAAGGTACTTGTGTAGTGTTGCTATTATTAAGCCATTTATGCTTCGAAGTGCTATTGATATAACTGAATTTTGCAGCATCATATAATTGGCAACCACTTAAAATTGAAGTAAAAAATAACAGAATCAACAAGTTTAACAATCTAGATTTTAATTTCATAACAGTACTTTCATTATTTTAGATAATATACGTAATGTTGCCATTATTATGCCAACAAAATAAAATGTATAAAATCAATACAATAGGTTGTTTTATTACTAAAGCTGACGTTTTAAGTGTTCTATTTTGTTGTTACTATGTTCGAAAATGGGTCGTTAAACTGAGTATTCGTTATTAAGCTAAGGGCTAGCTCTAACATCGAGAGCAAGGGGAAAGCATTTAAATATGCAGCACTTTTTCAACCAGACAGAAAGTTCGATCAAAAAAGGGTAATAACATTGAAATTATTACCCTAATAATTATCCCAGGATGAACCTAAGAGGAGGGATATGAATTTTTAAAATATAATATTAATAAACACTTATATAATTAACTACCTAAACTAACAAGAGGCTAATGATTTTCCGAGACCATATTTACTGTGTACTTTGGAATATCAACAACCAAATCTTCATCACCAACAATTGATTGACAGCTTAAACGAGATTCTGGCTCTAAACCCCAAGCCTTATCAAGCATGTCTTCTTCAAGCTCATCACCTTCTTCAATTGAGTCAAACCCTTCCCGTATAATGACGTGACAAGTTGTACAAGCACAAACTTTTTCACAGGCATGCTCAATACCAATATCATTTGCTAAGGCTACGTTTAATACGCTTTCGCCCTTTGCTGCTTCAACTACCGCGCCATCAGGGCATAACTCTTCGTGGGGTAAAAATATAATTTTTGGCATATTGTTTATCTCTTTTTATCTTTTCTTTTCACAACTGATACTAATAACTTGTAATTTTACAACCTATTAACAGACTGACCACTTAACGCTTTATTAATTGAGCTATCCATACGTCGCTCGGCAAATACCGCGGTTGCTTGATCTAATTTTTCTATGGCTGATTCAATAGCATCAGCATCTTCATTTTGGCAGATATCTGCCAAAGACTTAATTACTTGCTCAATAGCACTAACTTCATCTGCACTAAGTAAATGTTTATCTAAAGTAATAGCTGCCTGAATAGACTCAATTACCCGTGCGGCTTCAACTTGTTGTTCTTTAAGCATACGCGCATCGATATCAGCTTTTGCATTGCTCATTGAATCCTTTAACATTTGAGTTATTTTGCTGTCGTCTAAGCCGAATGATGGTTTAACTTCAATGCTAGATTCAACCCCCGATGACTTTTCCATAGCACTCACTGATAATAAACCGTCGGCATCAACCTTAAAAGTTACACGAATGTGCGCAGCCCCTGCGGTCATGGCAGGAATACCGCGTAATTCAAAGCGTGCTAATGAGCGACAGTCATCAACGAGCTCTCGCTCGCCTTGCAATACATGCACTGCCATGGCCGTTTGACCATCTTTAAAGGTAGTAAATTCTTGTGCTTTTGCCACAGGTATAGTGGTATTGCGTGGAATAACTTTTTCTACCAAGCCACCCATAGTTTCCAGGCCAAGAGACAAAGGAATAACATCAAGCAATAATATGTCACTATCTGGTTTATTGCCGGCAAGTATATCGGCTTGAATAGCTGCACCTAAAGCGACAACTTTATCTGGGTCAATAGACGTTAATGGTTTTTTATTAAAATATTTTTCAACTTCTAAGCGCACTAAGGGCACGCGAGTAGAGCCGCCAACCATAACAACTTCAAGCACTTCATCAATACTAATTTGAGCATCTTTTAAACTTCGGCGACATGCTCTTAAGGTTTTTTTAACTAATGGCGAAATCAAGTTTTCAAACGTCTCTTTAGTTAAGGTTGTAGACCATGACTGATCATCAACTAAAGTCAAAACAACTTCAACACTCTCTTGCGTTGTTAGTTGTTCTTTAGCATAACAAGCCTGTTGCATTAATTGACGCTCAAGTGATGGTGATAATGGGCGAGTTAAACCTGCTTGCTCAATCAAGTAATCACTTAAAGCGACATCAAAATCATCACCACCTAAAGCGGAGTCGCCACCAGTGGAAAGCACTTCAAAAACACCTTTATTAAGGCGTAAAACAGAAATATCAAAAGTACCGCCACCTAAATCGTAAATGGCAATAACACCCTCTTGTCCAGAATCAAGCCCATAAGCCACAGCAGCAGCCGTTGGTTCATTAAGAAGTCGTAAAACATTTACGCCAGCCAATTTTGCCGCATCTTTAGTACTTTGACGTTGTGCATCATCAAAGTGAGCAGGCACTGTAACAACCACACCAGTAAGCTCACCGCCTAATGCTTGCTCTGCACGTTGGCTCAAGGTCTTTAATATTTCAGCCGATACTTGTACTGGATTGATTTTACCGTGGCGAGTTATAATTTCAGGGTGATTTTCATCACCACAGAATTGGTACGGCAATGATGGATATTTACTTTGAATATCGATGAGTGAACGACCAATTAAACGTTTAGCCGAAACAATAGTATTTTGTGCATCGCTGACGCTTAGTGCTCTTGCTTCTTCACCAACTAGAATGCTACTACCTTGCATAGAGCCTTGAGAAGAATCTTGATAACTAACAATTGAAGGTAAAATATCGTTACCTTGATGATCAGCTAAAGTGCTCGCTTCACCACTTTGCACACTGGCAATAAGTGAATTTGTCGTTCCTAAATCAATACCTGCAGCTAATCTGTGCTCGTGAGGTACTGTACTTTGACCGGGTTCTGCTATTTGTAATAAAGCCATGTTTTAATTGTGTTCAGTTTTATTCAGTTGTCTGAGTTGAAAAAAAAAGTAAACGCGTAGTTTGTTAATCATCAAACAAACTGTCTTCAAGACGCTCTACTTCAATATTGAGTTTTTGATAAAATTTTAATTTGCGTAAATTATCGCATGCAAGAGAATTGGCTGCTGCATTATTTTCAAGAAGTTGTGCTTGCAGCAAACTAAAGTGTTGTTGATATTCTTGAGCAAGCTCCTGTTGAGCATTTTCTAAAGCGGCATCAATATCATCTGCCAATTTCACGTCACCCAACATTTCTCTTAGTTCCATTTGCCTCATTAAAAAGCTGGTATCACCAAAAGTATGCTGTTCATTAGGTAAATCTACACCACGTAAAGTTAGTATATATTCAGCACGTTTCAATGGTTGCTTCAATGTTTGGTAAGCATCATTAATTTCTGCAGATTTTTGTACAGCAAGAAGCTGTTCTTGGCTTGAGGCATGGGCAAACTTATCGGGATGAACCGTTTTTTGCAGCGTTTGATAACTTTGTGATAATTGATTTAAATCGACATCGAAGACAACTTCAATGCCGAATAACTGGAAGTAATTCACTTTTTATACCTAAAGAATTCTTGCTCAAATATTTAAAAAACAGCTTAAGCTATTTTCTGTTTAGCTCAAAGCTAGTTTGTTCTGCTGCAAGGCAAAAGCACGGAGTTGACGCTAGTCAATGAGTACTTTCAACGCAGCAGTTGGTCAAAATAGCAAAGAGATAAAATAGAAAAATTATACGTTGAACGACTCACCACAGCCGCACTCACCTTTAGCATTGGGGTTTGTGAATTTAAAGCCTTCATTCAAACCTTCTTTAACAAAGTCTAACTCTATGCCATCAAGATAAACCAAACTTTTAGTGTCGATAATAATTTTGACATCTTCAATATCAAAAACATTATCATCTTCATTCAAATCATCAACAAATTCAAGTACATAAGCCAAACCTGAACAACCAGTGGTTTTGATGCCTAAACGTAAACCAAGGCCTTGACCTCGATTTACCATAAAAGATTTAACACGTTCTGTTGCTGCTGGCGTCATGATAACTGACATACTACTTATCCTGTTTATTTGCTACAAAGCGATTAGCTGTTTTTACTTTTGTAATCTTCAATAGCTGCTTTTATGGCATCTTCTGCTAAAATTGAGCAATGAATTTTTACTGGTGGTAAGGCTAATTCTTCAGCAATAGCAGTATTTTTAATTTCTCCTGCCTCATCAATCGATTTACCTTTCACCCACTCAGTCACTAATGAACTTGAGGCAATGGCAGAGCCACAACCATAAGTTTTGAATTTAGCATCTTCAATAATGCCATCTTCAGATATTTTAAGTTGCAACTTCATTACATCACCGCACGCAGGTGCGCCAACCATACCCGTTGCTACTGATGGATCATTTTTATCCATAGAGCCAACATTACGAGGGTTTTCATAATGATCAATTACTTTTTCACTGTAAGCCATTTTTCTTTCTCCTAACTGTCAAAATAGGCGTTGCCTAGTGTGCAGCCCATTCAATTGAGTCTAAGTCGATACCGTCTTTGAACATTTCCCAAAGCGGTGACATATCACGTAAGTGACCAATAGATTTTTGTATCAGTTCGATGGCGTAATCAATTTCTTCACTCGTGGTAAAGCGGCCAAAACTGAAACGAATCGAGCTATGTGCCATTTCATCATTTAAACCTAATGCACGTAATACGTAAGAAGGTTCAAGGCTTGCTGATGTACAAGCACTACCTGAAGACACAGCTAAATCTTTCAATGCCATAATCAGCGATTCGCCTTCAACGAAGTTGAAACTAACATTTAAGTTGCCTGGATAACGCTTATCAGCATCGCCATTGATAAACACTTGTTCCATGGTGTTTAATCCAGCCCATAAACGATTTCGCATGGCCGTTACATGTTCAAGATCTTGTGCCATTTCTTCTTTTGCTAAACGACACGCTTCACCCATACCAACAATTTGATGAGTCGCTAATGTGCCAGAACGCATACCTCGTTCATGGCCGCCACCATGCATTTGAGCTTCAAGACGAATACGAGGCTTACGACGTACATATAATGCGCCAACGCCTTTAGGTCCATACATTTTATGAGCAGAAATTGATAACAAATCAACTTTTAAGTGCTGCATATCAATATTGATTTTTCCAGCACTTTGCGCTGCATCAACATGAAAAATAATCTTGCGAGCTCGGCACATTTCGCCAATTTCGCTAATATCTTGAATTACGCCGATTTCATTATTTACATGCATAATGCTGACTAAAATTGTATCTGCACGCATCGCCGCTTCAAGTTTATTTAGATCAATTAAGCCATTATCTTCAGGATCAAGATAAGTTACTTCAAAACCTTGGCGTTCTAATTCACGACAAGTATCTAAAACCGCTTTATGCTCGGTTTTACAGGTAATAATATGTTTACCTTTTTTACTATAAAAGTTAGCAACACCTTTAATAGCAAGGTTATCTGATTCTGTAGCACCTGACGTGATAACAATTTCACGTGGGTCAGCATTAATTAATTCAGCTATTTGGTTACGCGCAATATCTACTGCTTCTTCCGCTTGCCAGCCAAACTTATGTGAACGTGATGCCGGATTTCCAAAATGACCATCATTGGTCATATATTGCATCATTTTTGTCGCTACACGTTTGTCAACAGGGGTCGTTGCTGAGTAATCAAAATAAATAGGAAGCTTCATTGGCTTTCTTTCTCCACTTGTACGAATATCTAATAAAAATCTAATATCAACCTAAACTTATTGTTAAGTTAATACGTTATAAATTAATAGGGATGATAGTTTCTAACAATGACTCTTTATTTCCAGTCATATGGATATCATCTTGTCGTTTTGAAACTGTTTTCACATCATTTTTAGAAACAAGTTCTGACAACGTAATATTTTGTAGAAACTCCTCAATACGTTGACTTAAACCTTCCCATAAGGAATGGGTTAAACACTGCTCCCCTCCCTGACAATTCCCTTTTCCTTGGCATTTTGTGGCATCGACACTTTCGTTAACAGCACTGATCACATCAGCAACAGATATTTGAGCTGAGCATCTACCTAAACGATAACCGCCACCAGGGCCACGAATGCTAATCACTAAACCATTTTTACGTAATTTAGAAAATAATTGCTCTAAATATGATAGAGAAATGGCTTGTCGCTCTGAAATATCAGCTAATGATACAGGCCCATATGCAGCGTGAATAGTAACATCCAACATTGCTGTTACGGCATAACGACCTTTAGAAGTTAATTTCATAATTTGCCCATTTAATCCATTCTAGTGTCATACATAATTAACGGTTTCTATTAGTATTAAATATCACTGCGTCAATTAATTATGCGCAATTTTACATAACCCTACAAAATAGTCAAATATATACCTGAGTAATATAGTCAAGTATTTTACACTAAGATTATTAAATGGAAAAGCAATACTTGAGTATTTTAATCAACTATTACTCTTAATGAATATAAATAGATTTTGAGCATGGCTGATTATAGCATTTCATCATGTTTAGAGTCTTGTTGTACGTAGGGAAAATAAATTAAGGCAAGGCGCTCTATTGACCAGTAGCTGGTTATTAGGATTGAGAGCAACACCGCCTTAGGCTATTTAATCCAGCACAAGAGCACAGTAACTTAGTGAAATTGGTATTATCTAAATTTCCGGATCGAAACTCTCTACAATGCTTTCTCGGCGTTTAGCTGCAGCTTTCTCATCTTCAACAAATTCACCAACTTTAAGCTCGGGTAAATCTTTCGGGCAGATATCACCACCTAAGTTATTAACTTCTTTACAAATTGTCGACACTCGATTGTCCATTAGATGCATATGATCTAACAAACGACCTATAGCTTTAGCCACAGGATCCGGACTGTCTGCAGAGACAGCATAAGCATCAAAGCCAAACTTTTTAGCGGCTTTATCGCGAGACTCTTTACCTAAATCACCATTAAGTTTTTCACCTAATTCATTATCAAGTAAGGAGCTAATATTATTATTACTATTAACAATGCGTGCAGGAATACCAACTGCTGTTGCATTCTCGGGTAAATCTTTTACGACGACAGAGTTTGAACCTACTTTACCACCTTTACCAATAGTAATAGGACCAAGCACTTGCGCACCTGCACCTATGACAACATTATTCTCTAAAGTAGGATGGCGCTTGCCTGCATTCCAGCTAGTGCCGCCTAGAGTAACACCATGATATAAAGTAACATCATCACCAATTTCTGCAGTCTCTCCAATAACTACCCCCATGCCGTGATCAATAAAAAATCGACGACCTAACGTAGCTCCAGGATGTATTTCAATCCCCGTAAGCCAACGAGAAAAGGTGGAAAAAGTTCTTGCAATTAATTTCCAATTTGCACGCCACAGACGATGACTTAGACGATGCATCCAAATAGCATGTAATCCAGGATAGTTAAGCAATACTTCAAAAGTAGTGCGTGCTGCGGGATCTCTGTCAAAAACACTATTAATGTCTTCTTTCATGCGGCTAAACATATTCTTTCCTTTATTTTTTTTCAGTGCCTTTGTCTGAAGATCTTTCAATTGATGCAAGGATGCCACGCATCATTTTAATCTCTTTAACATCAGGTCGGGCACGATTAAATAGACGTCTTAGTTTTGTCATAACTAAACCGGGATGGCTTTCAACAATAAAACCTGTACTCATTAGAGCGTTTTCAAAGTGCTGATAAAATCGCTCTGTTTCTTCAGTTACCGGATAAATTTCATCATCATCACTTTTAGCTTTTAGTATTTTTTTTCCAATATAATTACCATTGCCAGTGCTACGCTCTTGATGTTCACTATCTATAGATAATAAATAACTAGTACGTACTTCATAACTTAACGTTTGTACTGCCATAGCTAAATTCAATGAGCTATATTCTGGATTAGCTGGAATTTGCACATGAAAATGACACAGCTGTAGCTCATCATTAGTCAAACCACTGCTTTCTCGGCCAAAAACTAAAGCCACTGGATACTCACTCGCCTCAGCTATCATCTTCTCACCACAACCGCGTGGTTCAAGCATAGGCCAAGGTAAAGTACGTGAACGAGCACTAGTACCAATGACTAAACCACAATCATCAATCGCTTCACTTAAAGTGCTAACCACTTTCGCATTAGCCAACACATCGGTTGCGCCTGCAGCTAGGGCTTGTGCTTGACCATTTGGCATTTCAATTGGATCAACTAACACTAATTGGCTTAAACCCATCGTTTTCATTGCTCTTGCCGCACTACCGATATTACGACAATCTGAAGTATTAACTAATACAATGCGAACCTTATCTAAAAGATTATCTGATAAATTACTTTTCTTTGAATCTGACATTTTACTTTATGCTCATTATTGGCTTAAACAACCCGTTACAATGCCGTTGATTCTACCATAGAAGAATACTGCTGTGCCTAATAAAAAGCACGTAATATCGATAAACCAAGTTCGCTTAACTTAGTTTATTTTCCTATATATAACCAATCTACCTCAAAATAGAAGTCCTGCATATTCACGTAGATTAGGTATGAAATTCAAACAGCTTGTTTATTGTACTATTTTATTTTATATCTCTATCGCTAAAAATATTAAAATTTGCTATACTGCGCGCGCTTGAATTCGACAAGATGGAAATATCGTCTATATTATTCAACGCAACGTTCTTTTAAAAGCCATTTACAAATAGGTACATTATTATGCATCCAATGCTAAATATTGCCGTGCGCGCAGCGCGCAATGCAGGAAAAGTTATTACTCGCTCTTTTGAGCAACTTGATAAAGTTGAAATTGAAGCTAAAGGCTCAAACGACTTCGTAACCAGTGTTGATACTGCAGCTGAAGAAGCAATTATTGAAACTATTCGTAAATCATATCCAGCGCACACTATTATTGGTGAAGAGTCTGGGGTATTAACTGGCTCAGACGATGATTTCCAATGGATTATTGACCCGCTTGATGGTACAACAAACTTCATTAAAGGTATTCCTCATTTTGCCGTTTCTATTGCCTTAAAAGTTAAAGGTAAGCTTGATCAAGCAGTAGTGTTTGATCCTATTCGCGGTGAATTATTCACTGCTAGTCGTGGTAAAGGCGCGCAATTAAATAGTATGCGTATTCGCGTAAAAGCACACAAAGATTTATCTGCAACTATATTAGCTACAGGCTTTCCTTTTAAACATAGACAACATACCAATGCTTATATGGCAATGTTTACTTCTTTATTTCAAAAAACATCAGATATGCGCCGCGCAGGATCTGCTGCGCTTGACCTAGCTTATGTTGCTGCTGGCCGTGTTGACGGTTTCTTTGAAATTGGGTTAAAACCTTGGGATACAGCAGCAGGTGAGCTATTAGTCATTGAGGCAGGAGGTTTAGTGACCGACTTTACTGGTGGTCATAACCATGCCACATCAGGTAATATAGTTGCTAGCAGTACTCGATTACAAAAAGAAATTTTGAAAGATATTCGCCCTCATTTAGGTGAAGCATTAAGTAAGTAACTTCATAAACATATAAGTTATATTATTTTAAAAGCGCCTTTTGGCGCTTTTTTTGCTTTAATGTTATTAGTAATATCAATTATTAAAATGTAGTCAGAGTAATAATGAATTCTTCTTTCCAATATACACCACCTCAACATAAACAGCTCTTTAAAGCGGGCGAAGTTGCCTTAGTGGGCGCAGGACCAGGTGACCCAGATTTATTGACCTTGCAAGCTTTTCGCTTCATTCAACAAGCCGATGTAGTTATTTTTGATCGCCTTGTAAGCGAAGAAATAATGGCTTTATTACCTGATAGTTGCGAAAAAGTTTATGTGGGTAAAAAGCAAGCAGAACACCGTGTACCGCAAGATGCTATAAACCAACTTCTCGTAGATCATGCCAAGCTAAATAAAAAAGTTTTGAGATTAAAAGGAGGCGATCCCTTTGTTTTTGGTCGTGGCAGTGAAGAGGCGCAGTTTTTATTAGACAATGGTGTTGCCTGCCATATTGTTCCTGGTATGACTGCTGCATCGGCTTGTACTAGCTATGGTGGCATACCTTTAACCCACCGGAAAGTTGCTCGAAGTTGCACCTTTATTACCGGGAACGTGCAAGATAATGGTGCACTCGATTTACCTTGGCAAACGTTAAACGATGCGGAGCAAACCGTAGTCTTTTATATGGGCATAAAAAGCTTACCTATTATAACTAAACAATTAGTTAATGCGGGACGCAGTAAAAATACGCCAGCAGCATTAATTCGCAAAGGCACACATGCGAGCCAACAAGTGATTAAAGGAAGCTTAGAAACATTAGAAAACCTTGTGAAATTGCATAACATCAAACCTCCTAGCTTGATTGTTATTGGCAATGTGGTTAATACTTTTGCTGATTCACAATTGAAAAATTTAGGGTATTTAGTACCAGATAACAATACAGTCATTTGATAAACTTAAGCGCGTTTACGTATAAGTATCCTTACTCATACGACTTGTTTGCGCTTAGTTATATTTCCATCTACAACAAGAAGAAACATTAAGTATTATTGTTTCTTCTTCTATTTGAAGCAACGGGTTTGGCTTTTCTCCGCCCTTGTTTAGCACTGTTATTATTATTGGCTGAACGTTGGCCATCCTTATGCTCAACCTTCGCTTTTTTAGGTTTTTTTGCTTTTAGTGGTCTAATTGCCCGAGACTCACCTAATTCATTAGCAGGGATGAATTTTTCTAACACTTTACGTTCAATATGTTGCTGGATAACATGTTCAATATCCACTAACAAATTCAATTCATCGGCGCAGACTAATGATACCGCTTGACCGGTATTACCTGCTCGAGCTGTACGACCAATACGATGAACATAATCCTCAGGCACATTAGGTAAATCGAAATTTACCACATTCGGTAATAAGTCAATATCAATACCACGCGCTGCAATATCGGTTGCTACTAAAATTTGCACACGACCATCTTTAAAAGATGCTAACGCTTTGGTTCTAGCTCCTTGGCTTTTATTACCATGGATAGCCGCAGCAGTTAAACCTTCAGCCTCTAAATATTTAGTCAGCTTATTAGCGCCGTGTTTAGTTTTAGTAAACACTAACACTTGTCGCCAAGCATTTTCTTTAATTAAATAAGTTAACACCGCAGATTTACGTTTTTTATCTACCGGCGTTAACCACTGAGTTACTTTTTCAGCAGTAGAGTTTTCAGGATTTACTGAAATCTCTAAAGGTTTATGAACTAAGCCTTTAGCTAAAGCGCGAATATCAGCTGAAAAAGTCGCTGAAAAAAGTAGGTTTTGACGCTGTTTAGGTAATAATGCAATGATCTTTTTTATATCGCGAATAAAGCCCATATCTAACATGCGATCGGCTTCATCAAGTATAAGTACTTCTAACTGAGAAAACCTAACCGCTTTTTGGTTATATAAATCCATCAACCGGCCAGGGGTTGCAACTAAAACATCGACACCTTGCCTAAGACGCATCATTTGGGGATTAATTTTAACGCCGCCAAAAACGACTGTTGAGTGTAAGTTTAAATACTTACCATAAGTGGCAATGCTATCACTTACCTGTGCGGCTAACTCTCTCGTTGGTGTTAAAACCAAAGCTCTAACATTATTTGATTGAACCCGACTCTGGGCCGTGCCACCTTTAGATAGTTTTTCTAATAAGGGTAATGTAAAACCTGCTGTTTTTCCTGTACCCGTTTGGGCCGCAGCCATCACATCTCGACCAGAAATAACGGCAGGAATAGCTTGAGCCTGTATAGGTGAAGGAGTCTCATATCCCTTCTCACGAACCGCTTTAAGTAATGGCTCAGATAAACCTAAATCGGTAAAACTAGTAACAGTGGCGCTCATAAATGATCTCTTGAAATAAAGTTGCGGGTTACGGGTGGCGAGTTACGAACAACAAACCTCTGCTGATTCGCAGTAACCTGATAGTTATGGGCGTGCAGCATACAGTAAGGCCAGCTAAATTGATAGATAACTAAACCACTTCAAGAAGCGAGTTTGCCTCTTGAGGCAGTTAGGGTATAAGTGTAGTGCAAAAAATAAATAGTGTTGTAAAAATAGATAAGCCGAACAACAAATGCTGCTCGGCTTTAAACTTATAATTTTTCATTCGTTGTTCGGAATTCGCAACGAGTTTCCTATAACTAATAGCTGCGTTGTTACGGCATCATTTCTTCTTGCTCTGCACCTTCTTTTTCAATCACTTCTGGTATTAGATCTTCCCTTGATATCCCTAAAGATAACGCGACTAATGAAGCTACATAAATTGAAGAGTAAGTACCAACAAACACACCAAATAATAATGCGCTTGCAAAACCATGAATTAGCGCTCCGCCTTTAAAAAATAGCGCAGCTAAAACTAATATAGTCGTTATTGAGGTAATAAAAGTACGGCTTAAGGTTTGCGTTAGTGAAATGTTAATTATTTCTTCTGGCAAAGTATCACGTATTTTTCTGAAGTTTTCACGAATACGATCTGAAACTACAATAGTATCATTAAGTGAATAACCAATTACGGCTAATATTGCTGCAAGTACGGTTAAATCAAACTCCAAACCCAAAATAGAGAAAAGACCTAGCGTTAACAAAACATCATGAAATAATGCGATTACTGAGCCAACGGCAAAGCGCCACTCAAAACGAAAAGCAACATACACTAAAATACAAATAAGTGCTGTTAACATGGCTAACCCGCCCTGCTCTGCTAATTCATCACCAACACTTGCACCAACAAATTCTATGCGGCGCATATCGACTTTTTGACCCGTACCTTTTTCAAGAATGGCTAATATTTCATTACCAAGCATTTCAGCTTTCACGTCCTCACGCAAGCCAAGGCGAATGACCACATCACGACTACTGCCATAAAACTGCACTTTGGCATCATTATGATTATTGTCCTGCATGAGTTGACGCAGTTTCTGTAAATCAGCGGCTTGTTCAAAACCAACTTCTATTAATGTGCCACCAGTAAAATCTAAACCGAAGTTTAATTTATTAACGGTAAGAGAAGTAATTGCCGCTATCATTAATAGAGCACTGAAAACCATCGCAATTTTGCGATACTTCATGAAGGCGACGGTTTCTTTTAATTGTAAAATTTGCATTGTATCTAAATTCCCGTCCTAACTATATTGATAGTTTTTTAAGGCTTTTACCGCCCCAAATCGCATTAACTACCGCACGTGTACCTACAACAGAGGTAAACATTGAGGTAAGAATACCGATTGATAATGTTACTGCGAAGCCTTTCACTGGTCCGGTACCAACAGCAAATAAAATCAATGCGGCGATTAAGGTAGTGATGTTAGCGTCAATAATGGTTGAAAATGCAGCATCGTAACCTTGATGTATCGCTTGTTGAATGGTTTTCCCTTCACGAATTTCTTCACGAATACGTTCAAATATAAGAACATTAGCATCAACTGCCATACCGACGGTCAGTACAATACCTGCCATACCTGGTAAGGTTAATGTTGCTCCTGGGATCATGGACATTATGCCTATAATCAATACCAAGTTGGCGCCTAACGCTAAGTTAGCAACCACACCAAAAGCACGATAGTAGATAATCATAAAGATAAAGACTAAACCAAAGCCCATCATGATTGCTTGAAAACCAAGCTGCACGTTTTCAGCACCTAGCGTTGGCCCAACCGTACGCTCTTCAACAATGGCAATTGGCGCAATAAGCGCACCCGCACGAAGTAGTAAGGCTAAGTTATGTGCTTCAGCTGGTGAGCCAGAGCCAGTAATACGGAAACTTTTACCTAGGCGAGCCTGAATGGTAGCAACCGAAATAACCTCTTGAACTTTTTCAAAAATAATATTGCCTTCAGGATCTCTTCGGTCTGTTGGCTTATATTCAATAAATACGGTTGCCATTGGTTTGCCAATGTTGCTTTTAGTACCATTAGACATTTTACTACCGCCAGAACTATCCAAGGATATATTTACTTGTGGGCGAGAGTATTCATCAAAACCTGATTTTGCATCGGTGATATGATCACCTGTTAGCATAATACGTTTTTTCAATAGCGTCGGTTTGCCATTTTTATCAGTTAATAAAATTGAACTGGGAGGAATTCGACCATTTATTGCAGCTGATAAGTCACCTTCAGTATCAACTAAACGAAACTCAATAGTTGCCGTAGCATTAAGAATCTCTTTTGCTTTAGCCGTGTCTTGTACGCCCGGTAATTCAATAACAATATGTTTTTTTCCTTGGCGTTGAACTAATGGTTCGGCAACACCTAATTCATTAACACGGTTACGAATAATAGTGATATTTTGTTGTAAAGCGTACTCTCTAATTTCTTTTAACTTTACCTCTGTCATTTGAGCGGTAAGCGTTAAAGTGTCTTCGTCAGTATTAAATAATAAATCACGATAGCGTTTTTTCAGTAAAGATTCCCCAACGTCTAAATCTTCAACTTTACGAAATTTAACAGCAATAACATCACCGTCTTCTTTCACACTGCGATAACGAATTTTTTCATTACGCAAATCGCCACGAAAATCAGCAACCATAGCAGTTTTAGCTTTGTTGATAGCCTCTTTCATGTTGACTTCCATTAAGAAGCTAACGCCACCACTTAAATCTAAACCTAACTTCATTGGCGTTCCGCCAATTGCTGCCAACCAGTCAGGGGTTGCAGGTGTTAAGTTTAAAGCTACTGAATATTTTTTACCTAAGTTGTCATCAAGCACATCACGCGCTTTTAACTGGTCTTCAGTATTTTTAAAACGCGTTAACACTTGGCCTTTTTCTAAAACAATACTAGCGTAATCAATATTGTTATCACTTAAATGCCCTTTAATTGTATCAAGGGTGGCAATGTTTGCTTCAACACCACGTAAACCAGATACCTGTACGGCAGGATCTTCACCATATAAGTTAGGCGTGGCATAGAGCGCACCTAAAGCAACGAGCAACGCTACCATCAGTGTTTTCCATAAAGGGTATCTATTCAACACAATTTGTCCTTTTTCTATCTATTTTGCTTGCACTTTATACTTATAATTACTGCGTTTAAAGTACTCATGACGAACGTCAATGAGTACTTTTAATGCCGAAATAAAACCAAATAACAACGATAAAATTATAAACTTTTCATAGTGCCTTTAGGAAGTACTGCGTTAACTGCACCTTTTTGTACTGTTACTTCAGTACCTTCACTAATGCTAACCACGATAAAGTCTTTTTCATCCGATACTTTAACAATTTTACCAACAATGCCGCCTTGCGTTAACACTTCATCACCTTTTGACAGGGATGACATTAGACCTTTGTGATCTTTAGTACGCTTAGCTTGCGGGCGATAAATCATAAAATAAAATACTAAACCAAATACCGCTAGCATGATAATCATTTCCATACCGCCTCCTGCTGGTGCTGGAGCGGCTGCGGCGTGGGCTGTACTGATAAATAAACTCATAATATCCTCTTATTTCTTTTTTATAATTAGTTAGTAACTTTTCATTTTATTGCCAAGCTACAAAATTCTTCAACTTTCGACAATGACTCGCCGCTTAAAACTTATTGTTATACTTTTAACTCTGGTACGGGTAAACCACGTAACGCATAAAACTCTTCAACAAAGTCGTCTAATTTACCTTGCTCTATCGCATCACGCAAACCTTGCATTACTTTTTGATAAAAATGTAAATTATGCAAGGTATTTAACTGTGATCCTAAAATTTCTTTACATTTGTCTAAATGGTGTAAGTAAGCACGTGAGTAGTTTTTACAGGTATAGCAATCACAGGTTGAATCTAGTGGCCCGACATCTGTTTTGTTACTGGCATTACGAATTTTTACCACACCCGTATTAACAAATAAATGGCCATTACGCGCATTACGTGTTGGCATAACACAATCAAACATATCAATACCGCGACGAACACCTTCAACTAAATCTTCAGGTTTACCTACTCCCATCAAGTATCGGGGCTTATTTTCGGGAATCAAGGGGGCTGTATGATCTAAAATTCGAATCATATCCGCTTTTGGCTCTCCAACCGATAATCCGCCAATAGCGTAACCATCAAAATTAATCGCTTTTAAGCCATTAACAGAGACCTCTCTCAAATCTTCAAACATACCGCCTTGTACAATACCAAATAAAGCTGACGGGTTATCACCATGGGCATCTTTTGAGCGCTGTGCCCAACGAAGTGACAGCTCCATTGAATCTTTAGATTCTTTATGTGTTGCTGGATATGGCGTACATTCATCAAAAATCATCACTACATCTGAGCCTAATTTACGTTGGACTTCCATTGAACGTTCAGGTGTGAGCATGATTTTCTCGCCATTTACTGGTGAGCTAAACCGTACGCCTTCTTCAGTGATTTTACGCATTTTTCCTAAACTAAATACTTGAAAACCACCAGAATCAGTTAGAATTGGTTTTTCCCAGTTGATAAAGTCATGCAAATCACCGTGCTTTTCAATAATGTCAGTACCTGGGCGTAACATTAAGTGAAAAGTATTACCTAAAATTATTTCAGCGCCAGTGTCGCTTACTTCTTCAGTTTTCATCCCTTTGACTGTGCCATAAGTTCCTACCGGCATAAATGCTGGCGTTTCAACAGTTCCACGGTCAAAGGTTAAACGACCACGACGCGCCTTGCCGTCGGTATTAATTAATTCGTATTTCATTCTATTTTTCATAAAGTAATTTCCTACCTATCAGCGAAACAGGCTGATGGTTTTTGAGAAAACATTAGCTTTTAGGAAACTAGGTACTAGGACTTGCTCCTAGTACCTAATACTTAGTACTTAGTTTTCTTTTTTAGTTAAAAACATCGCATCACCATAACTAAAAAAGCGATATTGTTCGCTAATAGCATGTTGATACGCATTCATAATATGGTCATAGCCAGAAAAGGCGCTAACTAACATTAATAAGGTTGATTCAGATAAATGAAAATTAGTTAATAGCGCATCAACTAACTGGAATTCATAACCTGGTGTAATAAAAATGTCGGTATCACCATAAAAGGTGGTGAGTTCTGTTCCTTTTGCTTGTGCCGACCTAGCCGCGCTTTCTAATGAACGCACAGAGGTTGTCCCTACGGCAACAACACGACCACCACTAGCCTTAGTTTTATTAATTTGCTCGACAACGTCGACTGATACTTCAACATATTCGGCATGCATAATATGATCAGCAATTTCATCCACCTTCACCGGCTGAAACGTGCCAGCACCTACGTGTAATGTTACAAACGCTAATTCAACGCCTTTGTCTTTAATTTGTTCAAGCAAAATATCATCAAAATGCAAACCGGCTGTTGGTGCAGCTACAGCGCCCGGCTTTTCATTGTAAACAGTTTGATATCGTTCACGGTCACTACTCTCATCGGGTCTATCTATATAAGGTGGCAATGGCATATGTCCAATGTCATCTAAAATTGATAATACCGATTGTTCTCCATGAAATTTCAACTCAAATAAAGCCCCATGTCGTGCAACCATTGTGGCTTTTGCTTTTCCTTCAAGCAACAATTCTGCGCCCACCTTAGGAGATTTACTTGCACGAATATGGGCCAATACTGTGCTCTTATCAATTAAGCGCTCAACCAAGACTTCAATTTTACCACCGCTCGATTTTTGTCCAAACATTCGCGCGGGGATAACACGGGTATTATTAAAAACTAATAAATCTCCCGCATTTAATTGCGCTAAAATATCTTTAAAACCAAGATCAGCTATTTCACCATTATCGCCATTAAGCGTCATTAAACGACTACCTGTGCGTTCAGCCATTGGAAAACGAGCAATTAGCTCTGTGGGTAAATCAAAAGAAAAGTCAGATACGCGCATGATAATATTCAGGAAAGCCTTGCTTAAATTGAAGAGTAAAATAAAACGCGTAATTTTAGAGATTCAAGCCTTTGATAGCAAGTTAAATAAAAAATATCCCCCTCACTATGATCAGCTTATAATCCGCTAACTTGATACATAACAATATAATTATCAATTATATTCAGTATTTAGCCATATTTAAGTAAAATAGCCTGTCTAAATCCTTTTTTTCAAGTATGCTTTTTATTACCTTTACTAATTAAGAAGCTGTTTCTGATTATGAATAATCTTGCTCTTGCCATAGCTAAAACTATTATCAACGGTTTTGACCGTCATATACATCTTTTCATCGAAATAACACAATCAGCGCAACAACGTTTCCAAAAATGTCAATGGAGCGACGTTCAGCAAGCAGCAAAAGCAAGAACCACTTTTTATGAACAACGTGTGAAAGAGACTTTTGATACGATCAAACAAGATTTTTTTATTGAATCACTTGATGACGACTTATGGTTGCAAGTAAAAAGAGAATATGTCGAGTTATTGGCTGAACATAACCAACCAGAGCTTGCCGAAACATTCTATAATTCAGTTTTTTGTCGTCTGTTTGAGCGAAAGTATTATCACAATGATTATATTTTTGTAGAAAGTACTGCTCAACGCCTTGATGATAGAGAGACGCCAGAAATTTACACTAGCTATAAACCTGCAGAAAAAGGCTTAAAGTTAACCATTTGCGATATTATGAATGCGCATAAAAGCACAGTACCTTTTGTCGACCTTGATGCCGATGTAGAAATATTAATTCAAGCTTTCCGCCGTAAAGCTCGAAAAACTCGATTTAAGGTAGAAGATTTGCAATTTGATATTTTAAATTTTACTTTTTATCGAAATAAAGGTGCCTATTTAATTGGTCGAGTGTTATCTCCAGCGGGTGAAACCCCTTTTATTGTTTCAGTATTAAATAATGAAAAAGGCGGTTTATATATCGATGCATTATTAAGTAAAAGTGAAGATATGGCTGTTGTATTCGGCTTTGCCCGCGCCTACTTTTTTGTGGATTGTATACACCCTTATGCACTAATTAATTTTCTACAAAGCTTAATGCCTCATAAAACTAAAGCGGATTTATATTCAGCTATAGGGTTTCATAAACAAGGTAAAACTCAGTTTTATCGTGACTTTTTAAATCACCTTGACAATAGTGATGACAAGCTAGAGCTAGCTGCAGGTATTAAAGGCATGGTGATGTCAGTATTCACCCTGCCTTCTTATCCTTATGTTTTTAAAATAATCAAAGATAAATTTTCCCCTAGCAAAAACATGACACGCGCCGATGTTAAGGGTAAATATCGTTTAGTAAAACTTCATGACAGAGTTGGCCGTATGGCTGATACCATGGAATATTCTGAAGTAGCTTTCCCCAAAGATAGGTTCAATGAAGAGCTGCTAGAGGAACTACATAAAGTTGCCCCTTCACTCATTCGGTATGAAGATGACCTACTGATAATAAAACATTTATATATTGAACGTCGTATGGTGCCGTTGAACCTTTATCTAGCCAAAGCCAGTGATGACGAATTAGAGGATGCGCTGTATGGCTACGGTAAAGCCATTAAACAGCTTATTTCAGCAGATATTTTCCCTGGTGATATGTTATTGAAAAACTTTGGAGTTACCCGTCACGGACGAGTGATTTTTTATGATTATGATGAAATTACTTACATGAATGAAGTCAATTTCAGAGTGAAACCAGTTGCAGTAACTGAAGAGCAAATTTATGCTGCTGAGCCTTGGTACTCTGTTGATCCTGGCGATATGTTCCCAGAAGAGCTTGCAACTTTTGCATTAGCAAATCCTAAATATTTAAAGGCATTTAAAGTGCATCATGAAGATTTATTAAGTGCTAGTTACTGGCAACAATGCCAGCAAAATGTAGCCGATGGTGTGTATGAAGATGTTTATCCTTATCCTGATAAGTTTAGATTTTGTGAAATGCGAAAAACAAGTAAATAAAACTTCAAATAAAGAAAGTAACGAGTTTCGAAAACATAATACACATATGGTATTGCCTTCGAGACTCGCAACTCGCAATGAAAAACTGGCAACTAAAAACTCATTTTGATTATTTTATAGCCGAACAGACAAGCAATTAAAGTTTTTAACAATTTATTCTTTACCTTTGGCTGTGCATCAGTATAATTCGAATCCGTTGCAGGGGTGTAGTTCCAATTGGTAGAACAGCGGTCTCCAAAACCGATGGTTGGGAGTTCGAGTCTCTCCACCCCTGCCATTTTCTCTTCTTATTTCATCTATTCTTTTGTTCTCAAAGTTTACTTTTCAGTTTTCACTAATTCTGGCATTATATTTTCTATGTATCTAAACGAACGTATCTAGGAAAAGTCTTTTTATGAGAACATTTTATGGCTGTTAATCAAAGACAATTCGATCAACTCACTGAAATGGGCATAAGCCTATGGCAGCATAAAACCACTTCCTTTGATCAGAATTCATCAATTAATGATAATGAAAAGCAGGATGAAAACTATATTGAGCAAAATGATGAGTATTTATCCAATTTAGCTAAGCTAACGATTTTTATCGACATACTACAGTCATTCGAAATATCAATTGGCGAAGTCAGTCATAAAAAAGATCACCTTGATTTAGGTTTATTTAATTGGTACTTCAAATCGAAAAATCATGACGAATCCTCGATTCATTGCGCTAACAATAATTTATTTAGCCCAAGCATAAAGTTAATCAGTCAGTCTCCTGAATTAAAAAAACAGTTATGGCAAATCATAACTAAGAACCTACTGTAAATAACCTATTATAAATAACTATGAGCAACTCTTTAAAATTTACCCAAATAATCGCTGCTGACTTAAGTCAGTTAATGCCGATAGAAAATGCCTGTCACTCTCACCCATGGAATGAGAAAACCTTTGCAACTTGTATTGGTGGTCGTTATTTTGGTGAGAAACTTAGCGATGCGCAGGAAGTTGTTGGGTTTTATGTTGGCGAATTAGTGATTGATGAAGCAACTTTGATGGATATTTGTGTTGAGCCTAGTGTTCAGGGCAAAGGGTTTGGAAAAAAATTGTTAAATCAGTTTATCCAACAAGCTAAAGCAAAAGGTGCGTTAAAAATATGGTTAGAAGTACGTGCTAAGAATATTAACGCACAAATGCTATACATGAATGCAGGCTTTATTGAAATAAGTCGACGCACTGGTTATTACCCAAGCAGTAGAGGTTTTGGTTATGAAGATGCCATTGTTATGTCACTCAGTATTTAATAAATATAAAGTTAATAGATAATAAGTAATGGATAACAAATTAATACACCTTGTAACCTAGACAAACTAACTTTTTTACTGTTTTTCTATAGAATTTCTAAATCACTCAATCACCTGTAGTTTTTAGATGCATACAAATAAATCTCCCCTAACCGATACAATATTGTCCCATCAAGGTGTGGCTAGCTTAATTTTCTCAAATGCATTAAATCAAGTGGCTAGATTAGCAAAGGTAAGTCAACAAGAGGCTTTAGCGCTTTTAATCTGTGAAGCTAAAATGAGCTCACAAGACACTCCCAAAGATATCGATAATATTGGTTACACGCCAATAATTGAACATATCGAACAGAAATACATTTACAGTTTATTTAAGTAGCCACTCATAACTTATTATTTAACATGTTTGTTTCAAATAAACTGACGAAACACTATAGTCAATAAAATGGTACCTGTTTTTTGTTAACTTTTCTCATACTCACTGTAAAGTTATAAAGCCATGCTAAACTTAGAAAATAAACAGCAATTACGCTACGCTTTATATTTCTTTAACTATAGGAAGAAATATAAAGCGGTCAAGGAACTAGTTATGTCTAACATAAAGTCCACTAAAAATTTATGTTTAACTTGTGTTATTTTAACATTATCCGCCTGTGGAGGAAGTGATACAAAAACGAGTGAAACATTACCAAATCCTATTTTCTCTCTTGCTATCAGTGATGCACCTGTAGAGGAGTTATCTGCAGTGATTGTTTGTTTTAACCAGATACAATTAAAGCGCAGTAACGGTGATATAATTTATACTGTTAGCGATGATAATATCATTGCACCGAATGACCTTTGCTTAAATGAAAATGATGAAATCATCCCTGATACAGTTGGAGTTAATCTGCTAGAGTTTACCGGCAGCGACTCTTTAAATTTAGTTAATAATACGATTGTAGAGGCAGGGGTTTACACACAAATACGTTTATTAATGAGTGATGGTTCATATGCTATAAACAAAAAAACAGATGAAAAAATCAACGTTACTGTTCCTTCAAATGAATTAAAGCTTGATGGTTTTACTGCTACATTAGGTGGTATTATTGACTTTACTGTCGAATTTGACTTACGCAAAGGCATGACAAATCCCGTTGGTCAATCTGGCTACATTTTAAAGCCTAGAGGCGTGCGCTTAGTGGATAATACTGAAGCAGGACATATTACTGGTACCGTCAGTGAAGAGCTACTCTCTAACAATGCTAACGATGGTTGCTTGGTTATGCCTGAAGATTTATCAACAAGTGTTGCCAGTATTTATTTATACCAAAATGCAGATCTAGAGATATCAACTTTAGCTGATAATGGCGGTAACGAAGATAACCAACCATTAGCAAGTACAGGTGTTAAATTTGATGGTGAGCAAACGTACCACTTTGAAATAGGCTTTGTTAATGCCGAAAACTACACCATCGCTTTAAGCTGTGCGTTTGAAGACGACCCAGAAGATGATGATGAAGTTAACTTTATTGAAGCAAAAAACGTAACTGTTGTCACCGGAAATACGCCTGTTGATGTACATTTTGATATGACGATTGACGAGTAGTTGATAAGCCGGTTGCTACTCTTAGAAACAAAGATTAAAAACATCATATAAAAATATAAAAGTCGCTTAATGCGGCTTTTTTATTTGTGCTACAATGCGCGCAATATTGATTAATGTAGTGTACATCAGCATGCACACTAGCGAGATAACTTAAAGAATGACAACTCTACAAGCCGAAGCGGTAGATATCCGCAGAACTTTTGCCATCATCTCTCACCCTGATGCTGGTAAAACAACCATCACCGAAAAAGTGCTTTTGTTTGGTCAAGCCTTACAAAAAGCAGGAACGGTAAAAGGGAAAAAATCAGGCCAACACGCTAAATCTGATTGGATGGAAATGGAAAAAGATCGTGGTATTTCAATTACTACCTCGGTAATGCAATTCCCTTACAATAACTGTTTGATAAACTTACTTGATACGCCTGGACATGAAGATTTCTCGGAAGATACCTATCGTACACTTACCGCCGTCGACTCATGTTTAATGGTGATTGACGTTGCTAAAGGTGTTGAAGCACGTACCGTTAAATTAATGGAAGTTACGCGTCTTCGCGATACCCCTATCATTACTTTCATGAACAAAATGGATCGCGATGTGCGTGACCCAATGGAGGTTATGGATGAAGTGGAAGATGTTTTAAAAATTAAATGTGCACCTATTACTTGGCCAATTGGTATGGGTAAAGAGTTCAAAGGCGTTTATAACTTAGTTACCAATGAAACATTTTTATATCAATCTGGCCAAGGCCATACCATTCAAGAAGTACGAATCATAAAAGGGTTAGACAATCCTGAACTAGATGATGTTATAGGCAGTTATGCCGATGATTTACGTGAAGAACTTGAACTTGTTCAAGGGGCTTCTCACGAATTTAATCATGACGAATTTTTAAATGGCGAATTAACGCCGGTATTTTTTGGAACTGCATTAGGTAACTTTGGCGTTGATCATATGCTTGATGGCTTAACCAAATGGGCGCCAAAGCCATTACCGCGTAAAACAGATTTACGTGAAGTAAATGCGACAGAAGAAAAATTCTCAGGTTTTGTTTTTAAAATACAAGCCAACATGGATCCAAAACATCGTGACCGTATTGCTTTCATGCGTATTTGCTCTGGCAAATATGAAAAAGGCATGAAGATGAAACAAGTACGCCTCGGCAAAGATGTGAAAATTGCTGATGCCGTTACATTTATGGCTGGCGATCGCTCTAATGTCGAAGAAGCATACGCTGGTGATATTATCGGTTTACATAATCACGGTAGCATTCAAATTGGTGATAGTTTTACCGCTGGCGAAATGATGAAATTCAGTGGTATACCTAACTTTGCTCCAGAAATGTTCCGACGTATTCGTTTACGCGATCCACTAAAAGCAAAACAATTACAAAAAGGCTTGATTCAGTTATCTGAAGAAGGCGCAGTGCAAGTATTTAGACCTTTTATTAACAATGACATGATTGTTGGCGCCGTCGGTGTTCTACAGTTTGAAGTGGTAGTACAGCGCTTAAAAACTGAATATAAGGTTGATGCTATCTATGAGCCTATTAGCGTAGCAACAGCTCGCTGGTGTACTTGTGAAGATGAACGAACGTTAGAGCAATTTAAGAAAAAAGCGGGAGATAACCTAGCTTTAGATGGTGGCAACAACTTAACTTATATTGCACCAACGATGGTTAATTTGTCATTAGCACAAGAGCGTCATCCGGATATACAGTTCCACGCGACTCGAGAACACTAATTGACGTTGTATATCGCCTTTTATCAGCATTGTCATCGCTTTTTCATTTCGTCACTTAGTAAACTAAGCTCCTAATGAAAAAGCTCGACGGCTTTGCTAAAATCCAATCTAGTTTGCAAAAAATGTAAGCAATTAATTGGTAACTCAATAAGTTAAAAGATTAAACATTATGAATATTAAACAAATTTTATCAGAAAAAGTCAGTAAAGCCATGGTAGATGCGGGTTTACCAACAGATACAAATCCTGCAATTAGCTTGTCTAACCGCCCTCAATTTGGTGACTATCAAGCTAATGGCGTCATGGGCGCAGCGAAAAAACTTAAAACCAATCCACGAGAATTAGCCACTAAGGTTGTAGAGCATTTAGATCTTGACGGTATCGCGAGTAAAGTTGAACTTGCTGGCCCTGGTTTTATCAATATTCATTTAGATCAAACATGGCTTGCCAGCCAACTTGCCTTAGTTGCTAAAGATGCCCATATCGGCGTAACTCAACGAGCTCAACCACAAACTGTAGTCGTTGATTATTCAGCGCCAAATCTTGCCAAAGAAATGCATGTGGGTCATTTACGCTCAACCATTATTGGTGATGCCGTAGTAAGAGCCCTTGAATTTAGAGGCGATAACGTTATTCGCCAAAATCATATGGGTGATTGGGGCACACAATTTGGCATGTTAATCGCCCATTTAAGCGATAAATTAGCCAGTGACGAAGTTGCCGAAACCGCTCTTGCTGATTTAGAAAACTTTTATCGTGAAGCAAAAATTCGCTTTGATGAAGAAGATGGTTTTGCTGATAGAGCAAGAGCTGATGTAGTAAAACTACAAAGTGGCGATGAACAAAGTGCTAAGTTATGGCAACAATTTATTGATATCTCAATTGCTCATAGTGAAGAAATTTACAGCAAACTAAATGTTTCTTTGCAGCGCAGTGATATTATGGGCGAAAGCTCTTATAACCCAGATTTATCAAACGTTATTGATGAATTGATGGCTGCTGAAATTGCCATTGAAGATCAAGGTGCCAAAGTCGTTTTTATTGATGAAATGGCCAATAAAGATGGTGAACCTTCGGTCTTTATCGTGCAAAAATCTGGTGGCGGCTATTTATATGCCACTACCGATTTATCAGCCTGTCGTTACCGAAGCGGTCAATTAAAAGCAGATCGTATCATTATTTTTACTGATGCAAGGCAATCATTGCACTTTAAACAAGTAGAAATTGTTGCTCGCAAAGCTGGGTTTTTACCTGAAAATGTTGGTTATGATCATTGTCCGTTTGGCATGATGATGGGCAACGATGGCAAACCATTTAAAACCCGTACCGGTGGAACCATTAAATTGGCCGAGCTTTTAGATGAAGCAGTGACTCGTGCAAGCGATTTAATTAAAGAAAAAAATCCAGATATTAGTACCGAAGACTTAAGCGTAATTTCTGAAAAAGTTGGTATTGGCGCAGTTAAGTTTGCTGATTTATCAAAAAATCGCACCAGTGATTATATTTTCAACTGGAAAACCATGCTCAGCTTTGAAGGTGCCACCGCACCTTATTTACAATATGCTTATTCTCGTATTCAGAGTATTTTCAATAAAGCTGACATAAGCCAGTTTAGTGAAAACCTTCAGATTATTGAACCTCAAGAAAAGGCGTTAGCATTGAAGTTATTGCAACTTGAAGATGTTATAGATGCCGTAATTAGTGAATGTACACCTAACTTGCTTTGCAATTATTTATACGAGTTAGCCAGTCTATACATGAGTTTTTACGAAGCTTGCCCTATTCTAAAAGAAGGTATCAGCGAAGAGGTAAAAGCATCACGCTTGGCCTTATGTCAATTAATCTCTCAAACATTAAGGCGGGGTTTAGACATTTTAGGCATTGAAGTTATGGAGCGCATGTAGCCATCACTTCACACAAGCGTAAAGAAAAGCCGACATTTTTATGTCGGTTTTTTTGTGGCTTTGAAACTAAAATTTTCTGAAGAAAGTTTCAACTCTGTTACAGTCATTAGTACTATCAATAATAATGCGAATAAATTATGCAACAACATGACTGTTCACCACTAGAAGATTATATTGAATACCCTGAAGCAGAAATGCTTGAGCGTTCTGAAAAATTTTATCAAGATATCAAGCGTCGTCACTCTGTTCGTAGTTTTAGTGACAGAAACGTTGACAAAGTAATTATTGAAAATTGTTTAAAAGCCGCAGGAACAGCACCTAGTGGTGCTAATCATCAACCTTGGCATTTTGTTGCAGTAAGCTCATCTATAATAAAAAAACAAATTAGAGAACAAGCTGAACACCACGAACGTGGTTTTTACGATGGCCGTGCTGGTGAAGAGTGGTTGGATGCATTAAAGGATTTAGGCACAGATGCCAACAAACCTTACCTTGAACATGCGCCATGGCTGATTGCAATTTTTAGTCAGAAAAAAGGGGGTGTCAATGAAGAAGATAAAAATACTAACTACTACGTACATGAATCTGTGGGTATCGCTACCGGATTTTTAATCAATGCGCTACATAATGCAGGGTTAGCAACGTTAACCCATACACCAAAACCAATGTCTTTTTTGAATAAGGTGTGTAACCGAGGCGATAACGAACGCGCTTATATGCTATTAGTCGCTGGCTATCCAAACGATGACGCAACAGTTCCTGCTCATGCACAGGTAAAAAAGTCACTCGATGATATCGCCACATTTTTATAATAAGCGCCTAAACAAAATCTAATTGAATATCAGTACAACCTTTTTTACAACGTATACCTGAGATATCACTGCTTGCAGTATTGCAGTGATCTGGCGTTAATAAAAACAGTGGTTGTTGGCATTTAGAACAAAGCACTGTTTGCCCTGCCATCACTTTTTTCATCATTTGCTTTTGTTTAGCAAAAGAGTTTTTACTGGCTTTTTGCAGTGCAGAAAACTGCTTAATATCAATCATTTTTTATATACTTTTCCTGTTCAACAATCCGTAAACTACAAACAGTAAAAACCATCAAATTTGCCTTTTAAAGGCTCACTACTCGTTTCTAACAATTCTAGATAGGCACTAATATTTTCATAACTCAACGGCATTTCTGGATAAGCAGTTATTTCCCACGGATATTCATCATTATCTTGAAAAGGTGTAAAAGAAAGCTTTTGGTTATTCTCAAGCAATAACTGACCAAACTTTAACGCCAATACTTGTGTGGGAAACAATACTGAAAATTCGACTTCTCTTGGTTGCTCTAGATCATCGCCTGCTTGTTGCCTTTGCCATAAATATTCACCAGTATTATCGTTTGGGTAAAGGATTAAATCACGGCTCATAGTTCACTCTTTAAAATTTGTTATTAAAGCAACATATTACCTGATAACCCTTGATGCGTAAAAGTGTTAAACTAAACGATATCCTTTTATCTCTTTATTACCGTTTATGACGAACACCTTCGAACATCATATAAAATTTGACAGCACTATTGACGGTGAAACTAATACCGCATTTTCTCTGTTATGCAGCAGTATGGAAAACACTGTCAACGTGTTGAGTAAAGCCCAACTTAAGCAAGCGATTAGTAAAGGTGCCTTATGGCTAACTCGAGGAAAACATACTCAAAGGTTGAGACGAGTAAAAAAGGCTCTACAGCAAGGCGATGAGTTACATCTCTATTATAATGAAGTCGTACTTTCTAGCGAGGTAACAGATGCTATTTTAATCAGCGATGAGAGTGACTATAGTGTTTGGTACAAGACCTTTGGCATGCTTTCCCAAGGTTCAAAGTGGAGCGATCACTGCACTATTTCTCGCTTTGCCCAACAGCATTTAACACCTGAACGTCCTGTTTTTATTGTCCATCGCCTAGATAAAGCCGCTACAGGGCTAATTCTTATTGCCCACAGTAAGAACGCAGCTCGAGCATTATCTTCAATGTTTGAAAGTCGTACAACAAAAGATAACGCGCTAAACAAGCACTATCAGATTATAGTACACGGCGATCATAGCAAGAATGAGCAACCACAAGAGATAACCACCGATGTCGATGGCAAAAGCGCCCGCAGTACTTTCACTTGCTTAGCTTATGATGAAGAGAATGATCAATCACTTATCGACGTTAAAATTGATAGTGGTAGAAAACACCAAATTCGCATCCATGCCGCAAGTATAGGCTTACCTGTTGTTGGCGATAGGTTACATGGCATAGCCGACACTAATGAAGTTACAGACCTGCAATTATGTGCGGTAAGCTTAAGTTTTATTTGTCCTTTATCTATTAATAAAGAGTCAGGAATTAGAAAACAATTTGAATTAGCAGACCACCTTAAACCGCAGTTATCTTGCCCAAGCAGTGATAGACAGCTGAGTTAACTGATAACTTAATTTCAATTAACTCAGATTACAAATCAATTAACTTTACAAACAATTAAATACAGTAGTTAAATACTTCATCATCAAGTTCGGATAATGACTCACCAACTCTTTCACTTACATCAAATGCACTAAGTATATCAACCCCTTGCTGACGTTGTTCGTTCGTTAATGC
>Ga0209081_1000089_pt1 | contig 47138 bp, 46 predicted proteins | sample GOMGulsemesocosm_4_FD_184636 | JGI IMG/M metagenome (GOLD analysis project Ga0209081, IMG submission 184636) | Methane-oxidizing microbial communities from mesocosms in the Gulf of Mexico - GOM15B Gulf of Mexico (SPAdes) (version 2) | ecosystem: Environmental > Aquatic > Marine > Cold seeps... | reverse complement strand
GGGTGAATTTACAACACTTCATGATATTCGTGCCCTACAAGTTAAAGCCAATGTTTACCTTGGAGATATTGCCACTGTTGAATTTGAACAGCCTGAGCGTATTGATGGTCGCCACCTTGACCGCAACTATGCTATTGGCGTTAATGTGTTTAAAGAATCTAGCGCTAACCTAGTTGAAGTAGCAGGTCGAGTAGTAAAATTGGTAGACAGCATTAGCGGCAGTCGCCAATTTGAAGGGGTAAATATTTTCATGATGGAAGATCAAGCCAAAGGAGTAACCGATTCATTAGCTGATTTGCTCACTGCTGGTGGAATTGGCGCATTGCTTTCTTTTGCTGTTTTATACTTGTTTATGCGTAATACCACTGCCACTATATTAGTAGTTGCTTCAGTGCCTTTCTCAATTTGCATTACACTAGCAGTAATGTATTTACTTGGTTATTCCCTTAATGTTTTATCAATGATGGGCTTATTATTAGCCGTGGGTATGTTGGTAGATAATTCAGTCGTTATTACCGAATCTATTTCTGCTCAGCATCAAAAAACACCAGGTTCAAACAACAAAGAAAAAATTGAAAATATTTTACAAGGCGTTAATAGAGTATCTCTAGCTGTAATGACGGGTACACTAACAACTATGATCGTATTTTTACCCAATATTATTGGCGAAAAAGTACAGTTAACTGTATTTTTAGAACATGTTGCAATCGCTATTTGTATTTCACTTGCCGCGTCATTACTCATTGCAAAAACACTACTTCCCCTATTATTAAGTAAAATTTCTCTAGATAAGCTAACCAATACTAAAGCAAAAAGGAGTACTCCCCAAAGTAATCGTTTCCAAACTCGTTATAAAAGCAGCTTAACTTGGGTATTAGCGCATCCTAAAATTACCGCTGTATTAGCTTTATTAATTCTGGTCAGCACAGCACTTCCCATGGAAGAAATTACTTCTGACAACATGGACAATCAAGATGGTACTCGCTTATTTATGCGTTACCATGTTGAAGGACAATTCCCTCTTGAACATGTTGAAGCTATGGTAGATCGCTTTGAAGATTATCTATATAAGCATCAAGATGAATTCTACATTGACTCTGTTTATAGTTATTACAGCGGTGAAAAAGCTTCTTCAACCTTGCTTTTAAGAGAAGATCGAGACATATCGATGACAGAACTAAAAGAGCGAATCAGAAAAGATATGCCAAATTTTGCAGAAGCAAAACCAGATTTTGGTTGGCAAAGCGCTAAGAGTGGAGGTGTTAGCGTTACGTTAGTTGGACCTTCAACAAATTTATTAGTTAAGCTATCAAATCAAGTAGTGCCAGTTTTAGATCATCTTCAGGGTTTAACAGATGTTCGTAGCGCTGTTTCTCAACATCAAAAAGAAATGGTGCTAATTATTGATCGCATTAAAGCGAGTCAAATAGGTTTGAATTCTCAAGAAGTTGCACAAGTTGTTGGCACCGCTTTACGCGGTTTAGAGCTAAGGAGCTTTCGTCATGATCCTAATGGCGAAGTAAAAATATATTTGCTTTACGATCAACAATTAAAGTACTCACTAAACCAATTAAAAAAACTTCCCATCACTCAAATAAACGGACAAACGATTACCTTAGAAAATGTTGCAGAATTTAAAGTGCAACCTAGACTTACTTCAATATATAGGGAGAATCGTCAAACGGCATTAACCATTGGCGCAAATTTAAACGACATAACGATGGAAGAAGCAAAAGAACAAATATCGCTTGCTATGAATTCAATAAATTTACCCCCAGGTTACAGTTGGAAACTAGGACAAGGCTTTGACCAACAACAAGGCGATCAACAAATCATGGTTACCAATATGATTCTTGCGTTGGCAATGATCTACATTGTAATGGCGGCTTTATTTGAGTCTTTACTGCTACCTGCCGCGATCATTAGTTCAATTATTTATTCTATCGTGGGTGTATTTTGGTTCTTCTTTATTACAGGCACTAGCATGTCAGTAATGGGGATGATTGGTATTTTAATCTTGATGGGGATAGTGGTGAATAATGGTATTGTCTTGATTGATCAAATCAACCAAATGACGCCTAAACTAGAAGACTTAGAAAGTGTGATCAGCGAAATTTGCGCAACCAGATTGCGTCCAGTATTAATGACCGTTGCCACAACTGTATTAGGCATGATTCCGCTAGCATTAGGCTCAACACAAATAGGTGGTGATGGCCCTTCTTATTCTCCGCTAGCCATTGCAATTATTGGAGGATTAACATTTTCCACTATCACAAGTTTATATTTAGTGCCTTGGTGTTATTTAATTTTCACCAAAATGGCAAGAAACACGAGCATAGGTTTTAATCATGCTAATGTGTTTGCTAAGCGATTGACAAAGAGTTGATAATTATTTCATGTTTAAAAGCGCATACTATATTTATGCTCTCAAATATTCCAAATAAGGTTTATCTTGTTTTAAATCAACCAATCTAATTCTTTAAAAACTTGTTGCCATTGCTCATCAAACTCTGCAGTAATGGTCACTTTCTTTTTAGTAATTGGGTGAATAAAGCTTAATGATCTAGCAATAAGCATTAAACGCTTGAAGCCAAAATGTTTAATAAAAAAAGGATTTTGCTTATTATCCCCATAGTTGATGTCACCAATAATGGGATGACGTAAATGAGCAAGGTGTCGGCGAATTTGATGTCGGCGCCCTGTTATCGGCTCTACTCTAACTAAAGAATAACGAACACTGTCAAACTTCCCCAATGAAATAGCTAAACTTGCCTGTTTGATCACCTGATAATATGTTTGCGCCGATTGAGGCGCTTTATCACGACTGACATTTTTATCGCCTAGTTTGTCTAGTTTTTCTTTGAGTGAGTAATCTATCAACGTATTCTGCTCAACTATTGGCAAGTGCCCACGAACTAAAGCGTAATAGGTTTTTGTTAACTCTGCATCACTATTTTGTTCAAGCTCAAGCCCTGTCTCAGCATTAATATCTATACCGCCATTAGCACCATTAGATTTATTGGCAAAAGCTTCATTCATCCTCTTTGCAATTTCTTTAGTTAAGGCAAACAACAACACACCCGATGTTGGCCTATCTAATCTGTGAACCGGATAAACATACTTACCGATTTGATCGCGTACTAATTGTAAAGCAAAATAAATTTCATCTTTATCCATAAAACTTCGGTGAACAAATAATCCTGCAGGTTTATCAACCGCAACTAGATATTCATCTTGATACAGAACATTTAACACGGGTTTTTCAAGCGCTAGGTTATCAAATAGAAAGGACATAAGGACATTTTTAATTTTGCTAGATAAGCGCATTATCTCTATAATAGCGCACAGACTCAATCACTCTTTATTTTGGTTTTATATTTCTCGTTATGAATACTATTGACACTATTTCACAGCTTTTGCACTCATCGAACTCTCAGTTTCAGCTTTATGATATCGGTCGAAAAATTGAAAAAATATCAAAAGAGCAATTTGAACAAATAGAATTAAACCAAATACCTTACCCTACTCCTTCACAAGGACATGCCTGTATAGCCATTGCTTTTTGGCAAGAGCAATCTCAACAACCTTATTTATGGTTATTAAAACTTCCTTTAGACGAACGTGGTTTGTTAAATCAGGGAGCAAGAAATCATTTCATTGCCATTATTATTGAAGCGCTTGGCTGTGATTTAATGCAAGATGCTAATGAACAGCAAGAAGAATTACTTAAAAACAACCCTTATTTATTTACGCCTGCGCAATACAAATTAGCGGCATTAAATAGCAAAATTAAATTTGAACTTAAACAAGCGCCAAGCGAGTACTTTTCGCCTTTTTTAGCTTACCTTTGTGAAGAAAGTAATTGGGATGATTGGCAAATGGTTGGAGTACAAGGAATTACCGACTTTGCCGTTCGAATAAGAGAAAAACATGATAGTGAAGAAAGCTATAGTCGCAAGTTAATTAACGCTCTACCTCATATGCCTATTGAAGTATTATTTCCCTTGTGTAGTGCATTAGAAAATGAAGAGTTTCCTGTTGAATTGATTGATGCTTTATTAGATTTACTACAAGAAAAAATGAAATTAGCTAAGAAGAGTCAGAAGCAAAATGAAATTCTTTTTCAAACACAGCAACACTTGCTTCGTAGCTTAGCCAGCAATTGCCACCATGTTCACGTTGAAAAATTTATTAATATGTTATTAGAGCAAAAAAATGTAGCTCCAGAGTTATTAATCACTCTTTCTGGCCGGTGTTGGATAGCGCTTTCCGGCACTAAACAATTAATGGCGTATTTTGAACAATTAATTGATTGTGAAGATCAAGCACTATTTAATAGTATTTTTAAAGATTTAGCAGCAATACCTACTATTCGCCCAGTTGTTTTTCAGTGTATGCGTGCACCAGAACGCAGTAGTGAATTATCACAGGCAATTGGTCAGCTATTCAAGCAAATATGAACTTAATCAAACTTAACGAACTCAAGGTAAATTAGTACACCATGGAAAATATTTATTACTTATTAGTTATTTGCTTAGTTTGTTGGTACTTTATCTATTTGAGAAAAGTATCAGAAGCAGCACGTATACATGCTAACCGATATTGTGAACAAAGCCAGTTACAATTTATTGCTATCGCAAGACGCTCAAGCCGATTAACATTTAATAAAAAACATGGTTTAGTGTGGTTTAGCTTGTTTGATATAGAGTTTAGCGGAGACGGAGAGTCTAACAATTACGCAACATTAAGTTTATACGGGCTAAAGTTAGATAATATAGATGTTCCACCTTATCGAATACATTAACCACAATTAATTTTCAGTTCTTTTTCCAATTTTATAGGAAGTTACAGTGCAGTTTTTAAAGTCACTTTTTTGTTTACAAGGTTTTGATAACAGAGCGCGTTTTTTTGCTATCTGCAGTACCCTTTATGTCGTTTTTATTATGTTAACATCTGCATTTTCTGGTAGTTTTTTTATATCTCTAGTATTGCTAGTGCCATTTTCTATAGTGCTTGCTTTAGCTAGCTTACGCCGTCTACATGATGCAAAACTCAATAAAAACTGGTTATTAGCACCTAGCCTAACATTTGTATTAGTAGCCATGATAATTATATTATCTGAACAAAACAGCAGTTACTACCTGCTTGTCATTCCCACACTTTGCTCTGCAGTATTATTAACTTACCCAAGTAATACCAAGCTAAATTTTATACTAGGTTACTATGGCCCCGTAGACATGAGCGAGTATCAACAAGAAGCTCATCAAAGTAAGCAAACAAAATTTCGTATAGAACCAACATTAATTGGTGATAATGCCGCAAATTTTGACAATAATATTCAATCAGCTCTTCAAGTTAATGCAGTTGACAGTGATATTTATTCTCAAAAACAAGAGTCATATAGCGAACAAGCTGATATTGGTGAAATGATACGCTTAAAGTTATTAAACAATAAAAAAGCACAATTAGTTGTCGCTGCGATTGTTGGCATAACATTAATTGGCGTTACTGTTTCATGGTTAGTTAATTATTTTACAGCAACTGATAACACTTTAGGTGGAGGAACTCCAAATCAACAAGTTGTTATCTCAGAGCCTGCTATTTCAAGAAACCATCAGTTAAACATGCCTGACAATTATACTTTGTATTTATCAGAGTACCAAGGAATCAGTATTAATTGGCAAGCTGATGAAGTCAATGAAACCTTTTTATGGTCACAATTAACGGGTCAAGGTGATGAAAGTTGTAAGGAAATCAGTTTTAATAAAGGAGAGCCAATACGTACTTTATCGGTACAAGTAGTAAAAAGTGGCGGTACAAATATTAACTATTTTGCTGATTTTTCACCGCTAGATAGTAAAGCGCTAATTCAAGCTTTAGCATTTCGTGGTAACTTTACGTTATGTGGTTATGATTTTTCTTTAAAAGGTAGCCAAGCGGCTTTAGGAACAAAAGAGCAATATGCTCAATGGGTTGATTACTAACTTAACGATTTTACTCTCGGTGTTAAAGAAAAAGTTAGCAAGCTTACTTGCTAACTTACTGATTACTTATTGACTACTTTTTACTGTCAAATCCTATTCCTTCTTCAAATAACTGATCATAAATACTTTTCATTGCAATAGTATTTTCAGTTAATGAATCATTCCATTTACTGCGTTTTTCAAAACCTAAATCGCTGATTTGATAATAATAATCCGCACTTAAACCACTTGCTTCTAAACATGATTTAGTACAAGACAAACCACAACCATCAATAGCAATGATAGGACGTCCAGAGTTTGCTAAGTCCATAATAGGACCTACTTTGCCAACAACACCTGAAACACATGACATTTCAGCAATACCATCACCATCAAGATTTAGCGAAATATTATGCGCCATTTGCGCTAAATTAGAACAACCAGAACAAGAATAGACTATGGGTTTTTCTAGTTCATTTTTTTTATTGTCTGACACAGGATTCGTCTCTCTTTGCTTATTAATAATGTTAGATCGAAAAAGCTATATGGTTACATTCATGAACCACATAAAATGCCGACTTTATGATTCTAGCAAGACAAAACAAGTACGTTTTGATTTATATCAATGTTTATACCAATCACTTAATAATTTATCGACTTTATCCATATCAAGAAATTGTTGACAAGCATCACTAATTCTATTGATAGCTATACTTTCCAGTTCATCAATACTAACACTTTTACCAATATCACCACCTACCCAGTGCATAATAAGCTGTAAAGCTTCTGGCGTATCAAACAGCCCATGTAAATAACAGCCTGCTATTTGATTATCTGGTGTTAATAAACCTTCATTTCTACCGCTAACATTAAGTAAAGCTTGATTATTTTTTAAACTATCATTTACCGGATAACTAACTCCTGCATGAATTTCATAACCACGAACTGTGACATTTTTCCGCTCTAAATAAAGCTCTGCTTCAACATTTTTCAATGTTTTAGCCACTTGTAATTCTGTTACAATAGAGAAGTAATTTAACCCATCATTTTGACTAATACTGCCTTCTATATTGTGAGGATCTAAAATTTGCTTACCTAACATTTGATAACCGCCACAAATACCAATAACTTTACCACCATAACGACAATGCTTGGCAATTTCATCATGCCAACCTTGTTCTTTTACAAAATTAAGATCGTGAATAACACTCTTACTACCCGGCAAAATAATTAAGTCACATGGAGGAATGCTCACTTTTACTTTTGGATTTTTAGCAAACAAAAACTGACAGTCAATTTCATCATGATGACGCAAAGCATCAAAATCAGTGTGGTTACTCATACGTGGATACACAAGCACTACCACTCTAACTTTAGGCTCACTACACCGCTTACTTTGTTGAGTCACTAGCGCATCTTCAGAAGAAATATCTAAGCCGTGCAAATAAGGTAGAACACCAAGTACAGGTTTACTCGTTTTCTGTTCAAGCCAAGTTAAGCCAGATTCAAGTAAGGCAATATCACCACGAAAACGGTTGATAACAAAACCAACTACGCGGTCTTGTTCAGATTGAGAAAGTAACATTAACGTACCAACAAGTTGTGCAAAAACACCACCTTTATCAATATCTGCCACTATGATCACAGGGCAATCAATCGCTTCAGCAAAACCCATATTGGCGATATCACCCTCTCGTAAATTAATTTCTGCAGGGCTACCCGCCCCTTCTACCATAATCAGCTGGTACTGCTTACTTAACCTTTGATGAGACTCAAGCACAGCACCCATAGCTACTTTTTTATAATCTTGGTATTGTGCAGCTTCCATCTGTGATATGGCTTTCCCATGAATGATCACTTGAGCACCGGTATCTGAATTTGGTTTTAATAAGATAGGATTAAAATCAACATCAAGTGCTACATTAGCAGCTTTAGCCTGTAAAGCTTGGGCTCTGCCTATTTCCCCCCCACATGGAGTTACGGCACTATTAAGCGCCATATTTTGCGGTTTAAATGGTGCGACTTGAATGCCTTGTTTCGCAAATAAGCGGCATAAACCGGCGACTAATGTGGTTTTCCCAGCATCTGATGTTGTGCCTTGTATCATCAAGGTTTTACTTTTCATTACAATCCTAATTTTTTAAATAGTGCGATTTTTAAAAATAGATAGTTTACTAAATGGTGCTCGGCATGGGTAACCCAATGTAATTAACCACACTATGAGTTTTATTATTTTCACTAAAAGGGCGTGTAATAGTGATCTGACTACAGCTCCCATTGGCTATTTGTAGGTGTTGTTGCAACGTAGCACTTTGCCAGTCTAATTGTAAAACATGAGATAGAATCATACGGATAACACCGCCATGGGTAACAAGCAGAATTTTAATAGGCTTTTTATTACTAGATAAGTTACTAAATTGTTGTGCTATCAATTCTAACCATGCCGTGATAATACGATGATGAAAAAGTGCAAGCGGCTCACCTTTAGGCAAGGTAATATCGTCTGGTGCATGCCAAAACTTTTCTAATAGCTGCCAACCTTGACTATTTGATTGGCTGCTATCATCAAAATTAAGATCATCAAAAGCAACACCGTCAAAATCACCAAAGTTCATTTCTTTAAAATCACTTAAGCAAGTTAAAGGAATTTGGCACGTTTTAGAGAATTGTTCTGCCAAAAGTTGACAACGCTGTAATGGAGAGCTTATCACTAAGTCATAAGGTGTGAGCTGCTGAGAGTTCACCAATGCGGTTAATAAACTCTTATTTTGCACAACTTGCGGGGCAATATCAGTATGACCATATAATGCCGGCGGACCATTAACCTTAACATGCCTAAGCAAGCTTATTTCAATCATAAAACCACTATTTATTATTATTTGATTTTAAACTCAACGGTAGACCAGCCGTTAGCAAGGTAACTTGTTGAGAAATTCTCGCAACCTGTTGATTGAGCCAACCACAATAATCTACAAATAGGCGAGTACTTTCACCCATTGGTACAACACCTAAACCAATTTCATTACTCACAATAATAATATCAAGCTCTTTAGATGAAAATTTCCTGTCCAACGTTTGAATGAGTTGTTCTATTTCTTCTATGAGGTGATGTTCAGCTTTTTGTTCTATTGTTTTATTTTGCAAAAGTTGCTGAGAAAAAATAACGTTATTGAGCCATAAGGTTAAGCAATCAAGTAAATAAACATTTCCGGATTGTGCTTCAGATAAGGTAGTGCAGAGCGCTAGCGGTGATTCAATGAGCTGAAAAAGATCATTTCTATCTTGTTGATGTTTGTTAATACGTGCGCTCATTTCATCATCGGTTGCCGTCGCCGTCGCAACATAAATAGCATTATTATTGTGTTTTTTAGCGAGTAGCAAGGCTTGTTGCTCAGCAAAATGTGACTTCCCTGATCGGGCTCCACCTAAAACAAAATGGATCAAAACAATATGCCTCCTGAATTTAAAGTCAGTATTAGATTACTTTCATTTAGAAAAAACACCAAGACCAAATAAATTAATAACTCAGAAACTTGCTGCGCAGCTCCTAAGCAATCACCTGTATATCCACCTATTTTAGCCGTTAACCAACGAATAAAAATCGTCCGAAATAAAAATAGCGTCAACACAATTGAAAGTAAAATATAAAGAGAAAATAAAAATAAAGGCATTGCCCCAAACAAAATGAGAATGATAATGTCTTGGCTTGTTTGTAATTGAACAAATGAATCACTTTTACTACTATTTTCATCACTAATATAAGGTAAAGCACTAATTAAACTCGCCGCCAGGGTACGCGATAATGAATAGCCAAGTAATAAGGCGGCGATTAAAGTAAAGTCACTATGTTGTGCAAGTGTTAGCAACAAAGAAAATTTCAATGCTAATGTGATAATAAGGGTAGCAGCGCCATAGGTACCTATACGACTATCTTTCATAATTGCTAAACGCTGTTTTGGCTCGAAAGCACCGCCAATGCCATCAGCCATATCGGTCAAACCATCTTCATGAAAGGCACCTGTTAGCAATAAACTGATCATCATTATTAAAAGAATGTTAACAATTAAAGGAAACACAAGACTAAAGATGTAAAAGCTACTCGCGATTATTATGCCAAGTAACAAACCAACTAACGAAAAATACCGATTAGATTGGCTAAGTAATTCACTGGTATATTTCATTTTTTTGGGTACTGGCAAGCAAGTAAAGAAACTCAATGCTAAGTAAAATAAGTTAAGCTCTGCCGAGCATTTTTCTCTTAAGCTTTGGTCTTTGATCACACAGTGACTCCTGCACTTTCAAAGCTAGCCATATCATTATAAAAACTAGCAGCCGCATTAATAATAGGTAAAGCTAATGCAGCGCCTGTACCCTCACCTAAGCGTAAACCAAGATCTAATAACGGCTTTCTGTTTTCTGGTAATTTAAATTCTGCTAATAATAATTGATGTGCCTTTTCTTGTGATAAATGAGAAAAGATCAAATAATCACTAACATTATTATCAAGTTTAACGGCAACAAAAGCGGCAACGCTAACAATAAAACCATCAACGACTACTGCTAAGTTTTGTTTTGCTGCAGCTAAAATAGTGCCCACCATTTGTATAATTTCAAAACCGCCGACTTCGCTAAGTACATTAAGCACAGTTGCAGTGGTATGTTCAGTATGATTATTCGAAAATCTTGATAAGGCTTGCGTTATTAATGCAACTTTATCATGTAGCTGTTGTGGAGAGATACCTGTACCAACACCAACACAATCACTTACACTGTAAGGCGTTAATGCCGCCATAATAGCTGAGGCTGAGCTGGTATTAGCAATGCCCATCTCACCCAACAATAGAATATCTGAACCCTTATCAAGGCAGCGTTTTACTAGTTGTACCCCATAAGTTAAACCTTGTTCAACCTGTGTTAACCTCATGGCAGCTTGCGTAGAAAAATCTTGAGTTCCTTCGCCTAAACGTTGCTCTATTAATATATTTTCATTGAGCTCGTTTTTAGCAACAGCTGATAAAATCCCACAATCCACGACCTTAAAATCAATATTATTACTGCGGCAAAAACAGTTGATCGCTGCCCCTCCTTGTAAAAAATTTCCGACCATTTGTCCTGTAACGGCACTTGGTGCAATGCTTAAATTATGTTTATTAATTCCATGATCACCCGCAAAAACCAACATTATAGGCTGTGATATCTCTATTTTTGCTAATTTTTCATCATTACCGATTCTTTGTTGAGTAATTAATGCTAATTGTAAGGCTAGCGATTCAATCTGTCCTAAAGCACCCAGAGGTTTAGTTTTCAAATCTATTTTTGACTGAATTTGAGTTTGCAGTTTTTTACTAAGAGCTAAGACTGGTTTCATATTTTTATTCTTTAGTGAGACTTAAAATGAGAATATAAAGCAAAAGTCCAAATAGGTTCATACATGGACTTTTTATATTTAACTAGGAATTTTTGAAAACCTCTGTGTTATTTACACTACCTATTTATTAGGTTGTTTGTAAATATCTTCAGGCCTTAATTTTAAAACTTTACGTGAGGACTTTTCTTTACCCTTTTTATCAATGTCAGGGTTAACATAAATAGCACTAGAATTGGGTCTAGCACCATCAACCCAGGGCTCCGATTTTTTACTTTTTTCTTTTCCTTTATAGCTAGATTGACTATTACTTGAAGACTTGCTTTTAGCAGCAGTGTTAGTGGTACTCTTCTCAATCTTTCCTGTTCTAGCAACATGATATTTTTTATCAATTGCTTGTAGCAAATTGCGAAGTACCTGATCTTTACATTCACGATAGTGCTTGTGATCTACCTTTCTTGAAAATGCACTTAATTCAGGTTTATTTAAGCGAAAATCAACACTACCAAGTAATTCAATAAGCTCTTCGGCTTTTAAATTAAGCGCGATTTTTAATTTTGTAAGTATAATATTGTTAGTTAAGCGCTTTTCAGGTACAGCTTGTGAACCTTCTTTCTTACCGCGTTTCTCATTAATTAAACCGTTTAAAAATGCGGCTAGATCAACATCTTGGCAACCTACAAAGTCAGCATCATTGTCTTTTTTTAACCATTGACTAACTTGCTCACGGGTCACTGTAGCGCCTGCTGACGAAAATAAAGCTATCATCTGTTTATCATTATAGTTAAAGGTATAGCGCAATCGGCGCAGCACATCATTATTGTTCAAGATAGTTCCTAATAGAAATATATAAAATACGCAAAGTAGATAGCAGTATTTTAACAGTTTTAAGTACCGATTAAAATCTGGGATTTTTATATGAAAATAGTGCGTAATTTTGTATCATCTAATTCATTGATATCCTTTAGTAGCAGGAAGCTATTTTGATGAATAATTTAACAAAATTCTCTTTGATCATATCAAGTACATTACTGAGTGCTTGTGTAAACCAGAACACTATTGCTCAAAAAAAACTTGCTCCAGTAACTAATCCTTGTGCCAAAATATCTCTGTTGATTAAAGCTTATGATGATGGCTTTGAACAAGTAAAAATGACAAAAGTTAAAACGCGAGTAAGTAATACTTGGAAAGCAAAATACAATATCATTGGCGATAATTGTCATATATGGACTTTGGGAGACTCGCAAACCACCTATTCATGTAATATTACCGCTGATAATAAAGTCACCGCTGAAACTTATTACATGAATGCTCAACAAACGATACAACAGTGCTTAGGTGACGAGTGGAAAATGGATGAACAGCCAAGAAAGGCTGATAATGGTCGAAAAAGCACTTTTACAGCATCAAGTAGCCAAGTTTCGTTATCTACTCATATAGTGCCATTAGATAGTATTTTCAGTGAAAAATGGACTATTTATTATTATATAGGTAACCCAACATTAAATTAGCCTTACGTTATCAATAAAACATCTAAATAAAAAACGAGCCCTAGGCTCGTTTATAATATGGATAAGAGTATTGCTTAGGTTAGTGAATTAACCACCACATTTCTTATCTTTAGCTTTTCCTTCGCCACATTTCCCTTTTGCTTTTGCTTTTCCTTCACCGCACTTGCCTTCGCCACATTTTCCTTTAGCTTTAGCTTTCCCTTCACCGCACTTGCCTTCGCCACATTTTCCTTTGGCTTTAGCTTTTCCTTCACCGCACTTGCCTTCGCCACATTTTCCTTTCGCTTTAGCTTTTCCTTCACCGCACTTGCCTTCGCCACATTTTCCTTTCGCTTTAGCTTTTCCTTCACCGCACTTGCCTTCGCCACATTTTCCTTTAGCTTTTCCTTCGCTCGTTTCTTCAGCTGCAAATGTAACTAAGTTTTGAGCAGCAAATGGATTAGTTTCAGCTTTAGCAATATTACTGGCAAAAACAGAAAAAGCTAATAAGCCCATAATTGCAGCTAAACCAGACTTCTTAAATATATTCATGACATGCTTCCTTATTATTAAAATTTTTAATACTTGTCCTGTATTAGTTATTTGACTTTGTAGATAGACCATCAAGTGCTAATTTAAATTTCAAAAAATTTCTGTTTTCTGAAATTATTTTTCATTAAAAAAGCCAGTATCCCTTTTATAGAATAACTGGCTTTTTATATCTAGATTTCAGAGTTAAAATATATTTAACTAAATTGAAACATTTTTGCGTCTAGCTGTATCAGCAATAAAACCTTTCCAACCTTTAGCTGCTTTACGCGACTTAGGGTCTTCCATTGCTTTATTAATAGCTACATAAGCTTTTTTATACTTTTCAAGGTAGAAATAAGATTCAGCAATACTCATGTACAGACGTCCCTTATTCTTAACACCAAGCTCTAGTGCTTTCCTTAAAGCTGGAATTGCTTTAACAAACTGTTCATCTTGTTTCAACAACATCCCTTGCTTACGATAATGCTTAGCTTCACCCGTCATCTTAGCTAGTTCGCCATAATACTTGGCGGCCGTACCAACATGTTGTGCAGCATGCCAAGCATTAGCTAAAGTAGAGATATTTTTGTCATCTCTTTTAACCAAACCTGAAGCTATATGTTTTTCTAATAATTTTGCAGCCCTATAAGGCGACTCATTAGAAGAATACAAATTTGCTAATGTTTTGATTTGAGATTCTTTCTCAAGAAATCCCTGTTTATATGCTAGATCAAGTGTTTGCAAAGCTTTAGGATAATTTTCCACAAGTAAATAAAACATTGGCAATTGTGTCCACCAAGTCTTATTTTCAGGGAATATTAAAATAACCGTTTCCAAGACCTTGATTGCTTCTTTATATTTCTTTTGCTCATAAAAAGAAGTCATCTTTAAGATGTAAGGATTCTGGTTTGGCTTATCACCAAAAGCAGCAATGGCTTTATCAGCTGGAACAATCATTTTATCTAAATGCTTCAACTCATAATTTGCTTGGGCAATTTTCACCCAAGTGCCACCATCATTTTTACCAGTAAAATCCATCCAAGCATAATAGTTACTCAAAGCTGCTTTATAGTCTTTGGTTTGCATTTGCAAATCAGCCAATAACTTTAAAGCTTCGCCGTGGTCACCTTCATTTAACAAATCAGGAGCTACCGCTATCTTAAGATACTTAATTGCTTCTTTTTCTTGGTCACCTTTAGTGGCGTACATAACAGCAATAAAACGTGCAACATAAGCTTTGTCGTAATCTTTCTTGGCATTAATATCCAACAAAACAACCAAGGCGCCATCTATATTAGACTCAATACCCTTCTTTTCGTCACCAGCGTAAAGTTCAAAAGCCTTTTGAACTTTTTTACCGACCGATGGACCAACAAGCTGAGTAGGACGTTTCTTTTTCTCTGCTTTAGCAGCAGCCATTGCATTATCTGCAAAAGGTACTTGAGCCATTACAAGAGAAGCGACAACAACTAAAGAAGTCGATAATTTTTTCAACATTTTACTATTCAAAATCATTACTTCCCTCCGTCCATTTTAAAGTCTAATTGAACTGTTAAACCTGGTTGTCTCATTGCTTTACCTTCAACAACTTTTGGCTTGTATTTCCACTTTCTAAGTGCACGTTTGGCTTCTTTGTCAAAAACACGCTTAGGTTTTGCTTCAATTACTTTAACATCTTCAACACCACCAATTTCATTGATAGTAAAAGAAAGCTTAACCCAACCTTCTTTACCATCTCGAGCTGCTTGAATAGGGTATTTAGGCTCTATTCGAACAATTGGCGTAGCATCACCGTCACGGCCAAAGCCAGCTCCCGGTGCAGATAAACCTGTTGATGCACCAGCTAACTGGACACCTGGCATATTAAACTGCAAACCACCTGTGTCGTTACTTGCTTCAGGCTCAGGAGTCTGTTGCTTTGGCGGCGCTTTAGGCGGCGGCGGAGGCGGCGGCGGTACTCGACGACGCGTCTCTGCAGAAGACTTTGGCGGCGTAGTATTAACTTCTACGATTATATTCTCTTGTGCCTCATCTTTGCTTCTATCACCGCTAGAAACAAGGAAAGCCATAAAAGCAAATAAACCAAAGGTAACCACAGCGCCTAGTAGTATTGATACTAAAAAGCGTCCCATACTCTACCCCTTCGCTGCAGCAATAGAGATTCTAAGACCACTTCCTGCTTCTTTAATTGCATCCATTACTTTAACAACAACACCATGTTTAGCGTCTTTGTCAGCTTGGATAATAACGACATCAGTAGGTTGTTCTGCAAGTAATTTTTCAATTCTTGCGCCAACACGTTCAATGTCAACACGGCCTTTATCTAACCAAATTTCACCATTATCTTTAATTGCAACAAAGATGTTGGCGTTTTTCTGTTTAGTTTGCTGTGCCGCTTTTGGTTTATTTACTTCAATACCTGCTTCTTTAACAAAAGAAGTAGTTACGATGAAGAAGATCAGCATGATAAATACGATGTCGAGCATCGGTGTCATATCAATTACCGCTTCTTCGTCCTCACGAATTTTTTTACGTGCCATGAAAATATCTCTCTAGTGATGAGGTAAACTGTCAACCAGTTTAGCCTTTGCTAGTTTAACTTGAGCGTCAAGTCTTGAACTAAAAAACACGCCTGATAATGCTGCTACCATACCCGCCATAGTGGGGATAGTTGCTTGCGATATACCTGCGGCCATTAATCGCGGATTACCTGTACCTTGTTGTGCCATTGTTTCAAACACTCCAATCATACCGGTTACTGTTCCCAACAAGCCTATTAATGGACACATTGCCACTAAGGTTCTGATGGTGATCATACGCTGTTCAAGCAGTTCATTTGCTTCGGAAATCCAAGTCTCTCTAATACGATGTGCATACCAAGACGTTGTGTCTGTGCGTGCATCCCAACGAGAAACGATATCGTTTTTCATTGCTGGGTAGACAGATGACAAGAACCAATAGCGTTCTATCATCAAAATCCACATCAATAAGAGTGCAAAGGCAACAACGTAAAGTACGTTACCGCCAGTTGCAATAAAACCCCTGACAGATTCCCAAAGCTCTATCAGGAATAACATTATTTAGACTCCTTCTCAGCAATCGCAGCAATCAAACCTGCGCTTTGCTCGTCAAGTTTTTGTAAAACGCTTTTCGCTTTACCGGCAATAACTGAATGGATAAGAATAAGTGGCAATGCACAAATCAAGCCTAATGCTGTTGTAACTAGCGCTAGTGAGATGTTACCAGCCATGATTTTCGGGTCACCAGTACCAAATAAGGTAATAGTTTGGAAAGTCATAATCATACCGATAACTGTACCTAAAAGACCCATTAGCGGAGCAATAGCAGCAAACATTTTGATTAAGTTTACGCCACGGTCAACTTTAGGTGTTTCACGTAAGATACCTTCATCAAGTTTAAGCTCTAGTGTTTCAGCATCAACTGATTTGTTTTCATGGTAAATTTTAAGTAAACGACCTAGTGGGTTGTTATCATTTGGTGTATCAATATTTTTCTCTTGTGCTTTAATTTTAGAGCTCATGCCACCTAAAACGATTAAACGTTCAAGGGCAATCAAACAACCAAAAATTAGAAGAACAGTGATAGCGTAACCAACTTCTTTACCTTCGTGGAAGAATTCTTCAAGCGTCTTCTTACGTGTTTCTAGTGATAAAATACCACCACGTGAAGGATCAAGGAAAACACCAGTATAGCCTGAGGTTGAATTAAAGAAACCAGATGCAGTTTCAGCAATGTAACCTGCTGGTTGTTTAGGTAAAGGCTGAACTTGACCTACTTCATCGTTGTAAGTTAAGTAACCATTATTAGATACTAAGTTAAAAGTACCAAGACGAGTGATTGTTTCTGTAGACTTAGAACCATCTAAATTGGTTACTTCAGCTGTAAATTTTGAAACTTTTCCTGATTGAGTCATTTCAGTTTGTAAGGCAAACCATAACTCTTCAAGATCTTCTAATGCTGGAATTTCTTTAGCGTTAGCAATACGGTTTAACGCTTCGCCACGACCTGAGAATTCAGCACTAACAATTGACGTTGCAATTTGACCGTATGCACCTGCAGCAGCTGCACGAGAAACACCAAACATTTCACCTAACGTACCAGTAGCATTATCTAGCTCAACTTCTTTTTGCGCTAAGGTAATTTCGTTAGCAGCATATTCTTTAGTCAAACGTTTGTTACGCGCATTTTGATTAGCTAATTCTTTTTTCGCTTTGTTTAAAAGCGCTTGCTTATCAGCACGTGCAGATTTAAATTCAGCTTCACGTTTTTTATCAAGTTTAGCTTCAGAAACACGCTCAGCCTTAACTTGTTTTAATAAATCATCTAACTGATTTGCTTGTGTTGTTGCAACTAAGCCAGCGGTCGTTATTGCTGCTAGTGCTACAAAATTAATAATTTTCTTCATTATTCTGCTCCTGCCGCAAATACTGGTAATTTAGTTAAGTCCATTGGAAGTTGCTTACGCGCCATAGCGACAGCATCTTTAATAGGTTTCAAGTATTCGTCACCTAATTCTTCCCATGCACGGCTTTGGTTATTCCATAACCAAGAACGTTTACCATCTAAAGATTGTGCAACAAAAGCGATACGTCCCATATGAACGAAATCAGCTGTTAACGTTGTACCGTTAAAGTCCATCTCTGCTTGATAAGCATCAAAAATCGTACCGTAACCCGCTTCAATCTCATACGCTTCAAGCACTAGACGAAATTGCTCAGACGTTGTTACGTTAGAGTTAGTCATAACACTACGTAAATTAGCGACACGCTCTTTACGACGTTCAATATTCATAGGAACATCTAAATCGATAAATGTCTCTAAGGTGTCAATCATTTTGTACATTAGAGGTACAACACCTTGTTTAACTTTATCAATACCATTAATTTGCTTTTGCAATGAGGCGATGTTTGCTTTTTGATCATCAACCATACGTTGAACGTGATCGTTATAACCACGTAGAACATCAGCTTCATCAACAGTATTACGGTATTCAGCAAGAAGATCTTGCGTTTGCTCGTAGATAGTGTTGATTTTAACTTGTGATTTAGCTGATTGCTTAAATATTTTAGCTTCAGCTTTTTGAAGATCTGATAATGCATCAGCAGTAGCGATATTACTACCTGTTAATGCTAGTGCGCCTACCATTGCCGTAGCGATGAGGCTTTTCTTACTTACTTTGGACATAGTTCCCAACCAATTGCTATTTAAATTTTGATAACAAAGATTTTTGTTACCGCAAATATAAAAATCTGTCGTTTTGTTATATGTAACTTTTTTGAATACAACCTATCAATAATCCCAAATGACAACCAAGCTGTCAAGATAGGAGTTTTAAAGTTATCTATTATTCTAGTAATAAATAAAAAATATCACACAAATAAAATGAAATATTTATGTAAATAAATTGTTTCAAATTTAAGGAGTGGTCTTTTTTGATTATTACTTGAGCAAAAGAGCCTAAAAACAGGCACGAATACTTTGCTATGCATGTTTTACTAATTCATTCGTAGTAAGTCAAATTTATTTCTGCAATTTGGTGATTAAAAATACATCAACATTGCTTGGATATCACAAGAAAATGCTTTACAAGCCATATGTAGTATATGTATTAAACATTAATTTATTTTAAAACTCTAACGAAAATAATAGTTCGACTAAATCTGGTTGCCACTGAAAATCACATAATTTGACTCTGGTACCAATAACAACAACTTGCTCATTTTGTAATAATTGTTTCTGTTTTTCGAAATAATCACTACCCATTGGAAAAGAAATTTTTCCCTGTGAATTAATTACTCGATACCAAGGCACTGTTTTTTCTTGCCAACCACATTCAGGTACTTTACCCAATGCTTTTCCTACCAACCTTGCCCTACCCGGCAATCCAGCCAAATCTGCTATCTGGCCATAACAAGCAACTTTTCCTTGTGGAATAAGTTGTACTGTTTGCCATATTTGAGCATAGTGCGGTTTAATTAACAGCTTAGTGATTTTTGACAAAGAAGTACCCTATATACCTAAACCAAAGGAATGAGTTATCATATCAAGATGAAAAATTTATTTATACTTGCGTTTGTAGTTAAGGTCTTAGAAAGTTTATGAAGATATGGGTAGATGCTGACGCCTGTCCGGTAGTAATAAAAGAAATTTTATTTAAAGCTGCTGAACGCACAAAAATTCAAACAACATTAGTCGCTAATCACCACCTTCGTATACCACCTTCACGAATAATTCACTTTATACAAGTAAAATCAGGCTTTGATATTGCTGATGATGAAATCGTAAAAAGAGTAGAGAAAAATGATTTAGTCATCACCTCTGATATCCCCCTTGCATATGAAGTGATAACTAAGTCAGCGATAGCCCTAAGCCCAAGAGGCGAGCTTTTCACTAAAGAAAATATAAAATCTCGGCTTAATATTCGCGACTTTATGGATACTATGCGTGCTAGCGGTGTACAAACAGGTGGGCCACCAGCACTAAGTCAAAGTGACCGCCAAACCTTTGCCAATCACTTAGATACTATTTTGATGCGCTATCAAAAATCACAATAACCTTTTCATTACTTCACTTGGTTTTATTCAATAACAAACTTTTAATTTCTGTTAGCTCTTGCTCAAGTTTTTCAATTTGGGCACGACTTGCCGGCTCTCCTCCATCACCCGTTTCACCATGTTGTTCAGCACGAAATTTTTCATGCTCTTGGCTCATGACTTCAAGCACAGTACCAACCATCATGTTTAAGAAAATAAAAGCAGTTAAAAAGATAAAACTTAAATAATAAATCCAACTAAGCGGATGAACAGCCATTGTTTCATACATCACATCGGTCCAATCTTCAAAAGTTGCAACTCGAAATAACGTCAGCATTGAAATGGAAACATCACCCCATAGCACTTCATTAATTTGATGGAAAAACATACTGCCCATAGCTGCATAAATATAAAAAATCACAAACATTAATAGAGCAATGTAACCCATACGAGGGATGGCTTTGAGCAGAGCGTTAATAAGTAACCGTAGCTCTGGCACCATTGAAACTAGACGCAAAACCCTGAAAACTCTTAACAAGCGTGCTAGCAATACGCCAGAGCCACCTGCAGGTATTAAACTACCAATAACAATAACCGTATCGAAAATATTCCAACCGCTACGAAAGAATTGCTTTTTATTTGGGTATGCAAGATAGCGAATGACTATTTCTACAACAAAAAATATAGTAACACCAAGATCTAATAAGGCGAGTATGGCAACAGTATTAGCTGACAAATTATGTGTTTTCGCCCCTATTAATAAAGCGGACAGTAAAATAACAGCAATGACAGCTCCTTGAAACAGCTTGCTAGAATCAATTTTTTTTAAACGCTTTTGCGCGCGAAAAACAAAACTTGCCATAATTATCGACTAACACCTACAGCATGATCGCTAACATACGGATTGTTACGACGCTCTTCTCCAAAAGTGCTCATTGGGCCATGGCCGGGAATAAAGCGAACATCATCTCCTAATAGAAATATATTATTGCGAATAGAATTAATTAAAGTGGCATGATCGCCTCGAGGAAAATCCGTTCTGCCAATAGAGCCTTGGAACAATACATCCCCTACTTGTGCAAGTTTAGATTCTCTATGGAAAAAAATCACATGACCCGGTGTGTGTCCAGGGCAAAAGTACACTTCTAAGATAATATTACCAAAGCTAACCGTATCTCCTTGGTTTAAAAAACGATTGGGTGTAAATGATTCTGCATAAGAAAAGCCAAAACGCTGTTTTTGCTCTTCAATCAAATCTATCCAAAACTGATCTTCTTTATGAGGCCCTTCTATTTCAACACTATAAGTTGTTGCCAGCGCATTAGTTGCCCCTGCGTGGTCAATATGAGCATGTGTTAGAAGCACTTTCATTAAGGTTAATTGATGCTTATCAATAGCAGCAATCACCTTGTCAATATCGCCACCGGGATCTACAACAGCCGCTTGCTTGGTTTCATCACACCAAAATAAAGTACAGTTTTGTTGGAAGGGTGTTACGGGAATTATTTCATATTGAAGCATAGCTATTCGTTCTCAAGGGTAATTCAAAAATTTTCCAGATGATAACATAAATTATTTGCTGAAAAACTGTATTCAAAAAGGCGCAATTAATGACGAACAAAAATGATTACTACTTCCCCTTGGGCTTTTTACTAGGTAAGCTCACAAACTAATATATATTTTACTAATAAAAACTATAACTTTTATGTCATCTTCTGCTACTTCTCGTGATTCATTCCATTCTCGTATTGGCTTTATATTAGCTGCCGCGGGTTCTGCTATTGGTTTAGGCAATATTTGGGGTTTTCCAACCCAAGCAGCAAATAATGGTGGCGGTGCGTTTTTATTTGTATACCTTATTGTCACTTTATTATTAGCATTACCTGCACTATATGCTGAAGTCTATATTGGCAACCAAGCGCAGAAAAACCCGGTGAGTGCTCTTGCACAAGCCTGTGGTAAACGCTTTAAGAATATAGGTCAAAATGCAGGCATCATCGGCTTAATTGGCGCTATGATGATGTTAAGTTTTTATACTATTGTTGCAGGTTGGATGTTAGCTCATGCATTAAGCGCCTTGTTTGAGCTTTTAGGATTTACCGATTTTTCTTCATGGTTATCAACGTCAAGTACGCTTCGTAATATAATATTTACTCCTATTTTCATTGTATTAGGCGCTGGTATTATTCACCAAGGCGTTCATGCTGGTATAGAGCGATGGTCAGGTCGTTTAATGCCTATTTTACTGATCATGCTAATTGGGCTTATAATTTATATTTTGCAGCAAGAAGGCGCATCAGAAGGTGTCGCCTTATATCTAATTCCTGATTTTGTACAAGTAACAAATCCTAAGTTAATCATTTCTGCCATGGGGCAAGCATTTTTCTCACTCTCAATTGGTGTTGGTGGCATGATGGTTTACGGCTCATATATGAAAAAGGGACAAGATATTGGCAAACTGGTTATATCAATTGCAGCGCTTGATACTTTTATAGCATTTTTAGCTGGATTACTTATTATTCCTGCTTTATTTGTCGCTCAGCATGCCGGACAAGAAGTCTTTACCGACGGTCACTTAATAGGTGAAGGACAATTAATATTTAAAATTTTACCCTCTTTGTTTGCTTCAATGGGGTCAATGGGTTTAATTGTTTCTTTTAGCTTTTTCACTTTATTATCCATTGCTGCACTCACTTCAACTATTTCATCAACTGAAGTTCCAGTGTCATACTTAGTTGAAGATAAGAATATTAGTCGAAGACGTGCTACTTGGTTAGTGTCTGGTGTTGTTTTAGTCGCAAGTATGACATTAGTCGCATTTTTTGAGACATTATTCGGCTTGGTTGTTCAAGCACTAACCACTATATTGCAGCCACTAATGTCTTTGTTTTACTTTATTGTTGTCGGTTGGGTTTGGCAACGAGGTAACAAGCTTACCGATATAGCCTTATTGGAAAATAATACAAAATTAAAGCTATTTGGATTTTATTTACGTTACGTATGTCCTATTCTTTTACTAATCGTTTTTATTAATGTTGCATTTTAGCGTAAAAAAATAGTAATTTTATGGTATTCCTTAAACCTCTAATCAATTTAGGTACAGCTCACCAACCTTTTAATATTGCAAACAAAGTCAAAATGACCAATATTGTTGCATTGTTTTCAATCGTTGTGGCGGCTTTATATACACTAAATTATATGTTCATCTTAAGTGAACCTCATGTCGCTTTTATTAACCTACTCTTCACCTTTGCCTACGCAGTAACTTTGCTATTTAATAAATACGGAGCCCATAAAGGGAGTAAAATATGGTTTTTCAGTTTATTGATGCTGCATTTAATTGTATGCACTAATGTTTTGGTAACCAATAAAACAGGCTTCCATTTATATTTTTTTTTAGTACCAACCGGTGCTTTTTTACTGTTTGAATTGAAAGATAAACGTGAAAAGCTATCGTTAAGTTTTATAGCTATAGCTTTCTTCTTCTACTGTGAAAATACATTAAACCTTTCACCACTTATTGAACTAAGTAGTGAAATGAATCATTTAATTTATCAATCTGTTTTTTTCTTCAATATGCTTGAAGTTATTTTTGTATTAACTCTTTTTGCTAACGAGATTGAAATTAACCATTTAAAGCTCACGCGACAAGCAACAACTGACGCATTAACAGGTATTTATAACCGTCATCATTTTTTTGAACAAGCGACTTATAAATTAGCAATAGCGAATGAGTTCAAACGCCCTTTTAGTATTATATTGATAGACTTCGATAATTTTAAAAAAATCAATGATACCTACGGCCACCATATCGGTGATGTCTCTTTATTAGAAACAGCAAATCAAATTAACACCCATTGCCGCACACAAGATTGCTTCGCAAGAATTGGTGGTGATGAGTTTGTTATAGCCCTAGCAGATACAACATTACATGAAGCAAAAGTTATTGCAGAACGAATTCTGATATCCATTGAAAGAAATCTGATAAAAGCTTCAAACAACATCAATCTAAACTGCAAAGTGAGTATAGGTGTTTGTAGTAGTACAGCTGACGATAACAAACAATTAAAGGATTTAATGCAACAGGCAGATAAAGCACTTTACCAAGCTAAAGAGCAAGGTGGGAACAGAATTGAGCTAGTTAGCTCTCTGTAATTAATTCGTTTTCTGACTCTTGTAGCTCCACCTTTTCAATTTTTTCAAAACGATTAGAAATTTTATCTGCCGAGGTATGAATTTGCTTAACATCTACAGCCGCTTGATCAATATGTTTAGCCAAATTAGCAAACCTACTTTTAAAGCGGTCAAAATCTTGTGCTAAGTCAGATAAGTGGGCTTGAATAATATGAACTTGTTTTCGCGTTGCCTCATCTTTTAACACTGAACGAGCAGTAGTAAGTATCGCCATTAATGTTGTTGGAGATGCTAACCAAACCCGTTTTTTATTCGCATACTCTACCAAGTCACTTTGATGTCCATGAATTTCAGCGAATATAGCTTCAGCTGGAATAAACATAATCGCTCCATCAGCAGTTTCATTATCTATTAAGTATTTTCCACTGATGTCATTAATATGCTTTTTAATATCAATTTTAAATTGTCGTTGTGCTGCTTTTCTATCCAACTCTGCCAGTTCAAAGTCCATCATTTTACGATAACTTTCCAATGGAAATTTAGAATCTACTACTACATTCCCCGTCGGCTCTGGTAAAAATAATACGCAATCAGCAATCTTTCCGTTTGATAAGGTATGTTGTAGCTTAAAGCTTTGCTCTGGTAAAACATTACGAATTAAACCATTAAGTTGTACCTCACCAAAAGCGCCTCTAGAACGTTTGTCATTCAACACCTCCTGCAAGCTAACTACATTAGTTGATAATTCAGTGATCTTTTTCTGAGCATCATCAATAAGTGCTAAGCGTTGCAAAATATCACTAAACGTTTTGGTTGTTTTTTCAAATCCTTCCGTAAGACGTTTTTCTACCTGACCACTAATTTCTTGTAAACGCTTATCTGTTGCATTCGTTAACACGTCAATGCGTTTTGTCATTTGCTCACTGCTTTGTATTAACGACTTGCTAAGCTCTTCACGGTTAGCTTGCGTGGTTTTATTTAAATGACTAATTAACTGTTCAAGACTTTGGTTTTGGTTTTGGCTTAAGTTTTGGTTAAGTTGTTCTTTTTGGCTACTCAATTCTCTTAATAATTTAAGTCTAAGATCTGCCATTTGTTGTTCAAAGGCGCTAGATAATTGCAATTGCTGCTTATCGAAAAGTTGTATCAAGGCAATATTCTGTGAAGATGATGATAGCTCAACCATTTCACATAGTTGGACTATTTGCTTATTTTGTTTAAAAATTTGTCGAAAAACAAACAAAAGAGATAAAAAAAGAACAACAATCGTTGTAACTATAACAAAGGTTATAACTTCAGGTTGTTGCAAAAATATTAACATTAAAAAACCTTAAACACTGTAAAAAACAACAGTTATTTAACCATAGCTTGTCGTTAACGACCAGTTATTTATTTAACCCAAACGTTCAATCTGACGTGCACATTGCTGCAACACAGGTAAAATCACTTCAAAGATTTGCTGTTTTGCGGTTTGAGACATATGAGTACTAACATTAAGCGCGGCTATCACCTCTCCTGCCCCATTATGAACGGGGACTGAAATAGAAGTTAAGCCGATTTCTAATTCTTGCTCAACTAACGAATAACCTTGTTGTTTAACCGTAGCAATTTCTGCCAATAAAGCCGGTTTATCAATGATTGTGTGCTCTGTATACTGCTCAATCAAACAAGTATCTATGAAGTTATCTAAAGCAGGCAGAGTCATATCTGCTAGTAGAACACGCCCCATCGATGTTGCAACAGCAGGTAGGCGGCTTCCCACATTCAAAGTAATAGACATAATGCGCTTCGTGGTAGCTACTCGCGCAACATAAACAACCTCAAAACCATCGAGTACCGCTGCAGAACAAGATTCATTTAGTTGTTCAACTAATGCTGTCATTAATGGCTTAGCATTGTGCCAAATATCAAGTGTTGAAAGATAAGAAAAGCCTAAATCTAGTATTTTTGCGGTTAATGAAAATATTTTACCTTCTTGCTTGGCATAACCTTCACTGACTAAAGTTAATAAAAACCGCCTAGTCGCTGCGCGGGTAAAATTCGTAACATGCGCCACTTCAGACAAAGTCATCGCCGGCCTTTGCTGATTAAAGGCCTTAATAACTGTTAAACCTTTTACTAAAGATTGCACAGTTTCAGTGCTTTTTTTATCCAGTTCAATGGATATTTCTTTTGACATAACTATTGCTCAATATTACACTAACGACAAATGTTCGACATAGTAACAAATGTTCGCACTGCGAACAAGTGATTTTCTACAATAGGTAAAATAAATGATAAACAAAATAGTTGAAAGCTGTGCTACGGCCATCGCTGATATCAAAGATGGCGATACAGTCATGATTGGTGGCTTTGGTGAAGCAGGTAGTCCAATAGAGCTTATTCATGCCTTAATAGATCATGGCGCCAGTAACTTAACCGTAATAAACAACAATACTGGCAGTGGTCGTGTTGGTTTGGCTGCCTTAATAGAAAATGGACAAGTTGCAAAAATGATTTGTTCTTACCCTCGTACCGCAAATTCCCTCGTCTTTCCTGAGCTTTATCGCAGTGGAAAAATTGAATTAGAACTTGTTCCTCAAGGTACTTTGGCTGAACGAATTCGTGCAGGTGGTGCAGGTATTCCTGCTTTTTATACTAAAACTTCTGTTGGAACACCTTTGGCTGACAACAAGGAGCTACGAAGTTTTGAAGGTGATGACTATGTAATGGAACGTGGTTTAAAAGCTGATTTTGCCTTAATAAAATCTAAACAAGCCGACAGATACGGTAACCTAATATTTAATAAAACCGCCCGTAACTTTGCACCAATTATGGCGATGGCAGCTACAAAAACACTCGTTCAATGCAATGAAATAGTTGAATTGGGTGATATTGATCCTGAGCACGTTGTCACACCGGGTATTTTTATAAATCGCATTATTGAAGTAAAAAAACCTCAACAAGAATCTAAATTAGTAAAAGAAGGGGTTGTCTACCCATGAGCAATGAAATACAAGGAAAACAGCAAACAGCCATGAACCAAGAAAAAAACATCGGTTGGTCACGAGAACAAATGGCACAGCGCTGTGCTAAAGACATTGAAGATGGGTGCTATGTAAACTTAGGCATAGGTATTCCTGAAAAAGTAGCTCAATATGTGCCTAAAGGCCGAGAAGTTATTTACCATACTGAAAATGGTTTATTAGGTATGGGTAATGCACCAAGTGATGACGAGCTTGATCCTGATTTAATTAATGCCGGCAAAAAACCCGTAACCGCTATTCCTGGTGCTTCTTATTTTCACCACGGTGACAGCTTTGCCATGATCCGTGGTAATCATATTGACGTTTGTGTTTTAGGGGCTATGCAAGTATCAGAATGTGGCGATTTAGCCAACTGGTCTACTGGCGCACCAGATGCTATTCCCGCAGTAGGTGGAGCAATGGATTTAGTTGCCGGTGTAAAAACTATTTATATCATCACGCAACACACAACTAAAACGGGCGCAGCAAAAATTCTACCTCAATGCACTTTTCCATTAACGGGTAAAGGTGTGGTTAGTCGCATATACAGTGATTTGTGTGTTATTGATGTTACTAAAAAAGGCTTGGTATTAACTGAGTTAGCCCCAGATATATCGTTTGATTATGTACAAGCAAGAACTGACGTTACACTGATAAACGCCGTTAAATAAGATAACAGAGTAGAGAATATATAATGACCACGAAAAGCGAACAATTATTTAATCAGGCAAAGCAAGTAATGCCTGGTGGTGTTAGTCGTAACACTATTTTTAGAAAACCTTACCCTTTCTATGCTGCAAGCGGTAAAGGTTGTTATGTTACAGATGTTGAAGGCGTAACCCGTATCGACTTTGCCAATAATATGGCATCACTTATTCATGGTCATGCTTATGTACCCATAGTAGAAGCAGTCAGCGCACAACTAACTAAAGGTAGTTGTTTTACTATGGCGACAGAAGTAGAAATTGAATACGCTACATTGTTATGTGAGCGTGTACCGAGCTTTGACAAAATTCGATTTGTTAATTCAGGTACTGAAGCTGTCATGGCAATGTTAAAAGCCTCTCGTGCATTTACTGGAAAAGCTAAAATAGCCAAAGTTGAAGGTGCATATCATGGTGCATACGATTATGCCGAAGTTAGTCAAACTGCCAACCCAAATAACTGGGGGGATATTGATAAACCAAGTAGTATTCCTGTAGCAGTAGGTACGCCTGAAAAAGCCTTAGAAGATGTGGTAATTATTCCTTTTAACGATGTAGACCGCGCGATTAAAATATTAGACCAACACAAAGACGACATTGCCTGCATCTTAGTTGATCTACTTCCCCATCGAGTTGGATTAATTCCTGCCAGCGATGAATTTGTTTGTGCATTACGCAAATGGGCAGATGATAATGCATCACTATTAGTGTTCGATGAAGTAATCACTTTTAGAACAAATTATAGTGGCGCACAACAAAATTACAGTGTTGAACCCGACTTAACAGCTCTGGGTAAAATGATAGGAGGAGGTTTTCCAACTGGCGCTCTAGCCGGGTCTGACAAAGTAATGAAAGTGCTAGATCCCACTGAGCCAAAAGTGCTGCTTCCCCATTCAGGCACCTTTTCAGCTAACCCAGTTACTATGACTGCTGGTCTTATTGCCATGCGGAATTTTGATCAAAAAGCGGTTGCTAAACTCAACGACTTGGCAACCTATGCCCGAAAAGAAATTACCAAAGTAATTAAGGATATTGGTATTGCCGCTTGTGTAACTGGTGCAGGCACAATGTTTAGAGTACATTTAAAAACTCAACCACCAAAAAATTATCGCGAAGCTTATGTTAATAAAGATGAAAACAAACTAGTTAACGCTTTATTAGAGCATATGTTTGCCAATGGCGTGATGCTGATTAACACTTGCTCTGCAACATTATCAACAACGATGACAATTAAAGAAATTGATCATTTGGTTGCTGCATTCAAGAGTGGTTTTGAAATGTTATTACCAAAAATGAGTAAATAGGAATAGTTAATAATGAAAGACGTATACATTTGCGATGGCATTCGCACTCCAATTGGCCGCTATGGTGGTGGCTTGGCTAAAGTTCGCGCTGATGATTTAGCTGCGATCCCATTAAAAGCTTTAATAGAAAGAAATCCTAACTTAGATTTAAGCCAAGTTGACGATGTTATTTTAGGTTGCGCGAATCAAGCAGGTGAAGACAATCGTAACATTGCCCGCATGGCCTTGTTAGTTGCAGGCTACCCATTAAATATCGCAGGCTGTACCATAAATCGCTTATGCGGGTCTGGCATAAATGCCATTGCCATGGCGACTAATGCAATAAAAGCAGGTGAAGGTGACATAATTATTGCCGGTGGTGTAGAAAGCATGTCTCGCGCCCCTTTTGTTATGGGTAAAGCCGAAAGTGCTTTTGATCGCGCACCAGAAATGTTTGATACCACCATGGGCTGGCGCTTTGTTAATAAGAAATTAGATAAAATGTACGGCACAGAAACCATGCCTGAAACTGCTGAAAACGTTGCTGAACAATTTAACATTAGCCGAGAAGATCAAGACAAGTTTGCATTTTGGAGCCAAAGCAAAGCAAAGGCCGCTCAAGAAGATGGACACCTTGGTGAAGAAATTGTTCCTGTTATTATTCCGCAGCGTCGAGGTGATGACGTCGTTTTTGAAAAAGACGAACACTTACGACTTAGCCCGTTAGATAAACTTGCGGCACTTAAAGCGCCATTTCGTACTGGTGGCTCAGTAACGGCAGGCAATGCTTCTGGTATAAACGATGGTGCAGCAGCTGTCATTTTAGCAAGTAAAGAGGCCGCACAAGCTAATGGTTTAACGCCAAAAGCACGTGTTGTTGGCTGTGCTGTAATTGGTATTGAGCCAAGGGTTATGGGTATAGGCCCTGCTCCTGCTAGTGCCAAATTACTAAAACGTTTAGGCTTAAGCCTTGAAGATATAGATATTATTGAATTTAACGAAGCTTTCGCTGCACAAGCCCTAGCCAGTGCCAGAGAACTTGGTTTAAAAGATAATGATCCTCGTTTAAATCCACAAGGTGGCGCCATTGCTTTAGGTCATCCACTAGGTATGAGTGGAACTCGTATTGTACTTTCAGCAATGAGACAACTAGAGCGAACGAATAAACGCTACGCTTTATGTGCCATGTGTATTGGTGTTGGTCAAGGCATTGCCATGGTTATTGAGAGGGTTTAATTCTAGTCACACTTTCTTCTCCCTAAAGAAGCCACAAATTTGTGGCTTCTTTTATTTACTCGCAATAAAAATCCTATCGACTATCTTTAAATTAACCCTATTAAATAAAGTTAAAGGATTTCCTTATGTCTGACCATCGCACCTACAAAAAATTAGAAGTTGTTGGCACTTCTCCTAATAGTATTGAAGAAGCAATCCAAAATGCCATAACAGAAACAAGTAATAGTGTTAATAATTTAGACTGGTTTGAAGTAGTAGAGACGCGCGGCCATATAGTTGGTAACAAAGTGGCTCATTTTCAAGTCACCATTAAAATAGGCTTTCGCATTGAAGCTAGCTAGAAAAATAAAGCATAAACGCTATTACACCCAAACCACCTCAAGATGCAGGATTCAGCATGAAGTAGTTTGGGTATAGCACTTTCAAGTAAATTAGTGATAAAATAGCCGAATTATTATTTAGCAGGTTACTTAATACTTGCAAGCTTAAGCTATTGTAGAGAAAAACATGAAAACCCATTTCGACGAATTATTAGAATTTCCCACCGTACTAAACTTTAAAGTAATGGGCATCGCCTGTGATGAACTTCCAGATTTGATCATTGCAGAGCTACAAAAACACACACCAGGTGATTATACGACTAAAATAACACCTAGCTCTAAAGGCAATTATCATTCAGTGTCTATCCCTGTTACGGTGACCAGTAAAGAGCATATAGAAAAAATTTACAAAACCTTAAATGCAATAGAACAAGTACGTTACGTTCTATAGAACTTATATCCTCATGGTACTTCAAAATATCTATTTCAGCATTTCGAAGTAACATGAGTATAAAATATCATTACCCTATGTGAGGTTTGTTGTGCCTAACTCTGCCACAACTGAGAACAAAGACAATTTAATCGTTCGCCAATTAAACACCATGGATTACAGTAAAGTTTGGCATGCTATGCAAAACTTTACTGATAATCGAGATGATCAAACAATTGATGAGCTATGGTTAGTAGAACACCCCCCCGTGTTTACTCAAGGGCAAGCAGGCAAAGAAGAGCATTTATTAATGCCCGGTGATATAGAAGTGGTCAAAGTTGACCGAGGCGGCCAAGTAACCTATCACGGCCCAGGTCAGCAAGTGATTTATTTTTTGATCAATTTACGACGCCGAAAAATAGGCGTTAGGCAATTAGTCACCTTGATCGAAAACGGTATCGTTGCCTCGCTCAATGATTTTAATATTAAAGCCTATCCAAAGCCCGACGCCCCAGGTGTATATGTTGATGATAAAAAAGTCGCCTCACTCGGATTAAGAGTAAGAAAAGGTTGCTCTTTCCATGGTTTAGCACTCAATGTAAATATGGACTTGTCTCCTTTTTTACGCATAAACCCATGCGGTTATGCAGGGCTTGAAATGATTCAAACTTGCGATATAGCAGGCCCACAAAACATGACAGATGCGTGTGATGCATTAGTCAAACATTTAATCACTTTGTTAGAAACAGACAAAGTGAATTACCAAACAGGACTACCGAGCAATTATGAGCAACAAAATGCCAATTAACGACAGCAAAGTAGCAGAAGCTAGCACTGCGTTAAAAAAACCAACAAAAATGGCTCCCGGTACAAAACTACGAGATGCCGATAAATTAGCGCACATTCCTATTAAGGTAGTTAGCTCAACCAAAGAAAGCATGTTACGCAAACCAAGTTGGTTACGTATAAAGCTGCCACGTTCAAGTGAACGTATTGATAACATCAAGGCTAATTTACGCAAACATAAATTACATTCAGTTTGTGAAGAAGCGTCTTGCCCTAACCTGTCTGAATGCTTTAATCATGGCACCGCCACGTTCATGATCTTAGGCGACATTTGTACTCGCCGTTGCCCTTTCTGTGATGTCGGCCATGGCAGACCATTAGCAGTAGATACGCAAGAGCCTAAAAAGTTAGCCCTAAGCTTAAAGGATATGGCCTTAAAATATGTTGTTATTACGTCAGTTGACAGAGATGATTTACGTGACGGCGGCGCACAACAATTTGCTGATTGTGTAAAAGAAATCAATGAACAAGCGCCTAAAACAAAAATTGAAATTTTAGTGCCTGATTTTCGTGGTCGTATGGAAAGAGCACTGGAAATACTTAATCAAAATCCACCTCATGTTTTTAATCATAACCTAGAAACAGCACCACGTTTGTACACTAAAGCACGCCCTGGTGCTAACTATCAGTGGTCGTTAGATTTATTAAAGAAATTTGGTGAAGCAAATCCAAGCGTTACCACTAAATCAGGTTTAATGGTTGGTTTAGGTGAAACGAATGAAGAAATATTGCAAGTAATGCGCGATTTACGCAGCCATGGCGTTACCATGCTTACTATTGGCCAGTATTTACAACCCAGTAAAGATCATTTGCCTGTAGAGCGCTATGTGCATCCTGATGATTTTGCTATGTTCCAAGAAGAAGCAACTAAAATGGGCTTTGAGCATGCTGCTTGTGGACCACTGGTACGTTCTTCATATCATGCAGACAAACAAGCTGCGGGTGAAGAAGTTAATTAATCGAATCTCGACTTAAATAGATTTACCGCGTTATAACTAAAAACGGGCGCTTGTAGTGAAGCACCCGTTTTCATTTGTATTGTAATTGAATACGTAACCTGAACTCAGTTTAAGAGATATTTAACAAATTGAAATATCAGTAAAAATTATTTTATTGAAACGCTAGCTTGATAGTTTTTCTTAATTCAAGGCAAATTACGCGTCAATAGCTAGCCTATTGCAAGTAAATTTAACGCAAAATTAAGGAAAAATAGCTGTTAGGGAAACATTTATTAAGCCGAGATCAGGTTACTTAACCTGAATTTGAGTGCTGATTAAATCCTTCCAGTAAATTAAACTCAGTAGATGCACTCCATTCGTCTATTAACTGTTTAAACTCTTTTAGTTCATCTGAAGTGATTGTGTCAACAAGGGATTTTTTAGAAATAAAATTTAAACGGTCAAAATCATTTTGATTCATAGTACTCATCCTTAATTAAGTGTCGCAGCTTAAGTGTAGATGGAAATGATATTAATTCAAGGTACACAGGTGACGTAAGTGTCTGTATAAATGAAATAAATACTTAAGCGACTTCTTGTTTCCTATTTATCCTATCTAAACTAGTTCATCAATACAACAAAGTAATAGCAAGTACTAATGGCGTTAAAATACTACATGCAACATTAGCGGCCAAAAATGGTGGCTGAGATGCAATACCTTTTCCTAGTTTTATCATCCCTATTATTGAAATATATCCTAATAACATGGGTAAAATAGCTAACAAAGCATAAGTAGGTAAGTGAGCTGTTATGACCAAGTATATAAGCACCAATTGAGCGCTAGCAGTAGAAAATATATAGACACCCGTACTTGCCTTTACCCCATACTTAATAGGAAAATGATTTCTTCCTATACTTTTATCTGCGTCAATATCTGGATATTGATTCAATAGAAGCAAGTTGTTAATTAATAAAAAAGGGATGAGTGTTATCAACCACATACTGCTGTTGAAACTCCCAGTAATACAAAAATATGTACCACCGATTATCAATGTACCAAAACCTAATCCCGGTGCTATTAAGCATATGAATGCATCTTTATTAATCCACTGGGTATAAGTGACGATGATAATTAACCCAACCAACCCCAGTGGCAATAATCTCCAACCATATATAAAAACAAAATAACAACCAACGATTACAGTAACCAAGACAGAGATTACACTTACAGCAAAAACTTTTTGCGCTAAATGAGGATTCGCGGGTAACAAACCACTACCACCACTAAAAGGGGTTTGCTTTGTTTTAAAATCTAATCCACTTTTAAAGTCTTGATATTCATTAATGGTATTAACAGCAATATGTGCCGCCAAGGCGCCAACTAAAGAAATAAAAACATAAAAAACCGAAAAATCAACTTGCTGATATGATGCTATTGCCATTGCCAACAAAACACAAACAGGTGTAAGCACTAAAAAAGGTAACCGCATTGACTGTATTACCGAGACATTATTTGTCATGTAAATATCCTTTTTCAATTAATACTGTAATATTTTTAGCATCATAATATTCTCACAGATAATAGCTTTTGTTTAGGATAAAATCAGAAATAATATAATTGATAGAACTAAACAAAAAAGACCAGGAGCAAAAGCTACTGGCCTTCCATTAAAAGCTGTCAACGTACTTTAGGACAAGACAAACTTATCTAATCATGAGTTAAATAACCTGATGTGATAGTCTCCTCTCAAAATGGCATCTATGTGCCATTATAGTTGGTCATTATAATGAGCAGGCATAGGTAATGCGGCAACACCTGAGTCAACTGCGGCTTGTGCAACCGCTTTAGCGACATTGTGACATAACCTAGGGTCCATTGGGCGTGGGATAATATAATTTCGGCTAAAACTTAGTGAACTTTCTCCACTCGCTTTGAGAACACTTGTCGGCACTGGTTCTTTCGCAAGTGAGCGTATGGCGTGCACCGCAGCTACTTTCATTTCATTATTTATTTTTCGAGCCCTAACATCTAATGCGCCTCTAAAAATAAAAGGAAAACACAGCACGTTGTTTACTTGATTTGGATAATCTGAACGCCCTGTAGCCATAATTAAATCATCGCGCACTGAATGAGCAAGCGCTGGTTTTATTTCAGGATCAGGGTTTGAACAGGCAAAAACAATGGGGTTATCTGCCATTTTTAATAATTGTTGCGCCGAGAGTAAATTAGGACCTGATACGCCTACAAATACATCTGCCCCTTCAATAGCATCATCTAATGTACGTTTGTCAGTATTATTGGCAAATAAAGTTTTGTATTCATTTAAATCTGTGCGGCGAGTATGCACCACCCCTTTGGTATCAAGCATGTAAATTTTCTCACGTTGAGCACCACATTGTATCAGTAATTCCATACAGGCAATTGCTGCTGCGCCTGCACCTAAACAGACAATAACGGCTTGCGCTAACTCTTTACCTTGAATGTCTAATGCATTGAGCATTGCGGCAGCGGTCACTATCGCCGTGCCATGTTGATCATCATGAAACACTGGTATTTTACAGCGTTCAAGTAAAGCTTTTTCTATAACAAAACATTCTGGTGCTTTAATATCTTCAAGGTTTATTCCACCAAAGGTATCAGCAATACTTGCTACCGTATTAATAAATTCTTCAGAGGTATTATGGGTAACTTCTATATCAAACGAATCAATATTCGCAAAACGTTTGAATAATAAAGCTTTACCTTCCATAACTGGTTTTGACGCCATCGGTCCCAAGTTTCCTAAACCTAACACTGCACTGCCGTTTGAGATCACGGCTACTGTATTGCCTTTACTGGTATATTTATAAACATTCTCTACATCATTGGCGATTTCACGACAAGGCTCTGCAACACCTGGGCTATAAGCTAAAGATAAATCTTCACTGGTTTCAGCTGATGTGGTGATTTCAATTGCAATTTTTCCTGGTGTTGGCAGGGCGTGATAATCCAGCGCGCGTTGTTTTAAATCGCTCATAGGTGACCTTTTAGTAGTTATTAATGTGTAATTGATTAGTTGATTATGCTCTTTGGAAGAGCTAACAGATAAAAAAAATCAGCTGCACGTCCAACACAGCTGATTTTGGCAAGTAACAAGTTAAGATTTAACTGATTACTCTTGGGAACAAAATTATTAAACGCTACTTTGTTAGTCGCGTTAAGGGATAAAATTGACTGATTAGAACCGCCATACAGCTAAAAATTGTGCGGTATTATCATCAGTGCCTTTTTCACCTAGTTTGTTTTTCCAGTATTGATATTCAATTCCTACAAAGAATCTACCGGCTTTATTACCTAAGACTTCACCAAGATCCAAACGAATTTGTGGCTGAAATAAAATCCATGATTCAAGCTCAGTGGTTCCAAAATTATTCGTTTGCGTACGACCATCAATGTATTCTAAATGACCTTCAATAGTCCAACTTGTTGAACCAATCTTGAAAGGGTATGCCCAAGAAAAATCAACCATAAAACTTGAGTCTTCATCAACCACAGTAAAAACTGGAGAAGATGCACTACCACCACCTTGATGTACGTAACCTGTCACATCAACTTGAGCAAAAGCGAAACCAGGCAAGTCTAATGAAAATCTAACCCCTGGTAATACCCACATACTATCAACTTCAGGCGCAAAATTTAGACCGGCAACAACACCGATATCTTTAACAGGTCCAAACGCTATTTTATTACCTGTAATAGCACCTAAACTGAAGTTAGAGTACCATTCGCCATAAAACTCACTGCTGTCTTCAACAGGAAAGTTAGCATCATTGTTAACACTGTAACGAGAGTGATCGACGAAGAAAAAGTTATCCCCATACTCCCAGCCACCTGCATGTTGGAAAGTAATGATAGTTGTATCTGCTGTGCCGCCGGTGCCTACGCGCTCTAACTCACCAAAGGCTTGCAATTGTACTTCTGTATTGCCCCATATTTCTGCAGAAGCGATGGAGCTCATTAATGCTGAGGCCGCAAACGCTGTTGTTGCAACAGCACTTAGTATTTTATTAACTTTCATATTTTACCCTTACCTAAATTCAAGTTGTGTATTAATTATGTTTGTTAGTTTTTATAATTATTAGCAATTTGATTAACTCAAAGACTCTTCCAAATAATAGCTTAGTATAAATTAAAATAGTAAACCTTCGCGTCAGTCAAGATAATCCTCAACTAAAATTACAAATCCTGACACGTATGTCAACTTAATTATTTTTGAAATTTTAATTCTTTTATTGAAAACAAGAATTCAGAACCATCAAAACTTGACACAGATGTCAGCTTTTGTTATCAAGTATATAGTAAATATTTTTTCATCAAGTAAGGCGAAATAAAAATGAATTATCAATCATTCAATCCACCAAGAAGAATATTAATGGGCCCCGGTCCTTCAGATATTAGTCCAGAAGTTTTAGCTTCATTATCAAGACCTGTAATTGGTCATTTAGACCCATTATTTGTTGGCATGATGGATGAAGTTAAGTCATTACTTCAGTATGCATTTCAAACAAAAAATGAATTTACCATCGCTCTATCAGCCCCTGGTTCTGCAGGCATGGAAGCATGTTTTGTTAACTTAGTAGAAGCTGGTGATAAAGTCATTGTTTGTCGTAACGGTGTGTTTGGCGATCGCATGATTCAAAATGTCGTTCGCATCGGTGCAGAAGCTATTATCGTTGACTCACCTTGGGGTCGAGCTGTTGAAGTAGACAAAGTGGAGCAAGCATTAATTGCTAATCCAGATGCTAAATGTTTAGCATTTGTTCACGCCGAAACATCTACTGGTGCTGTATCTGACGCTAAAGCATTATGCGCGCTAGCACAGCAACACGACTGTTTATCTATTGTGGATGCCGTAACATCGTTAGGTGGTATTGAGCTTAAAGTTGACGATTGGGGCATTGATGCTATTTATTCTGGCTCACAAAAATGTTTATCATGTGTACCTGGTTTATCTCCTCTTTCGTTTAGTGAAAAAGCGGTAAATGTAATTAAAAATCGCAAGACTATTGTACAAAGTTGGTTTTTAGATCAATCACTTGTGATGAGTTATTGGTCTGGTGAAGGTAAACGTAGCTACCATCATACAGCCCCAGTTAATTCACTATATGGCTTACATGAATCATTAGTACAATTACATAACGAAGGCCTAGAAAATCGATTAGCCCGTCATCAAGCGCAGCATGAAACACTTGCTAAAGGGTTAGAAAAGCTAGGCATTGAATTTATCGTACCTGAGGAAGAACGCCTACCACAGTTAAATGCTATTTATATTCCTGATGGCGTTGATGATGCAAAAGTAAGAAACTATTTACTTAATCATTACAACCTAGAAATTGGTGCTGGTTTAGGTGACTTAGCAGGTAAAGCTTGGCGTATTGGCCTTATGGGTTATACAGCAAGAAGTGAAAATGTAGCTTTATGTTTAGCAGCTCTTGAAGATGCATTAAATCAATAATATCATCAATGTTACCAAGCTAAATCACTAGTAATATTTTTCACTATGTGAAATCAAAAAGAGAGAAACATGAAACATAAAATTGAGGTATTGATTTCAGAACAAGAAATTAACGATCGAGTGGTCCAATTAGGACAACAAATAACCGACCATTATCAAAATAGCGATAACCTAGTAATGGTTGGTCTGTTACGTGGTTCATTTGTTTTTATGGCTGATTTAACTAGAGCAATAAAAGTTAATCACAGCGTTGATTTTATGACTGCTTCTAGTTATGGAAATAGCATGGAAAGCTCTCGTGACGTTCATATACTTAAAGATCTTGACGATAACATTGAAGGCAAGGATGTATTACTGGTAGAAGATATTATTGATACCGGCAACACGTTAAGTAAAGTATTACAAATTTTGAACTTGCGAGAGCCGAACTCTATTCAAATTTGCACTTTATTAGACAAACCTATACGTCGTGAAGAAGAAGTAGATGTAAAGTGGGTTGGCTTTGAAATACCGGATGAATTTGTCGTTGGTGTTGGTATTGATTACGCACAAAAATATCGCCACCTACCCTACATAGGTAAAGTTATTCCGTTGGAATAAGATACTGAGACTATCTAACAATAATTAAATGCTCGCGCATTAAAGCCTAAAAAATCCTTATTTTTTAGGCTTTTTCTATTTTCTTTTATGGCATCGTATGCACATGAAGTATTTCTCCATTATCCTCAATCTGGCTGAGTTTTTCTTGCTCTTGTTCAAGGCGAAGCTGTATTGTTTGTTGTAATTGCTGGAATCTAGGAGTGTCTTGAAATAATTGATAATCAGAATCAGTGAGGAACGCCATTGAATACCAGCCCTCTTCTACAACATTAGAAAAAGCAGCCAATGCAGCTACTTTATCCCCCATTGCCAAATGAATTCTTGCCTCCCAATTGTTTTGGTTATCTGTCCACGCGCCGTATATTCTAATTTTAGCGGCTTTAAGGCTCGCTTTTAATAATATATTTGCCTGTAAAGTTTCCCCTTTTAGCTTTAATAATCGGCCAAGCACTAAAGCGAGGACATAATTTGTTTTAACTACTTTGACCTCAGCTTGGAAAAGTTCAGGGTAAGTTTTTTGAAAATGTTCAATCACTTCAGCCGAGCGCTGCGTTTTTAGGCTAGCTTTCATTAAGTAGTACATAGACTCATTCACCAGCTCGAAATCTTTTGATACCTTAAGATACGAATCGATAGCGGCATTATAGTCACCGTTCAGTGTATGGATCAGACCTTGACAATGATTTGCTCCGTCAAATTCAGGTGCAAGCTTTAATGTATGTTCAAACCAGGATATTGCCTTTTTTTTATCGCCAATATGAGCATAGGTTAAGCCTATTATCATAGTATTAAAAGGCACTTCAGGGTCTAGTTCGACAGCTTTGTAAAGTGACCGTAGAGCCTCTATTACATTGTGCTCCCCAAAAAATTTAATAAAGGCAAGTTTTCTATGGGCAATGGCGAAGTTTGGTTTACGACCAATAATATCTTCAACTATACTCTTCGCCTCATCAAATTGGCCCGTAAATATTAATGCTTGAGCCAGCTCTATGAGCAAATTGTCATCTTTAGGGCTTAGAGTATAAGCTTGTGAGAATAAGGTAATTGCTTGAGGAATATTGTCTTTGGTTGCCATATACAAATTAGCATATGAGGCATAAGCTTCCCCGTTATTAGGGTTTAACTTAATTGCAGTTTTAAAAGCCGTATCAGCAGCCGTAAAGTCTTGTTCATATCTTTTAAGCCAACCAATGGCAAGATATAATTCACTGATGTTACTATCAAGCTTCATGGTTATTGCGATTAGAGATTTAGCTTTTGCTATCTGCTCTTTTGCCGATAGTCCTGCCCAGTAAATTTGCCCTACTTGAAAATTAGCTAAAAGTGCATATGCCGTGGAAAAATTAGGATCTAGTTTTACTGCATGCTCTAAATGGACAATGGCTTGCTGATAACCATCATGGGTATTTTTTCTGCTACTTTCTTTTGCCCGAAAGTATTCTTCTAAAGCAAACAAATTTTGGGTTGGCAGTTTTTCAATATAGGCTAACTCTTTGGCTGACAGTACAGTTTCAAGTTCCTTGGCTATGGTTTTAGCTATTTCTTCTTGAATATCAAAAACATTTTTAGCGGTGAGTTTTCTGGTATAACTTTCAGCCCAAATATTTTCATTAGTTAAGGCATTGGTTAAATGAACATTGATACGAATATGATCCGTTGCTCTTTGCACACTGCCTTGCAGTATTGTCGACACATCTAGTTCTTTGCCGATAGTTTGGATATTTTTTCTAGAATTTTGATAAGACATAACGGAAGACCGAGATATTGATTTGACCGAACTGATTTTTGAAATATGAACCAGTAAGTCATCGTGCACCCCTCGTGTAAAGAATACATCTTTTTCTAAATTACTATGATTATTAAATGGCAAAACCGCAATTGATTTTTGCTTTTCATTGTTAGCCGTTTTATTAATCGCTATTTCGCTAGCAGGGTTCCAGACTTTAGAGCTAACGATTAGAATGAGCAGTAAAATCGCTCCCAAAAGTGACCATAAATGAGTTTTAGTGTTAAGGGTAGTAAAGATTGAGGAGCTAGTAGCGTTAGCACTAAATTTAGATATGCTTGAGTGTTTAATTTTATTAGGTATTTCTATAGTTTCGGCAATAAATTGATAACCACGTCCTCGTGTTGTTTTTATAATAAATTGCCGCTCGCCGTCATCTCCTAAAGCCGCGCGTGCACATTTTATATTATTGCTTAAGGTAGCATCACAAACTTCACGGCCAGACCAGAGATTTTTGAATAATTCATCTCTCGAAACCAGCCTATCTCTATGTTCAATTAAGTAAAAAATCAAATCAAAAACATGGGGCTCAATCAATTGCACCTCACCCTTAACCTGCATAGTGAAGTTTTCCGTGTTTAACTCGCAATTTTCAAACCTAAATATCATTTAACTGGTGTCATCCTAACTGTTTTTGCAAGATTGCTCCAATATATTTTTACTCGTAATAACAACAACATACCAAATAATTAGGTAAAGCATAGCTAATTCATAGTTAATCCCTAGCTAACAGTAGATAAAAAATAGGTTAACTCAGAGTCTATTTTCTATAGTGCAAGTGTAGTCTAGTTTTTGTAACACTGCGCATTTCGCATAAGGTATTTTTGTTACGAACTAATAAGCGATTTTAATTAACAATGCTCGATGATAGCGATCAACTTGCTGTCAAAATAATGGAAGGAGAATGAAGTTATGAAAGCAATTAAATTACTACCTGTTACTTTAGCTATTTTGATGATAAATAGTGTTTACGCCGTTCAATATAAGTTTGTTGCCATGGATGATTCGAAATACACTAAAATGTGTGTGCTTGCCGGTAACAATGATATCAAGGCACTGAAAAAAGTAATGAAATACCCTTTAGTTGTAAAGGGCCATAATAGAAACAGTATGAAAAGCCTAGCTAATAATGTTACTTGTAATAAATTACATTTAGCAAATTTTGCCCGAAACTATAATGCTAACATGACCTTTGACTATTTGAAGAAATATACCAGCAAGCGTAACTTAGATAAAGTACCCTATGTTACGATTAAAGATATTGCAGCCCTTTCAAATGAGAATAAATCAGCAGATGAAGTTATCGTAATTTATGTTGGTCATTAATTTTGAGTAAGGTTCGGTGTAGCGGCTAATTTAACCACTACACCGAATATATAGCTGTAACACAATCTATTTAAACGACTTTAATTCTTGAAACTTCTAACCACAAAGGAAGAAGTGTTGAATTACAACGGCACTTTGAGCGCAATGATTTTGTCAAACAAAACACCTCATACAAAATCAAGCTGATAGGATGAGGTGTTTTGAAAAAACTAATTTAAGAAGATAAACTTGGCGATAAATAGTGCAGTAAGTGCCCAAACACCACCAGATATCTGATCTGACTTACCAGAGCCTACTTTTAACACAGTGTAAGTGATAAAGCCAAAAGCAATACCATTGGCAATAGAGAAAGTGAATGCCATCATAATGGTGGTACATACAGCAGGAGCGTATTCAGTTAAATCGTCCCAGTCTAACCCTTTCAAAGAACTCATCATCAACATAGCAACATAGATAAGTGCACCATCAACTGCAAACCCAGGCAGCATTTGTGCAAGTGGTAAAAAGAACATACCTGCAGCAAATAACAAACCGATAGTGACAGCTGTAAGACCTGTTCTACCACCAACAGATACACCTGCAGCTGATTCAACGTATGAAGTCACCGGAGGACAACCAAAAGCAGTACCAATAACAGAAGAAACAGAATCAGCTTTTAAAGATCTGCCTAATCCCTCAATTTTACCATTTTTATCTTGAAGGTTAGCACGCTCTGCAACGCCCATTAACGTACCTGCTGTATCAAAAATGTTAACAAACAAGAAAGTTATAATAACTGGGATCAGCGCTACTTCAAAAGCACCCGCGATGTCTGCCTTCCAAAATATAGGCTCAAGTGCTGAGAATTCAGGAACAGCTAGTAAACCTTTATAAGCAACAAAACCAGATTCTGGAGCGAAAGATTTAGCCGCATCAGCAATTACGAAGAAATCAGTTGGAAGTACCCACGTCATCGCGAATGCAATAAACGTTGTTACACCTATACCAATTAAAACAGCACCAAAAACTTTACGGTAACTGAGAACAGCAATTAATAAGAAACTTAAAAAACCTAACGCCGGTGCTTCTGGGCCAAAAGCGCCAAAACCAAAATGCGTTAAATCAGCAAGAGCAACAACATTATCAGGATTAGCAACAACGATACCAGTAAAACGTAAACCAATGAAGCCTAAGAAAAGACCTACACCTGCAGTCATAGCAAGTCGCAGGCTCAAAGGAATACTATCAAGCATCCATTCCCTTAGCCGGGTAACACTCATCAAGACAAAGATAACCCCTGAAAGGAATACTGCACCTAGCGCGATCTGCCAGCTATAACCCATGCCCCCAACGACGGAAAAGGTGAAAAATGCATTTAGTCCCATACCCGGTGCAAGCCCTACCGGCCAGTTTGCGTAAAGCCCCATTAAAATAGTCGCAATAGCAGCACCAAGACAAGTGGCTAGAAATAACCCATCAAAAGGCATGCCCGTTTTAGACATAATGATAGGGTTTAAAAACATGATGTATGACATGGTCACAAAGGTGGTAAGACCCGCCATGATTTCTGTTTTCACATTAGTTTTATGTTCAGACAGTTTGAATAGACGCTCTAACAAACCGACATCACCCTCTTTATTTTCGTAACTTTTACTAACTTCTTCCATAACTACAGTTCTCTCGTTGATTGTAAAATAAGGTCGTTTATTTTTATGTTATTAAAGTGTGACCTGTTAAATGCTGAACTACCGATAAAACGATAATAGCAGCGTTGGCTAATTGTTAGAAAGAGGCTGTGTTGGACCCTATTTCTGTGTAGCTAGCTTAATAAAAGCATAAAAAAATACTAAAGTTAATAGGCGAAACTCTTTACCGATTTCACATTATGAAACAAATATCCCCAGAGCTATATTCGCTATACCCTTTAGAAATAAAGACAGCAGTGGTAAATAAAAACATTCAAATTTCACATAATAAAATTTAGCTATATTTAATTACTAACAACCAACAAATCTCAGTATAGTCTGTAACTTTTAAGATGCTCTTCCCTTTCTAAATACCTTTATTGTTTTTATGCTTTTTTTATAACCAGCCCCCCATCCTATACCTAAATCGGAAAACCTGTCAATAGTGTCAAGTATTTTGTTTTTTGCTATACTGTTTCATATCTAGTTCTGAGTTGAACTATAAAAACAACTATTACATGTTGTTATATAGGTATATTTTCTTCATATTTACTCAGTAATCAGACCCATTAACCAAACATTTAAAAATAGGTAGCCATGCTTTCTTTATCACATTTTAATAGGCAAACCATTAAGGGCGACATTTTTGGCGCACTAACATCCACAATTGTTGCACTACCTTTTGCATTAGCATTTGGTGTAACGTCTGGTGCTGGAGCCAGTGCTGGCATTTATTGTGCAATTATAACTGGGTTGTTTGCTTCATTATTTGGGGGGACAAATCAACAAATATCAGGGCCAAATACAGGCTTAACGGTTGCTATGGTAGCAATATTAACCAGTTTTGTTGCGCAATCTCCTGAAAATGGTATTGCTGCAGCATTCACAGTAGTTAGTCTAGCCGGAATATTCCAAATGCTCTTTGGCTTTTTTAAGCTAGGTAAATACTTTATTTTGGTTTCTTACCCCGTTATATCGGGTTTTACCTCTGGCATAGGGGTCTTAATCATCCTTTCACAAATAGAGCCATTGTTTGGTCGTTCTTTTTCTGAGCTAAGCTTTTCAATGAATACCTTAACCAGCGCGCCTACTTTGCTGGGATTTACTTGCCTTCTAGTGCTTTTTTTATGGCCACAAAAATACAGTAGAATTGTTCCTGCCAGCATCATTGCGGTAATTGGTGCAACACTCTTTTTTATATTTTCTGATGTAAATTTACCCGTTGTTGGTGCCATTGCTAGTGAACTTCCTTCATTTAATATGCCGATTTGGGAAAGTAACTTAGCAGGTGAAATGATTAAGTCAGCACTACTAATTGCCACCTTAAGCACATTAGATTCATTAATGACCTCGCTAACAGTTGATAGTATTAGTAATGATTTACATGACTCTGACCAAGAATTAGTAGGTCAAGGTATTGGCAATGTTATTGCTGGATTTTTCGGTGCTTTGCCCGGCGGTGGTGCAACCATGCGCACAGTAACTAACTTAAGAGCGGGTGGCACAACACCATTATCAGGCATTTTACATGCGCTTTTCATCCTAGCAATTGTATTATGGGCAGGTGAGTACACCGCATATATACCTGTAGCTGTATTAGCGGCAATATTAACGCATGTAGGTATTAGTATTATTGATTGGAACTTCCTTAAACGCCTACATCAAGTACCAATATTCAGTGTTGGTTTAATGCTATCTACCATGGTTATGTCAGTAGCTTTTGATTTGGTTACAGCGGTGTTAATCGGTGTGTTTGTTGCCAATTTAGTGACAATTCGCCGACTATCAGAAATTCAATTAGATAACATTAACCTATGTACTGCAAAAGATGCCGAGCACTTATCTGAATCTGAAAAACAGTTATTAACATCGATGAATGATAGTATGCAACTGCTTAATATTTCTGGACCCATTGGCTTTGGTGTTGCTAGAGGCTTGAAACAAAGCGCCTCAAAGTCTGATCAAAATAAAACGTTATTAATAGATTTAACTGACGCACAATTTGTTGGCATTACCAGTACTATCGCTATTGAAGAGATAATTGTTAGTTATCAAAGTCAGGGGCGCGAAATATTATTATCAAGTGTGTGTGAACGGGTACGAAATGATTTTAATAAATTAAAATTACTTGACAAAATTCCAGCAGAACTTGTATTTGACACAAGACTTGATGCACTTATTTTTTTAAAAAATAGAATAACTTAAAACAGAAGCTTTCAAGTTAATATCGTTAAAGGCCATAACTAAGCAGATTCGATTTTCACTAAAACAATGACTAACCAACTAGCCAGAACGAAAGGAGCTGTTAAGGCTGGCATTGTTAAATATTCAAAAGCACGGGTAAGCAAGACCGATATTACAATACCAAGTAATACCGGCCACCTCGTTTTAAAGAACTTTTTAGGGTATCGATCAGTTAGGGCTATGGCAGTCAGACTAGCATTAAAACCATAGAGTCCCTGATGTACTAAATTTTCCGGAAAATCAAACATTCGCGCAACAATAAGCCCCCCTACAGAGCCAATAATAGCCCAAGCTGCTACCTTGTATGAATGCAATAATAACCCAGCAATGCAAACGATTCCCGAAAGCCAATGCCCCTGAAACAGAACTTGGCCTACCCCACGTATTACAATGGATAAATCGCTGGAAGCATTAGTTATGATAGAGGGAGTTTTGACATCAATAGCAATCGTTTCAATAACAATTGTTTCAATAAAAAAAATTTCACTAAGTTGTAATACTATCCATATTGAAACTAGAAATGGCGCTGTAAAAACCGGAAAGTCAGGCAACCTTTGTGAAGTAAAATGCAACATAAAGTGCATAATAACGGTGGATATTGCCCCCGCAATAATGACTAAAGTGAATGAAAATACATTGGCAGGTAAGAAGAGGAATAAAGCTGTTCCAACAAGCGCAGCATTGAAGCCATAAAGTCCAGAATTAATAGAATCAGAGTCATATTGAAAAAACTGAGCAACCAACAAAGCCGAAACTACGGCAATAGCTGCACCAATAAGCATATTTGGTGCGTTTAAACCAATACTCACAATGAATAATAAACCAGTTGCCGCATTTCTTTGCAGCATAATTTGAGAAAAACTGCACAGAAAGCTGCATAAAAAGTTACATAAGGAACTTCGGCTAAATTGATTAACAGATATACTTATTGTCATGTTCCCCTGCTAATCAATTGATTTATTACTTGCTAGTTACTTGCTAAGTACTTCAACACTTCTACTACTTGCATAGGTGTCGTAGCCCATGCTTGCGCTGCAGCATCTACTTCTTTAAGGGGGTGGATAATGTCTTCACTATGAAGTGTAATATATGGCTTATTAAGCGCTGCACAATAGCCTGCATCAAAGGCCGCATTCCATTGTTTATATTTATCGCCAAATCGAATCACGGCAATATCACATCGTTCAATGAGTGTTTTAGTTCTGATAGCATTTACTTTTGCTG
>Ga0209081_1000088_pt1 | contig 47206 bp, 36 predicted proteins | sample GOMGulsemesocosm_4_FD_184636 | JGI IMG/M metagenome (GOLD analysis project Ga0209081, IMG submission 184636) | Methane-oxidizing microbial communities from mesocosms in the Gulf of Mexico - GOM15B Gulf of Mexico (SPAdes) (version 2) | ecosystem: Environmental > Aquatic > Marine > Cold seeps... | reverse complement strand
AATATTTATTAATGAATTTTGCATTGTATCACTTAATCTCTCAACAACACCTGATTGCTTGAAAAAGTTACCCATAGCAAATGCACCAATTAATGGTGTAGATTCTGGAAGAAAAATAATCGCTAGAACTAAAATTAAAATAGGTAAGAATAAGTTCTCTAATTTATGAACTTTTCTAAGTTTTGGCATTTTTATTTTTCGTTCTTCGATAGTTGTTAATGCTCTCATAATTGGAGGTTGAATTACAGGGACTAGTGCCATATACGAGTAGGCGGCAACTGCAATTGCTCCTAAGAGTTCAGGGGCTAGTCTATTGGCAATAAAAATTGACGTTGGACCATCTGCTCCACCAATAATAGAAATTGCTGATGCACTTTGTAAGTCAAATCCTATTGCAACAGCTCCTACAAGAGAACCAAAAATACCAAATTGTGCTGCACCACCAAGAATTGCTGACTTAGGATTGGCTAATAATGGAGTGAAGTCTGTCATCGCTCCAACACCCATGAAAATTAAGAGTGGAAAAAATCCATTTGCAATTCCCATATTATAGATAATTCCAAGCATTCCATCCTCACCACCAATTCCAGCTAGTGGAATATTGGCTAATAGACCTCCAAAAGCAATTGGAAGTAATAACAGTGGCTCAAAACCTTTTGCAATAGCTAGGTAAAATAGTACAAAACAAATTGCAAACATGATAAATCTTCCCCAAGTTTGCTCGAAAAAAGTCATTGCTCTCATATCTTCTTTATGAGATTCTGAAGTCATAACATCATCATTTGGATTAATGAGTGCATTAAGTCCTGTGGATTTGTAAAATGATTCCAACAACTCCGGAATAGTTTTAGAAACATATACTTTTTTTTCTTCTTTTACTTGTGGTATATCATGATTTGTATCACTACTTGCAAAAGAATTTAAAGTAAACATGCTAAAAAAAACAATTAACATAGAAACTAATAATTTTTTATTCATCAAATTCTCCGTTTAGCTAATTGTAGCTAAAGACTGACCTTCTTCAACAGCATCATTTTGAGCAACATTAATTGCTGAAACTGTACCATCGCAAGGTGATTCAACGTCAATTTCCATTTTCATTGCTTCTAAAATTGCTACCACTTGACCTTTTTCAACTTTGTCACCAACTTTAACATTCATTTTCCATACATTTCCACTTACTGTTGCTGGAACTTCTGATGCTCCTGCGCTAGGTGATGTTGATACTGGTGCTTGGTCATTTGCAGGAGTTACCTGAATATCAGCGTTTCCTTCTGCTACTGTTACGTTAAATTTTTGTCCATCTACAACTACTGTGTAGTTTCCTGTTGAATTATTCATACTTTTATTCTCTCCTAATTGACAATCTTTATCATCTTCACATATTTCATTGCTAACATCATTTTTTCGAATATTTAATGGGCTTTCACCTTTTAAAAATGCGATACCTTTTTCATCACAAGCTGCAGCAATAAAAATATTCTCTTCGCTTGTTTCGAGTTTTTCTTCTTCTAGTCTTTTTTTCCAATAACTCATAGTCTTTTTGTCGTCTCTATCTGCTATGTCTAAAGGATTTTCAGTTGTTGGCTCTAATTTTAGTTTTTGGGATGCCAATTTAACAATCTCTTCATCTGGAGCAACTGGAGTTTTGCCAAAATATCCAAGAACCATTTTCCCATAACCTGGTGCAATTTGCTTCCAAGGGCCAAACATTACATTTGCATAGGCTTGTTGCCAATAAAATTGAGAAACAGGAGTTACAGATGTACCATACCCACCTTTTTCAACAACTTCTCTCATTGCACTAATTACTTCTGGAAATTTATGTAGTGTATTATTGTCTCTCATCATTTGAGTGTTTGCAGTTAACGCACCACCTGGCATTGGTGAAAAAGGAATAAGAGGTGAAACCTGAGTAGCTTCAGGAGGCATAAAATAATCTTTCAATTGATCTTTTAATACTTCTTGATACTTTAGTATTTTTTCAATTTCTAAACCACCTAAGTCATAGTTTTGACCTTTTAGTGCATGTAACATTGTTAAAATATCAGGTTGTGAAGTTCCACCACTAACTGGACTTGCTGCTAAATCAATTCCATCTGCACCAGCTTCTAAGGCAGCTAGGTAACAAGCAACTGATACACCAGCAGTTTCGTGGGTGTGTAGTCTGATATGCATATCATTACCTACAAGTTTTCTCGCCATTTTAATTGTGTCGTAAATTTTTTTAGGTGAGCTTGTACCACTTGCATCTTTAAAACAAATTGAATCATATGGAAGTCCACTGTCTAGAATTTGTCTTAATGTCTTTTCGTAAAATGCAACATCATGAGCGCCACTACATCCTGGTGGTAGATCCATAAGAGTAACTACAACTTCATGATTTAAACCATATCTTTTAATACATTCAGCACTGTATTCTAGATTTTGAACATCGTTTAATGCATCAAAGTTTCTAATGGTTGTAGTTCCATGTTTTGCAAACATTTTAGCATGCATGTCAACCAACTCTCTTGACCCAGTATCTAACATAACTGTATTGATACCACGAGCAAGTGTTTGAAGATTTGCATCAGGACCTACGATTTGTCTAAATCGATCCATCATATCAAATGCATTTTCTTGTAAGTAAAAAAACAATGATTGAAATCTTGCTCCTCCACCAAATTCGAAGTGTGTGATTCCCGCTTCTTTTGCAGCTTCTACAGCTGGAAAAAAATCATCCATAAGAACACGGCCACCAAAAACTGATTGGAAACCATCTCTAAAAGTGGTGTCCATTACATCAATATATTTTTTTGACATTTATATTAACCTTTAAGATTGTTGTGATGTTGTACTGCCGCAGTAATAGCAGCTATCTTTTTTGCAGTGTTCGATGCAGAAACAGTTGTTTGCACCTTCTTGGTAGTTTTATTTTCCTTTTCAGGAAAATACTTTGATATAAGCGCAGCTTGCGCTTTTAGAGCGAAAATCATAATTGTTAAAAAAGAAAATACTATTCCCATTCCTAATAACATAAATTTGAACGCTTCAGCAACTAAATTTATTTCCATACTTTTCTCCGTGGTTACCCCGTAATAAGTTATGGTATTTTATTAAAATGTTGCTTTATAAAAATTAAGTTTTACTTCTAAATAATGTAAATTTTGAAATTTAAAAAATTTTATTTCCAAAATTGTAAATAGTTTCATCTAACAAATTAATTAGTTCCATAATATTCTCACTTAGTTTCGTTAATTTAACTGACATATTGTAATCCTTATCAAAAATATGTCAAAATCATACAATTTTTTCACAATACTATTGAATTATATTGCAAATTGTAATATAATATGTGAAAGGAGATTGAAATGTTACTTGTAAATGAAATAATTGAAAAGTTAAAAGACGTTTTAAGTGCAGATGGGAAGATTGGTAAGGTTTTTGATAAAGATGTGGCAAATGCCCTTGGATTATCACAAGTAAATTTTGCAACTATGAAAAATCGAAGCAAAATCCCCTATGATAAAATCTTAGATTTTTGTGCTTTGAAGAAAATATCTATAAATTGGCTTCTCTATAATCAAAATCCAAATTCACTTTTGGACTCAACTGACAAGTACTGGATCAAATATTTTCCAAGTGTAAATGTTAGTGCAGGTGGTGGAGCATATGAAGATGATGATGCATATGAAAAACTTGAAGTTCCTCCATATTTCATAAATATGTTAGGTGGAAGTGAAAATTTAAAAAATATCGATGCTATCAATGTTATTGGTGACTCTATGGAACCAACTTTAAATACAGATAATATCATTTTTCTTGATATCTCAAAAAAAGATTTTTCCAAAGAAGGGATTTATGCTTTTACAACTGTTCATGGCTTATTTGTAAAAAGAATTCAAAGACGTGTTGATGGAAAGTTAGATGTGATATCTGATAATAAAGAGTACCCTGTCCAAGTCATTGATAAAAATGACTTAAGTATACTGGGTAAAGTTGTTGGTTCTTTTGGGATGGTTTTTTAATAAAGTTGTTATTTATACTATAGAAGAGATTTTATATTATTTTTTGTAATGAAATTTAATATCTCTTCTTGCCCAAAGCCAACAATATAGATTGCATTAAATTTTCTGCTGCTGAGAAATTCTTTAATCTCTTCTAGTGAATTAACTGTGTAGTCTACTGATTCTTTATTGATGATAGATGTGTTATTTGAAAATATATATGTTTTTGCATATTTGTATTTATTTTTTAAGTGGGCAATCTCAACTGCTGCTATTTTTTCATTAACTTGTGAGAGAATAAACTTATCACTACTACCATATTCTATTAATTTAAAGTATTTATCTATAAACAGGGGTTTAAAAGAATTGAATTTTTTTAATCTACTGCTATCAAGATTATTATCTAAAAAAGAGTAAACTGCCAAAAAATCATTGATGTATAAACTAGGTAGCTTTAATCTGGAGAAATAACTATCTCCACAGGAAAAGGTTGTTTCAAATAGTGAATGTTCTACCAGGTTTTTTATTGCATAAGTAGTATTATTTAGATTTGTACTATTTGGATAGATGTCATTTATCAAATGTCTATCTTTACATATAAGGGTACTTAAATTATCAATGTTGTTAAATAGTTCTACTTCATCTTTGAGATTCTCAGACATAAGTTTAATTTTTCCATCATTGTATTTTATAAAAACACTTAAAAGATCATATGTGATTGCATTACAGTAATATGCTTTCAGTTCTAAATTACTTAGTTTAAATCTGATTAACTTTGATAATGAAGCATTTATATTTCTAACTTTAATCCAGGCTATTTCTTTGTCCAGAATTTCCATGTCAAAATCATATATTATTCCAAAAGCGCCTTTTGATATGGCAGTCTGAATATCATCTTGATTTTCGGCTATAAATAAATCACCTTCATTAACTTTGTTGATATGTGTTTTGATATTGTAAATAAATGATATTGAAGGTGAATTTTTTAATTCACCCTCAACCACATCGATAATTGAAGAAATCTGCACCTTAGCTTATCTTAGTACCTGTTTTTTTAGGCTTTTCAGGTCTAATAAGACATAGTCCATCTTCATCTTTAGATGCTAAAAGCATACCTTCGCTTAGCATACCCATCAGTTTAGCTGGTTTTAAATTTGCTACGACACAAGCTTGTGTTCCTACAAGGTCGTCAGCATTATAAAATTCTTTTATTCCTGCAAGTATTTGTCTGTTTTTACCTTCACCTAAATCAAGTTGTAGTTTTAGAAGTTTTTTTGACTTTGGAACTTCTTGGGCTTCTACAATTGTTCCTATTTTTAGACTTGTCTCAAAGAATTGATCAATTGTGATTAAATTATCATCTTCAGTGTCTTTTTTAACTTCTTTTTTTATTTCTTTTGACTCTTTTTTCACTTCTTCTTTAACTTCTGGAGTATCTAATAATATCTCTTCAATTCGAGGAAATAATGGATCAATTTTTGTTATAGTTGTACTACTAATTAATTCTTTGTTTTTAATAAGTTTATTGTAGGTCTCAGTGTCAATTGTGATTCCTAGTGAGCTTGCAATTTTAGATATTTTCTCTGGTAATACAGAATCTAATAAAAGAGAAACTTTGGCCATAATGTTAGTAATTAAGGCTACCAGTGCCATTGCTTCATCGGTATTTCCTTCTTTCATTTTTGTCCAAGGTTCATAATCACCAATTGCTTTATTTGCTATTGTTAAAACTTTCCACAATTCTTCTAAATATTTATTAATTTGCATGTTAAAAATTAGCTTTTCTGCGCCTTCTAAAATAACATTTACTTCATCTAATTCTTTTTGATGAAATTTTTCCACATTAGAGCTGTCTATTTTAAAGTCAAAATACTTACCACTCATTCCAATGATTCTATTTAGTAGGTTTCCTAAATCATTTCCAAGATCTGAATTTATTCTATCTACCAAAGCTTTTTGTGAAAAATCACCATCTTGACCAAAGGGTACTTCTCTTAACATGAAATATCTGAAAGCATCTAAACCATATGCATCAGCAACTTCTTTTGGATCAACTACGTTACCTTTACTTTTACTCATCTTTGAACCATCTCTTGTCCACCAACCATGTGCTGCAATATGAGTAGGAAGAGGTAAATCTAAACTCATTAAAAATGCAGGCCAGTAAATTGCATGAAATCTTAAAATATCTTTACCCACTAAATGAAAACCAGCAGGCCATTGATTCATGTCTTGCTCGCCATTTCCGTAACCTAGTGCAGTGATATAGTTCATTAATGCATCAAGCCAAACATACATAACATGTTTTGGTTCATTCATAGAAGTTGGAAGTTTAACTCCCCAGTCAAAAGAAGTTCTTGAAATAGATAAGTCTCTTAATCCCCCTTCTACAAAATTAACAATTTCGTTTTTCTTTGATCTTGGAAGAATACAGTCTGGATTATTCTTATACCAATCTAGCAATCTGTCTTCGTATGCACTCAGTTTGAAAAAATAACTTTCTTCTTTTACAATAGAAGTTGGTTTTCCACAATCAGGACAAAATTCTTCATCAACAAGTTGTTTTTGCGTAAAAAATGTTTCACAACTTACACAATAATATCCCTCATAAGAACCTTTATAAATGTCACCTTTTGTGTGCATTTTTTCAAAAGCTTTCTGAACACCATTTTTATGTGCTTCATCTGTTGTTCTAATGAATTTGTCATAAGTAATATCAAAATCATCCCATAAGGCTTTAAACTTACCGCTTACTTCATCCGCATATTCTTTTGGTGTTTTTCCTCTAGCTTCTGCACTATGAGCAATTTTTTGACCATGTTCATCTGTACCTGTTAGAAAATAGGTGTTTTTTCCTATTAGTCTTCCATAACGTGCCAACATATCTGCGATGATTGTTGTGTATGCGTGACCAATATGAGCTACGTCATTGACGTAATAAATGGGTGTAGTGATATATAAATTATTATTGTTTTTCATTTCTTACCTTATCTTATTAAAATTCAAATCCGCCACCTAAACCTTTGTTCATGGATTCATATACGGCTTGTATGTATGATTGACGAATATTACATTGAAAAAACTCTGAACATTGGGTACAGGTTTTATATTGTTTTGAAACTTGACATTTTTTTAACTCTATCATTCTTTCTTCAAGTTTTGATTCCCAATCGTCGAGCTTTTCATCTTCTTGATTATGCATGTTTTGAATAAACTTCTTTTACTCTATTGATTTCATTGTTAGAGCCAAAAAAACATGGGCTGGTATCATGAATATGTTCTGTTGGTATTTCTAAAACTCTTTGTTTCCCATCTATAGCTTGACCACCTGCATTTTCATAAACATGAGCAAATGGAAATACTTCAAACAATTGTCTTAGTTTTCCTTTTGGTCTGTCTGTTGTTCCTGGATAAGAAAACAAACCTCCGCCTTTGAGTAGAATCTGATGTAGATCTGGAACCATACCACCACTATATCTTAATCTATAACCATCATTGAAGATATCATCGATTAATTTTTTATGATATGGAGCCCAACAATTTTGAGTGGATCCTGGTGCGTTTAATTTCCCTTTTTCATTTAATTTGATTTCTTGAATAAAATTAAATTTTCCTTTTTGTAATCGATACATGTCAACTTTATTTTCATATGAAATTACAAGTTCAACTCTTGGTCCATAAACAACATAAATGGAAGCCACTATATTGGAGCCAGAAAAATCATTTTCATATATTCCAAAAATAGATCCAACGCTAAGGTTTACATCAACCAAGCTTGAACCATCAAGTGGATCATAAGCAATTAAGTACTTTCCATTTTCATTAACATTAATGATTTCTTCTTGTTCTTCCGAAACGATTTGTTTAATTTCAGGAATTCCTTTAAAAATTTTCTCAATGATAACATCACTGGCAATATCAAGTTTTAATTGAGTATCTCCAGTTGAATTTTCATTTTCACTTTTTGAAGTATCTCCTGTCTCAATTAACTCTTTAATTTCAATGGCTGATTGTTCTATGGCTTGGATTATTTGTTTCATTATTTTACTCTTTTTGCATTTTTATTAATCCATTCAATTATCTCTTCTGGATTGTTTAAGTCTAACTTGTCAATATCGCTTGGTATATCTTCATCATTAATAGATTCATCGCTGGCAATTGCATTGGTTACTTTGAAATAGTCTTGATTAAGCTTATTTCTAAATACCGCAATTCTAGGTAAAGGTAATGTCTTTAAACCCTCAATCAATATGTAGTCAAATTCACCAAATAAATCAATAATGTCATCTATAGATGACTTATTTTTTTTAAAAAGTGTTGTTCTATTTGGAGAAACTACTGCTACGTCTGAACCTGTTTGAGAGAATTTATCGCTGTCTTTTCCTGCTCTGTCAAATCGTGCTTTATCTTTTGGATCATGCTTAACTATACAAACCTTATTTCCAGAGTCTTGCAGAATATTGGCAACTTTTACAACTAAAGTTGTTTTGCCACTATTAGAAGGTCCTGTAAAAGCTACAGCTAAATATTTAAAATTCGATTTATTGTTAATATCTTTAATCATAAATGGGATTTTATCTAAATGATGGTTAAAGATACTTTAGTGTAAAATCCGATACTTTTAAACCATGGAGTTTGTTAATGACTAAGATTTATTTACCTTTTATTTGCCTATTTGCTTTGATTTTAAGTGGTTGTACAAAACCAAATGCTATGACAAATTTTAATTATGGTAATTTTTATGCAAAATCTTTACAACATACTTTTAAAAATGATATTGTTAAGAATAATGATGTGATCGCAATGCTTAATGCTACATATTTAAACAAGGTTGACAATGTAGTTCACCAAGGTACAGAAGAAGTTTTTTTAGTGGGTATTTTTATAAGTAATAAAAGTGATAAGATTGACGAAAACTTTCACTTAAAATACCAACTTACTTTAAACGATATAAAAGCCAATTCAATAATCAAACTTGAGAAAAGCAATAAAATGTATGCAAAAATGCCTTTATACAATCCATGGGCAAAATATTACATCGTAAAATACTCTAAAGATAAACTAAATAGCCACTTTCTTAAAAACCTTAAATACAAGGAAAAGTATTCTAAGTTTGAATATGAAACAATAAAATTAAAATTAGAAAAAAATAGTGGTGAATCTACTGAGTTAAACTTTCTAAAAGCGCTTTAATCTTTACTGGATTTTCCTTATCAATATGGTTTTTATACATATAGTAGTTGGCTAAGACTTTTTTCCCATATTTTCTTGTTTCATTATAAGGCAACAGTTCCATACTTAAAAAAGGTTCATAGTCTTTATATTTACTGTCTTTATTAAATAGACCACTTTTTAACATCTTTCTTGTAAAACCAATTCCTCCATTGTAGGCATAAGCGACCAGAAGAGGGTGCTTCATTTTTCCAACCAAATAATTCAAGTGAAAGTTTGCATACTTTAAATTCACATCAGCTTTTAACTGATCAGTGATTTCATAGTCTTCATCAAGTTGTTTTGCAATTGCCTTACTTAAAAAGGGCATTATTTGCATAACCCCCATAGCATATGCAGTTGAAATAGAAGAGGGGATAAAACGACTCTCTTGACGTGCAATTGCATTCATTAAAGCTTGTCTCTCTTTGCCGTATTTATTTAAATATGAATCAAAAGGAGTTATGAAATAACTTTTTCTGTAGTTATTATATCGCTCGCTGATAAACGCCAAGTGAGGTAAGGTTTCAATATTATTTAATAAGTTTGAAAAGTCAAACATCTTATTTTCATCAAGTTTCTTTAAATCGTTTAAAATTGGAATCCAAAAAAATGGGTCAGAAACATCTTGCTTTTCATAAACCAAATTGGGAGCATCATTTTTTATGTCGTAAAGAATATTTTTAATTTCCATCCCAAAATATTCTTTAGCATATAAAGAATACATATTTAAATCCCAACTTTTTGACAATTTATATAAATGAGAAACATCTTTTGAAATAAGATACTTCCAGAATGTGACTTTGTCTTTGTCAAATTGATAATAGGCTTTTTTATGAGCACTATTAAAATACTTTTCTGAAACATCTAATTTATCGTGCTTTAATGCATTGATTGCCAATAAAAACGAAGAAAGATGAGATAGACTTGTATCATCAATATTAAATAATGATTTTTGAGCTTGTAGCAGTTTATTGTTGGTTACAATGAGTTTAATGGTTTGATTAAACTTTTTGTGCTTTGATATTCGGGAAAGTGTTTTTAATGGAATTTTGTAGTTGAAATATTGCGTTCTAAACTTACTACCCGTGTTATTAAAGACTTGAAAAAAAGTTTGAGTATCAGAAGAAATTAGTTTTGTGAAGGGAATGGTTGCCCCAATTATTTTAATTGCTTTATTTTTTTTTGGGTATTTATTCTGAAGTGTCTTACTTGCTTGTTCTAATTGTGCAGTGGTAAGTTTCGTAATATCATAAATACTTAATCCCAGTTCCATACAGGAAGCATTGGTATTGATTAGGGTTGAAGTTTTGGCTCTTAGGCATTGAACAACAGCTGTTGTTTCATCATGTTTAAGTTTTTTTGCATAAGCATAAAATAAGCGATTATTTACATTATTCGCTTGTCCTAATGCTTTGATAGCATTCGCAGGAGAAATATCCTGCTTTAAGTATTGCCAAATATAAAAATCTTTGGCATAGGTTCTTGGTTTGTCTTTTAACCACTCTAGTGTAACTTCATTTGCATGAGTTAGTTGTATGATAAGTACAAAAGTGGTTATTAAGACTTTAATCATTTTACATCATTCCTGTAAAAAGTCGTCCTAAGAATGTTTCTAAAAAGATTAAGGCAAAAATGATAATAATTGGTGCCAAATCCATTCCCCCAAATACCGTTGGAACAAATCTACGTATCAAAGCATACGCTGGTTCTGTTAATCGATGTAACATCTGTACGATCGGATTGTTTGGGTCAGGTCTCACCCAACTTAATAATGCTGAAATAATGATGACCCATTTATATAAACTAACTACTCCTAATACTACTACGGCTATACCACTTATTAATGCTGTTCCCATTATACGATTTCTCCTAAATAGTTTTTAATCAAAGGATAGATTTCACTTAAATTAGGTCCCTCAATTGAACCTGTTAAAATATATCTGAGCGGTTCACATAAAGAGTTACTTTCTAATCCTGTTTCCTTTGAGATGTATTTTGTTAATTCATCAAAATTATCAAAGTGAGGTGCAGTTTTAAAGCATGTTTTTAATTTTTCTAATTCTTCATCAAAACCATCTACTGAACCTTTTTTAGATAAAATTAAATCAATTTTAGTCTTAAGTTCTTTTATTGTACTTAATTCATCTAAATATAACTTCGCAAGTTTACCTATATCAGTATCTGCAAAACCTAAAATCTTAGATAATCTTAAATCATCGATATTTTTTAAATGCTGGGTATTTATAAATCGCAATTTATCCATATCAAATTTTGTAGCATTTAAAGATATTTCTTTTATATCAAACCACTCTACAGCTTCTTCAAGTGTAAAAATTTCTTTTGGTGGGTTGCTTCCTAATAACACTAGATAGTTGGCAATAGCAACTGGTAATATTCCTTCATTGATTAGCCACTGTACAGAGCAAGTATCATCTTCTTTATTGGTTTTTGAGTCTAAAATAAGTGGTAAATGAATATAATTTATTTCTTTATCATATCCCAATAAGCTTCTAATATGAATTTGTTTGGGAGTATCTGATATATGGTCCTCTCCTCTAATGACTGTTGAGATATCATAAACCATATCATCAAGTGCGCAAGCATAATTGTAAGTAGGTGTTTTATCTTGTTTAAGAATTACAAGGCTATCAACATCAAATGGTTTGTAATCAAAGTTGCCTTTGACTAGATCTGTAAACTTAATACTGTCTTTTGGTTTTTTAACTCTTACTGTAAATGGTGCTTCAGTGTTTAAAACAACATCATCCTTCAGGTTTTCGCAATGACCATCATAACCAAAAGGTTTCTTTTCTACTCTTGCTTGTTCACGCTGTTTATCTAACCAGTTATCACTACAAAAACAAGAAAATGCTTTTTTATTCATAAGAAGTTTCATAGCCATCTTTTGATGGGTTTTAATATTGTCACTTTGGTGAATTACATATTCATAATCAATAGCAAAAAGACTGAGTAATTCAAGAATTTCTTTGTCTTTGCCTTCAATAATTTTATCTTTGTCTGTATCTTCTATTCTTATGATTAGTTTTTCATTTAACTGCTTTGACATAATATGATTAAATATAGCCAATCTTAAATTAGCTATATCCATATCTCCAGTTGGACTTGGGGCAAATCTTAACAAGTTAATTCCTTACGATTGAAAATGATAATTGATTGATTTCGTCATGAGATTTGATATAAGTATTGAGTTTCTCTAGTGACAGGTTTTCGATTAGTTCTAGTTCCATTTCTGGGTAACTTTGTTCTAAACCTTTATAATGCAACATAAACGATCTGTTTAATCTTTGCCCTAATGTTTCTGTTCTAAGTGGTTCGCTTCCCATTAAAAAATTTTTAGCACTGTCTAATTCTTTTTGTGTAACACCACTTTTGACAAAATCGGAAACAATTTTGGAAACCAAGTCTTTTGCTTCATCAGTGCTTTCAAGCTTTGTCTGTAAATAGCCATTAAAATTTGAATAGGTATTATTAATTGAGATATAACCATAAGCAGAGTAGGCTAGACCTCTTTTAACTCTTATCTCTTCCATTAGACGGCTTCCAAATCCACTTCCACCAAGAATAAATGAAGCGACCTTTGCAATATATACATTTTCATCTTTTGGATTGATATCAAAAGGGCTTCCAAAATAGATATAGGCTTGTTCTGTTTTTTTATTTTGTGTAGTAATTTTAGATTTTTTAGATGTTTCAATTAAACTTAGATCTTTTTTCTTTCCACTTTTAAATTTTTTCAGAACTTTCAAAATGTCTTTTTCTAAGTCTTTATAATTGGTATCACCACCAGCAACTATAATTAAATTTTCTAAAATCAAATTTTTTGAAATGAATTTTTCTATATCTTCAATACTGATTGATTCTATAGATTTTATGGTCCCACTTGAAGGGTTTTCTAATGCAGTACCTTTGAAAAGTAACTTTTTTAAACCTACTTTTGCAATATAGTCAAAGTCATTTTCTTTTCTTTGCAGAGATCCTGTTTGTAATGTTTTTAATTTTTTCAATGTTGTTTTAGAGTAGTTTGGAGAGTTAAGTAATTGTATCATTAAGTCTAAAGCTTTATCTTTTACATCCATTAAACTTGATAATTCTATAACAAAAGTTTCAAAGCCATTGCTTGTATGAAGACTTATGGCATCACTTTCAAGTTTATTGGCAAACTCTATGCTTCCTAGTTCTCTTGTACCTTCATTAAGTAGCTTAGAACTCAATGATGCTAAGCCACTTTTATCATGATCTTGTACAAAACCACTATTTTGAAATACCAGTTGTAAATTGTATGTTGGTAAACTGTTTTGCTTTTCAAAAATAACGGGTATTTGTATTCCCTTATAATCAATGTGCTTAATATTTGCACTCATTAATAATCCTTGTGTAAGTAGTAGTAAAAAAAATATTTGTAGAAATTTGTTATTGTTTAGCAATTAAAATCTTTCTAAAATCTCATATGCAGTGTTTCTTTTTGCTGGGTTTTCGCCAATATCCCTTATAAGTTCAATCATTTGTTCTTGGTTCATTTGGTTTTTAGTTCCAGCAGCAGCAACCACATTTTCTTCCATCATGGTGCTACCTAAGTCATTTGCACCAAATTTTAAAGCCATTTGCCCAATATAACTTCCTTGGGTTACCCATGAACTTTGAATATTTGTGAAATTATCTAAGTATAAACGTGATACAGCCAATAGTCTTAGGTATCTGTTTGATGATTGAGGTTTAAGATCAGGAATTTCTTTCAATAATTGTGTATTTGTTCCTTGGAATGACCACATAATAAATGCTCTAAATCCACCTGTTCTATCTTGTAGATCACGTAGCATTTTCCAATGCTCAATTATCTCTTCATCTGTTTCAACGGTACCAAACATCATGGTTGCAGTGGTTTTCATGTTGATCTTATGTGCTTCTTCATGTATGTCAATCCAAGTTTGTGCATCTATTTTACGAGGTGCTATTATATCTCGAACCCTATCACTTAATATTTCAGCACCAGCTCCAGGAATTGAACTTAATCCCTTTTTTTGTAGTCGTGTTAATACTTCATTATGAGATATTTTTGAAACCTTAGCTATGTAATTTATTTCGATAGCACTAAAGGCATGAATTGTTATTTGAGGATACTTTGTGTGAATATGATCAACTAAATCTTCATAGTAGTCAATTTTAAGTTTAGGATGAACACCACCTTGCATTAAAATCTGCGTTCCACCAATTTCAAGTAATTCATCAATTTTTTGGTTGATTTCTTCATATTTTAATATATATGCATCATTATCTTTTCCGTGTCTATAAAAAGCACAGAACTTACAATCAACAAAACATACATTTGTATAATTGATATTTCTATCAATTATAAAAGATGTGGTTTTTTCAGGATGTAGTTCAAGTTTTCTTTGCGATGCCATCATCCCTAGTTCAAGTAAGGATTTGTTTTTTAATAAGTCTAAAGCTTCTTTTTCTGTGATTCTGTTATTATTTTTCATTAAAATGATTGCCCCAGTGAAAATTCAAATGCAGAGGTTTTATCACCTGGTTTATCATCTAATGCCTCTGCAAAGATTAGCTGAACTGGTCCAATAGGTGAAATCCACTCAAATGCAGCTCCAACTGAAGACCTTTTTGTCTCTGCTATTTTATCTTCACCAATCATACCATAATCATAAAAGACATTCCATCTCATCTTTTCAGAAAAAAGTGGAAAACTCAGTTCCATCGAGTTTGCAAACATTTGTTTAAGCGCAGGTTCATTTGAGCTACTATCTGGTCCAAATGCGTATGACTTGAAACCTCTTAATGAGTTAATTCCACCTAAATATAAAGAGTCACCTTGGGTAATTTTCCCATTATCAATTAAAAATTGTAAAGACGATTTATATCTTATAACCCAGTCAAGGTCATATTCTTTTTGTAGTGAATGAAAATATTTGTAACTTGAAAAACTTTTTGTAAACTTAGCATCTCCACCAATACCTGCAAGTTCTAAAGCTGTACTTGCTTTTATTCCATTACGTGGAAATGTGTGATCATCTGTAGAATTATAACTGATGTATGGTTTTATTGAACTCAATATATAGTCTTCATTTGTTTTGTAAACAAATGGATCATAGCTATCAGTTGAACTTTCATCTGTGTAAGTTTCTTTGATTGTTTCTAACTTGTAGACAAGTCCCGTAAATGTGTTTCTATACAACTCTCTTCCAGCACCAAGTGCAAACCCAATTGTTTTTTTCTCAAAAGAGTAATCTGGACCTGAATAATCAATCTCTCTGGTTTTAGAATAAATATTAATGCTTCCGTTATATTTGCTGTCATTAATTGCGGGTTCTTTTAAAAATAAATCTATATCTTGTTTATGCTTAGATACATCTACTTTTATTCCCACAGATTTTCCTGAACCAAATACATTTGTATCTTTAACTCCAGCAGTTAGCAAAAATCCATCATAAGATCCAAACCCTCCACCAAGGATTATGTTTCCAGTTGAAGTTTCATTTACTTTAACTTCTAAATTCATCTTAGTTGCAGTAACTCTTTTTTTAAGTATCTCAACGGAATCAAAAAAGCCACTTCGCTTAAGTTTATTTGTAGAGTCTTTAAAGTCTGTAAGATTAAATAGGTCACCCGGAGCCAAATATACATTTCTTCTAATAACTCTGTCTAAGGTTCTGCTGTTTCCAGAAATAACAACATCATTGATGAATACTTTCTCTCCTGGAATTACGCTAAAAACAATATCAACTTTGGAGTTTTTCTTGTTTTTTTTCAGTTCGTATTTAACTTTTGCAAATGCGTATCCCAGATCTGCAACTGAAGTCTCAATAAAATCAACATCTTTTCTTAATGATTTAATATTAAAAGTTCTATCTTTTCTTAATGATAAATTTGGGTACAACTCTTTTGTACTTAAAATTGATTCGTCAATATAAATTTTAATGTCATTTGTGGAGTATTGCTCACCCTCATCAATGAAAAAGTTAAGTTCTGCATTATTTGATGTGAAGTCAACCTTCATAAATGGTTTTTCAACTTTTGAGTCTAAAAATCCATGTTGATGATAAACATCTTTAATTCTTGGTTGCTCAAACTCTAACTGATCAAGTTTAACTTCTCCATCATTTTGCCCATAAAACCAAGAAACATAGTCTTCTTCTTTGTTTGCTGTTACTTCCTCAAAGTGACTTTCATCAAGTTTCTTTGCTCCAAAATAATTAACTTTTTTGATAATTATTTCTTCACCTTTGTTAATATCAAAATTTAGAGCAACGCTATCTTTATTTATAGTTTCAACGGTAATTTCAACTACAGAATTAACATGCCCTTCTTTTTCAAGTTCAAGAAGAAGTTTTTTCTTAGCAGACTCTAGCTTCTTTTTTGTGAATAATGAGCCTTTTTTAATACCAATTTTTGTGTAAACTATATCTAGATCTTCTTCTCTTTGTTTATAACCAGTCATATTTATATTAGCTACAACAGGTTTTTCTTGAAAAATAAATTGTAGAATACCATTATCGTCTTGCACAGAAATATCATCAAAGTAACCTAGCTTATAAAATTTTTTGATAGCTGCATTTACTTTTAGTATGTTTATTTCATCTCCCACTTTAAAATCAATTGTTTCATTGGCGATTTTTGGAGACATTTTTGAAAGGTTTATGAAGTCTATTCTTTTAATTTGCTCAGCACTTAATATTGATGTAATCAGAGTTGATGCAATAAATACGATACTTTTTTTCACAGTTGTCCTTGTATTAATAATGTATTTAAATAAAACATTGAATATATCAAAATTAACTTTATAGGATGTTTAATATCACAATAATTAGTGCCAATAAGACTCATTGGCCTTGCTTTTAAGTATATTTGGTATAATGCCTCAATAATTTAATAAAAGGTTTTTATGTGACAGTTGGAATTATTGGTTTAGGTCTAATGGGAGGCTCATTGGCTAAAGCTGTAAAAAAGTATGGAATTGCTGAAAAAGTGTATGGATGTGTACGTAATGAAAATCAAAAAAAAGAGGTTCTTGATTTAAAACTAGTTGATGAAGTTGTGGATATTGAAACATTAAAAAACGAATCTGATTTAATAGTACTTGCAGTACCTGTTGATACAATTATTGATTTTTTACCCTCACTATTAGACGTGAGTGAAAATACTACCATTATGGATTTAGGATCAACTAAAGAATTTATTGTAGAAAATGTTCCCAAAGAAATTAGAAAAAACTTTATAGCCGCTCACCCAATGGTTGGAACAGAAAAAAATGGACCAAAAGCAGCAATTGATGATTTTTATGAAGGGCATACAGTTGTACTGTGTAATTTAGAAGACAATGGAAACCATCATGTATCTAAGGCTTTAAGTTTATTTCAAGAAATTGGAATGAGAATAGTAAAGATGGATGCAAAAGAGCATGATGTACATGCTTGTTATATGTCCCACTTACCCCATGCAATATCCTTTTCACTTGCAAATACTGTGATGGGTCACGAGGATCCTAAGTCAATTATTGCTCTTGCTGCTGGTGGATTTAAAGATATGAGTAGAGTGGCTAAAAGTTCACCCAATATGTGGACAGATATTTTTAAACAAAATAAAGATAATTTACTTGATTCAATGGATTTGTTTCAAAACCATATGAATGTTGTGCGAGAATTAATCGAAAATGAACAATATGAAGAGTTGGCTAAATGGATGGGAAAAGCAAATTCTTTACATGAAATATTGTAGAACCTAGACTAAGTTAAACTTAGTCTAGTAGCTCATACATCTGAGATTCTGTTAGGGTTTCAACATTTAAACTCACTGCTTTTTCATACTTGCTTCCAGCATCTTCTCCATATATAACGTAGTCGGTTTTTTTAGATACAGAAGAGCTAACTTTCGCACCCAGTAATTCTAACTCTTTTTTAATCAAACCTCTACTTTTAGACATAGAACCAGTTAATACAACAGTTTTCCCCTTAAAGGAATTTTCAGCTGCTTCTGTTTTAATTTCAACAATAGGATTAATTAAAGTAAACAGTTTTTCGATTAATTCTTTGTTGACCCGTATAAATTCTAAAAACGAATTGGCCATTTGTTCTCCAATACCCTCTAGATTAATTAATTGTTCATAATTGACATTTAAAAGTTCTAATCCAAATTCTAAACAAATTTGTTTTGATGCGACCTCTCCTATATGCTCAATACCCAAGGCAATTATGATTCTATGAAGTTCTCTACCTTTTGTATCTTGGATGGCTTTTAGTAAATTATTAATCTTTTTCTCTTTAAAACCCTCTAAATGAGACAGATCATCATATTTCAAAGAATATAAATCAAGGATATCAAAAATTATTTTTTCATTGACTAACTGTTCCACAATTTTATTTCCCAATCCATCTATATTCATACAGTTTTTACTTGCAAAATATATAATAGAATTTACAACACGACTGGCACAATCAAGGTTTTGGCATTTTATTAAAGTACCTTCATCTAAAACTTCTTGTTCACAAACAGGACAGGAATCTGGTCTTTGGATATCTTCTTCGTTACCGTCTCTTCTTTGAGTTAGAACTTTAGTGATTTTTGGGATAATATCCCCACTTTTTATTATGATAACATGGTCTTTTAATTTTAAGCCAAGTCTTTCAATCTCATCAAAATTATGTAAACTTGCTCGCTCAACCGTTGATCCATCAATTAAAGTTGGTGTTACAATAGCAACTGGTGTGATTACTCCTGTTCGACCTACTTGTAAAGTGATACTTTCAACTTTAGTTGTCTTTTCAACAGCAGGAAACTTGTAGGCACACGACCATCTTGGATATTTAACGGTATAACCTAATTCTTCTTGTATTTCTAAGTGATTGATTTTTACAACCATACCATCTAGCATCATTTCAACATCAGGACGTTTGGCTATTATTTCATGGTATATCTTTTCAATTCCAGCAACATCCGAACAGATTGTTTGCATTGGTGGTTTTGCAAAACCCAAAGAATAAATATATTCCATCATAGAGGAATTTTTTTCAAAATCTAAAGAATTTTCACCAATGCCCCAAACATTAAAAAACAATTTTCTTTTAGCTGTAACGCTAGGATCTAGTTGTCTTAAGCTTCCTGCTGCCGCATTTCTAGGATTGGCAAAAGTTGCTTCGTTATTCTTAATGCGTGTTTCATTTATTTTGATGAAATCATTTTTTTTGATAACAATTTCACCTCTTATTTCTATTAGCCCATCATATTTAATTTGCAAAGGAATTGAATGGATGGTTTTGACATTATTGGTTACGTCTTCACCTGTACTTCCGTCACCTCTTGATATGGCTTGTTTTAATAAGCCATTTTCATATATTAGGTTTAAACTAGCACCATCAAATTTTGGCTCACAATAAAACTCTAAATTTGTACTAACTTTTTTTGCTCTATTTATCCAGTCTTCTAATTCTTGGGTATTAAATACATCTTCTTGAGACCACATACGACTCAGATGATTTGCTTTTTTAAAACCTGCGAGTATCTCTCCTCCTACTCTTATTGTAGGGGAGTTTGGATGGGTGTGGGCAGGATTAGTTTGTTCATACTGTAATAATAATCTACTTAATGAGTCGTACTCTTCATCACTTGCAATTGGATTATCCATAACATAATAGGCATGTGCCCAATTAATTAACAACTCAATTTTTATATTATATTCTTCTTTTATCATTAAAACTCTTTACATAAAATTTAAATGGCATTGTATCAAAATATATAATTTTTAACCAGTCATTTTATTGGCATAACTAAAAATCTTTTTAAGAAATCTTTTTACTTCTAAATAAAATCAATACTTATGAATAAAATATTTATAATTAGTTAGGAGATACCATGACTGTGAAAAATCTGCATATAAATGTAAACGGATTAAACCAGATGGAATCAGATAATGTGATTGAATCTATACGTGAGTTAATAGAATTATTTGATTTTTTAGATTTAAGAAGATTTGAACAAATAATTATCTCAGAAGACGTTAATGAAGAAGTGAATTTAATCACAAAGAGCAATCATAAAAAAGATTCTTCAATTTATGCAAAAGTAATAACAGATACTAATGATGAACATATAGATATTATTTTGATTTTAAATAAGAATTTTTCACTCACCTTGAATAAAAAAATAAATGAAGAGATTACCTATCGAAATTCATTGCATGTATTTCACCATGAATTGGCGCATATCCATGATTATAATAAAAAAATAGATGTTTTTCAAGAGCAAATGATAAATACAAAATACCATGGAGTTGAAGCTATAACTTTTCCTCTTGCTCAGGTTTGCTGGAGTGAATATATTGCTAATTTTATTTCATCAAGTAGTACAACAATAAACTCTTTTCCGCTCTTAACTGCTGAGACATTGGCATCCTTGATTATATCAATGGCAAAAGAAATTAGAACTAAAATAATGGTATATAAATCCAATAAAAATAGAACAGATGTTTTTGAAGATGTTAAAAGGCAAATTGAAAAAACATTGAAAACTGCTGCATATCTTCTTGGATATTTACATGGCTTAAATATTACTCTAGTACAATTATCTGATAAAATTGATTATGTAGTTAGTAAATCTAGTTTTAAAGAAACTTGGGAAACAATGAGTCATGAGTTAACTGTAATGAGAAGTTTATATCCCCATGGATGGGATAATATTAGAATCTACAATAATCTAGCAATGTGTTTTTGCGATTATTATAAGGATATTGGGTTAATATTAAAAGAAAATGAAAACAAAGAGTTATATTTTGTCGTAATATAACTCTTATAATCTTAATTGTATTTTTGGATAATTTCTTCTACTACTTTTTCAACTTTAAGTACTGAGGCTATTTCAACTCTTTCATGATATGAGTGTGGACTAAATATATTTGGTCCAATTGAGGCTATTTGAAGATGTGGAAATTTATCTTTAAATATGGCACACTCTAATCCAGCATGGATTGCTTCTAAGGAAGAGCTTGGAATGTGCTTTTTGTAAATGTCAAGCAAGTGCTCAGCAAATTCGTTGTGCTCGGGTTTCCAAGCTGGGTATTTGCCACTGGTTGTAACTTCAAAACTAAAACACTCTAATAGTGTACTTGCTTCGTCAACAACGCGTTTTAGCTCATCATTATCCATAGATCTTGCACTAAGTTGTACTTCAATATCATCAATATTTGTTTTTATAATAGCTAGATTTATTGAGTTTAGAACCACTCCTAGTTTTCCATCATATGCTCTAACTCCGTTGGAGAAAGTATACAAAAAGTTTAGTATTTCATCTGAGTACAGACTTAGGTGTTCAGACTTGGTGTCAATTTTTTCAATTGTCATATTATCATGGCTTGAAATGGGCATGTCTTTTGAGGCAATAATTGCCTTGACATTAGCTGGAATAGAGTTTATTCGCTCACCACCATTTATGTCCAAAATAACTCCATTACACTTTTTAATAGTGTTGGCAATAAGTTTTATACCATTGGGTATTTCTTTATGTATCTCAACACCACTGTGACCACCTGGAAGTTTAGCAATGGTAATTTCATATAAATCTAAATTTGAATCATTTTTAAAAATACTCTTATTACTATTTCTTGCGAATATATCAACGCCACCAGCACAGCCAATTGTAATATCACCTTCATCTTCACTGTCTATATTTAACATGAAATTTGATTGGAGCTCAAATTCAATTTCATTGGCGCCAATAAGACCAATTTCTTCATCACTGGTAAATAAATATTCTAGATCGTCACCATTTTCCATATGTTTTAACATATAAGCACAAGCTATTCCATTATCAGCACCTAAAGTAGAATTTTTTGCTTTTAAAAAGCCTTCTTCTTCAATTATTTCTGGAATAACATTATCAACCAAGCACACAATATCAAAGTGCCCTTGTAAACATAAGTTCGCCTTTGAATTTTGTTTTTTACATAAAATATTATTTGCTTTATCAACAAAACATTCATATCCATTTTTAGCAGAAAATTCTTTCATATATTCAATAAAAGGGATGTGTGTTCTACTACATCTTGGGATTGCAGTAATTTCATAAAATAGTTCAATTATTCTATCCATATTATTCCTTAATTTTTTTGGATATTATATCAAAAAAATTTTAAAACTTAATTGTATATACAAAAAAGATATTTGATATTGTTTTAAGAATAAACTATCTAATTATTAGTGAGTGCGAGTTTCTTAAAACAACCGATAAAATCAGCTGTTTTAAGTGAAGTATAGATTCGATGTATATGTGAGCTAAACTGCTTTTAAATTTCTATTTTTATAAGCTACTATAATTAATAGAACAACAGCAGAAGCTAAAACATAAACCCATGTTGGAATTGGAAGTGGGTCTCCTGTTGCATAAGAGTGTAATCCTGATAAGTAAAAGTTTACTCCAAAATAGGTCATCAAAATTGTACTAAATGCCAATAAAGCAGCTACACTAAACGCATACGGATTATTAAATGGTTTCATGAATCGTAAATGTATAACTAAGATATAAGTAACGATTGCAACATATGCCCAAGTTTCTTTTGGATCCCAGCCCCAGTATCTTCCCCAGGATTCATTGGCCCAAACTCCACCTAAAAAGTTCCCAATGGTTAACATCGAAAGACCAACGATTAGTGAGACTTCAGTGATGGCCGCAATTTGCTTAATAACATCATCTAAATGTTTTCTTTTTGGAGATCGAAAAACAAAGAATATTAGAGCCATACATGACAGCACTGCTCCAAGACCAAGAAATCCATAACTTCCTGTTAAAATTGATACGTGTATAGTAAGCCAATAAGACTTTAACACTGGTACCAATTCCGTAATTTGAGGATTTATGTGGCTTAAGTGGGCTGTAAACATAAATATTCCTGCAACAATAATAGTTGCACTCAATGCCAATAGTGATCGTCTGAAGAAAAATAAACCTGCAAACATGGCAGACCAAGAAATATATAATAAAGATTCATAAGTATCACTCCAAGGAGCGTGACCACTAATAATCCATCTGAAACCCATTCCAAAAGTATGTGCTGAGAATAATAAAGCCAATATGACAAAGAATATATTATTGATAATAGGTGATTTTAACTTTTGATTAAAAACAGTCGAAAAAGCAACTAAAAATAATATAAAACCAACACTTACATATGCAATAGTAAGCTTTGGAAAAATATCTAAATCATTAAACATGATTTCATTTTCTATCTGCGTTTTACTGGGAATAACTTCAGCACCAACTTTCTCTTGATAAATGGCCAAAAAAGACAAGTATTTATCTGCATTGATCCAGTTTTCATCAACAACTGAATTGACAAAACCTCTAATCATGGACTCAACTGCGGCTTGGTCTTTTCCTTCGAATTCTTTAATAGCATCAAGTGGCGTCGTCCATTTATTGTTTTCTTCTTTTGTACTGAAACGATTGGGAATTATTCTTAATAAATTTCCATTATAGGTCATATAAGCAACATTAAGCCTTTCATCAACATTAAGGAGATCTCTCTCAAAAGTACCTCTTTTTGCTGGTTGTAGCCTGTTTGCTTTATCAACTTCTTCACTTAAGATATAGGTTCCATCTTTGAATATTTCAGAGAACGCAATATACTTTCGTGATTCATCAACACCAATTATTTGTTTTAACTTAGGAGTTTTAACTTTGATCATTTTGATGTTTCTCCAAAGTTCAGGTCTCGTTAACATCCCTAGGACAACCTGATCAGCAGTCATTCCAAACATTGAAGCTTTTGTGCTGATTTTTCTGACTATTTCCACATTAAGTGAATTTAATGGTTTCATTCGTCCCGAACTACTCTGTGTTACAAGTTTTCCAAAATCAGTTGCTGTTTGAGAAGAATCGTCTTTATATCTTTTTAGGTAACTTACTGTTTCACTGGGTTCATCAATTACAACTTCTTCGGTAGTTTTAGCATATGAATTTGTAGTTGCAAACAAGGCAATTGCAAGAATGAATGATGCTAGGTTTTGATTTTTTAAATAAGAGGTTAGTTTGAAAAATCTTCCTTTTTTATCAAATAAGTTCAAAATCAGTCCTAGTGTTAACATGAAATATCCCAAATATGTTGGCCATTTTCCTGGATCATTATTTACGGATAATATAGTACCTTTCTCATCTTGATCGTAAGAACTTTGGAAAAAGAGGTAATTACCATTGTGTAATGTTGTATTCATAAATATTCTATAGTCAAATTCTTTATCTTTATCAAAGACAGTAACTTCACTGGCATAAGATGATGGAGACATACTTCCAGGATATCTGTCTAATTGAAAATCATTTAGTCTAATTGAAAAAGGAATTTCCATGACTTTTGAACCATATTCAATAGAAACTTCTGTATTTCCAATTGTCTGAGTTTTAACCAATCCTCGACTTCCCTTTGTACCCCTTAGTGTAAACTCTTTGGAATCAGATCCTATTGTGGCATCCATAGAAACAATACCCATTACGCTAGTACCTTGCTTTTGGTAAGAATACTTTTTGTATTTAACATTTAATACTTTATCATTAAAAGCAATATCATATTCAAATGAGTTATCTCCAATAGCAGCAAAGCCTAAAGCATATTCTTGATAATAAGTTTTACCATTATCAACTACTTTAACTTGTAAATAAGGGTCTGATGAAATCATTGTGTTTACGGTTTCGCCTTCTCTTATCTGCATAATTCCTTCAAATCCAACGTATCGTGTAACGCCTGCACCCAATACAATAAATACAAAGGCAAAATGTAAGAGAAATTTTGATGGTTTTTTCCACATTTTAAATTTATACATCACACACAGCATATTAATGATAATTAAGACCATCGCAGCTTCGTACCATCTAGTTTTATAAACAACTAATTGAGCAGTTTGAGCTCCGTAATCATTTTCTATAAAGGTAGCAACACCTGCACCAACACCCAGTATAATTAACAAAACACCCATCAACCAAAATGAGAAGAACACGTCTATGATTTTTTTCACAGTAATATAACCTTATCCAATTTTTTGAAGTTTACTACAACTTAGTGAAGTTTATGTGTAGTAAACTTAAATTAACTTTTATTGTGACTATTATATCAAATTCTTCGTTTGCAACACCTAAAAATAAAGGCATAATTATGTATAATCACGCATGAATATAGATGAACTAAGAAAAAAGAAAACCCAGTGTTTAAGCTGGAAAAATATCCAACCATGGCATGAACAGTTATTGAAAGCAAAAGAGATAAATATTGAAAACCTAAATATTACTCTTGATGACTGGATTAAAATCGGAAAAAGAGAAGACTTAAGTGATGAAGAATATCAAGTAATTGTAGATACTGCAAAAATACTTATTCCTTGGAGAAAAGGTCCTTTCGATTTATTCGATATCAAGATTGATAGTGAATGGCAAAGTTTTATAAAATATAATCTTTTGCGACCACATTTTGATTTAAAAGATAAGATTGTTGCAGACGTGGGCTGTAATAATGCCTACTATATGTTTAAAATGCTAGAAGATAAACCTAAAAGGTTAACTGGCTTTGATCCAGCACCACTACCTATGCTTCAATTTGAATTTATGAATCATTTTATTAAAAGTGATATTATATACGAAATGCTAGGGGTTGAGCATTTAGAATTTTATGATCATAAGTTTGATTTTATTTTTATGTTAGGCGTTTTATATCATAGACCAGACCCTGTTGGAACTTTAAAGTCTCTTAGTCGTGCTATGAACAAAAATGGTGAAATCATTATTGATACTTTTATGATTGATGGGGAAGATGAAATCGCATTGACTCCAAATGGAAGATATTCCAAAATACCAAATATTTATTTTGTACCAACTATTAGTGCTTTAAAAAATTGGTTAAGTAGGGCAGGGTTTATTGATATGGAAGTATTGACAACAACAACTACGGATAGTGAAGAACAAAGAAAAACGCCTTGGTCATTTGATCAGAGCTTGGAAGACTTTTTGGACCCAGAAGACAGGACTAAAACAGTTGAGGGATATCCTGCTCCTAAAAGAGTCTATATGAAAGCTAGAAAGAAGAACTAACTTAAAACAAATCAATAGTAGAGGATTGTTCTTCTTGAAAATAGATAACTTGACTTCTACCTTGATTTTTTGCTTCGTACAATGCAATGTCTGCATTTTTTATAATATCATCGATACTATTTTTTTCATGGGAATCGAATGTATCTATTCCCACACAGATGGTTTTTTTTAAAGTGTGTCCGTTATCATCTACTTTAACTTCAATTGAGCTAAAGTCATGAATGATTTTCTTTGCGATATTAATTGTATTGTCATAGTCTGTGTTGCTGGTGAGTGCTACTACAAATTCATCCCCTGCTAGTCTTGCAAGCAAATCAAATTCTTTAATATTAGAGTGAATTATTTTTGCAAGCTCAACTAAAACCAAATCTCCAACATCATAATCAAATTCATCAATTACAGCTTTAAAATGGTCAATTCCAATCATTAGAAATGTGATTTTACTACTTTCATGTTTAGATAATATTAGTTGTTTATTTAGGTTCTCAATAAAATATTTTCGATTATAAACATTGGTTACACTATCGATTGAAGAAGATTCAATAAAATTCTTTTTTAAAATCCCACTTTGAATTATTGGTGAAATTTGAAAGAATGACGCTTGTATAACAGTGTATTTATCTTGAATGATCTCAAAATGTGTTTTAGAAGTAGCATTAAAGGAAACTACTGCATTTAAATTGGTATGGGTATTAATAATAAAGAAGAAAGATAAATGATCATCAAGAAAAAATTCTTCACCTTTTGAATAGATAATCTCTTTTGAGTTTTTTTCTATATCAAACAAGGAAAAGTTTAAATTATCAACAGTATAGATGTCATTTAGCCATTTGTAGACATCTTCAGCCATTTGTTTGATATCTGTAGCGTATTGGAGTTGTTCATAAAGAGTATAAATATAATCTAAATCTGTGAAATTATTCTCTTCAGCAGAACTTTTAATGAGTTCGATCATATTATTTTTCATAAAAATCCTTAAAATAAATCAACACTACTCTCTTGATCTTGATTGAACACCAGTACTTGACTACGTCCTTTATTTCTAGCTTCATATAAAGAAATATCAGCATTTTTTAAAATTTGATCAATTGAAGTTGAATCATCTGGGTACATAGATATTCCAATACAAACAGTTTTCTTTAGGGTTTGACCAGTATAACTATTGACATCCACTTCTTTTTTTCCAAAGTTTTCAACCAGTTTTTCAGCAACGAAAATAGCGCTTTCTTTGTTTTGTATATTTGCAAGTACGACTAAGAATTCATCAGCATCAAGTCTAATGACAATATCTGATGTTCTAATAGCTTCTTTTAAGGTACTGGCTAATTCAATCAAAACTTTATCACCAATATCATAATCAAATTCATCAATTACCGCTTTAAAATGGTCAATGCCAATCATTAAAAAGGCAACATTTTTTTGTTCTCTTCTGGCTAATGGTAGCATTTTTTCTAGATGTTCTAGCAAGTATTTTCTATTATATAATCCAGTAATTGGATCTTTAACAGAGGTTTCTTTTACTTTTTCTTCTAGAAAGGTTGTATTGATCAAAGGTGTAATCACATAAAATATTGTATTTAGATAAATATATCTTTCTTCAACTTCTTTGAAGTGTTCTTCATTGTCACATAAAAAAGAAAACATAATTGAAGATTCTTCATTTATGTCAATACTAAAATTCAGCGATAGCTCACTATTGCTATCATACTCTTTTCCATTGTGAAAAATCAAGTCACACCCCTCCACATTGGTAATTGTGATTTTGATGTTGTGTATTTTGTAGACAGTAAATAGCCAACTTTTAAGTTCTTCATATATATCTTCAACAACAGGTGCATTTTTGACCTTTTCATATAAATGAAATGCTTCTTTTAAATCTTCTGATACTTTATCTTCTTTTACAAAATTTTCTAATGAATTAATTATTGACATTTTCTTCCCTAAAATAAATCTACACTACTAATTTGTTCTTTACTAAACCTAACAACCTTATCTCTACCACCACTTTTTGCTTCATACAAGGCTATATCTGCATTTTTCATAACACCTTCAATGGTGTTAGAGTCTTCTGGAAACATGGATAGTCCAATACTGATCGTTTTTTTCAATTTGGCACCAGCATATACATCAATCTCATTTTCTCTGACTCTCTCTCTGATTTTATTTGCAACTCTTAGTGAATCTTCAACTCCTGTAATGCCTACGAGTAGCACAATAAATTCTTCGCCCCCATATCTAACAACTATGTCAGATTCTCTAACGTTCTCCTCTAGAATAATTGATAACTCTTTTAAGACTTTATCTCCGATATCATGCCCATATTCATCATTTACAGCTTTAAAATGATCCATATCTAACATCAGGACACCAATATTAAGATTTTCTCTTTTAGCATAAGGAATAATTTTTTTACTGTGTTCATCTAAGAATTTTCTATTGTATAATCCAGTTAACCCATCTCTAAATGCAGATTCTTTTAGGGCATTCATTAGCAGTTTTACTTCAATAGATGGTGCAGCTTCATTAATATAATTTCTTATAAATGTAATATCGTTTTTTAGAATTTCCAGTTCTTCTTTTGTGTCAAATACAAAATTAATAACCAATTGTATTTTATTTGAAATTTCAATATTTGTACAGTAGTAAAATTTACTTTTTTCAGTAAAGTATGGACAACTGTTATGATAGTCAATCGATACAACATCGTGTTTGGTTCTAGCTGCTCTACATAGTTCTGGCGTATTTTCAATGGTGTCTTTACAATAAAACATATCGCCAACTTTTGCAACAACAGTTTGTTTTTCTTTATTCATGTCTATTTCAACAAAAGTAAAATTTTTAAGTGAAAATTGATTTACAAAAACTTGTAAGAGTCGTTGGTAAATCTCTTCTTTTGTATCATCTAATTCAATCTCTTTTTTAAATTGATATAAATTCGAAAGATTTGAGATAATTTCTCTTGATTCATTTAAAGGATTGGTTTCTTCAGCACTAGTGTTATGTCCAATAAAGCCTTTGAGCTTTTTGTCAATGTCATTTGATGTATCACTGAAAATGGTCATTATATTATTGTAGTTTTCAGCCAATTCAATTTCTTCTGAACCTAATCCATAATTTAGACGTATCTTTTTAAAGTTTCCAACGCTTGATTTTTTTAAACTACTGTCTAAGTCATTGAATAGATTTACATATGGATTGAGGATTTTTCTTACTAAGAAGATTATCAATGCGATTCCTAAAACAACCATAAGGGTAATGGCATAAATAGTTTCTAAACCCAACTGTTTCAAATCACTAATATCCAATTCAAGTGATACAGCACCTAAGGTACTCCCATAATTAACATTGTGACAGGCCAGGCAATCTATTCCTTTTTCTGCAACTGCATTATAAGGAATGGTAATTCTCATTGAGGTTTTTGAAACTGACTCTTTGAGTTCGTAATGCATTTTACCTGTTTGTAGTACCTTTTTTTCAATATTGTCTTTGGGGATGCTACTAAATCCATTCCCACCGTATTGCTTAGATACAAGGTCTGTTCTAGATAACCACAAGTTTTGCACATTTTTCATATTTGAGATTGAATTAATAAAAGTATCACTTTCATTCATTGTGTGATTAATCATATGAGAGGTTAGACCGCTTTTAACTGCTTCAGATATGGCTTCTGCTTTTTCAATTGCTGCATTAATCCCAGCATTTCTTAAATTATACAGACTTAGGGCGGTTACACAAATAGTTAGTAAAACACTCATAAGTACAAATTTAAAAATTATATTATTTCTCACAATGCCACCTTGATGATAATCTTTTATTCTACAACAGTTATTCTTAAAATTAGAGGTAATTTAACCAATTATTTAAAGAATTTCGCTCACGGACTAAAGAGGTTGAATCACCATGGCCTGGGTGAATCTCAATGTCTCTGTCCCACATTAGTACTTTCTTTATACTTGTAATCATATCTCCTGGGTTTGAATAGGGAAAATCCACTCTTCCGATTGAATTATTAAATATAAAATCACCAGTAAATAGATGATTTTCTATTTCAATGGCACTACAGCCAGGAGTATGACCTGGAAAATGATGGAATGTTATTTTGATGTTTTCAAGCGTAATTTGCTCATCTGGTTGAATGGGTATATCAACTTCACAGCTAGGAGCTCCACGGCCCAGAGGATCATTTAGTAACATAAATGCATCATCTTTTGGACAGTAAACTTTTAGATTTAAATCTTTTTTTAACTCTTTAACACTCCAAATATGGTCAAAGTGACCATGGGTATTTAAAATCGCTATGGGGTTTGTTACATTTTGTTTAACCCAGGGAGTAGCACCTACTCCGGGGTCTATTATGAAGTCCTTATTATCAATAGTTACAATGTAACAGTTCGTTTGATATTCACCCATTGGTTGTTTTTTTATGTTCAACGTACACCTTATGTTATGTAATTGTAATGATTATACTACAGCTAAATAGTTATAAACATAAAAAATTACAATAATTGAAATATATAATTTTTATTACATAAAAATAATTATTTTGGAGATTTATTCTACAATGTAATTATTGATTTACAATTAAATGACATCTTTCTCACTATTATTAGAACTTAGAGTTTGATTGGTAGATTTACTTCACATTGGTATTTTTATCATTTAGCATTAATTATTTTAGAAACTCATTCAAATATTTTAATTTTTAGGGGTGATGTTGCTCAAAATGGTTTGATTGCTGTATAAGCAGTAAATAAGTCATCAATTCCTATCAAAGCCTTCTTCTTTTGTATTGATTTCAAGTAAGTAGTTCTGTACTGATATTTTTAACAATAATTTGAAACTTTTTCACAAGAAAGATCTATACCACATTATTGCCACTTTTTTTTCTTATAATTTATCAATCTTAATATTGAAGAAAGGAGTAGCATGAATTTCCTCAATTTTCTTAAGATAAGAACTAAATTGATGATTCTTTCGATTATTCCTATCTTGGGATTGTCATTTTTTTTGATAGAAATATTAATTCAAAACAGCAATAAGTTAAATGAAATGTCTGAAATTAGATTTACTATTAAAAATGTTCATTTGATACACGACATTTATGTTTCCTTGGAAAAAGAGAGGCTGGGATTAATTAGGATTGCTAACAGTAAATATTTAAATAATATTGATGACATTATGTTGATTCCAAATATATATATTATCAATAATGAAACCAACAAGAAGTTCGAGTGGTTTTACAAACAAAGGACACTCACCAATTTACCTATTATTTTTATTCAAGCTTTAGAAAGTGAATTGATAGAGATTCGAAATACTAATACAAAAGAAAATGTGAATTCTGCTGAAATAAATAGATTATATTCTGTATTAATTTCTAAGTTTATTTCGGTTATTGAATCGATGTTAAGTGTGAGTAATATTGATGATATTAAATTATACTTAAATGCAATGAAGTATCAAGAGTTATCTTCTCGTGAAATTGCAAGTTTAGATGATGTTTTTCTTAGTGGAAGAATCAATAAAGACAATTTTTCAGATTATTTATTTAAATATTCAATGCGTCAAAATGTGTTGAATCGTATAAAGTTTCAGTTAGAAAACACTGAAAATTCACCTAAGTTTGTTGATAAACTAAAAGAGATAAATGAATTGTCCATTGACAATTACAGCAATCTAATTATAACTAAAGTTGATAAGATATTGATCGTTTCGCAAATAAAGTCTGTACTTGGATATTCGGGATTATTTCATGACTTTTATATGTATAAAACAAAACAAATAGATAAAGACAAAGAAAGCTTTTTAAGACATTTAGGGAGACTAGAAATGTTGGTTGATAAGTACAAACTTTTCAAACCTTACAATAATGAAGAAAATAAAATATTGGACGATGTTTTAGATACTGTATATACATATAAAGCTAAGCTTGACTCAAAAGACTTTCACATAAATTCTTATTCTATTGACGAAAAAAATATTTCTATTCTTGATTCAATCAACAACTTAGACTCAGGCATTTATGGAGTGAAATACGAAAGTTGGCATGAGAAATCACAAAAATTCGAAGATCTAAATAATGAATTATATAAAGTAATAGGAAATTTGATTCTAGTTAATATTTCTAAAAATATATCTCTTATTGAATCTAAGAATAAATCACAACTTGTTCTTTTTTGCATATTATTGATTGGTAGTATTTTGTTTAGCTATTTGGTTCACAAAAACATACTTGAAAAGATTGTATATTTTGAATCAAAATTCAATGATTTTTTGATGTTTGTTAAAGGTGAATCAATTAAGACTGTCAGCGATGGAATTGTAGGAAATGATGAGTTTTCCTTAATGCTATGGAAACTTGATAATGATATTAAATTTGTTGAGGAAAAAATTAATGATGAAAAGAGTTTCATTAAAAATGCATCTATTAAATTATCTAATATAAAAAACGGTAAGTTTGGTGAAAGCTTAAATTATCAAGGAGATAATCCCCTAATAACCGAACTTTCGTTTGTTGTGGATAATTTTTCCAAAAACCTTGAAAGAATTGTTGTTAATATTAATACTGCTTTTCTTGAATTGTCAAGTGGTAATTTTAAACATAGGATGAAATTGTATTGCCAGGGCGAGTTCTTATTGATGAAAAACTCTCTTAATACAACCTTGGACAAATTTGAAAATTTGAATGTTGATCAGAATTTACAAATTACCAATGCAATTACCGAAATACAAAAGAAAGATCAGTTGCTCTCACAACAATCAAAACATGCAGCCATGGGAGAGATGGTTGGATCAATTGCTCACCAGTGGAGACAGCCTTTAAATGCATTGGCTGGAAATATTCAAATGCTTACTTATGACTATGAAGACGAACTGGTTAATGAAAATTATACCCAAGAGTTTGTCAAAGATAATATGAATTTGATCAGTTATATGTCAAAAACAATAGATGATTTTAGAAATTTTTTTAGAGTTGATAAAGCTAAGAAAGAATTTAATGTTAAAAGCACAATTCATGCCGTATTGAATCTTCTTTCCGCACAATTAAAAGATCATGAGATTTTTATTGAAATAATAGGATATGAACACTGTGTCTTACTTGGACTGGAGTCTGAATTTCAACAAGTGATTTTAAATATTATATCTAATGCAAAAGATGAGTTTGTTAAGAAAAACAACCATAAGGCTGTTATTAGGATTGATATACAAGAAGATCAATCATTTATCGTAATTAAAATATCAGACAATGCAGGTGGCATACCAAATGAGATAATTGATAGGGTTTTTGAACCTTATTTTACTAGTAAAGAACAAGGTAAAGGCACGGGCCTTGGATTGTATATGTCTAAGATGATAATTGAAGAAAATATGGATGGACATATAAGTGCTTACAATCATTTAGATGGGGCAGTGTTTGATATAAGATTTAAAAACTCACAAGGTTAATTGATGATTGATTTAAATATAAAAACTATGAATAACTATGTTATATTATTTAATATTATTCTCGTTCTCATTATATTTGTACTTATGCAAAGTATAAAACAAAATAGTAATCAGATTAATGTGTACGAGAGTGATAGATTTAAAATGATTCAAGTTGCGGATAAGCTCAGGCAAAGTTCTGATGATTTGTCACATTTTGCCAGAACATACGTTGTCACTTCCAATAAACTTTACAAAGAACAGTATTTTGATGTCTTAAACATACGAAATGGTGAGATAAGAAGGCCTAAAAATTATAATACTATTTATTGGGACTTAGAAAAATCATACAGACAAATCAATCATTCTGATTCAACTAAAATATCACTTAAAAGTCTCATATCTTCACTTCCTTATACTAAAACTGAATTAGTACAGTTATCACTCGCAGAAGAAAACTCTAATGACTTGGTTAATCTTGAAATCGAAGCCTTTAATGCAATGGAAGGGTTATATAAAAATGAAAAAGGTGAATATCATGTTAAAAAGGATGTTGATCAAAAGTTAGCTATTAGCTTGATGCATTCAAATGAGTATTATTTAGCAAAACATAAAATAATGAAGCCCATAGATGATTTTATGCTTTCCCTTGATAAAAGGACTCTTTTTGGTATTCAAAAATTAGAGGAAAAAATGGAATATAAATTTAACTCTTTATATGTTTTATTATTTATTTTTATTGTAATAAATACAATATTTTTCATAACACTCAAAAAAATAAATAGTAAAGAAACCAAAAAATTAAAAAAATCTATTTCAAAGGCAATAGAAGAGAATAGAAAAAAAGATGAACTTCTCTTTAATCAATCAAAGCACGCTGCAATGGGTGAAATGATAGGTTCAATTGCTCATCAGTGGAGACAGCCATTAAACGCAATAGCAGGACATATTCAAATGATTGAGTTTGATCATGAGGACCAACTTATTGATACTAAGTATATAAGAAATTTTATAGATGAAAATATGAAACTGGTTAATTTTATGTCTAATACAATAGATGATTTTAGAGATTTTTTTAGGGTTGATAAGGTGAAGAAACATTTTAATGCAAAAAACGCATTGTTTGGAACTTTGAATTTAATTAATGCACAGTTGAAAGAAAAATCGGTGGAAGTTATCGTCAATGCAGATGAAAAATGTTCTGTTTTCGGATTCGAATCCGAGTTTCAGCAAGTTCTACTCAATATTATTAATAATGCCAAAGATGAATTTATAGAAAAAAACCGTAAAGATGGGTTTATAAATATCACAGTTCAAGCAGACATAAATTTTACTGTATTTAAAATTAGTGATAATGCAGGGGGAATACCTGAAAAAATTATTGACAGAATATTTGAACCGTACTATACAACAAAAGAACAAGGGAAGGGCACGGGATTGGGATTATATATGAGTAAGATGATTATTGAGAAAAATATGGGTGGTCATATAAGTGTTGCCAATATAGATCTGGGTGCAGAATTTACTATTGTTTTTGTGGATGAAAAGGAAAAATAATGTTGATAATAAAACTATTGATTATCTTATCCTTATTTTGTTCTGTGTATGCAAAAAAAATGGAGAAAGTTAATTTACAATTGGAATGGAAATATCAGTTTGAATTTGCAGGATACATTGCTGCAAAAGAAAAAGGTTTTTATGAAGAGTTTGGACTTGATGTAAGTATAAATGAATTTACCAACATAGATACAATTGAAACTGTTTTAAATAATGATGCCAGCTATGGGGTCCATAATTCAGGAATTATATTGTCAAAAATGCAGAAAAAACCTGTAGTACTACTTTCGAGTTTTTTTAAAAAATCAGCTTTGGTTTTTGTGGCAAAAAAAGATATTAAATCACCCAGTGATCTAACTGGAAAAACAATTATGGCAGGACATGGACAATTAAACTCTAGTAATTTGGGAGTTTTAATTAATAAATTCAATATTAAAATTGGAAGTATAAACGTTGTTCCTCACACCTTTAATGTGGAGCCTTTTATTAATAAAGAAGTGGATGTCATGACCGCTTATGTGTCAAATGAATTGTATGAATTAAAGCAAAGAGATATCAAGTATAATATTTTGGACCCTGTGAATTATGGAATTTTCATGTATGGAGGGAATTTATTCACCTCTAAAAGTGAAGTTGATAAACATCCCAAAAGAGTTAATGATTTTAAGCTAGCAACAATAAAAGGATGGGAATATGCTTTAAAGAATAAAAGAGAACTAGTGGATATTATTTATAATAAATATAGTAAGAGTAAATCAAAAGATGCTTTATTATTTGAGTCAAAAGAGATTGAAAAACTAATCATGCCCAATGTTTTTGATATTGGTTATATTGATCATTTGGTTGTGAAAAATATTGCCAATAGCTTTGTTCAATTGGGATTAAATAGTAAGTATTATGATTTGGATAATTTTATTTATGGAAAAAATGAAATTGAGAGTGAAGAGAAATCTATAAAATTAAACTTATCTGAAAATGAAAAAGAATACTTGAAAAATAAAACTCAATTTACCATGTGTATTGACCCAGATTGGCTTCCTTATGAAGCTTTTTCCAATGACAAACACATTGGTATGAGCGCAGATTATTTCAAAATCATTGAAGAGTTAATTGGCATCCCAATCAATGTTATTAAAACAAAGTCTTGGTCTCAATCCTTGGAATTTGGGAAACAACGTGTATGCGATATCTTTTCACTAGTTGTGGATACTCCAAGTAGGAGAACTTATCTCAATTTTACCAAACCTTATTTTTCTTTTCCTTTGGTTGTTGCAACCAAGCATAATAAAAGTTTTGTTGCAGACATTAGTAATATTAAGGATAAAAAATTAAGTATTGTAAAAGGATATGCCTTTATAGAAATACTTATGAATAGATTCCCTAACATTGACTTGATTGAAGTATCAAATGTGGAAAACGGGCTAAAACTAGTTGAAAGTGGGGTTGTGTTTGGTCATATAGACACCTTACCTGTACTTGGGTATCAAATTCAACAAGGCTATTTGGACACTTTAAAGATCGCAGGTAAATTTGATGAAAAATGGGAATTGGGAATTGGGGTAAGAAATGATGATGATTTAATGTTCTCAATATTAAATAAAGCTGCAAGTATAGTACCTGCTGAATCAATTCAAGGAATACTCAATAAATGGATATCTGTTACGGTTGAACAAAAAGTTGATTTGATTTTTCTCTGGAAATATATAGTCGTTTTTCTGTCAATTCTATTATTTATTTTGTATAAATATTATTTAAGTAACAAACACAAAAATCAGCTTTTAAAATTGACAACAAAATTGAATGTATCAAACGAAAAATATTCAGCTTTAGTGGAGATGTTTGATCTAAATGTAATTGCATACAAAATTGACACTAAGGGAGTTATTCTCTACACATCAAAGGCTTTGGAAATTGCTACGGGGTACGAAAAAGAAGAATTGTTGGGAGAAGACTGCCTAATATTATATTCAAATTTAAATGAAGAACATTCTCATTTACAATTTAAACATAAATTTAAAGAATTAAAAACATATACCTATGAGACTCAAAATAAGAAAAAAGACGGATCTTATTTTTGGGTTCAAGAGACTATTAATGTACATCTAAATTCAAAGAAGAAAATTAGTGGTTATGACATAATTTTAGAAGATATTAGTGCGAAAAAGGAAGTAGAAAATTTCAATCAAACATTAGAATTAAATGTAAGTAATGCTGTAAATGAGAATAGAAAAAAAGATCAAGTAATCTCTCAGCAAAATAAACTCGTTGCAATGGGTGAAATGGTTGGTGCAATAGCTCATCAGTGGAGACAACCGCTCACAGCTCTTTCTGGAAGAATTCAACTTCTAAAACTTGATTATATAGACAATATGATAACAGAACAGTACGTTGATGAATATATTGAGGAGAGTATGTCTATTGTACTTTTTATGTCCAATACCATTGATGATTTTAGGGATTTTTTTAGAATTGATAAAGAAAGAAAAATTTTTGAAATCACTCACTCTATTAGCTCAACAATGAATCTTATGAATGCTCAATTGAAACATCATAATATTGCTTTTGAATTGAATGAATCAAAAGAGTACAAAATATTAGGTTTTGAAGCAGAGTTTCAACAAGTTATATTAAATATCATAAATAACTCTAAGGATGAATTTATTGAAAAAAATATAAAAGATGCAAAAATTTCAATAGATATTAAAGAAGACCAAGATTTTATAATTATTAATATTAGTGATAATGCTGGAGGTATAAATAAAGATGCCTTAGACAAGGTTTTTGAGCCATATTTTACAACAAAAGAACAAGGAAAAGGAACTGGAATGGGATTATATATGTCAAAAATGATCATTTGTGACAACATGAGCGGAAATTTAAGTGTTAAAAACATAAGCAATGGAGCATTATTTAGTATCAAACTAAATAAAATATCTACGTCTAATATGGAAAATAAATAGATCAAGGGAAATAGCATGGAAAATAATTTAATTGAAAATATCTCACTATTATATGTGGAAGATGATGAGGATATAAGAAACGTATTTGGGCGTTACTTAAAGCGCAAAATAAAAAATGTTCTTATGGCTGTAAATGGACAAGAAGGATATGAGATGTATTTGGAGCACAAGCCTGATATTGTGGTTACTGATATAAATATGCCAATTATGGGAGGATTGGAGATGTGCAGTATTATAAGAGATGAAAACAGAGATATCCCTATTATTATCACCTCAGCACACTCAGATACTCATTTTTTCCAAGAAGCAATTAATATTGGAGTTAATATGTTTTTGCTGAAACCTGTGGATATGACTCAATTGTACAATACTATTAAAATAACATCAGAAGATATTTTTTTAAAAATACAAACACAAAAAGAAGAAAAAATTGATAATGATCAAAGTAAAATGATAGCAGTAACAGAATTACTAGAAAATATTGCCCATCAATGGAGGCAGCCATTGGCTGCTATTTCAGCCGCAACAATCAATATGCACTTGGACATTGGAACAGGAGAGTATAACAAAAGTATTTTTGGAGATAAAATTGATAATATCGATAATTGTGTTCAATACTTGTCAAGTACTATTGATAGTTTTAAGCACTTTGTGACCAATGATAAAAAGATATCAAACTTTGATGTGAGTAAAAATATTCAAAAGTGTATAAACATTGAGTCTGAAATAATACTAAGTAAAAATATTACTCTAGAAACTGATTTTGATGAAAATCTAAGTGCCAATGGATTTGAAGAAGAGTTTGTACAAGCAATGATCAATATTGTCAATAACAGTATTGATGCAGTTGAAAACTCTACTGAAAAGATAATTTCTATTAGTGCTAAAAAAGTTGAAGATAAAATAGTAATTAATGTTAAGGATTCTGGTTTAGGGATTGAAAATAAAATAATAAATAATTTGTTTGAACCCTATACAACCACAAAACATAAATCACTGGGAACTGGTCTAGGGCTGTATCTTACTTACCGAATTATCAAAGGTTCAATGAATGGAAAGATGTTTGCAACCAATTGCGAGTTTACCTACAAAAACAAAACCTATGCAGGGGCTAACATTCAAATAGAATTGTAATTAAACCAAGATTGAAATCTGAATTAACCACAATTTTGCCACATAATTAAAGTAAACTCTTCATAAGGGTAGATTCTAGAGTAAACGTAAATACACTAACTACGCGTATGATTGGATGTATAATGGAAAATAGAGAAGTACTTGATATACAACTTTTATATGTTGAAGATGATGATAACATAAGAAAAGTGTATGAAAGATATTTAAAAAGAAAAGTGAAGTCCTTGCTTGTAGCCGTTAATGGCGAAGATGGCCTTAATATGTATTTAGAACATAAGCCTGACTTAATAGTGACTGACATTAAGATGCCAATTATGAATGGGCTTGAGATGTCAAAAAAAATTAGAGATTTAGATAATACTATTCCTATTATTGTAACAACTGCACACACAGAAACGGAATTTTTTCAAGAAGCCATTACTATTGGAGTGAATACTTTTTTGCTCAAACCAGTTGATATGCTTGAATTACAAAAGAAAATTGATGCTGCTTGTGTTACTGTGTCATTGAAAATAGATGAAGAAGAAAATAAAGCACAAAACGAACAAAATAAAATGGTCGCGTTAAATGAGCTATTGTGTAACATTGCTCACCAATGGAGACAGCCACTGGCTGCTATTTCTGCTGCCAGTTTTAACATGCAATTTAAACTTGAAGATGAAAATCCAGACAATACTTTTATGACTGATAAAATTAAAAATATTACAGATTCAGTTCAATACCTTTCAACAACTATGAGTAGTTTTAAAAGTTTCATTTCTGAAAATAAAGTAAGCTCACAATTTGATATTGTTGAAAAAATTCAAGAGTGTATAGGTATTGAATCAGGCGTTATTTCAAGCAACAACATTACAGTAATCAGCAAGCTTGACAATGAAATTAATATTAATAGCTTTCCCAATGAATTCTTACAAGCCTTAATTAGTATATTTAATAACTGCATTGATGCCCTTAGTAACGTTAAGTCAGAACATAGGGCGATTATTGTTGAGGCAAAAAATTATGATAATAATATAGTTATTACTATCAAAGATACAGGAGGAGGATTTAAGGAAGAGATTCTTGAATCAATATTTGAGCCTTATGTAACAACTAAACATAAGAGTATGGGAATTGGATTGGGATTATATACAGTGTATAAAATCATAAGTAGTCATATGAATGGAACAATATTTGCTTCAAATGAAGAAGTTAAGTTTAAAAATGAAATTTATATGGGTGCAAACATACAAATTGAGCTTAATAATGAAAAATAATATACTTGTTGATATCAAAATCCTTTATGTTGAGGACGATGAAAATATTAGAAAAATATTTACCAAGTTCTTATTGAGAAAAACCAAACACGTGGAAGTTGCAATTAATGGAGAAGATGGATACATCAAATTTCTTGAGTTTAATCCAGACATAATTGTCTCTGATATCAATATGCCAAAGCTTAATGGTCTGGAAATGTCTAAGAAAATAAAAAAAATAATCAATGATATACCAATTATTCTAACATCAGCTCATAACGACGCCAAATACTATACCGAGGCAATTGCTATTGGTGTTAACCACTATTTATCAAAGCCCGTTAATGCTGAGGAACTCTTACATTCAATTGAATTATATGCAAAAAATCTTTTGTTTGAGAGGAAGCAAAAAGAACAAGAAAAAATACTTCAAAGTGTCATTAATTCTGATAAAAATATTATAGTTGCATTTAACTCTAGGAGTATTGTATTTTCAAATAAAAGTTTTTTACACTTTTACAATGTTAATAATAACAATGAATTTTTAAATAAATACACTCATGTTTTTGAAACCTTCCTTTCTGAGAAGAATGTTCTATCAAAAGAAATGACCAATGATAAGGAAACATTTGAAGACCTATTATTTAAGACAAAAGACAAGAACAGGATAGTTAAAATACACAATGAAAGACTTAAAATATGTAAAATATTTTACGTAAATATTTCTACTTTATCTTTTGGTAATAGTACAGATGATGATGAAACTTATCTATTGAATCTAACCGATATTACGTCTATGAGTAAAGAGAAATTAGAAATCGAAGAGAAAGCATTTCATGATAGTCTTACGAGCGTATATAATAGATATAAACTGGAAGATCTCTTTGATTACGAATTAAAACAATACAAAAGATACACGAGAGAATTTTGTTTTTCAATGCTAGATATTGATTGGTTTAAAAACTTCAATGATACCCATGGACATCTAATTGGTGATGAAGTATTAATTTCTATTGCATCAATTCTGCAAACAAACACAAGAGAATCTGATGTAATAGCTAGATGGGGTGGAGAAGAGTTTGTTGTGTTATTACCAAATACAAAACTTGATGATGCATATACTATTATCGAAAAACTAAGAATAGATATTGAGAGTTTTAATCATGAAGTTGCAGGCGGTGTGACAGCTAGTTTTGGATTAAGTCAGATAAATAAAACAGATGATTTTCAATCCTTATTTAAACGTGTGGATGAGGCACTTTATGAAGCAAAAGAGCGTGGGCGTAATTTGGTCATTCCTAAGGAATAAATATATGTTGTTAAATAAAATAAAACTAAATAAGTTTGAAGTGAGCGATTAATATGATTTTTACAAAAAAGAAAAAAGAAAGAGAAATTGATGGATATTGGAATATTCTAGTAGTTGACGATGAGGAAGAAGTTCACTCAATTACTAGTATAGTTTTAAAGAACTTCATATTCAAAAATAGAAAAGTTAAATTATATGACACCTATAACATAGAAGACACAAAGAAAATTTTAAGTTCAGACATTGAGTTTTCTTTGATATTTCTTGATATTGTTATGGAATCAGATAATGCGGGGCTGGTTATTACAAAGTTTATCAGAGAAGACTTAAATAATTTTATTACAAGAATTATATTAAGAACAGGGCAGCCAGGGAATGCACCAGAGCAAAAAATAATTATTGATTATGATATAAATGATTATAAGGAAAAGACAGAATTAACTGCTACCAAGCTTACTACCTCTGTAGTGTCATCCCTTAGATCTTATCAAGAGTTACTCAAAATAAAAGACCATGAAAAAATTCTGGAACAAGAAGTGAATGAAGGAATACTTCGACTAAGAAAAAAAGACAAACAACTACAACATCAAGAGCGTCTTTGTCAGAATGTTGAAATAATCAATATGTTAGCACATCAATGGCGTCAGCCATTAAATGACATTGTCATGAATATTAATAATATGATATTGGACATTGAATTAGATGATATAAATAAAGATATTTTTAAAGATACTTCTGGTTTGATTTTAGAAAAATCTCAAATATTGACTGATCAAATTGATGGTTTCTTAAGTCACTATAAACCGGATGAAAAAAGAATAGATGTTTCACTTGGTGAGTTATTTGACAAAGTGCTGACACTTGTAGACTATAGGGTAGTTGAAAATAATATTGATATTCAAAAAGAGTATGATAAAAATTTTATAATCCATACTTACGAAAGTGAAGTAGAGCAAATTGTTGTTCATTTGATAAATAATGCAATTGATGCTTACTCGAAAAAAACTGACCTTTCAAAAAACTTAAGTTTACTTTGTAAATCAAATGAACAAAGACTTGTTATCTCAGTAGCCGACGAAGCAGGCGGAATTTCAGATGAAATCATAGATGAAATATTTGATCCTTACTTTACAACCAAAGATGAAAAAAGTGGCACAGGACTGGGGCTTTATATGTCTAGATTATTGGTGGAAAAACACTTGAATGGACACTTGGATGTTTTCAACAAAGACAAAGGTTGTATTGCAGAACTAACCTTAGAAATCGAGGATTATTCCCATGGTTGATATTAAAAAGCTAAGATTACTAACAGCTAAATTAAATGTTTTATATGTTGAAGATGACCCTCAAATAAGAGAGAGTGTTGGATTGTATTTAAAAAAGTTCTTTAAGTCTGTTCAGAGCGCCTCAGATGGTTTAGAAGGTCTTGAAATATACGGTAAAAATAAATTTGATATAGTAATCACAGATATTGAAATGCCAAAAATGACTGGACTGGAAATGTCATCAGAAATTAAAAAAATTGACCCTGAACAAAATATCATTATCATTTCAGCTTATTCAGATTCTACAAGATTTATAGAATCAATTTTAATAGGGATTGATGGATACATAATTAAACCAATAAATTTTGAACAAATGAATAATATATTAAATAAAATTGTAAATAATATAATAAGATTTAATGAAAATGAAAATTATAAAAATAATTTGGAAGATTTGGTTAAAGAAAAAACTCAAATACTTGAAAAATTACAAGCTGAAAAAATTGATGACTATGATAATACCTTGATAGCCTTAGTGGATATGATTGAAAGAAGAGATTCCTATACAGGAGGGCATAGTAAAAGAGTAGCCCAATATGCACGACTTATTGCCGATGCTTATGGATTTAATGATGAAGAATGTTCAGAGATTTATAAAGCTACTATTTTGCATGACATTGGAAAAATAGCCATACCTGATTCTGTTTTATTGAAACCTGGTAAGTTTAATAAACATGAAATGGGAATCATGAAAAACCACGTGGTATTCAGTGAAGCGATACTTAAAAAAATACCTATTGTAAATAAACTTGCTTTTGATGTTAGTTGTCATCATGAAAGAGTTGATGGCTCAGGTTATCCAAGGGGTTTAAAGGGAGATGAAATTCCTGTTATTGGAACTATTGTTGCAATCAGCGATACTTTTGATGCAATGACAACCAATAGAATATACAAAGGTAGAAAAGATAAGTATGAAGCTATAGAGATGTTAAAGAACTTATCTGGTACTACTTTTGATACCAAAGTAGTTGATGTAGCAGTTCAAGTATTAAAATCGACTATTATTGATATTCACGCCAATCAACTGCCAAAAACTGCTATTGAAAAAGAAAGGTTTTCTTATTACTATAAAGACCAAGTAACCTTGTCCCATAGCGAAAGTTATTTAGAGCTAATACTAGGTAGTGCTTTAAATGAGGAATACATTTACCTAGTTTTGCTTGAACTTAGAAATTTCAATACTTATAACCAAAAAAATGGTTGGGATAATGGAAATGTGCTACTAATGAATTTTAGTAAATTCATTTTAGATAAATATACCGATTCTCTTGTTTTTAGAGTTCATGGAGATGATTTTGTAATATTAAGTAGAAGTGTTCTTGATAATATATCTTTCGAACTTGAATTTACAGAATTTTTTATTGACTGTAATGTAAATGTCGATGTAAGCGAATTTGACATACAAAAAGATGGAATTAAATCAATAAATGATTTAAATAAAAAAAGCTAAAGCTTGAGGTGTATATTCTATTTTTCTTTGTAGGTCTTTGCGAAGTCAAAGTCTTTTCCCCATTTTAATCTACCAGGAGATTGTGCTCTTTCATCTGAGGGCTGAAAAGATTGACTTTTTCGGTTAAACCCATCCATAGTTGAAGGAGGTTTATAATCCACCATCTCAAAGGTTTTACCCATAAATAAAATATAGAGTAAAAATAAAATAACAGCAGATATGAGCAAGAAAACTATATTGACATATTTCTGATATTTTGATTTTATTTTCTGTTCTTTTTTCAAGATCTACCTTCGAAAAGTTATTTTATATAATTATATCTTTTTTACTTAAATATTAGTAATAGATAAATAACTTTTTAGCATAATTTCGCTAATATAAAGAGATATACCTAAAATAAATTGGAAAACAGAAGAACATGACCGTAACTATACAATTACCCCACAATAATGACTACAATATTTTAATAGATAAATTAAAAAAAATAACAATTGACACCAAAGTTGTCATTGTTACCAATCCCACTGTAAGTGCCTTGCATTTGAATTATTTAAAAGACTCACTTGAAGCGATGGAATTAAGCGTATGTACAATTCCTGATGGAGAGCAATATAAAAACATGGATACCATTGATTTGATTCTTTCTCATTGTTTTGAACATAGGTTAGATAGAAAATCAATTTTAGTTGCTCTTGGAGGAGGTGTTATTGGTGATATGACTGGTTTTGCTGCTTCAATTTATCAACGAGGAATTGATTTTATTCAAATTCCCACAACCTTACTTTCACAAGTTGATGCAAGCGTGGGTGGAAAAACGGGCGTAAATAATAAATATGGGAAAAATTTGATTGGTGCATTTTGGCAACCCAATGCAGTGTATATTGACCCAAGCTTTTTAACTACCCTTCCAAAAAGAGAATTTGGTGCAGGTGTTGCAGAAATCGTTAAAATGGCGGCAACATTTAACAAAGATTTTTTTGAATGGCTAGAGGAAAACGATTTGAATGATAGCGATAATATTAATATTGCTATTCAAAAATCTGTTGAAACAAAAGCTTGGGTTGTTTCTCAAGATGAAAGAGAAAGAGGCTTACGAGCTGCATTAAACTATGGACATACCTTTGGGCATGTTATCGAAAATGAAACCAACTACAATACATATTTACATGGTGAAGCTGTTGGTATTGGTATGGTTATGGCCAATGCCTTAGCAGTTGAAATTGGTTTGCTTAGCATTGAGGAATCAAGCAGAATTACTGACTTATTGGAAAAGTATGATATTCCAACTCAATATCATATATCAGATGTAGAAGATTTTTATGAGCATTTTTTCTTAGATAAAAAAAGCTTAGATAATAAAATTAAGTTTATTGTTCCCAAAAATATTGGTGATTGTGAAATTACAGACACGATTTCAAAAGATATTGTTATAAAAGTACTAAAAGGTTTTAGCAAGTGAAAAAAATAGTTTATATATTACTTTTAATAATTAGCTCAGTTGGTTACGCAGCAGTTGAAAAAGAACCCGAAGCAGTTAGAGTTGCAGGTGAGTTTGCAAAGCTAACTACAATAAACTCTCAAATGCAAGAAGTTCAAAAGTCTTTAAAAAATGATATTTTGATTAAAAGGTATAACAGTTATTTAGCATATAGAGAAATATCAAAAGAATTAGATAAACATAGAGCTAAATATAAAAAATATTCTAAGTGGGCAGGGGAAAAGTATAAAGAATTGTCTTATAATTTAAATAATAAGATAAGAATCAAGGAAAATGAGCTAGAACTTATTAGCGAATACAAAGACTCACCTATTGGAAAATTAATTACACCGCATGTGATTGAGCAATTTGAAACTATTACCAATCCTTTTGGAATTATTAATGCCTTGTCATATATTAAAAGATTAGAAAATTACAAAAAACAATTTAAAGATATAACTACTCGAGTATCAAATTTACTTTCTGATTTGGAACTAGAGCTTGACTTGTCTATTCGTCTTTATGACTTAAAGCCAAATAGTGATACAAAAAATGCAATTAAACAACTGGATAAAAGAAAAAAAGATTTTGTAAATGTTCTTGATATTGTTTTAACTACAGATGAAGTTTATAGTAGAAAAATCGAAGAAGTTATTATTGAAACAAAAGCTCAGATTTCAAATCAAGTTGAAAAAACCATAACAATTGCAACTATTGTTGCTTTATTGTTTGTTGTTTCATTTTTATTAAAACTGGCACTAAAGAAATACTTTTCTCAAAATGAAAACTATTATATGGCCAATAAGGTAATCAATTTTATATTGGTCTTCTTAATTCTAATGATTATTATGTTTTCATATATTGACAACGTTTCATACTTAGTAACCATTTTAGGGTTTGCTTCTGCTGGTATTGCTATTGCACTTAAAGATTGGTTTATGTCGATTTTTGGATGGATGGTAATAGTTACAAGTGGTTCCATTCATGTTGGAGATAGAATTAAAGTACAAAGAAATGGTGTTGAAGTTGTTGGAGATGTTCTG
>Ga0209081_1000085_pt1 | contig 48113 bp, 53 predicted proteins | sample GOMGulsemesocosm_4_FD_184636 | JGI IMG/M metagenome (GOLD analysis project Ga0209081, IMG submission 184636) | Methane-oxidizing microbial communities from mesocosms in the Gulf of Mexico - GOM15B Gulf of Mexico (SPAdes) (version 2) | ecosystem: Environmental > Aquatic > Marine > Cold seeps... | reverse complement strand
ACAAAAAAAGAACCGATCAAAGCTACATTGAGGCAGAAGTAGGAAGAATGTTACCTCGGGTTCGAATGATCTCAGATAAAGCTTATATCGAGTGGACAGATCAAAGCTCGCCAAAAACAAAAAGAATAGACAAAAAATTCTCGCGTTCTGTAACGCCTCACAAAATCAAAGGGTACACAAAAGAAATATTGAAAAAGAATAGTGATAATTGGGAACTTGAACTAGTGATAGAATTTGAAGAAAGATTCAAACCTATACGTAAAACCATGAACGCGATGCACGAAGCAAAAATAAAACTAAAAGGCATCAAAAGATTATATTACACAAACAAAAGCTGATTCTGACCTAATAAAACCCAAATCAACATAACGATATTTAATTTCACTGTTATACTTAATAAACACAAAAAAGGAACTCAACATGCCATTAACAACAAAACCCACTCGGATAAGAAATAAAACATTAAAAATAAAAAGCAAACTTCAATCGGAATCTTTTTATAACTACACTCAAACCCAAGGCGACAAGGTTGTTTCTTGCTTCTCACGAGCTGGTGTAATATTTTTGTTTTGTGCCAACGACACAAAATTACTAAAAACATGGTCTGAATGGGTTGATAAAGCCACCAAAGAATACGAAGACGAAGTACAGTCGGTAACAAGTCAGGTTGAAGAACTAAAAAAAAGATTACCTTCTGAATTCGAATTACCTGAAATAGAAATACCTGATAACTATGTTTGGAATTACGATGTATCTACCCCTCAAGTATACAACTTAACCTCTTTAGTTTTAAAAATGGACGCTCTAATGTCTGAAGTTGAGTGTTTGTGGTTACTTGGTCAAGTTGAAAATGTAGAGCTCGCAACTGCTCGCAACCAAGCGATAGGCGCGGTCAAACGATTGATGTCATCTATATACGCAGTTACAAGTAAAGGGAAGCGTGATAATTCTCCTTATAGAGCTGCCGTATTCATGGAGTTATTTAGAGCTCAGCGAACTTTGCCTTTAAATAAATCGGATAAAAAAGATGTTATAAAAACAGAAGATCCTAAAAAAGAAGAGGCTACTACAAAAGCTAAAACAAAAAAAACTGATGCAGAAGCAAAAACACAAGAAGAGACTGTAATTGAAAGCTAAAAACAAAAACAAGTCTTGGTTAGTTAGACTTGTTTCTTTTTTAAAAAAAGACGCTAAAGAACCAGAAAAAGAAATAAAATTACCTGTACATATTTTGTATGCAGAAAAAGACAATGAGCAAAAAAAAGAAAATGTAGGAACACCTTTACTGCCACTAAATGAAGTATTAGAGCCTCATAAAGAAATCATAACTCATACTAAAAGAATATCAGGTCACGCCAGCATTTGTGGAGAATACACTTTTGAAACAATATTTCTCCCTGTAATTGAGAATTATGCCAAGTACATTCATTTACTTCCTGCATCTTCAGGTTGGCATCATTCAAAGACTGGTGGATTAATAACTCATAGCCTACAAGTAGCAAATAGATCGTTAAGAATAGCTAAGAGCACTCATTTAACAGCAAATCAAAAACTAGACGTTGAGCGTAGCAGGCATCCTAGATGGCAATACGCTGCTTGGATAGCAGGTTTGCTTCACGATGCTGGAAAGATATATACAGACATTAAAGTAACCGATGCCAAAAACAGTAACGTTGTTTGGCATCCATTGATGTGCGATATAATTGAATGGGGAAATAACAATAATGTTGGTCGTTATTTTGTGACTTGGAGAAAAGATAGAATTCACAAAAAACATGAAACATCTTCACTTGCTATTTTACATACAATCCTACCTGATGCAGCCAAAAAATATATTAGTGAGTGTCCTGATGATTTACATTCTGCCCTTTCAGATTGTTTATCAGGTTATGCGCATTTTGATGGCTACCTACAAAATGCTGTAAGACGTTCTGATTCATTATCAACAAGCCAAGACATTAAGCAAGTTTGGGATTTAGAATTAGGACCTCGTGAAGCAGAGCTTTTTGAGAAAGTTATAAATGCAATGAAAGAATTATCAGACAAATGGTTATCTGATAAAAAAATTAGAATACTTGGAGATGAAGTCTTTTTAGAATGGCCGTATTGCATTACTGAAATACAAGAATTACTAGTTGATGCTGAACAAGGAAATATCCCTGTAACATCATTGTTAGACCATCTTGTAGAAAGAGGGATAGTGCGAGGCTTAGATAGAGAGAAGTATGCTCAATACTACGCTGGAGTAAGCACAAGAAAAGAATCTTTTGATATTATCAATAAAATTAAACCTGTCACATTCCAAAACCTATTAAGAATAGAATGGAGTTATCATGTATTAGGAGATAGTCCTATGCCTAAGAACGAAATAGGATTATTAACCCTTAATGAAAATGGCAAAGCAGTTATATTCTCTAACGATGGATCTACACTAATAACTGAAGAAGAAGTACAAAAAGAAAAAATTAATCTTGCGAACTTAGATGCACCAGAAAAAGACACTGATCAAACAAAAACTAACGCTACAACAGAGAATACAACTAATGAAAACACAAAGGTCGATAACGCCATTAGCACTTCAAACGAACCAGAAATAAATACTATACCTGATGATGTGATTAGTGAAAAACCAAAGAAACCTAAACCTAAAAGTACAGGTATAAAAATAAAGCCTAAAAACACCCTCTCCACTAAAGAAAAAGTAACCATTGATAGTATTTTATTAATGCCTAAAAAAAAGAAAAAAGAAGTAAAATATGATTCTAATGGTTTAATTCAAAAAATAATAATTCAAAAAACAAGTTCCGCTATCACAAAATACAATAATGAATATTACATTTTAGAAGCTGATGCGTTAGACGCATGGGGTAACTCTAATGGTTGGACAGAATTAAACAAAGCTAACTGCTTAAATGAAAAGTACAGCGACTCATTACGAATAGTTCAAGCATACCAATTGGGCAATAAAAAAGTCAGAGCGGTAAAATTAAATCTATCGACAGGCGAACATCATTACAAGGCAACAAACAAAAAAGAAGATATTCCTTTTACGGATAACAATATTGTAATACCAAACAATAAAACGCTACATTCATTTATAACAAGCAACATTAATTTATTATTAGAAAAAGAAAATAATGATATATCACTATCTGAAATAGAAGATTACCTAAGCCAGTTACTAGATAATGAAATTTCAATAAAAGAAAACATACTGCACATAGATTATGATGCGTTAATGAATATTACAAAATCAGACAAGAATGAAAGGTTACTTAAATTCATAATAAAGATAAGTGAGTATGACCCACAAAAAAATAAAGTAAGAATAAAGTAACGTATTTAAGAACACCCTGTTTCCACATAAAACAATTAGCAAAAAAACGGTGATAAAACAAAATGTCTCGCATTAACCCTATGTTCCATGAAAATCTATTCAGACCTATTTTTGAGATAAACTCTGCGGTATTAGCTTTTATCTGTGCTTGTGTAACAGCAATGACAGGAAACTTTCTCTCTGGTGATGCTTCTGATGTTTGCATCATAGTTTCGGTATATCTATTTTGTATGTCAGGCAGGCGTTTTTACCAGAGCATCAACCCACTAAGACAGCAAATATCTCTTTTCTACAATAAAAAAATATTTAAAACCTATACGGAGCTGCGTAATTTCCATAAAAAAAATACAAACGTGACATATATCGGTGAAGGTTTTGAATGGGGTGGAGAGCATAGTGATAGAGCTTATCAAATACAATCTATGAGTAGTGACAAGTCAGAAATAAAAATGCCCTTGTTATTGCGATACAAAAAAAAGACATGGGATAAAAACACCAGAGAGTTAGGCGGTAAACCATGGATTCACGGGTTAGGTAAATCGCTTGATGTGACTACGCTAAATTCTACTTGGTATGGACATACATTTATTGCAGGTTCAGTTGGTACAGGTAAAACCACATTATTAAAACTATTAAGTATTGGCGTAGCTATTCAAAGAGACCATTTGACAATCATTGTAGATCCAAAAGGTGATGAGTCTTGGCGAGAAGGATTAAAAAAAGAAATGGAATCTCAAGGAAAAGGTCATTTGTTCTATCACTTCAATCCTAACAAACCCACAACTTCAATAAAGATAGATCCGATTAAGAATTGGAATAGATCGACAGAAATTGCAGATAGACTTACAAACCTGACGTCTTCAGCTACGGACGGCGGTGATCCTTTCACTGATTTTGGTTGGAAGGTAATTAACCAAGTTGTCGATGCTATGTTATTTACAGGGGAAACAGTGCAAATACGAAGTATCTATCGTAATTTAGTTGAAAATAAATATAGGTTAGCTGAGAACGCCGTTGATAAACATTTAAAAAACATACTGGGAAATGACTACATGGAAGAGCATGGGGTTGAAGTACGTACTTACGGTAAAACAAAAATCACTCAGTTAGTAGGATTTTATTCTGACAAGTACGCGAACTTATATCCAGAAAAGGGTGTTGATGGTGCAATACAACTAATAGAGCATGATGCAGGCCACATGATGAAAATGACGGCTTCTTTATTGCCTTTATTTGAAGTACTAACAGCAGAGCCTCTTAATGAGCTTATATCACCTGTAGACGACTTAACAAATGAAGATACTCGACCTATTGTTGATTTACACGAGATGGTGCAAACAGGTGGTTGTTTATATTTGAGTTTAGGTTCTTTATCCGATACAAAGACGGCTGGACATTTAGCGAAAATGTATTTAGCTGATTTAGCGGCACTTGCAGGTACTAGGTATGAATTTCACGACTCATCTACTGGAGAGCCAAGAAGGGTATCTATTTTTATAGATGAAGCTCATGCGGCTTTATCGGGCAATGTTTCTTTGATTAACTTACTTGCTCAGTCAAGGGGTGCTTGGACACAATTATTTATGTGTACACAAACAATACCTGATCTTGAATCCCAAACGGATAGCGCTACTGCTAAAAGAATACTTGGTTTGTGCAATAACTTTTTCTCGATGCGTTGCCAGGATGATGATACTCAAGAATATGTTGCCAAACAGTTTGGTAAAACCCAAATATCTACGTTAGGTACTGCTTTAATGCAAATGGGAGACTCTTCAACGGATCTTGATCACTACAAACAATCACGAACAGAAACCTTAACAAAAAATGAAGGTGATACTTTCCCACCCTATCTATTAGGAGACTTACCTATACTTCAGTATATGGCGAGACTGTCAGATGGTCGAAAAATAAAAGGTAAAATCCCTATCCTAATAGATTAAAAATAAAATTGAATAATTAAGGTAAAATGAAAGGAAATAAAAATGAAAACAAAAATAAATATGTATAAACACAAAGGACGTTTGTTTTTAATAGACAGAACTATGGATGCAATTACTTATGCTCAAATTAAATCTATATTAGAACTAAATGGACTTGGTGAACATTTATTTACAATAAATTCTTGTGAAAATCCTGATGGTTTTTACATAAATCCATTTTACTCAAAATGTGACTGTAAATCTATTGCGGCAACAATAATACCAAAACAGAGAAACGGCGATAAAGAACAATTAAGCATCGCCATAAAAGCAAGAGAGCTTATTTGTTTGCTTTGTGATTATATTGGAAGCTCTACTGGAGACATCAATATAGATCTGTTAATTTCATTTTTGAAAAATAACACTATAATCAAAGAACCAAAAACCAAGGCCCAAATAACCATTGTAAAAGCCATTGAAAATAATAAGCCTGAAGTGCAATACGCTATCAACACGCTGTTTTCATTAAAAGCAGAGCCACTATTAAACAAACATTGCGAATTTGAGGATGCAAAAGGATTTCTATCTAAAAAAAGAAAAGAAATAAACACGAAAAAAGTCTATCTCACAGCGAGTATTGTGTATTTATATAGCGCTTCATCCCATAAAAAAGGTTCAATTGTAGATAATTTAATTAGAAATAGCTTTGCAGCCACCTGTGATAACGTACCTTGTATATCGGAAAGCATGGAAACCAAAGTTAATTTTGTATACGACCTTATTAACAAACATCAATCACCAGTAGTTGCCAGTAACAAAAAAGCAATACAAATAGCGATAAAAAACACAACTTATTAAGTGATAAACTAATGTCTGATAGAGAAAATCATAATCCGCTACAAAATCTAATAATGATAGTGCTTTTTATAAGTACACTTTATTTAATGATTTTTGTTGAAAGTGATGTTTATGTAACAAATATACATCAAGAAATAAAAGCAAACTATGATTTAATGGGAGAAGTAAACGCAAGCAAAGCCAAAGAAAGAGCCGATAACGCTTATCGTATCATAGTGCAAGAAAGTGGGTTTGAGTCAGTGTTACTCTCTTTAATATCTGAACAAAAAGGTGAGTCAAAAATAGTTGATTTAACGAATCCAAGTGATAAATACATCGCTAAATTTGTCAATAACGCAAGAACGTTTTGTTATCAACTGATTTACAGAATGTCCAATTTATTTACATGGATGTATATATTGATACCTTTCTTAGTATTTACACTGATTGATGCGTATTACTCGTGGAAGATAAAACAATACAGTTTCGGAAAGACAGAACAAAAAAAATACACGGCCTGGAAAAAGTTCGCCACATTCAAATTACTAGGGTTACTGTGCTGTATGCTACTGCCATCGTTTTATGGATATGGGATAGCATGGTTAGCGCCATCGGCTATTTTTCTTATAGCTATAACGACGAACCGTACAATTCGTCATTACCAAAAAATGACAGGTTAACATTAGTGAATAAAAGTTAATTTTGCTTTAAATAAGAGAGAATCACTCAAACATAAATTAAAAAACAAGTTATCATAGCTTTGTGTTATAAAACAAAAACACAGAACATATATATATATTTTAGTTAACTATTAAATAAAGGAAAACAAATGAAAATTTTTACCAAGTACAAAGCAGGATTTATCACTCTTCTAATGACTGTATTCTTCATTGGAGCTGCATCGGCTGGTTCAGATACAACTGCTTTTGATTCAATCTGGGATGAAGTAAGTTTATGGGCAGTCAACGCACCAGGTAAAATCGTTGCATTCTTAACATTTGCGGTAGCGGTATTTATGGGCGTAGTTCAACAAAACTATGTTGCAGCAATCGGCGCTTTCTTTGCAGCAATGTTAATTGCTAATGCGCAAACTGTTATCGAATATTTCTTAACAGCAGGTATTGAAATAACATCTACTATTTCTCCTGTAGTTACAGCAGTGGCTTTATAAGTTAAAAACAAAAGCAAAAAAAGAGGCACCAAGTTATTCATACTTAGTGCCTCTTTATCAAATATCAGGCAACCAACATGGCATCTAACGACAACCAATACCGGATACCTCATCGAATCAACGAACCCCTCGTTATATTATTCATATTCACAGCAGAACAAGTCTTCCCAGTCATAATGGCCTTGTTTATCGGCATGATGCTACACCAAACAATTCTATCTTTGTTGTTTTCCATGATTTATATGTGGGGAACCTCAAAATTAAAAAACAAATACCCAAGAGCTTATCTAAAACACAAAGCCTGGTGGTTAGGTTTTTTACCCTACAAAGTCAGTAAAAGCTTTCCAGATCCCTTTAAACGTGAATGGTACAGGTAACAAAAAATAATGATAAACACAAAAGACGCCATGAATAAATCATGGTCACAAGCAATGGTTACAAACAACGTAAAATCAGTAACCATCCTGGTTCTATCTATAATCATTCTTTTACAACAATTTCTACTAAACAGAGATGCTATAGAAATAAAAATTCACCCTGCTAACATTACAGATACAGTTACAGTAAAAGGCAATGAAGCTAATCCGGTTTACAAGCAATCTTGGGCGCTTGCCATGGCTGAGCTTATAGGAAACATAAACGCTAAAAATGTAACTTTTATGAAAGATGCTGTAATGCCAATATTATCACCTAGATTACAACTTCAATTAGGTAAACAGTTAGATGAAACTGTGACGATTATAAAAGCTAAAAACATATCTCAAATATTTATTGTTCAAAATATGTTTCATAATGAAAAAAATGACGTCATATATATTTGGGGTACTAAAAAGTCATTCATGGGTGGTGAATCTGTTAGCTCAGTTAAATGGACGTATGAATTTAAAATAGGCGTTTATAACGGCTCACCGCGAATACTGCATGTTGACCAATATATCGGAACGCCAGCAAAAAAAATAAGATCATCCGATCCGGTAAATAATGAGTTTTTATCTAATGAATTAAAAGATGCTATGAAAATACCAATGACTGAAGAAGAGCGATATAAATCTATCAATAAAACAAAAGAAGAGTTAGAAAAAGAACAAGATGAACGTAGCTTAAAGCAAGTCAAAGGAGAGTAAAATGAAATCATTTAATTTAAAATATTTATCATTGCTAGCTGCATTTGTTTCATACGAAGGTTTAGCTGAACAAGTAACAACAATGCCACCAATCGAACTTGTGGGTAAACCATTAACGATAGAGCAAATAAAACAAAAAAGAAAAGAAGGCAGAAGAAAATTACGCGCTACGATAGAAAACAAAGAAGTAACTGCTAACGTAGTTAAAGTCAATAATAACGCTGGACCTACATTTCTAAAAGATATAAATAACATATCAGCCCCATCAGGAAAACCATCATTCATTGAAAAACCAGTAAAACCATCGTTTTTAGATAAAGTAAAGGCTAAATGGAAACCTAATTTAGAATATGATTTAAAACCTAAAGGGAACATAGCTGTACCTGTCGCTGCTGGCCTAACCAATCGTATATCTACAAATTTTAAAATGGTGGCGATAAAAACACATGATGATAATTCAATTATAGAATTAGAGGATGGCATTATATACATCACTTTAAAACGCTTAGCCCCAGTCGGATTATTGATATTTGAAGAAGGCGTTCCAAGTTCAGCGGTTAATGTTACGCTTTTCCCTTTCGATGGCATGTTACCTACAATGGTTGATGTTAATGTTAAAACAACCAAAGAAATGAAGCTCAAAGGTAAAAGCTTTAGAGAGTATTTAGAAAAAGAAGAAAAGATAGCCTTAGCAACAAAAAGTATCACGATAGATAAATATATAGATAAATATACTAACCGAATTAATATGCTTTTGACAACGGTAGCTAAAGGGGAGATACCTAGAGGCTTTACCTTAACAACTAAAATCAATAAAAAAGACGCGGTGAACCCTTGTTCTATGCCAATAGAAAATGTAATAGCACAGCAAATTATTGGGGGCAGAGAAATAATAGATGTAGTGTTAGTTAAAAACAATAGTAACCGTGTTTACACGGTAAAAGAAGAGCAGTGTTACCACAATGATGCTTTAGCTGCTGCCGTATTCCAACGTTCATTATTGCAACCAGGTCAATATACTGAAATGTATATTCTAAGGGATAAAATGTTTTACCATAATCAAAAATCGAACAAAACTCGTCCAGTGCTAGTGAACTAAGGGGTTAATGAATGCAAATTTTAAGAGAGTTCTGGGAAGATACAACAAAACGTAATTGGCTACTTGGTATAATCGGAACGGTGTTGCTCGGTATTGTATTTAAAACTATTTTTTTAACTGAAGTAGTTCCTGTGGAGCGTAAGAAAAGAGCTGAGTCGTATACAAAAAACACTATTTTTTCTAATGACCAAATAGACCAAATAAGCGAGGATGAACTAAATAAATTGTATTCAACAGCATCCGTTGACTTACAAAAACGCGAGCGAGGATTAAAGCAAGAAAAAGCGGAGATGGCGGAGCTGGTCAACGACTGGAAAGAGCGTATGGATCAGCAAGAATTTAAAAACAAAGAAAACGCGAGGTTAATGAAACAACTCGTCGAAGGAAGACTTAACTCTGATGACATGGCCGCTATTAAAAAAAATGGACGTACAACAAAAAGAAAGGACAAAAATAATTCTGCGCCTTTAGTAAACGGAGGGTTACAGCCTGCTAGCTTGGGTAATGACCCCAACAATGCCAGAGCGATGACAACTCAAATTTTAGTTAAGAACTCTGCTATTGACGGTAATGTTATTAGAACAGTAACACAACGAAGCATAAGGCAAATAAAGAAATCAGGCGAAATCAATGAAACAAACTATTCTAACAATTATTTAAGCTCAGCGAATCAGCAAGTAAATAACGACCTAAATAAAGCCATTGAAAAAGCAAAAGAAGAGACTTTAAAATCAAATAAAAAAGACCAATATATCTATTTACCGTCAGGCTCGTTTTTTCAAACAGTTATGTTGACTGGTTTAAATGCTCCTACATCAATGGCAGCCGATAAGTCACCAATGCCTGTTATTTTTAGAATAAAAAAAGAAGCAATATTGCCTAATAACTTTAGAGCAGATATTAGAGAGTGTCACGCTGTTGGTGAAGCGGTAGGCGACTTAGCTACTGAAAGAGCGAATATAAGAATGATTAATATCTCATGTATTACAAACGATGGTATATCCGTTGAATCAAGTATTAATGCCGTAGCGGTTAATGATTTTGATGGCATTGTAGGCGTTACAGGTGAATTAATTACCAAGAACGGTAGTCTATTGGCAGGCTCTATGATGGCAAGCTTTATGTCTTCACTATCAACCGCAGTACAGCCACAACAAACAAGAAGGTTAGCAACTGAGAGTGACGCGCCAATGTGGGATACGTTTGAGCCAGCCGAAGTAGGAGCTAATGCTTTATTTGGGGGGTTAAGTGGTGCTACAGATAAACTAGCTGATTACTATATGGAGTTAGCCGATGCTATGCACCCTGTTATCAACATACCACCAGGTCGAGGCGTTACATTCATGGTACTAAAAGGTACTAAATTAGATTTTTCTACAGTTGAATAACAAGGCAGAAATTATGAAAAAAAATAACAAATACATCTTTTATGGTTTTGTTTCATTGATACAAATATGTATAGTTTTCTTGCTTTGTCAATTGTACATTAACAATACCAATGAAAAGTTAGTTACTTACATACAAGAAATAACAAACGATCGGCCTGTTATTAAAGTGTTAGATCTTAAAGAAATAACCACAAAGTTACTCGCAGAAGGGCTATCCACTGCTGAAGTAGCCGAATACGGTGATTTGTACATACAGATATTAAATAAGCAAGGCGTATTAGTGATAAAAGCATCAACGGTCATCACGTATGACAACAGAAAAAACGAGCCACTTCCGTCACTTGATGTAGTGAGAAAAACAGCTAAAGAAATGGGGATAGAACCAGAAAAAGATTATCAAAAGATACTTGATGAATCACCGATAAGTAAACTATACAAGGCGCTTCTTAATGACAAAAGAGCATTAGGTATTACACAATGAAAGTCAGATTAGCTTCTGCATTATTAGCCTTAACTTTTAGCTCTGTCTCTTTTGCTGGGCAAGCTATTGACCCTAAAGTAATGAAAAAAGCATTAGAAAGTGATGGTGATGTAAAAACAATAGTAACTTTACCTATTAACTCATTGAAATTAGTAGAAACAAAAAAAGGCAAGGTATATTTTATTTCGGGAAACGGTCGTTTTGTTTTTAAAGGCACACTGTTTGATATTTGGAAAAGAAAAAGTATTGATAATGCTAGCGATGGTGAAGATTTAAAATATTTAAAGTTATCAGAAATGGGTATCAAAGATAGCGATATGGCGCTTTTTAAGATAGGTAATCCAAAACTACCAAGACAAGGTTATTTGATATTAGATCCAACAACAAAGAACGCCAAAACATTGCTAGACAGAATTATGGTAGACCAAGGCAGTTATCATTTAGATATATTGCTTGTTCCTATAAAAAAAGGCGCTAAAGAAACAGTAAACAGGCTTTGGTGTGCAGAAGATAAAAATGCTGCGTTAACAGACTTAATACTGCAAACCAATACGACTGGCAAACAAAAAAAAGAGTGTGACATCCGCCCTATTTACAGAAATATGGCATTATTCTCATTACTCGATATAAATTCAGTGCCAATAATTGTTCGAGAAGACGGATATAAATTAGTTGGCATCCCTAAAGATTTAAAAGGCTTTTTGTTAAACAAGGACAAAAATCAAAATGAAAAAAAATAATTTATTATCGTTTGCTGCAATAGCGGCAGTAACATTACTTAATACGGGTTGCTCTGTATTTCAAATAGGCGAGAGTGATTTTGCTTGTGATGGAAAGCCAAATGGCTCTTTATGTAAGGGGCCTATGGAGGTTTATGAGTTAACGCATAATCGTGATAATTTAGATCATCTTATGATTTCAAGAGAGAAATTAGAGGAGATAAAAGAACATAACGAAAAATACGACCATCCTCAAGGTTTTATTCACGAAGATAATATTACACGTGATCACGGTAGCAATGACCAAAAAGACAGTGATTATGACTATGATGAAAATTCTTATGACAATGTTTATGACAATACCGCTGGCGATAGCAAAAATAGTGGAAACAAAGGTGTCTATGACAGTGAGGAAAACTATGATTACGACCATGAAGATGAAAGTTGCACAAGCTGTCAGGGATCTAAAAAAACAACAAAAAGAAAAAAATCAACGGCAATAGAAGAGCAAGATATTAATATTTACGAACAAAGAAGCTTTGATAGGCAAAGTAATGGTAATTATCAAGAGGCAACATTAATATCTGCGAGAACAAGTGAGGAAAAATCAATTACCGAGCTATCTCAGCTAAGACAGGGTACTGCAACGCCTTATAATATGGCTCCTGAAGCACTGGCCGCATTAAAGCCCCCAAAAGTACTTCGCATTCTTGTATTTCCATGGACAGATGAAGAGAAAAATCTTCACTTGCAAGGCTATATTTATAAAAAAATTGAAGATGAACGCTGGATAGTTGGCAATCAAGTAAATCATTCATCAAAGCGTATTATTCCTATAAAAATGGTAAGGGATGGCAATAAAAATACTGAACAACAAAAAACAGATACTAAAGGTGTAGATCCTATGAATGTTCAGCGCTTAAATTCTTTTAATAAATCAGGATTTAATTAAGGTTTAATTATGGCTTTATTTTCTAGTTACCAAGAGAAAGTTAAAAAATTATTTGGGTTTAATCAAATAAAAGATATTATTCCTGTTTTGGCGTATGACGATGAAAACGAATTATTTATATGTGAAGGCCCTTATTTAGCCTTTACGCTAGTTTGTTTACCGACTAACGGTGTTAATGAAAACATCCGTACAGCTTTTCAAATGATTTTAAAAGATGAGTGGCCGGCAGATTGTTATGTACAAACGACCTTAATATCTCTGCCCTACATCAACCCCTTTATCCATGGCTATAAACGCAAGCGTGGCAAAAGAATGTTAGGTGCTGATGCTGAGTTTTCAGACTATCTTTCTCAAACCAATATAGACTATTTGGAAAATGCGACAAGAGAATCACTTAACCCAAAAGTTGGTATAAAACCTAAAGATTTTGAGTTTTGGTTTACAGTGAAAATGCCTATCAAAGCGCAAATGCCACACGCTGCGGAAATAGAAACAATAAATGATCTTAAACTAAAGATAAAAGAATCGTTAGCTAATATAGGTATGGCTCCTTACTTGTTAGATGATTACGGTTATCTATTGCGTATGCAAATAATGATGAATAGTGGTAAAGAAACATTGTGGGCACAAAATAGAACAAAAGTTAATCACGGACAACCTTTGTCTCAACAGGTATTAGAACCTGGGCGAATGCTTAAATTCCACGAAGACAGAATTGAATTTGGTGGACCCGATGCAAAATCGACAGGTTTCGCCTCTATGATGTCTATCAAAGCCATGCCAGATGTAATGGTTTATGGACAAATGATGGATTTAATAACTGATTGGCGAAATGGACGAAGAGGCGTATGGAATAACTTTGCAATAACACTCAACATACATATCCCCGACCAGGAGGTTGCCAAAGCTGGGTTTAAAAAAGACAGGGCATGGTTAGCAAACCAAGCACGAGGAAAGTTATTAGAAAAAGTAGAACGACTACGTTTTCAATCAGAAGATTATGCGGCGGTAAACCATGAGCTAGAACAGCAAAACGCAAACTTAGTTTCTAATTACTTGCAAATAACAATGTTTGGTGATGATAGAGACAATTTAAAACTTGGTGAAGATCAGCTAACGGCCTTTGCTAAAGACCAAGGGTTTTTGTTAACAAAAGATAAATTTTTAACGGGTCCTTTATTTTTAAGTTCGCTACCTATGGGTATTGACCATTCTGCCACGAAGTTCTTTCAGCGCTTTGATAGGATGACGACTAACGGCACCGCATTTTTAATACCTCATGTAGCTTCTTGGAAAGGCAATACTAACGAAGCCATTATGAATTTTGTAACAAGAAATGGTCAAATATTTGGTATTGACTTGTTTAATACCAACAGTTCATTTAATACGTTAATATGCGCTAAATCAGGTGCAGGGAAGTCATTTTTAACGTGTTCTATTATTGATGCTTACTTAGGATCTGGCATTAAAGATTATGGACTTGATGAAGCAAAAAGATTAAAAGATGAAAGCGAATTTGTAAATGATGGTGCACAGATTTTTGTGATAGATTGTGGCCGAAGTTACGAGAACATGTGTGAAAATTATACAAACGCACAGTTTTTAGAATTTGGTGAGGATTTAAAATTCTCATTAGATCCCTTTGGTTCAATAGATGATTTCTATGGCAAAGAAGGTCAAATGAATATGGTTCTGTCACTTTTAAAATCAATGGCATCTGAAAGTGGTAATTTAAACGATACTCAAACTGCCCAAATGATGATATTGCTTTGTAAGCTATGGGATGAAAAAGAACAGTCAGCATCAATCACTGATTTTGCTAATATATGTAAAGCTCACGAGGACGAAGAAGTAAACCGCATAGGTATTCAGTTAACTCCATTCACGGAAGGTATGCCTTATGGTGATTACTTTGGTAAAAGATACCCTTCAGTAAACTTTACTGGCAACCTTATTGTGTGTGAATTAGAAGAGTTAGGTACGCAACCTCATTTGCAACAATGTGTGTTAATGGCGCTAATTAATGCCGCCCAACATGCTATGTTTATGTCGGGTTCAGACAGGAGACGCCTATTTATTTTGGACGAAGCTTGGCAATTTTTAAAGGATAAGCCGGGTAAAGTCAATTACTTAGCGGAGTTTTTGGAAAATGGGTGGCGTAGATTCCGTAAAGTGAACTCAAGTGGAATTGCAGTAACACAGAGTCTTTTTGATTGTTATCAAACTGAAGCAGGCCGAGCGATAGTAACAAACTCCCCTTGGAAGTTACTAATGATGCAAGAGCCTGAAACAATCGAGTCATTAAAAAAAGACAAAGCCTATGATGCAACCGATTCTGAATTCAAATTAATGAAAAGTGTTCATACAGTAAAAGGTCAATATTCAGAAATACTGGTGCGCTGTGAAGGCCAAGTTGAAATTGTAAAACTATTTGTAGACAGACAAAGGCAGCTAACTTACTCGACCGATCCAGCAGATAGAAATGCTATTAACAATTATCTACGAAAAGGTTTTTCAAGAACGCAAGCAATAGAGCAAGTGTACCAAGATGAAACAGGTAAAAAAGCACCTATAAAAAAAGAAAAACTATCAATAGAAGAAAGTATAGAGGCAAGCAGATAATGTTAAAAAAATTATTTAGCAAAAAAGGCATAGCTGTTAATGAGGCTATGCTAAAGAGGGAAATAGCCCTTTTAACTGTGATAGAACATTCAACAGAAAATGTTTCTGATCATTTATATCGTATATTTTATTTATGCAAGCACATGCTCGAAGTAGCAAAAAAACATGACCGTTTTGATGAGGAACTAGATAAAGATCTAGAGCCGATGCTCAATAGCGTTATCTATCATGATATTGGTAAGGGTGTCTTATATACCCGTGGAGAAAATGACGCAAAATACACAGTTGAAGACAGAACATTAATGGAACAGCATGTAGAAACAGGTGTTGAGTTACTTGACGCATCCTTTCCTTTTAGAGAAGAAAATGAACAAGAAGAGGAATTTAAGTATTATTGTAAACGAGTAATAGCAGGACATCATGAAAAATATGATGGTACTGGTTATCCTTTGGGTTTAAAAGGCGATCAAATACCTCTAATAGCTCGCATAATGTGTTTGTTAGATATATTTGGAGCTATTATGGAGAATAGACCTTATAACCCAGCAACGCCACTTGTTGATACCTTGGAATACATCAAGGAGCAATCAGGCAAATCATTCGACCCAACGTTAGTAGAATTATTTATAGGATCAATAGACGAAATAAAGGTGATCCTAAAAAAACATCCTTATAAATAATAAACCTTAGAGCAAATAGTTTCTAGGTGAAATACAATAACCTATAAACTATTTGCAAAACACCTTCAAAAAGATTTCTTTATTTTCCGTTTAGAAATACATTCCTCACACGCATTGCAAGAAAAGCACACTTTATTTCTCTCTATTATTTAATGTTTTAAGCATATATAAAGAGTATTACATATATAACCAAGGGTTTTTACGTTTAGCTCGATGTACGGCAGATTGAACCCTTTGTTGCGCTGTCATACGCAAGCTTGGCTCTATTTGGCGTAGAAATTTATTTATAGTAAACCGAATGGTTTTGCTTGTTTCTTTTTCACTTAAATTTTCGGCAGTTAAAAGCACTTCTTTAGTGATATTTCGGCTAAGAATAGCCACGTATTCTTCTGACAACATAATAATAAACCTTAAAATGAACTTCGTTTTAGATAGCTTTTGCATTATATTTCTTATTTAAAAGTTAAAATCTACCTCGGTTATTGAATAGTGCTGAATTTATGTTTATTTCAGGTACGGAGTTATTACTTAGTTGCTCAGTAATCTCCTCCTTCAATCCTGTTAACTCTCTCCACTCAGCAGGATTCAAAGGCTGCTTAGAGAGAAGTCTAACAAGTATTTTTGACTGACTTTCATCTAAGGAAATATCGGTACTACCTTCAAATGATATAAATGCCATTTATATACTCCTTTTCCTATTGCTTTAAAATAAAAAATTAAACAGTTTGCTTTTTAAAAATGTAATGGATATTTTTAACATTGACAAAAAAGCAATGCTCCCCAATGAAAAACCCTCCCCCTTTCGCTCCTAAATCACTTTCTAACTGAGACAGTACCTCACCCCCTACTTTCTCAATAAAAATATTTCTACTGATACTGTGTGACTTATTAACACGTATTAAAAATTGAATTGCTGATTCGGTTGATTCGTTATGACTAAAGGTGTAAATAAGATACTCAAGATAAATAAACGTGAGACTATTAAAACACTTTTTTAAAATGAGGAAACAACCAATGTACCGCGATTAAAAAGGGCAATATGAACATTTATTTAAAGGAAAAACTAAAGATTTAAAAATAAACTAAAACCAAAGTGAGAGAATTGATTTTAGTTTATAGTGCCTGAAACCTAGATAGAAACGGCAGATATATTTTAAACAAAAGACATATTATGTCAAGCACCCACTTAAATGATTTTCCTTTTCGGAAAGTAATATTTTAGCTTGCGAAGTTTGGTAATGGTTAATTAAGATTTCTTTTATCTCGGGGAATATTTCTATTTGGTCAAAGTGCAGAGTATTCATTTTTTCTAGGATAGTTACATTGACTAACTCATCAATCTGCATTTTTCTAAACAATTCATTTTTAAATTGAAGGCCGTCAGCATCAAAATAGCAATCCAACTTAGGAAAATAGGTAACAACGTGGTCAACCCGTTCTTTATTACGAGAGATATGATACAAAGATGCAGTAGGAAATAAACCTATTATTGCTGAGGCTAAAGTCATACAGCCGCCATCAAGCCAACCACATTGTTCTTTATTGATTAAATATTCAGTGGTATCGTTAATCGCTGCCATTAAAGCACAAAGTTTCACAGTAGCCCTACCCTTTACTCTTTGTTCAATTTACTTTTAAACTCTGCTCTACGCGCTGCTCTACGCGTCAGATTACGTTCTCTAGCTGCACCCATTTCACTTACTGTTCTTGACATGATCTCTTGTTTTAATTCGTAAATAACCTGTGATTCTTCACTTGTTACGACACTAATAAAGCCATTAGCTAATCCAGCAAGCATGGAGTTTGTATTTACCCCTAAACATTTTAAACGATTTATTTCCCGTAAATTGATTTGGCCTGTGATAAGTGTTAATTTATCGGTTATTTCTTTATACGAAAAAGCAGACAAGCAAGACATAAAGCACTCTTATTAGTTAATCTTTGTTCAGTAGAGTAATTATAAAAGAAAACAAAAATAGAGTAACTATCAACTCACTGAGCTGCTAGCTACTTTAGTCAACAGAGACAACAGTAACTAGACTAAACGCTTCACTGGGAGTTATCGGCTCATAACGCTCAAACATAGACTCAAAACTGGACAAACTAACGTGTTTACCATTAACTTTAGCGCGCATTGTATTACGACTTAAAAGCAAATCTTCCTTACCTTTAAAATCAAAAACTACAGCATTAAATTTAGCTTTAGGGTAGTGATTAAAGATATTAGATCGAGCACTTACGGTTAAGTTAGTCAGATCCCACACAACATTATCTAAAACCTTGCTTTTTTCAACTGCGTTTTTAAAAAGCAACTGATGTTGTTTACGCAAAACATGATCACGAACCAACAGAAAGTAGTCTCCGTAGGATATATCATTATCAATACAAAGTTGTTCTACAATATTATCTGAAGAAACAACCGCATCATATAATAAAGAGTCTAAATAAGTTGTTTTTCCACAACAAGGAGGACCAACGAGAACAGTAACTAATTTAACCATTAAGAACCTCCAAAAGCCTGCTTGGTATTAGATTGCCAAGGTTTACCGTCATTATTAATATGATGGCCTACTTCTACATTACTATCTATTTCAAGTATAATATCTAAAGGTTCACTTTTTTTGTATGCCAAGGCAAAATCACTATGAACAGAGGTAACAACAAATTCCGTATTGTAACATTCGGCAATACTTTCTTTTTTAGCAACAGCAACTTTCATAAAAAACTCCTTTATATGTTGTTTTGTAATTGACTATCTACCGTTTGATTGACTTGATTTATAAATTTATCGCAAAACCATGCAACACATTCAAATTCTTTAGACCAAAAAACGACTTTTTTATCACACAAAGCCAAGGCATCTTTATATTCAAAGTTTCCAAGGTTGTACTCTTTTTGGGCTTCAAGGTAGGCGCAAATATCGTCACTGGCTTTACATAATCGGGCTATACGACTTGATTTATCTTGTATAATAAGGCTTTGGTAACTTGGTATTAGCTCTTCCGGCAAGCTATTTAATAACGATTTTTCAAAAACTAATTCAATGCCTTTTATCGCCTTATGTATTTCTGGGGTAAGGTTTTTTGCAACAGAATTTATATCTCCCAAACCAAGCTCAGAAGCTTCATGGTGAATAGCTAGCGTAGCTAATCGCTCAGGGCACGTATCGTTACCAAAAACATCTCTGTCTATTGTACCGATAAGGTGAGCAATGATAGCGCATTCAAACGAGTGTGTGGCATCATCATTGTTGGTTAGATTAGTTTGTAACGGCCATCTTTTGATGTTCTTTGCTCTAAACCACATAGCTAAAAAATTAGAATTCATTTTATCCCTCGCATCAATTAATATTAAAATAATTATATACGAAAAACAAAAAGAGGTAACAAGCATGACACTAGTTACCTCCAAATAACCTATTATCAACAAAGATAAAAAAGTAAGGGATGTTACTCTTTAGGTAAAGAACGAATTAACCGTATAAAATGATCTTCGCTGACATTATCAATAACCTCTGTACCGTCAGCAAAGTTTACAACCCTACCCTGCACGACAATATTATTATACGAGGATGTGTGATCAAAGGTAGAACTCCAGTAAACAGAGCTTGGCGTGGAAACAAATACCGACAAGTCAATTGCTGGTGCTACACATGCTCTTTCTACTAAAGAAGACAGCTCCTTTATGTTTGGAATTCTCCAATCATCATACCCAGCAAAAGACATTTCTTGGCTTGCGCCATGCAAGGCTTGAGGCCAATCTAAAAAAGTCGTTGGTTGACCAGTGCAAGATATATCTTCCTCATTGAACACCTGTCCAACGGAACATAACTGAAACATAAAGCCATTAACTATATCTGTTACTGTGCCATCATCATTGATTAAATACTGCCCTTTAGGGTGTGTTTCTTTGATAAAATCTTTTTTACAAGTTTGAGCGTTTACCGTAGAGCTAAAAACAAAAACAAGAGAACTAAGTGGTAATATAAATTTAAACATTATTGCGCTCCTCCACGGACTAATCTAATAAAATTTGGTGTTTGTTTATTACAATATTTAACGTGTCCTGTACCAGCAGATAAACACCAAGCAGCAGCTTTACCATCAGCACTTGGAGTAGAGCTAAAGTAATCCCCTTGCGTGTTTAAAAAAGGGAAAAATAAAGAGTTATTAAGAAGAGAGCCGTTAGCACTATAGTCATGCAACCCTCTCAATTCAGAAATACTCGGAAGTCGCCAATCTTTATAACCGCACGTTCCTAGCAAGTTTAGATTTTCGATGTACTTTTCTGTAGAGCAATGAGTAGCTTTTCCTGTGTGACTTTCACCATCCATTGATTCAGAACTAAAAGCACAAAAACCGCTTATAGGAAGTTTAGAAAAAGGAAAACTATAACCTCTAACACCTTCGCTTTCACCATTCGTACTTTTATCTTTGTTGTACCAATAGTATTTATAGTTCATTCCCCTAAAATTGGTATGTGCAGAAAAATATGGGTAATTATTATCTTTAAGCAAATCATTAATGTGGCTTTTTAAACCTTCTTCTGAAAAAGTTGATAAAGGTAAATCTTGTGGTGGACTTTTCCGCTCCCAAATAAGACCTGTCGTATTGTCCTTTACACACGTATGGTTAACATCCTCAGTAGGCAAAGAGTTGCCAGCCATATCAATTTTGGTAAATGAAAAACCTGCGTGACCACTAAAACGCACGCTACCTTCCGTATCTGAAGGTATATCTTTATCTCGCCCTGAATCTGCATCCTGCCCAATATATCCAGAATTAGAAACAGTAGATCTAAAGTCAACTCCGTCATACCAAGTTATAATACCAGTGTCATTCATTTCAACATCACCAGGGATAACAATGGTTAGCTCTTTGAATTCGCCTAAAGACGCATTCAAAGGGTTATTTAAAGTTAAAATCAAAGACTCTCCTCCTTCTTCAATCGTATCAGAAAGAAAATCAATTTCGATATACACAATCTGATCACCCGATGAAACAACAATCGGGTTATCTGACAATATTTCAAAATCTTGACCTGAAGTAGCTAAACCTGTAAAAGAAAAAGGAATTGATACGTCTTTTTGAGTTTGCACCGTTAAATGAACGGGTATTTTAAATACACCAGAGCCTTCGCTGACTTTTATTAATTCAGAGGCAAAAGTAATTTCAGATTCATCGTCTTCATCTTCTATGGTTACTGATATAGTATCTTTACTTGTATCTAAAGTGGCATTAACAGGATTAGATAAAACAATAGAAAAAACCTCATCGTTTTCATCTAAAACATCACCAAAAATAGTAACAGGAATTGATACTTTAGTTACATTAGGTGCGACTTTGACCGTACCTTGAGTGACTTTAAAATCACCCTCGGTAGCAGTTCCCACTTGCATTTTATAATCTAATGAAACCTCTTCATCTATAAGGCGAGAAAGCGTAAGGTCTATATTGTAAGCTTTACTCCCCTCTTCAGGCTCATCAAAGGAAAACGTTTTTGTTATTTTTATAATTGGTATTTCTTTTGCTTCTTCTTTTGCTTTTTCCTCATCTTCTACGCCACAACCAGCAAGAACAAAACTAGCCAATACAGCCCCTAATACAAACTTTTTCATAAAAATTCTCCTATATAAATAAACATCGGATTTACCTTTTAATAAACTAAAAACAATCACACGAACTTGGATAAAACAAAAAATATTATTTTATACAATAACACTTGAATCAACAAGCACCTTACTTTCAACCAAGCTAGCCACCAAGTAAAAAGCAAGCTATCTTGAATTGTAAAAGTACAAATAACCCCTGCATCTTTCCTTTTTTTTACAAAAATTATTACATGCTTCTAAGGATGTTGTTACAAGACCTAATTAAAAGAACTTACCGCTAACGCAAATATATTGTGAATAATAAGGCGTTAACCGAGAATTAAGATCTCTTAATCGCAAAAACCTATCACCAGAACAAGCCTGCGCCATAAGCATTATTGAATCATCAGTGGGTAGATAAGCCACACTAATTAATAGATTTTACAAAAAGTCACTTAATGCTCAATATCTCGTGAGAAGTATAACTGCTTGACATACACTTTATTTGCTCTTGTGCTGACAAACCCGATGACGTATTAAAGCCATCAAATATAACTCGACAAACCGCCGCTCGATTAGCACTACTGTATTGTACAATACAAACTGATTTATTGCTCTTTAAAGAAAAAGAAAAACACATGGACACACGTTTATTTTCGGTAATAAGCGCTACCTGCTCCGCTTCCTCTAAAGTTAAAAGGACATCTTTAATTTCAGTTAGCTTATCAATTGAAATTAAAGAGACAGGCATAAAGGCGGTTACAGGCTCAAGCGTAACCCGGCCAAATTCATTGGAGTACAAATAAGGATCTCTTGATTCAATCGCAGCCCATTGATGATTTACGCTTTTTTTAATAATACTCATAAAGTTAATCCCCTGTTTATTTAAAGTAATTTTATATCCATTTGAATAAACAGGTAACTACGAGTTCACGCCGCATTTAACAAAAGAGGAAGACTATTAGATGACACTTTTAAACCGTCACTAACTCCCCAAACATCATCATTAATAGGTTTAGAGCCAGATTCTTCGGAAAATTCTGTTTTATCTCGAACCCAGCCAAGTAGTCTACTAATAATTATATTGAATTTTAAAAGTGCATTTTGCTGAAATCTCAAGTGGCGACTCCCATTTTTGTAATATTTGATTGACACAAGCTCTATCGTCTCTCCTGATTCGACACCCCAAATTGATATTTTATCCCCTGCCGACATCAAGTTAAAAGGCCGGTCTATATATACACTGGTATAGCCAAGCAAGTTAAAAACAACAACTAAATCTCTTGTGAACGAGGCTGCGCTTTCATTAAGACCGCCTCTATATTTATCTATATTTTCATAACTAGAATAAATAAAACGATAATCTAGTAAATACTTAGCTTTACTAAATGATTCTTCTTTTGCGTAGCGCCAACTATCATTAAGAACATGCAAGTTAGACTTGTAATAGCGAGAAATAGACTCAGGCGAGGTTAAATCTTTAAAAACTGAAATTAAACTATCTTCGATTAGTCGATTGGCCTGTTTAACTGCAAAATCTACAATGTAAATTGCATTTTTATAAGTAAAATCTAACTTGTTAGCGTTTAGTTCATTAAGAAAACGTCTTTTGTTTTTACTTGTTAACTTAGAAGTCAGCGCATCAAGTTTATTAAACAACAATGACCAGTAAACGTTTCTAAAACCCGATATTTTAGCTCTAATACCTTTTTTTAAGCTATCGTAGTCTACGCCCATTTCTTTTAGCAAAGACGAGTCTAAAGCGCCTATTAATTTATATTGATCAAGCGTGTCAGTTATATCTTTGTTATATCCATCAATTAAAGCGAGCAAAATACCTTTTGATTGCACTAAATCAAAAGATTGTGAACCCTCGGTTAACATATCATCTTCAATGCGCTCTTTTTCTATATGTTCAGAAAAGGTAGTATAGGCTTCACTAAACGGGTGTAAGCTCAATTCTTGCTCGACAAACAAAGAAAAAGGATCATTCCCACAATTAACAACACTTGGTCTATAGTTGTGTCTTCTAAAATCGTGTTTTTCATCAATTTGAAAATCACTAAAACTAAAGCGAACAATCTGCACTTTGCATCGTGCTTTTCTATCAGCATCAAGAAAATCTGATTCGGCCAAAACTTCACTACATTTAATGCCGCGTAAACGCATGGCTTCTTGTATTCCTAAATCGTTTATCCATCTTTCAGGAACGATAGTGTATAAAATACCAAAATCTAAATACGTGATCAGTGTCTTTAACCATGCCGAAAACTGACTGTAAGGCGGATTAACAAAGGCCACATCAGCTACTTTATCTATAAAGTTAATTTCGTGAAATTCTGTACCAAGCAACGTAATATCTTTGTCAGCATAAGCGGCTGTATGTATAGAGGCTTTTTCAATAGCAAATGTGGTAACTGAATCTATCTCGTCACAAATAACATCTTTTTTGATTTGCTGAAGTACGCGACCATCCCCTGCCCCTACATCCATAAGGGTAAGACCATGGCGGTTACTAGAAGGAAAAGAAAAGTCTTTTGCAATGTTCTTAATGTCTTCTACCACAATAGCTATTTGCGCTTGTGTACTGGGGTAAAACTCGAAATCCTGACCATTTTCTGTAAGCTCTTTAACCAATGCGTTTGTTGTTTTCATTTTGAAGCCTCATTAAATATTGTTTAAATAACAAGGCAAATAATAAACAAAAAAAAATTTAAGGTAACAACGGCTTCACCTTGCTATCACTGGAGTTTAGACATAAAAAACCGCTAACTTGTAACGGTTTTTAATAACACTACTTAACAAAAAACTAATTAACTTCTATCGAATTGGATCACAGCAAAAGCACTTAAACCCTTACTTTGGAAAAATCTTGTTTTGAACAGCTTTCAAGCCATCTTGTTTTTTCTTTGGATACTTTTTTACTTTCTAAAATTAAGTGTTGGTTTTTAGTCCATCTATCCCCGAAGGTATACTCAAAACTAACATATAAGAAATCTGCTTTCACCACGATAAACCAAGCGTTTTTTATACTGTTAAAAAAATAAAAACCCTTTATGCTTTGTCTTGCAGAGCTTATGCAAGTATTTATAATATCACTATGATTATTCATTGATTTTTACCTTTGTTTCGATCTGTTTTAAATAACTACAGTTAGTATAAACAAAGATCCAAAATAGGTAATATCGGGATAACCACGGCTAAATTTAAAAACACTGATTAACCCTACAACGCAATTCAACAGAAGTTAATTATATTAAAATAATCCCAGCAATATCAATCTACGGAAAACATGCTTTTAACAACCTTATCGAGAACAAGTATTACAAGCAACTGGAGCATCTTCTATGTCTATATCGTCAACCAAATCTTCATAAGCAGGTTTTTCATATTGAGTAAAGTGAAGAACGCGACCATATTCCTTGCTTACACGGCTGATTTTTGGGTTACCATCTTGGCGCAAACCTTCGCATAAAAGAATATGTTTAAGCACACTGACGTTTTTGCGAATAGCGAGTAAAGGTGTTCTATCGTTTTGCCATGTATAGGTGTCACTAGGCTTTACGGGTACGAGAGAAGCATAATCATCTACCTCGATTTGAATTAGAGCTATTTGCTTGTTTTCTACCATGCCACGCTCGCTATCATCACTCAAGGAGTGCATAACCTTAGTTTGAAGCCTGTGAAGCCAAAAGTGTTTAAGAGCAACCTTTAAACCACCGAAACTAGTAGAGTATGTTATGAAGTTTTCAAAATAAACTTGAGGTAAAGCCATGCCAGGAATACCAGCATGATAAAGATATTCTATAGCCACATAAATATGCTTTGAAGACTCACTAAACATATCTAACGTTTCTTTTCTTTGTAATTTACCTCTTTTACTGGTTTGAGCACCAACACTAGGGTAGCCAAGCCAATCAGGGCGAACATAACCCATCCAGTTTCGAGAGATACCAGTCTCCTGTGCAACGGATTTGGGTAAGTTTTCATAGATAGAAGTTACATTGTCAGGTAAGATTTCAAACTTAGCCGCAGACATAACTCGATCTGAATCTTCCGACCAAGCAGCAATGATCTCGCTCCTTCTTGAGAAAATGCAGATCGGGCAACCCGAGCGTGATTTCTCCTTATAATACAATGGGATACCTACAGTTTGATTTACAATAGCATTAACATCTTCCTTCGTCAAACCTAGAGATTGTAACGGAAAGTTATTAGATGTATTTCCTGAAAACTGAGCACCTTTTCTGGTTGGTTCATCAGCTCGAATACCGGTGTACTGGGCAAACTCCACCTTCCCATCATTAGTCTTTATTTTTAAATCTCTCATGAATCTTTGAAAGGGTTGGATCTTCTGATAGCTAGTACAACTTCTAGCCCGTTGGCTAGGTAAATAACCACCTGCCATTTCTATTTGCTTCAATAAACCTTGAGGAGCCTTAATGCGTAAAATATCTTTTCCTAAAAAACCCTCCAACAAATTAAGCGTTTCAAGCGTTCCTTTTGCCTCCCATTGAGTATCTGTAAAAACATAAAGGAAATCTGTCGTAGGGAACAAGACCTTTAAAACAAGTGCTGTAGCAGTCGAATCTATGCCACTAGAAACACCCACTATATGAATTAATTCATTCTCAGGATTTTTAGCTTTCGGTAATTCAAAGCACCCTTTTAGGTATGGTGTTATTACTTTAGTTAACTGAGATAAATTCATAGTGCGACCTTTTATTTAAAAGAGTTATTTTGCTTAACTAGGTCATATAATAAAGAAAACTTTTTTTAACGTAACTACGAGATCACCTGAGAATCACTGAAGTCCAAACACAAAAAAACCGCTAAACAGCGGCTTTACAACAAACAAAATAGAATTAATTTCTGCAAAATTGTATTGTACAATACATATTGAGTTACATTCCCATTAAATATGACTTTTGCATAGCAAACAATTCATGAGGGCTGCTTTGTAACCACTCTTTCATTTGGTCATTTCCGCTTTGAGAAGAAGCAAGCTGATCTTGTACTGCTGACAAAAAAAGCAACGTCAAATCAGGAGGCATAGTTAAAGAGCGAAGAGCAACAATAGCATTAGTATCGCTATCTACCGCGTGTATATGAATAAGCGCACGATGCTCTTTGTTTTCAATATTAGGCAAGTTAATGTCTTTTATCAAACGAGCATCAAAAGGACAATCAAAAGTGAAAAATGGTTGGTTTTCTTGATTGCAAAATTGCCAAACCAATATTATTGCGCCATTGTTGACAAGTAACGAGCATTTAATCACACCAGTTCTAAAAACCTTTGCTTCATCACCACTAATACCGGGTAAAGCAATTAAAAGAGTATTATCATCTTTCAAAAACTCTGCGATAGCACCATTACAATCAGGTATTTTATGAGGGTACTGAGAGCCTAGTGAATATATTTCCATGGTAAAACATCCTTAAAAGAGAGTTTTAAATTTATTGTTTTTTTGTGAAAGAAGGTATCAAATAGTTACTTCTTTATATAAATATATATAACTACCAGTGTTTATTTATTGCTTATTAATATTAAGCAAATGGCCTGTTAGTTTAAAGTGTGGATCGATTGTAGATAAAGCGGTTAGCGCTCTACTTACCGTTGCACCATTGTATTCGTTCTCGCTATTTATAATTGCAATTAACTGCTGCTCATTTAGCTTTCTAATAAATAAAATTGAGTGACCTAATAATTTTTTCATAATTATATTTCTCGATACTTATCAAAGGATATTTGCTTAACTAGGAGTATTATAAAGTATAAAGTTTTTAAAGTAACAACGGGGGTGCCTTGGCATCACTAATTATAAGACATAAAAAACCGCTAAATTATAACGGTTTTCAGAATTAAATTTAACATTGGCTATAAGCTAATTAACTTCTGTTGGATTGCATCATGGTAACTTGCGACAATAGCAAGCGCATAAAAAAGATCTTCATCTTCAACTACTTTACCTTGTTCCTGGGCAGATTCTCTTAACGTCAACCTTTCACTCGGCTTTAAGTCAGCAACATTAAAAGGAAAAGCCGTTCTCATCATATCAAGCGCACCTGTTAATTCAGGGCGAATTGATTTTACGGTGGCAAAACTAATAAAACCTAAACCACTAGCAGCTAACAAGGTGTGTGCCTCACTAACTTTTGCATTGCAATCTTTCATCAGTTGCACTTCTTTTTCTAAAACAATTATATCCATTTGTATTCCTATTGATTAACTTACAAAGCTATTATAAAACAACTAACGAAAAACATACTTTTAACAACCTTGTCACTTTGCTAAAAGCATTGCTTTACGGATAACAAAATACTTTTTCTTTAAGCGGCGAAGCTCAATGTAAGTTCGCGTAATTTTTGTTTGGCTTTGGGGTAAGAGTGATGAGATATAGAGCGAGTAAACATTTTTTTAATAAAACTAATTTCTGTTGTTTTACGTGAGTTTCTTAACGTGCAAAAAACTTCTGCATCGTAACTCTGATACGGGTAAGTCCGATTATTGATTTTATCATTAATGCTATCGGCAATTTTAAGCTGTTCTAAATGTAGATTGTAAATACTCTCGGGCAAAGACTTAATGGTATCGGTATCAATGTAACCAACACTGTTTAAGAGCTGTGGGTACTCAATCAAATAAGGCAATGGGCGTAAATATTCTGACATAAGCGTTCTTCTTTGCATTTTATCTAAAGATGCCAGAGAAAAGCTGATTTCTTCTTCTGTAATATTTAACGAGGTGATCCACAAATTAATATAATGATCGTGTGTGCCAAACTCTTTAGCTAACTGTTCGATTGTTTGCATAATAAATACCTTTTGTTTATTGTTTAAGTTGTTTTGCTTAACTAGGTTATATAATAAATAAAAGTTTTTTTAACGTAACAACGGGGTCGGCCTTGCTATCACTGGACTTTAGGCATAAAAAAGCCGCGTATAAATAGCGGCTTAGTAATTAACTTCTGTTGAATTGGACTCGCGTTAAAACTATATTACCCATAACAAAATCCTTAAAAAAACAAAAAAACTTACTTAATAATTTACAAATACAACTCAAGGTAACTAACGCCATTTTCTTCTAAAGACTCAAAAGTAAGGTCGTTTATTAACACCTCTGAAAGGCTGTCTATTTGTTCTTTAGCTTCTGTTAAATCAATGATAGCGCCACACTCGCGAGAAAAGATAGCTGTGCCGCCCAATACTGATTCGCATGAATCAAGGGTTGCTTCTAGGACTTGAATTTGTGTAAGGTTTAATTTTTTCATAGAATTTCCTAACTGGTTGTTTTAAATTATTTTGTCTAACTGGGGGTATTATAATTACCTTTTAAAACAAGGTAACAACGAGAAAGGCCATGCTTTCACTAGATTTTAGGCATAAAAAAGCCGCGTATAAATAGCGGCTTAGTAATTAACTTCTGTTGAATTGGATTCGTGTTAAATATAAAAATACCCTGACTATTAACCAAAAACCATACCATCAATCCTATTGGCGACAATGACTATGCCGCCCTGCCCTATTAATTAATTTATGCTAAATATAAATCTGATTGCTTACACACTTATCTTTGATTTTAATGTAATTACACCACCAAGCATCTAAATCTATCTCACTAGAAAAAGTTCTAACCAAATTACGAGTTCTAACAGGTCGTTTAATAGATTTAAGGAGCTCTTTCTTCCAAGCCAAAGATAGTAAACGATAATCACCATCGGGTAATCTAATCAAAGCTACATTATTAGCATCTTTAACTACATTAATTAGATAACCAAGAGTTTCAACTTCTCCTGACATTTCAGATAATGACAAGTATTTAATTTGAGAAATTAAACTTTTAGTTAGTTTTTTTTCTGTGGTTATTATTGTTATATTCATAAGAGTAACCTTTATTGGGTAAGAGTGATTATTTAACAAAACAATTATCTCACAAAAAATAATAATGGTAACAACGAGAAAACCATGTAAATAATTATTTACTCAATAAAAATCAATAAAGACAAATCTTATTAAGTAAATATTCATTTACATGAAAACTTAAAAATATTACTGTGCTTTAGAAAACTCCCTTATCAACAATTCGATTTTATCTATAAGATCAGGAGAGCCTTTAGGTATTACAATCTTAGTATCTCCACTTTTTTGCTCGCAAATAGAAGCCTCTTTATTATTTAACGGGATACTTATATTTTTTGCCTCACTAACTATACCTATAAATTCAATTAGGTATAACAACAATCCATCTGGCTTATCAAACAGTTGGTTTTTTAAAGATAACTTCAGTTTTTTTAAATCAAGCGACTCGTTACTTAATAGCTTCTTTAAACGCACAGCCTTTCTAAACGTCCACAAATCAGGAGAGGTAACGGTTTTTTGTAACCATAAAGGTGTATCTGCCAGTTTTAGCTTTTCATTCATTGTCTGGCGTGTAATAACTGGAATTTGTATTTCGGCAAACATGGCTATGGTTAGATTGTTATCTGCAATTTTTAAATTATCAAAAACATATTTAAGGTAGCGACAGTCCGTAAATAAATCTGTATCTTTACGCCCTTTATTTTCAGCTTCAGCTATTAATTTAGCTTTTTTATCATCTGCAATAACGAGTGACACAGTTAGGTTTTCGCAAGCTTCAATACAAGCAGCGCGTCTACGACTACCTGCTATGATTTCTATATCAACACCATCACTATCTTTAACGGGTAATTTACGTGCCACAACAGGCGTAACATTACCTTTAGTTTGTTTTATTAGTGCTGTAATCTCTGTTAAATCCGTGTGAAAGCTAAAGTTTCTAGGATTTCCAGTCCACAACTTAGTTTTGTTAGGATTAATAGAAATGATAGTACCAGCTTCTTTATTTATTGAATAACTGTCTACATCTTTTATTTCAGAAGGATAACGCGATTGATTTGATGCTTGCTCCATAGCAAGTAATTCACTCTCGGAAAACTTATCTTTTTTTTGCTTTACCGCACTTAATACATTTATGTCGATTTCCATAATAATTCCTTTAGGTGTCGGGCGCGTCTGACACGACAATAGTATTTCTTTTAACTTCAACTGGCCTTTCGCCATCTATTTCTGCCAATAACAAATCAAATGCTGCTCGCTTAACGTGAGGTGATGAGAATTTAGTTTTATCCTTGTTCGGCTGAGGATCGAACAAGGTCAAGCCTGAGTCTTGGATTTTACAAACAGCCTTTACCTTGGGGATAGAAACACCTGAAATAGAAGCAAAATCCAAAAGTTGTTTACAAACTTCTTTTGCTTCAGAAAACAAATCACGAGAACCATGTTCAACGAGTGTCAAAAGCAAACGAGCATCTATCGTAAAATTATCATCGCCACGTATATCTCTATAATTATCTTCTACACCTTTGATCACAAACAAAGTAGGTATAAGCTGTTCAATATCCACTTGTGCTGGTTGAAAAGGAAGATAAACAGCATCCGCAACACCTACTGCTGATTTAAACGCTTTATTCTCATAACCACCTGTATCAACAATAACGTAATCATAAATATTATCTAAAGCAACCAAGTCACGGGTAAGTGAATCATCTGGTCGCCTTAACTCAACTTTAATAAAAGGTAGCTCTTGCCCATGTAAACTTTTATATTTTTCATTAAAAGCCTCTCTTCTACGGATATAATTAACAATAGTCTCATTAGTATCCGCATCAACAATAACGACACTTTTAGAGGTGTCTAAATCTTGTCGTATTGCTCGACTAATAATAGCACCACTTAAATTTAAAGCGGTCATTGACTTACCAACACCGCCTTTTTTATTACCAAAAACCACAATAGTCATAACAACTCCAAAAAATTTTATCCGACGAATAAAAAGGTACAATAAAAATCAATAAAAATCAAATAAAAATATTTTGTCTGTCGATATTTTTATTTGAGTATAAATAGCAAACCACAGTGTCGGACGCGCCTGACACACAAAATAGTTCTACATTTTTAAATCTTGTTTTAGGCTAGCAGGTGTCCGTGGTTTACTGTACCAAGGCTCTCTGATCACCTTTAAAGAATGTGCCGCATCATAACCGTACCAGTTGTTTTTTGATTTACATTCGTCAAATTCAAAAAGCAAAGCTGCCATTTCTTCTTTTGAACTAATAACCCATTCTTCATCAAGGGTATAACATTCCGTTATATCGGCTTTGATGTATTCGTTAGCAACAAAATGAAAACCAGTAATATAAACCCCTACAAGCGATAAAACATAGGTGTAAAAGCTTTGTTGCAAACCATAACCAAGTTCTTTAGCTTGTCTTCCAAAAGCTTTGTAACTTGCATCCCGTGTCGTTTTATAATCAGCAACTACTTTGTCCAAGCGTAACCAATCAGGTCTAGTTTTCAACCACAAACCTGTGTTTTGGCACAATGCTATAACCGATAATTCAGCATAACCATCTGTTAATAGCTCATTTGCTAAAGGATGTTTTCTTGTAGTTTCTAAACACCTATGGGCATCTTCCCAAACAATAGGGTCAACAAGATACTTACCAACATTACTGTTAAGGTGTTCTTGCTTAATACAATCCCATATATAGAATTTCAAATTCACATCTTCATCTGTTAGCCTTGCAATTAAATCAGCTTTTTTACCTGTTTTTTTCAATCCTAATTCACAACATTTTCCCACAAGGTCATTAATGGTTTTTAATGCCTTTGGATAATCAAGAGGGTTTAATTCTTTTGCATATTCATCGTAAAAACCATCTGGTTCAAGTATTAATTTGTGAGCTAGGTCGCCTGTTTCAAAAGTTCGCTCTTGAGCCAGTGTGCGTTTGCGCTCTACATCGCTTAAATATGTTCGGTAATAATGGGCAGGACTAGTTGAAAATGTTTTTAAACCTGACGAGGAAAGGGCGGGTAGGGCGTGGTACGCTTTATTGTCCAACCCCGAATAAACACCTTCAATTAGATTGCCTTTGGTATCAACAAAATTAGGATTGCCTTTGGCATCATAGGCAGGAGTAATATTAATCATTTGATGTTCCATGTGTATAAACCTTTAAATATAAGATGCAGATATAGTAATCTATTTAAAAATTGACGTAACAACGAAAACACAAAGCAAAAAAAAACCCGTTTCAAATAGAATAACGGGTTTAAAGGGTGAATTATCATTTAAAGTTTAAGGCTTAAAACCGCCTTGCTGTTGACCTTGGAAACCGCCTTGCTGTTGACCTTGGAAGCCGCCTTGCTGTGGTGCTTGTTGTTGACCTTGGAAGCCGCCTTGCTGTGGTGCTTGTTGTTGACCTTGGAAGCCGCCTTGCTGTGGTGCTTGTTGTTGACCTTGGAAGCTACCTTGCTGCTGTGGAGTTTGTTGTTGACCTTGTGACTGATTCAAAGATTTAAGGTGATCGGATTCTACTTTAGTTATGTAAGCAATCTTTTTATCAGCTTGAATTTTAATAGCCGTTCTATTTGCACTAGATTCTTTGTCTTTCCAAGATTCCATAACAATTTTACCACTAACAACAATTTGATCACCTTTATTTAAAGCAGCGTTAAACTTACCTAAAAAGTAACTATTTACTTTAACTTCAATAAAGTGAGTTCGATCTACCCATGTTTCATCAGGCTTTCCTTTATTCTTTCTGTAATTATCTTCTAAAGCCAGATTAAAAGAGCCAAACCATTCGCCCTCGTTATTTTGTTTAATGTCTACCTGAGAAATGTAACCGCCTATTGTGATTTCGTTTTGTTTAAATGCTTTCATTAATATTTACCGCCTTGTTATTTAATTGAGATAAGTATACACAAGTAATAAAATGAAGTAACAACCACTTTACAACAAGTAAACTTTACACTTTTCAAAAGTGTTTTAAAAACAAAAAAGCCCCTGTATTAAGGAGCTTTAGTTAATAATCAAGTTAAAACTTTACTTTTTTAACTTAGGTCGGTTTACAGTCTGGTGGGCATTAAAACGCTTATATGATTAGGGTTGTTGTGAGAAGTCAAAAGAATAGCTGAATTAGAATCCTTTAAGGAAATATCAACTTCATCAGAATTTATCATTTTAAATGCTCTTGATAAATAATCTAAATTCAAACCAATTTCAATATCATCTCCGATTAAAGTATCTTCAATAATATCAAATTGCTCGACCGAATGTTCTCTTTCTGCATTTGTACTTTGAATAGTGATATTGTCATTTGAAAATAAAAATCGCGCACATTTATGTTTTGAGTTAACTAGCACATTAGAGCGATTAATAGCATCAAGCATAATCTGGCTATCTACCTTAAAAGTCTGAGTGTTTCCTTGAGGAATTACACGGTTAGTATCAGGATAGTTACCATCAACCAAAGTAGTTACATAGGAATAGCCACCCACAGAAAAAGAAAAGTGATTTTCATTAATGTTAATTAATATGTTGCCATCAATTTTAATCAACTGTCGCAACAATTCTAAAGTAGATTTTTTTGGTAAAATACAACTGCCCGTAGTAGCTGTTTCAATATCAAGGGTATAACGAGATAATCTATGACCATCTGTACCACAAAAAACAATACTTTTTTCAGAAATATCAAGGTTAACACCATTTAAGTAATAGCGAGCATCATTGGCCGCTGCCGAATCAGAAACCGATAAAAGAGCAAAATGAAAGTCACTTGCTGCTATGTCAAAGCTAACGCTGTCTACAGAATCACCTATAACGATATTAGGGTATATATCAGGGTCAAGTCCAACAAGCTTATATTTTGCGCGAGAACCGCTATAAGTAATCAAATGATGAAGATTTTCTTTGTGATTAACCTTGATAGTAACATCCACACTATCAGGAATAGCCGTGATTAATTCTTTAAACTTTCGAGCAGGAATTAAAAAGGAAAAATCTTCGTATATTTCACCTAGATATACAGAGGACGTAAGCTGTAACTCTAAATTATTAGCTGTAAAGGTCAAAGTAGAGCCTGACACTTCACACTTCAAATGATCTAATGCTTTAGTGTCTGGCTTACCGATAGCTGAGTAAACGGAATTAAGCGCGTTAAGCAAATCAAATTTTGAAAGAGTTAAGTTGTTCATATTTATTATTCCTGATTAAAGTTAGCTATATAATAATACAAAGTCTTTTTTTGGTAACAACCAGTTCACCATAAAGGAAGGCTAAACACACGATAGCTCCTATCAGGTGTTTATTGGTGATGTAGCTATGAATAATTTTTATTAATAGCTACATTTATAGATATTATTCTGTGCTACACGCGATTAATAAAGAATAAAATATATAAATTCTCTTCTGTGTAAAAGCAGTAAAAGGGAATAATAAAAGGAATAGAAACCAAACGAGGTAATTGGAAACGGAAATTTCGTCTACCTATTATGAAGTCGCACGCGAAAGAAATAGACAGTTATGTATTGTACAATACAAAAAAATCAAATAGATAGAACCTTATTGCTTTTCACACTGGTACTCTGTATTGTACAATACAAAAAAATCTATTTAGGTCAAATAATGAAAAACCCTACCTCTGAAACTTATGACTTTCTAACTCAAGTTTGTAAAGAAATTAACGAAAAATGTTTTGCCAATCAACTGCCTGAAGTATTACTTACAATAAAAGGGAAGGGCAATGTATTTGGTTATTATAAACAAAAAGCGTTTGTTTCTCATGATGGAGAGGTTATTGTAGATGAAATAGCGGTAAATCCTCAATATTTTGCTACACATGGTTTTAGTGAGTTACTACAAACTATAGCGCATGAGATGACTCATCAATGGCAGCACCTTCACGGAAAAACATCAAGGAGAGCTTATCACAATACTGAATTTGCAAGTAAAATGGCTAGCTTTGGATTAATAGCATCCTCTACAGGTAAAGAAGGAGGTAAAAAGACAGGTCAAAAAATGGCAGATTACATGGCAGAAGAGGGAATTTTAAGGGATCTTTATAACGACTTAAATGAACAAGGCATATTTATCCCCTGGTATGAGCGGTTAGGTGCAAGCGTAGCAATAACACCAACAATAAACATTGTTGAACAACCTTTAAAACCAACTATTAAAGAAGAAATAGAAAATACAACAACAGAATTGTGCAATGAAGAAGAAACAGCAGATGAAATAACTGAAAATACAACGGAGGTTAGTACAAAGCCAATAATAACACCATCAGCACCAGCTAATGTTTTATTAAGTGAGTCCGAAATTGTACAATCAAAACCTACAAACAAGCCTACTAGAGTAAAATATACTCACTTATGCGAAGACGCTAAAAAAGCAGTAACAATATACGGTAAGCCTAAATTATCTATTTTATGTGGTGTATGTAAAGAAGAATGGATAGAACATTAGAAAAAAGTTATACACATATACACCTATATAATAGATCTATATTCTTATCTAATAATATCTAAAGATCTATAAAGATATATAGACTCTCAATTCCCATTAACAATCAAATAGTTACAAGATCTATTATTACGTTTTATCATGCTAACTATTACGTTTTATCATGCTAACTATTACGTTTTATCATGCTAACTATTACGTTTTATTATGCTAACTATTACGTTTTATTATGCTAACTATTACGTTTTATTATGGCTATTTGATACAAAAAAGTATGGTTTTTTTGGTTTTATCACCACCAAAATTCATTTTAAAAAAATAACTACAAGAGATCGGGGTTTATCCATACAAAAAAGAACACATTGTTATGCTTCTCTGCTAAATAGTCACAATATTTCATTCCAACTATGACAGTTTGTTATGCTAATTATGACAGTATGTCATGCTAATTATGACAGTATGTTATGCTAATTATGATAACCTGTTATGCTACAATCTGTAATCTAAGGATAATAAAATGCGTATTAGCACAGAGAATAAGTTGTCAGAGATAAATACCATTGAAAACGTTAATCAAAGTTTTTTCAAGAAATCACATCAGTTGGTTTTTTCTCAAATAGGTCTATCACCTGTAGAGCATGATATTTTTGCTTTGTTCTTAACATCTATCCACAAAGACCAATGGGTTGACTTTGTTAATGATAAAACCGTTCGCGCGCCTATTTATCGTTTCCAGGCTGAGGTGTTAACTGGATGGTTTAATATTGACAGAAAAGAAATATATGCAACACTTTATAAGCCCTGTCTACGTTTGACAAAAAAAACAATTGGGATTAAGGATGATAAAAAAAAGCACTTTAATTTCTTAGCTATGTTTAAGCAAATTTCTTATGCTGACGGTGTACTAACTATTGCTCCCAATGAATTTCTTATGGCTGAATACTTAGGAGTATCAAAAGGGCATAGCCAAATACCTCAAAAGAATTTCAGAAAATTAAAGAGTGAACATGCTAAACGCCTTTATACTATGTTATGTCGTTTTAAGGGTGAATCGACAAGATTAAATGCCCAAACAATTAAAGATCTTCATGGCTTTTTTGGTTTACTTGATGAAAAAGGAAACCTGAAAAAGAAAAGCTATGAAAGTGTAGGTATATTAGTAAGTAGAATAATAAAACCATCAATAGAAGAAATAAATAAAACAGATGAAAATATAACATTTGATGTGGATGAAAAAGCAGGTAGTTTTGGTTATGCGTTTAAAAAAAATGGACGAAAAGTAGAGGCTATAGAATTTTTGTTTAGGTGGAAAAAAAATGAAATAAGTAAACCTAAAGAAACAAGGCATCCATCTGAATTAACTTTTGATGACGCTAAAGTGACCTTAAAAGAAATAAAAACGCGAAGTAGGCTGCCAAATTTTGACGAGTTAGTAAACTTACAAAAACATATAAAGGAAATGATATTTACGGGAAGTGAAGTAACTGAAGAGAATATTATTACAGTAAAAAGTTTAATAGCAGCCGACAAAGAAATAATGTGACTGAAGCGGCCAAGTTAACTATGCCACTTCAGACTGCTACAAAACTATCAAAGCAAAATTAAATAATTATTTCAATATCCCATTCGTGAATATTACACACAGATCCATCTTTAAATTTTACGTTTAATGAAGTGTTTATTTTACCATCTGAATCCTCCCAATTTTTATCTGTGATAAGGGCCGATTGATTATTGTTTTTGAGATGTTCCATTATTAATTCTTTGTTTTCAAAATGCACCTCATGAGTGGGAAAGTCAATATTGAGAGTTGGATTACCTAAATACTCTTTAAATTTTTTAGCTAAGGTCATAGATTTTTTCTCTTATATAATTAATGTAAATTAATAGTTTTTTTGAGTTTATTAATAGCAGCTTTTTCTATTTGTCGAACTCGCTCAGCCGAAACACCAATCTCTGATGCCAAGTCGGACAAAGTTCGTTTTTCTTCATAAAAGCATCTTTCTTCTATGATAAATTTCTCGTTAACATTAAGAACCAACAATGCCTTTTTTAATAATGATGATCGATATTTATTTTCTCCTTGTTGAATATGAAAAGTTTCTACATTTGAGTTTTTATCAAATAAAACATTCTCCCAAAAAGGGTCGTCATCTGCATTTTTAGAACCTGAAAAGCTTGAGTCTGCGTATTTTAAACGCATATCCATAGTTATAAGGGTATTGGGGTTTTTAATATTCAACCTTTCAGCTAGGGCTACAGCCTCATTATATGACAAGGATTCAGAGTTGCTTTTTTTAGAGCGTAAATTAAAGAAAGCTTTTCGTTGATCATGAGTAGTTGCTATTTTTGCTAACCGAAAGTTTTTGATTGTAAATTCTAGCATTTCTGAGCGAACATAAAAGATAGCATAAGTACTCAATTGCAGATTTAATGTCAAATCAAAAGATCGCACAGCTTTAATAAAACCTATCATTCCTTCTTGGCACAAGTCTTCATCATCTAAACCATAACCTTTTAATTTTGTCGCGGCGCGAGATACAAAAGAGGTATAAGATTTTACAAGAGAAGAAAGAGAACGTTTACAATCATGTTCTTGCACATTAGAAATAAGTTCAAATTCACTATTTTTGGTCAAAAACAAATCTGCCTTATTATGCGAGGTAGAGGTTTGTTGTATAGGGTGAAATGCTCTCATAATTATTCCTTTTTCAATTTGTTATTATTGGGCTTTTGATAGCCAAGTAGTGACCACGAAGTAGGGCATATATCAAGAGGCATTACTGTTCCCTCTTTTAAATTAATAAAAGAGCCGTGTCTTTTTATGACCCCCTCTCTCAGTAATAGCCATAAGATGCCAGTAGCCTCCAAAACGACCTTTTTATTAATAGAATAACTTTGCTTATTCAAAGCTTCCACATGACTACAAGAGTCTTCTTTAATGTCTTCAATATCTTTTAATGACGGGTATAAGTCATAAACATTAGGTAAATGATTTTCAATATCAGCAGATCCCAAGTGGCCTAAAACCATTTGGGCCTCAAAATCTGAGTTCCCCATATCAAGCCAAAGAATATCTGAGTTGTTATTTCGCCCGTACTCACCCAATTCAACTCTAACCTTGGCTGTATCAACACAGGTAATAATAAGATCGTATTGATCTTTATCATTGTTACAAACAAGATGCTTACTGGGTTTAAAATATTCTTCTTTTGCTGTCCAGTTCACTCCTCCAAAAACATTAAGGCGTTCGATTAAAACAGTAGATTTACACTCGCCTAAGTCTTGAATATAAAAAGCTTGCCTACCGATATTAGAATAGCTCACTTTGTCATCATCAAATGCCGTTACGTTAAAATTCATTTGCCCATCAGAAACAGCATTTAATAAAAAGGACAATTGAAATAGCTCTGTTAAACAAGCAGAGCCAGAGCCGCCACAACCAATCAGAGCTATATTGATGGTTTTGTTAAGCCATTTGTTAGGTATTCTAAATGTATTCATACAAGAGCCTTAAAGGGTTAATAACGCATCGCTTTAAATCTACTGACATAAAGCGAGCAAAAACAATAAACAAATTATAAATTAAAATTAAAAAGAGGTAACTACGCACTAAAGACTAAGAAAACCGACCTAGAACATCTTTTAAAGTGCCAAACTTAACCATTTCTTTTGCTAAAACTTTATCGCCAGTTTTCGCTTTTTTCTTCCAAAACTTAAACTGTTGAGGGGTGGTACAACCATTACTTGATGTATTTAATGTCTGTTTATGGTTTACATGAGTAAAAAAAGAAGTGTAAATAGTATCTTCAATATCAGATAATGTTGTGGTATCAATAATTTCAGGTAACTTGGCTGTTCCTTGACACACACTACCCGTAGAACCAATATTCATTAACGGAGCGTGGTAAACGATAGTGTTTAAATCGGGTGTTTTATTTGTGCTTAAAGCAAAAACGGACAAAGATCCTTTTTTACTAGCCACAAACAATAAACGAGTCCAGTGAACATCAAAACGAACAGGTTTAGAGCCTGAGCAACGAAACCACATAGGGCTTTTTCTTGGAGGGCTAACCCAAACAATATACCGACTATTTTCAGCAATCACATTCGCGTTTCTCAATAAAAGAGTATCTTCTTTTTCGGTAAATAAATCTTTTACTTGTTCTAAATCAACGTAATTACCTGTACCAATAATGCCGTTATTAATTTCATGCTTTGTAACGCCACAAAAGCCACCACGTTCAGATTTAACACCATAAAAAACTAATGAAAATAAAGGCGATGGTGTTGAATTACTTATACTGGATAAATTGTTTTTATTTGGTTCATGGTTAAATACGAGCATTGATGAATATTCCTATATCGTTAATTAGTGATTTTCTGAGCTAGAATGCCAGTGAAGTTCGAGAAAATTGTCAATAGGGTTATACACCCAATCTTTCCATTTCCAAGTAACAGTAGAAGCTACAAAACCACTTAAAAAAGTATTCTCTGTTACAGCTAAATAAATCACAAAAACAAACAGTAACAAAATGAATACCGTTCCGATGAATACCACTAAGTAGTCTTTATTTGATAATTTAGAGCAATCAATCTTCATGTTAGAATTTCCTTTGAGCTATTTTGTTGATGAAATAATAGCAACTAATGGTTTTTTGGTAACAAAGAGATCACAGGTCAAAAGCTAGTAATAGCAAAGTGCTTAAAGTATGGTTTTTAAGAAAAGGCAATAAATCATCATCATTCATATTCAAAATAACCGAACCATATTCATCATTATGACAAAGAGAATCGTTATGTTGATCAAGCTCACAGTGATCAATATCAGTATTTAAACTAACAACAAAATGTTCTTCTATCGGCAGATCTGAACCAGAAGAAAGAACATTATTATAAAACCCATTTTTTAAAGGTAAGTATTGTTCGGTAAGCACCTGTGATATTTTTTTAAAGTGAGAATAAAGAGGGTGGGCAACAACAGGGTTATTTGAACAATCTAAAGATAAAAAATCTTTATTTATTTGCTCTATTGCATTACCAGTGTCACTCTCTACAGCTTGGCAATAAGACAAATAACTATAATGCTGTTTAGTGTCGATATAGGAAAAAAGAATTGAATGAAAGCCATCCCAATCACCAATGTAATCAAGGTAATCAAGGTAATTAGCTTTAATGTTGGTTTTAAAATAAAGTTCTATCGCTTGACGTTCAGCATCTTCATCGTCACAGGCTAAATCCCGTAACTCTCGCATATTCAATGATGTTAGTTCATCAAATAATTCAGTTAATTCAGAATATTGATTGTAATATTCAACAAGATCTTTACCAATAAGCTTTAAGCTCATATAAGCAAGTGTCCTTACAATTAAACCGCCTAATCGCTGTAACGGTGCAGGGGCTTTAATCAAGCAATCAATAGCTACAACAGACAAACCCAAATATCCATTTAAGCGTAAGGCGAACTTATCTTTTGAGCCATAAGCATCACAATCCAATGACTTAAAAACCAATTCAGGTGAAAATTGATCTTCTCCATAAGCAAGAAAATGATCTTCAATAGGTAAGCTGTTATTTTTTATTACCGTCAATAAATTAGTTTTATGATCTAAAAGGTTTTCTGCTAAGTGGCTCATAACATCATTTAAGACATTACCAATAAGAGCAGCTTGCTTATCAGTATGTTCAAGAGAGAATATTTCTTCTACCATATTAAAATCGGTACATTCATTTTGAATAGCGTAATAAAACATTGAGAGCCAAATTTCCTCGTTAGCCGAATAAGTGTCATTACCAATAGATAAACCCATCTCTGTAACAATAGATGTAGGCAAAGGGATTTTTTGACCAATAAAAGCTCTATGAGGATGAATAATACAAGGTAAGTTATGCCAAGGTGAAAACTGTGGAGGTTGACTAAAAGATAAACTATCACTAATAAGGTCACTTTTATTTACACTTAAAAAAACTGAGTTACCCATGTTTTTACACCGATTAAATTAACTTAGGAATATTATAATTCATCGAAAAAATCAGGTAACTACGAGTTCACAAAGGGTAGATAGCAAAAAACCGCCATAATAGCGGTCAAAAGCAAAATCGTATATTCGTTTTGTATAATTCACATTAAAGGAGGAATGAATTTTGATTCAACAAAAGGTGTGACATTACTTAACCCGTCTAACTTTGCTCTATGAAAACTATTAAATGTATTAGTAGGGCGATCAGCCTTCTTTTTATGAAAGTTTTTCAAAGTCTGTTGTCTTTTTCTTATCTGTCTTAAAAGCTTTGCTTTGCTCATGCTATCACCCTTGAACCTTAACAGGAGGCAAAATAACAGCATATAAAATAAAAGTGGCACAATCACTTAACACACCATCAGCCTCGTAAATATGAGTATGCCTAAGCATAGGGAATTGCTGCGCCAAAACTGATTGTACCTGAGACAAATCACCTAAAGGCATTGGATCATCAAGAATTGTTGCGCCAATTTTAAATTTTCTTGGTAATTGTTTAATTATCATTTTTATACTCCTTATAAGCTATCTGCATCATCACTAAAAAAATCGACTTCTTTAGGTTTTACTGATTCTACGACTGGCGTTTCAGTTGAAATACTAGGTTTTACTGGTGTAGGCGTTTCAGCCTCTACACTAGCCTTAACTGTCGTTTTAACTTTTGGTTTTACTTTCAAAGCTTTTTCTGTTTTAACTTTTACATCAAGCAAATTACTATGAGCTTTAGCAGCAGGCGCATAAGTATCTATGTATTGCACAAGCGCATCGGTAATACTTACATCAACTTCCCCTACATCACCACAAATAACGATAGGCTGAGTTAGTGCTGCCCGTAATTTTAAAGCGTCTGGGCTTTCACCGCTCACAGTGGGGCTTAACATTGTATTAACAACTACGGTAACTTTATCACCATCAACTCTAATATTAAGTTGCATTTGGGTAGCGTTAGCCGCTTTAATAATATTTACTGCTTGTTCAATCATAATAAATTCTCGTTTGTATCTGCTAAAAGTAAGTATATTTAAACAGAAAATTTTTTTAACGTAATAACCAGTTCAAGTAAAACATTTAGTTTTTACTAAAACCCTGCTTTTGCATTAACAGCAAAAGCACAATAATCTTTCTTTAAGAATAATGTTGCGTGTTCAGGACTATCAAAATCGCCACCACCTAAAAAGTATTCAACATTTAGATCTTCTTGGATTAAATCTGATTCAAGCAAAGTAAAATCTTGTGGATTCGTGACTTTCATTTCACTGTAAACCTCTAATAAACAAACAAGACTACAACTACTACTAAATGATTGTTTAACATCAAGCATTAAACTCCGACCTGAAACATGCTTAACCATGACTGTTCCTAGATCTATTTCGTTGCGATCAGGCATATCATTAAACACAATATCAAGCGTTAAAATGTTTTCAATATCTGCCAATTTTGTATTTTCTTTTAACATAAGACTTCCAAAATAAGTAATTTAATTAAACTAACGATAAAAAACAGCTTTTTTAATTAATAAGTTCATTTGCGATAATTTAAAAAGCTAAATACTTTATTAAAGTAAAGCTATTAAATCACATTACAAAAAAGAGGAAACTACGAGTAACCCCTTAAAAATAAAAAGAATGCTTACCGAAAAAAGGCTACAAAAGTCTTACACGGAAAGTTGTTTTTCAAATTCAGCTTTCTTTTTAGACAACCATTGAGTTGAAGAAATATATTCCACTTCTTTTTTGGTGACAAACACAGCATCACCACCAAAAGCATCTAGCCTTGGTTTTGAACAGGTATAAGCAACGCCAAAACAAACACATATATCCAAATCAAAATATTGCAGTAACATTTGCGTAAAGTTAGCCGCAAGTTCATCATTAATATTTTCCTCTCCAGTGATCCACAAACCGTCATAAACCGCTTGAGTTAAAAAACCTAAACACACACAACCTTTTTCATAATCATCTGTTTGCAAAACCAATGCTTTAGCCATTGTATAAACATCTTCACTTACACTTTTAACAACCAAAGGATCATAATCCTCATTAAAATCATAAATATCATCGTTTATTTGCCCCAAAGCACACTCGATAACTTTATTAGCAAAGGTTAATTGCTCGGCATTTAAAGGGATAACAAAAGATGCTTGTGAGTAAAAATCTGCCATAAAAAATCCTTAAAATATTTGTTTTAGCTTTATATAAGAAAAGGTGCTTTTTTATAAAAAAACAGCTCCTATATAGGTTAGCTAACGTGCTTTAACATTGTAGATGGTGCATACGCTGACCAATCGTAATTAAAAGCAATTACTTTTTTGATAAACGCTTTTTTTCCAAGTTTTGATATTTTGCCAAAAGTAACCTTTTTGCTTACGTTTTCAGTATTGGCTTCAAAAGCTTCAATAAAACCAGATTCCTGACATAAAACTACTACGCCTGAAATAGTATAATTACTTAAAGTTTTTTCATTGGCTAACCAAGTGCGTATAGCAACTTCTTTAGCATTGTCTTTTGTAGACAAAGCTTTAATAAGTAAAGTTGTTGGGTTCTTAGTAGAATCATCTTTAGTGGTTACAGTAAAAAAATGCTCCATACTCTGAGCAATAATACCTTGTAAGGTTTCAGGTGTTTGATCTAAACATTTTAAAACATTATCAACAAAATCGTGTCTACTACTACCAAGTAAATCACATTTAAAACCACCTAACTCATTAAGCAAAGCGATAACCATGCCTTGTTTTAGTTGAGCATTACCTTTTAACTCTCCATAAGCCGATACTCTTAAAGATGCCAATTCGTTATCGGTAACTGCGGCAGGAGTTTTTTGAACTACAGGGGCTTTAGCTACGGTTGTTTCTTTAGCAACGGGAGTAGAGTTACTATCAACTTGTTCAGTTACTTTTTTAGGTTTAGGCGTTTTAAGTGATTTTGCGTGTGACTTTTCGCATTTAGAAAAACAAACCTGATCTAAACACTGAGACTCAATAATAAGCCCCTCTCGACTGTCTCTATCATCAATAATTGCCGCTCTCGATTCACAAGACACACATGAGTTGAATTGATCTTTACCTACGGCTGATGGTGTAACTGTAGATCTATCATCTTCTCCACTTTCAATAAACAGTAATACCTTTCCATATTTTTCTTCTGCTATCACTCTTTGCTCAGAAACCCAAGAAGTTGTTTTAGTTTTCCAACACGCCAAATTGGAACACATAGCCTTATCTTGCAAACCAGATCCAAACATATCATTTTGAGGTAAAGTATTGTGTTGGCAATCACCACAATTCACACAATCAAACTTTGCAGTATGAATATATTTTTTAGCCTTACCTGATCTTTCTTTTAGATAGCTCAAACTCCATTTTTCACTTAATATTTTAGCTAAAGTGCCTTGTTGGAGTTTTTCAGTAAAAGAGCTTAATATAATAGCGTGACCAATTCTAATTTCGTTATTACTTAATGCTTCAAGCACCGCATCACAACAACGTAATAATTGAACTCTGTCCGATAGCTTTTTGTCTGTCCAACCAAGTCTTTTAGCTGCCTCAGTGTAATCACCTTGAGCCATAGAGATAAATTTCTGAGCAGCCTTACACTCGTCAACAATGCTCAAATCATTGCGTATTAAATTTTCACTAAGATGCGCTTCAAAAGCTTCTTCATCTGTCATGGCTTTGATAAGGGCAGGGATTGTTTTAATACCTAATGCTTGAGATTCTTCATAACGCCCAAACCCAGCAACCACTTCAAACACATCATCACTATTTTGCGATGGTCTAACCGTGATAGGCTGAATAACGCCCTGTGCTTCAATAGAATCACGCAATTGTTTTCTTTTCTCAGAATTACGATGAACCCGACTATTACCTAAAGAAAAAGGTACTAGCTTGCTTATATCTAAAATGCCTACTTCTGCTGATGTTGTTGTCATATCTGTTTCGCCCTGTTGTTTTGATAAAACAATAATGACAGATAAAGAAATCAACGTAACAACCAACAAAGCGCAACTTTAGATAGAAACAAAACAAGAAAAAACTATTGTGTTGAACAAAGAACAATGCAAATAGTTTATAAGATATTGAATTTAAGTAGTACAGGAATGAGCATTACATTTGTATTGTACAATACAAATGTAATGCTTTTAGTTTTATAGGTAACCTTGTTCTGCGAAAGATAATTTTAATTGGTTTTGAATGTTTTTAATTTGCACTCGTTTTAAAAGTGACTTTTTACTCAAGTCAGCAGTTAAAATACTAAAAACATCTTCACTATTTAATTCGTTAAAAGGTTTACCATAAAGTTTTTGGGCTGAAGTATTGGCAGAGGCATAAACAACGCTATCTATAAAAAGCAAAACGGAAGGTAAATCCATTTCAGCTATACACTCTTCGATAATACCAGATAACTTAAACTCTTCAAAAAGCTTGTCTAGCTCATTATCTTTGTCATTTTTTACTTGTTCTATTTTCTTTTTAGTGGCTTTTTCTTTTTTATCTAATGCTTTCTTTTCTTTCAACGCTAAAGTGGCTTTTTCTTCAGTTAATATTTTCTCGGCAAGTTTTTTTGAAACAACCAGAGCTACATTGCTTTTTAACACTGTGTTGGCATAACCTCCCATGTTAGATATATCTTTTCTCTCATCTAATTGTTTTTGCGACATTTTAATGGCAATAGTTAATTGCAGATCTGAATGAGGTGAATTTGAAATTGACGACTGAATATTTAAAAGTGCTTTTTTACTAACACCATATTTTGAAATAAAAATAGCTAACCCAGAATGCAATGCAGTAATATCTTTTTCGGTAGGTTGCCCCAATAACAAGTGTTTATTTGCTTTAGTTTTGTTTATTTCAAACCTAACGGATATTATTTTTGGCGTAGATGGATGTTTCTGTAAGTGAACTATAATTTCAATATCTGTATTTGCATTTATTTCTTCTACTGACTTTTTTATGACGTAACGATTTAAGTCACCAAAACTTTCATATTTGCCATTTTTAACAAGTAACTTTTTTCTTAATGAAGCTATATCGAACTCTTGAAACCGTCTTTTTTTGCAGATGTTTAGATATTTTCTACACATTTCATACAAAATAATAGCAGGAACAGATGTTAAGGGCTTAATAGAATCATAGTAATAACTGGTATAAGGTTTACAGTCTGAAGTTAAAGTAGTTGATTCAAAATCTTTTTTCCAAGCGACTAAAAATGGTAGTGCATCAGGATGTATTTGCACAACTACATTTGCGCCGCGAGTATAAGTAAACTTAGTAAACAACGGTATTTGCTCATAAGAAACACCTTTCGCACAATCTTTGGGGATCTCTATTCCCCGTATCATACCTTTAGTGGCGCTGCGTAATCTAGAATAAGAACTTTCATCTAAACCTAACAAAGCTAAAAGTTGGGTAGCTTTAAAAGTCCAAGTGTCCGTTGACTTAGTATACTCATTAATTTGAGAAATAAATAAATTAAAAAGTTTAATTTGATGTAAATTATAATACTCATATTTACCATCTATAATCTCATTAGCTTTACTTACTATATGACGCTTACCTTGTAAGTCATCAACAACCAAATGTCTACCTAGTGATTTATCAGTAACCATAAAAGTCTTCTTATTGCATTGTTTTTGTAAATACCATAACTATATAGTACATTACTTTAAACTTTATTAACTGTTGATTTTTACTTATTTAAAGTAAAATCAACAATTACAAAAATTAAAGGTGTATTATTTTATATGATAAGACTAGTACCAGTTTCACATAGAGACTAGTACCAGTTTCACATAGAGACTAGTACCAGTTTCACATAGAGACTAGTACGAGTTTCACATAGAGACTAGTACC